>Ga0315534_1000574_pt1 | contig 25638 bp, 19 predicted proteins | sample SalMarSW160240MG_FD_203094 | JGI IMG/M metagenome (GOLD analysis project Ga0315534, IMG submission 203094) | Salt marsh sediment microbial communities from the Plum Island Ecosystem LTER, Massachusetts, United States - Salt Marsh Sediment SW1602-40 ...
CTGCCGGGCTGCATCGGCCGTGCCGACGGAGGAAGCCCAGGCGGGGCATGTCTTGATCGCCGAGATCTTGGGCGGGATCGAGGGTGACAATCTGCACGAATTCATCGAGCTCTACAATCCACAGCCCGAACGGGCGGATCTTACGGGATGGTCGCTGGAGTACAAACTATCGGATGCGGACGGGAGTGTGGCGCTGTACGATTGGGAGATCCCGGCCTCGATCGGACCTAACGGATCGCTGCTGCTTGTGCACAGCGGCTTTTACCTGGGCGTGACCGCGGATGCCTATTTTGAGCAGGGTTTGAATCTCACATCTGGAGGACTGCGACTGATCGACGACACAGGCCAGATGGTCGATCAGGTTGGCTGGGGATCGGCGCCAGTTGATTTTACGGAAGACTCGCCGGCGCCAGCGCTGCAAAATGGAATCTCTCTTGAGCGCCTGCCTGGTGGCAGTGCAGGCAGCACAGCGGATACTGATGACAACCTGGCTGATTTTGTGTTGCGGGAAGACCCCGCCCCCCGCAACACAGGCTCAGGCCCAACGCCAGGTGAAACGCCTCCCTTCTCTCTGACGCTTGATATTCCCGCTGGTGTCGCACCCGGGGATACGTTCCCAGTCGTGCTCCAGTTATCGAACAACAGCGATCAGACAATCGCTAATCTGGAACTCCAGCTGCCACTGCCGGCGCCACTTGGAATCAGCCAGAAGCCGCCCGATTTGCAAATCGCGGGCACGACCCTACAGGCACGCAGCGTTTCAATTGAAGGCGGGGCCAGCCAGTCCTGGACCATCCAGGTCCGCGCGCCCTGGACCTATCTCACGCTCCCACTGCGGGATGTGTTTGCGCGGGATGCAGGCGGCCGCTATGCCTATGCCAACCCGGCCTGGCTCGAGATTCGGGAGGGGGTGATCCCGATCGGCGTCTCGAGGAACTTGATCGATACCACGGTGAAGGTTGAAGGCCTGGCGACGATGTACACGGGGGGCTACTTCGCCGGCTCGGGCAATGTCAAGTTCTACCTGCAGGATGAAAGCGGCGGGGTTCAGGTATGGGTGCCATCCGGTGAAGGCAGCCTCGCGGTGAACATCGGGGATCGGGTGCAGGTAACGGGTGAGATGCAACTTTACCGTGGCGCCCGTGAATTGGTGGCCACACCCGAAACAGTGATCATCCTCGATGCTGAACCTGGCCCTCGCCCATTGGAGGCCACGATCCAACAAGCCAGCCTCGATATCGAGAGCCTCCCTGGCCAGCTGGTATCGGTCGAAGGAACCGCAAACCGTATCGAGGAATTCAGCTACAGTTTCGAAGTTGACCTGATCGATCCGGCAGGGAACCTGCTGACCCTGTACATCGATAAGCAGACTGAGATGAGCGTCGAGCAGCTTGAGCTTGGCCGGGATTATCAGTCAACCGGGATCCTGGAAGTGCTTGATTCGACCGTCCTGCTTTATCCCCGCATCGCTGACGACCTGGTCGAGATATACCCCGAAGAAATTCTTCTCAGCGCTGAAGCGCCGCTCACCACACTGCCGGGCGTACCTTTCACGATCAGCCTGCAGGCCACCAACCACACACGGTCGGAATCATACAGACAAAACCTGATCCTTCCCTGGCCCCAGCCCGGGCTTACCCTGCTGGAGATCGAAGACGGCGGGGTCCTCGAAGAAGGTGAAATACACTGGTGGCTTCCAAGCCTTGATCCCGAGTTTGGATCCATCTCCGTAAAGATCAGGGTCGCAGCTGTCCCTGGTCAGACTGCGCGTCTCGTGGGCTACTATCTCCTCAGCCCTGCTGGCGGATTGACTTCTGAGGGCATCCCACTGCAAATCTTCCTGGGTGATGAAATACCCATCTGGGCTCTTCAGGGTGCGGGGGAGTCCTCATCGTACAAACTGAAGACAGTCACGACCTCTGGCATCGTGACAGGTGTCTTCCCGGACCTTGGAGGATTGTGGCTCCAAAACCCCCTGCCTGATGACGATCCATCGACTTCTGAGGGCATCTTCATCGCTTGCGGAGAGAAAGTGACTTCGCTCAAACCGGGTGACATGATTAACGTCACAGGCGTGGTGCGGGAGATCGCGGCGCAAACCCAGATTGCCGTTCAGGACTGCAGCAAGCTTGACCCGCTTTCCTCCAGGTTGTCGCTCCCTGAAGCACGCAGCCTCGACCCGCCGGTAGATCCGAGTGCCTCCGCTAAGTATTATGAGTCACTCGAGGGAATGCTGGTTGCGATCGAAGAGCCTGCCATCGTTATCGGGCCGAGCTCACGCTACGGCGAGACATTTCTCCTGCTTGAAAAATTGGGGGTTGAACGGCTGTATCGCGGGGATCCGACCGGAGCCGTGATCACGATCGACGATGGCACCGATGCCGCCTTTGAGGATAGGGCCGGGATGACCACCGCATTGGCAGTTGGCGACCGGGTGACCCGGGCTATCGGCCCGCTGGCCTACACCTTTGGTGCCTATAAGATCGAGCCGATCGAAGCGCTGGTGACGAACTCACAACCGCTGCCGCAGATCCCTTCCAGCCCCATCCTCGGAAACGGGCAGTTTTCCGTCATGACCTGGAACGTCGAGAACCTGTTCGACATCCTTGCTCCGCATCCAAGCAGCCCTCCCCGGCCACGTAAAGCCGAGTACGAACAGCACCTGGAGAGGATCGCACGCACGATCATCGCCGCTGGATCCCCAGCCATCATCGCGCTGCAGGAGGTTGAAAATGTTGGGATCCTTGATGATCTGGCTGCTCTCGGGCTGCTCTCCGAATTCTCCTATCACGGCTACCTTCTGGAAGGGACCGACAGCCGGGGGATTGATGTCGGCTACTTGATCCGGGAGGACCTGGTCCAGGTGTTGGACCTCAAGCAGCTGCCTGCTCCCGAAGGCTTGACCAGCCGGCCGCCGCTCTCCATCCACGTGCGCGTCCGTGAAGGGGGACAGGAGCTCGTGCTGTTCAACAACCACTTCCTGTCGCTATCCGGTGGTGAAGCCGCAACCGAGCCGCGCCGCACCGCACAAGCTGCCTGGAACGCCTCGCTGGTGGAAGCGCAGTTGGAATCAGAGCCTGGTGTGTGGGTGGCCGTGTTGGGTGACCTCAACTCGTTTTTCGTGGATCCTCCCATCGAAAGGCTGCGGGGGGCTGGGCTGAAACATGTGTTTGATGCGATCCCCGCGAGTGATCGTTATACGTACGTCTTCCAGGGGGTCTCGCAAAGCCTCGATCACATCCTCGTGAGCGAGGACATGTGGGAAGAGTTGGTGGAGGTCACAGTGCTGCATCTCGATGCCGACTATCCGCCGCCCGTGCCCGGTGATCCATCGCCATGGCGGGAGTCGGATCATGACCCGGTCGTCGCGGTTTTTGAGCTTGCGCCGTGAACGGGAAGGATCTTCATTCGAGTAAATTAATTGAGTGAATCATCTCCCGGAAATAGTATGGGCAAGGTGACCTTGCCCCTACGCGTATATATTAACGATTGTAGGGGCTGTCCCAAAAGGGCAGCCCCATTCGCGTTTTAAGAGCAAATCACTAGAATGGGGGACATGAAAAAGAAGAAAAGTCCACACGCTGTGTTCAAACCCTACACGATGGGCCAGCTGCAGCTCCCTACGAATCTAGAAGACCTCATCCCCGATGGTCACCTGGTGAGAAGGGTGCATGAAGCGATTGAGCGGGTGAATCTAGATCCCCTGATCCAGCAATACAAAGGGGGAGGGACCAGCAGCTACCATCCGAAGATGATGTTGAAGGTGCTGGTGTATGCCTACACCCAGCAGATCTACTCGTCACGGAAGATTGCCAAGGCGCTGCGGGAGAACATCCACTTCATGTGGATCAGCGGGAACAGCAGGCCGGACTTCCGCACGATCAACCGCTTCCGGGGCGAAGTGCTCGGGAAGGTGATGGCCGAGATCTTCACTGCGGTTCTCGAGCTGCTGATCGAAGAAGGCTATGTGAAGCTGGAGCATTATTTCCTGGACGGGACGAAGATCGAAGCCAATGCGGGCAAGTACACCTATGTGTGGGCGAAGAGCACGAAGCGAAACAAGGGCCAGTTGCAGGCGAAAGTGAAGCAGCTGCTGGAAGAGATCGAGCGGGTGAACAAGGACGAAGAAGAGGAGTATGGAGATCGTGATCTTGAAGAGCTGGGCGAAGAAGCTGAGATCGACGCCGACCGATTGGACAAGAAGGTCAAGGAGCTGGACGAGATCCTCCAGCGCGGATTGAGTGAAGGGGAGAAAAAGCCGGACAAGCGCGACAAGAAACGTGCGAAAGCCCTGAGGATCCTGGAGAAGGAATGCCTACCCCGCCTGCGAAAGTATGAAGAACAGGAGCGGATCCTGCAGGGACGGGGCAGCTATTCGAAGACGGATGAGGAAGCTACCTTCATGCGCATGAAGGATGATCCTCTGCGGAAGGCGCAGCTCAAGCCTGCCTATACCATCCTGGCACAGGGCAACCTCCAGTTGGGGACCGAGAACCAGTTTGTGGTTGGACTGAGTGTTCATCAGCGGCCGGGAGACACAGGCTGTATGGTGCCGCATATGGAAGGGGTGAAAGCCCGCCTCGGCCGGCTTCCGGAGAAAGTCGTCGCGGACGCTGGTTATGGCAGCGAAGAGAACTATGTCTACCTGGAAGAGCGAGGTGTGGAAGGCTTCGTGAAGTACAACACCTTCCACCAGGAACAGAAGAAGCGGAGCCGGAAGACGCGTTTCCTCGCCGAGCAGTTCCCTTACAACGAAGAGAAGGATGAGTTCATCTGTCCGGATGGGCGACGCATGCTCTATCGTGAGACAAGCCGATACAGGACAGAGAATAACTACTTGAAGGAAGTCCGCGTCTACGAGTGTGAAGGCTGCGCCGGGTGTAGGCTTCGCGCCGAGTGTACACATTCGAAGGAAAACAGACGCATTCGTGTGAGCTTTGTGCTGCAAGAATTGCGTGCAAAGGCCAGAGATCGTTTGCTCTCCGAAGAAGGGTTGGCTTTGCGTTCCAGACGCCCTGTGGAAGCGGAAAGCGTATTTGGGAGATTGAAACAGAATTGGCAGTTCAGAAGGTTGATGCTCCGGGGATTGAGAAAAGTAGAGACCGAGCTTAGCCTGCTCTGCATTGCACACAACCTATCAAAAATGACGGTTGCATAGCCGCCGTTCTTTTTTTTTGCCACGCAAAAGTATGGAGAAAGGGCCGTCCAAGCTTCTTTTTGGACGGCCCCTACGGGTATCGTTGGGTAGTGACATGCCCTCATTGAAGTACCCGCAATGGCGAGTGGTCTAGGCGGAGATGAGACCAAACCCGCTTCCCGCAGTGAGTGCTGTCGGGGTTAGATATCCATCAAGCGGTCGCGTACGTCGATCGCCTGGCCAAAGGCTGCGCCAAACACCGCCAGGATGACGATCGCCACGATCCCCACCATGTCGGTCCACTCGGCCTGGACGAAGTAAGGCAGCAGGAGCAGGACCAGGAGCCCGAGCAGGATCCCCACAAGGGTGAAAGTGATCACCTTTGGGATCTGGCTGAAGATTTTGGAGAACACGAAAGGCTCCCGGCTTCCACGCCGGCGCCGGGCGACGTGATGCTGAACTTTCTGCTGCTGAACCTGGGGATCGCGCAGCGAAATCTGCCGGTCACGGAGTTTGCGCAGGCGTTCGACCTCATCCTCACGGCCCATATCATCCTCCGAAATGGCATAAAACGTTCATTTGTATTGTAGCGAATATAAAGCTGGAATCAAGCCAGATTGCCGGACCTAGTGGATTAGCTCGGCCTGATCCTTGATCGCCCCGCGCTTGTCGAGCGGGATCTGTCGATCAGGATCAAGGTCCTGTGGAGGGTCAACCCGGTGAAAGTCAGATGCAGCGCGGGTTCCATATCAAAGCCTTCCATGCGCTCGAGACAATCCGAAGCGCCGGGACGGTGATCCACTCTGCGCAGCGCTGGCCTTCCAGCGTGGGACAAGCTTCCCGGAGCTAGCAACCCACTGAACCCGCACCCATCATCGCTGAGCTCACACCGAAGGTACGCGAAATCCTGCGCAATCGTCTACAATTCATCCCGCATTCAGAGTATCGAAAGTGATACCGAAGGTGTTTTATTCAAAGAGAATTGTGATGAAATATCATTGCGTCGGTGAATTGTTCGCAGCGCGATTACCATCGAGAAGGAAAAATCATTGACTAAACCCAAATCGATGCTCAAGATTCTTGAGGAAACCAGCCGTACTTTCTATTTACCGATCATCCGCCTTCCCCAGGGGCTTCAGGAAGCAGTTGCCTCAGCCTACCTTTGTATGCGGGCGATCGATGAGATCGAGGATCATCCCGAGCTTGATCCGCGACAGAAATCGAATATCCTTCAAGCCGTGAGCTTTGCCCTTCAGGGTCAGCATTCCGTAGAAAACTTCAAGCACGAAGACTTGAGCGAAGCTTTCCTGAATATGACGCGGCTGCCAGAAGTAACCCAGCGGCTAGGCGAGTGGGCCATCCTGGCGCCTGGCGCAATCGCTCCCAGGATCTGGGAGGCTACCGCCGCCATGGCAGAACGGATGGCAATGTGGGCCCAGCGCGGTTGGTCTGTGGTTACCCAATCCGATCTTGATCGCTACACTTTCAGTGTCGCGGGTGCCGTCGGACTTCTGCTCTGCGACTTGTGGGGTTGGTTTGATGGCCTGCAACTCGAGCGTAGCCACGCCATCTCCTTCGGCCGCGGTCTACAAGCCGTGAATATTCTCCGGAATCGCAAGGATGATCTCAGCCGAGGTGTGGACCTTTACCCTCAGGGTTGGGGTGATAAGGACATGGAAACCTACGCCCGCGACAGGCTTATCGCTTCAGAAAGCTACAGCAACACATTTCCTGAGTTATATAAGAGCTTTATCGCCATTCCGCATGCTCTGGCCGTCGCAACGCTCGACGCGCGCCGTGATGGGAAGCTCAAACTATCACGGGCTGCTGTCCTGCAGATCGTTAGTCAATTCGATCGGGCTTAATCTGAGCTGCCATAGCCCTTTCCAATGAATATGATCCAGCAAACAACTGGGAGAATTCGTTTACATAGCGGAAGAGCTAATCTGTACCTTCGATATATGTCCCAACCCACAGCATTTCATATCACGTTTTGATCACGAACAACTTTTCCAAGGAATCGTTTTACTACTAAAGAGGGCATGTCAATCGTGAGTTCATAGTAACCGCCCTGGCCTAAATCGGACAGGAAGCCTCTGGTTATAGTCGGGTGGGCCATGGCGTTAATGGAGAAACGGGGCGCCTGTAGGCGCCCCGTCTGCGTTCATAGTTCGAACTCGATGACCGGGTTACTGCGTCTCGGCCAACGCCTCGGCTGCGGATGCGTTCAGCTCTGCCAGCAAAGTCGGGATCTGGTCGGCATCGCTCTGCAAGATAGCCGAGAAGGTATCCTGGACATCACGGCGAACCGTGCCCCAGGAAGCCCAGCCCGGTTCTCCAACACCGTACGGTGCCAGGTCAAGACCCTGCGCCCAGAGCGGGTTTGTGGCAGCATAGTCGGCAAGCAGATCAACTGCGCTGGCCCGAATCGGGTAGTACGCGCTGGCTTCGATCCACTTGGCATTGATCTCGGGGCTGGTAAACCACTTCAGGAACAACCAGGAAGCCACTTCCTTCTCAGGGGTTGATTTCACGATGGCCGAGTACTGTACGTAGGCATCTACGCCCTGCGTCCCACCGTCTCCCACAAAGGGGGTAAACGTCCAGACATCGTCATGGAAGGCACCCTCGGCCTCGAAAGCATCCGCCTGGTAGGTGTAGCCGGCGGTTGAGCTGATCGTGATCAATGCGCGGCGGGTGGCGAATTCGGGGTTCGGATAACCTTCGGTGGCGTAGGCGCAGCCCTCATCCCAGATTTCCTTCCAGAATTCGGCTGTGCGCACGACAGCCGGGTTGGTGAAGTCATAGCCATCACCGGCTTCGTTGTACATGGTCCCGCCCAATCCGAAGACGAAGGAGGCGACGTTGCTGGCACCGGTGTATAGCACCAACCCGCCCTGGCCATCGTTGTCAGGGTTGTCATCGGCCGTATTGGCAGCCGTCGCGGCGCAGATCTGCGCTTTGTACTCATCGAGCGTCGTCGGCGGCGCGGCGAAACCAAGTTCCTCGGCCCAAGTGTTATTATAGAAGTTCACGTTCTCAGACTGCCCATGCGGGAAGCCTACCCGGACACCATTGGCGTTGACCCCGCCATCCCAAGCGCCGGTGTAGTAATCGGCGATCTCTTCCCCGGTCAGGCCCCAATCAGGATCATTGATGTAGCTATCCAGATCGGCCATCACATCGACCGAATGCCAGGTGTCGAGGGCGTTGGTGTAGCCCACGACGACATTGGGCAGGTCGCCGGACTGGATGGCGGCGTTCATCGCGTCTTCCAGGTCACGGTAGGCGCCCTGGTCGAGCGCCTCGACCGTGATGCCCCATTCGTTGGTGGCGTTGAATTCATCTACGATCGCCATCAAACCTTCACCAGTCGAGCCCGTGCCCCACACGTGCCAGAAGGTCACGGTCTGACCACTCGGGTCGACCGCCGGCATGGCCGGTTCAGGTGTCGGCTCCACCATCGGTGCTTCTGTGGGTGGGACGGCGGCTGGTGGTTCGGTAGGAGCTTCGGTGGCTGCCGGTGAACAGGCTGAGAGCGCAAGCGGCAGGACCAACGCCACGAGAAGCAACCAGGCGTACATATTCTTCTTCATTGCGAACTTTCCTCCTCGATACGAATTATCCAGGTAATATTGGACTGACTCAATTCCCTCTTCTTTCGATCGCTGCCTCCTTCCGGCCGATCAACCCTTCAAACCGCTGCGGGCGATAGACTCCGTGAATTGCTTCTGGGTAAAGAAGTAGAGCACGAGTATCGGCACGATTGTAATAACCGCACCGGCCATCATCAAGTTCAACCTCTGGCCAGCCTCATCGATGAAGCTTAAAAAGCCGACCGTGATCGGACGCCAATCGGGTGTGTTGGTGACCAGCAAAGGCCAGGCAAGTGCATTCCACGATCCCATGAAGGAGAGCACCAGGATAACCATTAAGGGTGCTTTGGCCAATGGAAGCACAACCTTCATCAGGAAACGCATATGCCCGGCGCCATCGATCTGGGCCGCGTCGAAGAGTTCGTCGGGGATCTGGGCGAAGAATTGCCGCAGAAGAAAGATCGAAAATACGCTCCCCATGAAGGGGATCGTCAGCGCCGGCCAGTTGTTGATCCACGGGATCGGACCGATCCGGCCCAGCCAGGTGACCGTCAGGAAGTTGGGGATGATCAAGACCATGGCCGGGATCATCATCGTGCTGAGCATAACACCGAAGATCAGGTCCCGGCCGGGAAACTCGATCCGGGCAAATGCATAGGCTGCCAGGATGCTCACGGTGAGCTGGCCGGCCAGCGTGATAATGGTGATCTGGATGCTGTTGATCATATACTCGGCGAACTGCGCTTCCTTCCACGCATCGATATAGTTCTCGAGGTGGATCGCGCTGGGGAACAACTTGACGCCCATCGATTCACCGATCGACATGAAAGAGGTCGAGATCATCCACACGAAGGGAATCACTGCTAGCAGCGCACCCAGGATCAACACCAGGTAGGTCAGGCTATGCCGGGTGATGGCCCTCATCAACGTGCGTCCGAAACCCCTGTCCGCACCCGAGCTAATTCTCTGATCGGTTCGATCAGCCATAGAACACCCTCGATCCCTGCAGACGGTTATTGAGCACGGTCAGGCTCAGGATAATGGCAAACAAGACAAAAGCCAATGCCGACGCATACCCATATCGAACTTTGTCGTAGAACTCGAGGAAGATCGTGACGCTGAAAGTATCTACCGTGCCCAGCGAGAGTTCATGCCGCAAGACCCAGATGTGGCTGAACGCTTTAAACGTTCCGATGATCGCGATCAGTGAAAGGAAATAGGTGGTGGGAGACAGAAGCGGGAAGATGATCTGCCTGAAGATCTGCCAGCGTCCCGCGCCGTCGATCTCGGCCGCTTCGATTAATTCGGTCGAGATATTACCCAGCCCCGCCAGATAAATAACCGTGTCGTAGCCCACATAGACCCAGATCGAGAATATCATCACCACGACCAGCGCCAGGCTGGGACCAGCAGCCCAGGCGGGGATCTCCTGGCCAAACCGCTCCGCCAGGAGTTTGAAGATGCCGTTCGGCTCCTGGATCCAGCGCAGGGGTTCAAGCCCGGCAAATTGCAGCAGTTGGTTGACCGGAGCCTGAGGGCGGATGGAGAACATCTGCTTGAAGACGGCGGCGGAGGCGACAAAAGGCGTCACATAGGGCAGGAAGTACAACATGCGGAATAGCTCAGATCCTGCCAGACGCCGGAAGAGAAGGACCGCAAGGAAGAGCGAGATCCCCAGCTGGAAGGGGACTGTCCCGAGAGAATAGAAGATGGTGACTTTCAGACCTTCCCACACGTCTTTGTCACCGGCGTCGATCACCATCGGGAGTTCTCCGATCAACACCCAGCCGCCGACTAACAAAACCGTGGCGCCGAGAATCCGCAGCCAGAACGTGCGCGTGGACATCTCCCCCTCTGCCTCCCGCCAGACGAACCAGGCCGCTATGAGTAAGAGCACACCACTGCTGATGGTGATGATCTGGGACCAGAGAGCCGGGCTCTCGCCAGTTTCAAGCGTTTGTTGGTATGCAAGCCCTGCTTGCTGGTAGGTATAGGCAGCCAGGAAAACCCCAACCCCGAGGGCGAACCAGATCGTGGTGAAGGAAACTTGATAGCCAAATGCCCCAGGTTTTCTCCACAAGCGGATAAAACCAAAGGATACGAGTATGGCGATCACCAGCAGTAGTAGGAAAAGCTTCAGGGCCGCCACGACGTGCGGCACGGAGAATGCCTCGCCCAGCAATTGGATGAAGAGCTCGCGGGTCCGATCGAGCGTGATGACCTTGTTGGCAATATCGAGCACATTCGGCAGGAGCAGCACGGTCCAGCGCAAGAAAGCGACCAGCGTTGCGGCGTGCAGTACACCGGGGAAGACCATGATCCACGGTTTTACCTCGCGTTCTTGCGCCTGTCTGAGGACCCGACGCATCAGGAACCAGGCCAATACGATAGCACCCACCGCCAATGCAAAGAGCAGGACGTAGATAAAGGTATCGATCGCGCGCACATAATTCGTGAGCCCGATGAAATCGCCCCGCCGCAGCTTCCATTGGTACAGGCTGACATAAAGCGCGAAGCCAACCGGGAAGATGCCGAAGACAAAGATCAGCAGCGTCGCCGGCAGGATCATCAGGTAGCCGGTTATATATTCTCGGAGCTTGCGGCCGCTGTGTCCGCTCATGCCGCTGCGGAGTCTTGCGAGCCGGGATTGCCTCGTAAGTTGAATATCCGCTGGTCGACGGGTTTCCTGCACTCGTCCTCCAAAACGCTCATGGATTAATGTGGATTAGAATTATAGGCTACCATGCAAAACTGAACCAGTGCCCACTTTCAAAAGAACGGATGATCATGCTCCTTACAGACAGGTCTGCAGAAGCCATCGACCGTATTCAGGCTACACGCTTACCAGGACTCGACCTGGGCAGTGACAGCATCCACCCTAACTACAACGGCCTTTCGATCCTCAACCTGCCCTCCAGCTTGTGCAAGTGGTTCGCGGCAGAGCCGCTGACCCATCCTGCCCTTGACCTTTCTGCATTGGACGCGCTGGCCGAAGACATCGATCAGATCATCGTTGTCCTCGTCGACGCTGTTTCATTGAGCCGTTTCCAGCGCTGGATGGCAGACATGCTTCCGTCACTCACCACCGTACCCGGGGAGGCCTCCCTCACCACGATCACTTCCGTAGTTCCCTCGACGACGTGCGCCGCGCTGACGACTTTATGGACCGGACGCAGCCCGGCCGAACACGGAATCCTCGGTTATGAGATATTTCTACGTGAATTCGGCCTGGTTGCGAACATGATCACCCATGCGCCAGCCGCGTTTGATGGTGAGGCTGGTTCGCTCTACCGCGCCGGCCTCGATCCGCTGACATTCCTCCCCGTTCCAACGATCGGACCGCACCTGGCACGAAGTGGTGTAGAAACCCATGCCCATCTGCATTACTCCATCAGCGGATCCGGCTTGTCCCGGATGCACTACCTGGATGTTCAGGTGCACACTTACGCCGGGGTATCCGACCTGTGGATTTCTGTTCGTCAGTTGGCAGAACAACCGCTCAAATCCAGGCGCTATCTCTGGGTTTACTATGGGGGCGTTGATGGACTTTCCCACCGGCATGGCCCTGATTCCGAGCAAGCCCGGGCTGATTTCCAGGCGTTCATCCTGGGCCTCTTCAACCATTTTCTGGAACCCCTCGATCGCGAAATCGGGAAACGAACACTCTTCCTGATGCTGGCCGATCATGGCCAGGTCACTACCCGGAAAGATCCTCAATATGAACTTCGCTCTCACCCAGGACTGGCCCGCCGGCTGCACATGAGCCCGACCGGTGAGAACCGGCTTGCGTATCTCTACCCGCGACCCGGCCAAGCGGAGGCCGTCAATGAATACGTTCGCCGAACCTGGCCAACTGGGTTCCAGCTCCTACCTTCTGGCTTCGCGCTCGAGGCAGTCCTGTTCGGGCCCGGTGAGCCGGCTGCTTCGGCGTTCGATCGTCTTGGCGACCTGATCGCTATCGCCCAGGATGATGCCTACCTGTGGTGGGCAACCAAGGAAAACCCGCTCATTGGACGCCACGGTGGCATCTCACGCGATGAAATGCTCGTTCCGCTCTTCGCCTACCGCCCGAGTTGATATCCCTATCTCGCATCAAAACCACCTCCCAGGGTGTGGGAGGTGGTTTATTTCTTCCTACCTTGCATGAATTATGGTTGCGCAGTGCCTCCCAGTGAAGGCAAGGGCAGCAGGTACGGATTATCAGCCGGGACGAGCATCACCTGGATGCCGGGGCCAAGCTTCTGGATGTATTCGAAGGTGATCAGGTCGGGATTGTTGCGCAGCGCATCGGCGATCAATCCCAAGGCCTCAGCCTCGGCCTTGGCCTCGATCACACGCGCCAGGGCATGGCCTTCGGCCTGGATCACAACAGCATCAGCCTCACCCTGGGCGACCTGGCGAGCTTGCTCAGCTTCCTGCTCGCGCTGCTGAACGATAAACGCGGCCTGCTGCGCTAGCTGCTCGGCAATCTGCTTCTGCTCAACCGAGGCAGCATATTCGTCTGAGAAGGCGATGTTGCGCAGGACAAACTCATGCAAAATCAGGTTGCCTTCATTAAAACTGGCTGCGAGCTGATCGGTCATGAATGTGGTCAATTCGAAACGCTTGGTGCTGATGACCTCATCGATCCTGAATTGTGAGACACCATCGCGGATGACACCGCGTGCAAAGGGCCGCACCAGGTTATTGATATACGCACCAGACCACTTGATATGGGATTCAACCACTTTGGACGGGTCGATCGAGAAGATGACCGAGGCGTCGACCCGGACGATCTGGCCGTCCGCGGTGCGTGCTTCGACCGAATCATCACCTTCTATCGCCCCCTCTTCTGGTGCGATCGACATGGTATATGTCTGGCGGGTGATGGGGTAGGTAATCACGTTCTCGAGAAAGGGCACAACCCATCTCAAACCGGGTTCGAGCGCTTCTGGGCGGACACCATCACCGAGTGCGGTGATGACCACGCCACGCTCGGTCGGCTGGATGAAGACCAACCCCGCGCTGACCGTCGTAAGAGCTAGCGCCAGGATGATCGCCCCGATGATGATGACCCCGGCAGATTTCATCCGCTGCCCGCGTGCAGCCTGGGCAACCGCCAATCCGATGGTGCCAAGAGCAATGACCCAGGCTACTGTGGCGAGTGCCGATAGAACTACTGAGACGTTCATTTTCTCCTCCTCAGGAAGTTGTTCTATTCTTGGCGAATTTATTCGAGTGTACGAATTCTACCATGCACACCTCGGCGCCCCCGACAGGTGGCTGACATCTCCCGCCCACGGAGCGGAGTCGTAGATAGACTTGATTCATGATGGTGATCGGGTTGGTGTCTCAGCGTTCGAGCAGCACCGTAACCGGCCCATCGTTCTCGATCTCGACCAGCATTTGGGCTCCAAAGACGCCCTCAGCCACCGATAGATTCTGCTGGCGCAGACGTTTTGCAAATGCTGCCACAAGCGGTTCGGCAAGATCTGGTGAAGCGGCCTCGATGAAGCTTGGCCTTCGTCCCTTGTGTGTATCGGCGTAGAGAGTAAACTGCGAGATTACCATCACCTCACCCCCCACCTCGGCCAGGGAAAGGTTCATCTTCCCATCCAGGTCTTCGAAGATCCTCAGGGCGGCACACTTGTCTGCCACCCAGACGGCAGTTTCCTGATCATCATCCTTGCCAATGCCAAGCAGGATCACGAGACCCTTCCCGATAGCGCCAACCTCTGCTCCATCGATCGTCACCCGGCCTCGCCTGACGCGCTGAAGGACTGCTCGCATGGGATACCTTTCCCTGATCAGGGATAAAGGCGATCAGAATGATATTTATCTTTTAAGGGCTTTGCCCACCAACTCGACCAACGCATCTGGCTCAATGTGGCTGCCGGTCTGCAGTTTTGAGTAGACCAGGTCCTCGCCCACCAGCACCTCGAAACGCCCCCCATCGGAGGGGATGAGTGCAATCGAGCTGACTTTGAATTCAAATGCCTTCAAGAGTTCGGCCATCGCACCGATGGCGCGGTCTGTATAGTGTCAAACTGCGCAGTACTCGATCGAGATCTCAACCATATTTTCTCCCTCCAATATGCGTAATGTGCTGTATCTGCGTGCAACAGCAAGGAGTATACTGTATCGAACCCATCCGGCAATCCGGGAAAGTCTTGGGGCCCAGGGTCAAGTGTGCGATAATAGCGGAAGGAGGTGAAGTATGCGCCGCTTTACATCTTTTATCGCTGGAGCCATGTGCGGTGCGCTCATTGGGTCCATCGCCGCGCTCCTCCTGGCTCCCTTCTCGGGAGACGAACTTCGAGAGCAGGTCCAATCGCGGACACTCGCCTTTCGCGACGATGTTCGTGAAGCCTACGATGCGCGCGTTGCCCAACTCGAGGCCGAGTTAGAGCAATTGCGGGGACGAGCCAGGAAGTCCTGAACTTGCCCGTTTTCTAAATGACAAAAGCGGATCACCTTAGCAAAGGGTGATCCGCTTTCTTTCTATGTAGATCGGTCGTTTAAGGGGTCAATTCGAATTCGTATGGGGCTGGTTGCCAGGTGTAGCGGGTCATCCCGCTTACAATCAGATAGGCAGGGCCCTGGCCAAGATCTACTTCGAGTTCGGCCTGGTTTAACTCATCCAATGGGATGAAGGTCACCTCGGGTTCAGCGCCCATTCGAATGAGGGTCAAACTGTAGATCTGGGGGAGCCGGTTGTATAAGCGGACGAAGCCCTCGGCTTGCCAACCACCCTCATCCGTTTCAAAATCCTCCGTGTAGCCTATGGCGTCAATCGAGATGTCGTCCAGCAGCAGGCCATCGCCATTCACCGCGGCATCCGTGATGTATTCAAAGCGGAGCATAAGCTGCACCCCAGCATAAGTGGATAGGTCAATGTTCTCTTCGATCCAGACGGGTGCCTCCCCCCCGCCGCTGAAGCCGTTGTAGCCCCAACCATAGGAGTTCCCGGATAGATCCTCGTCGGTTCCGGAGGGTGTCTCCAGGATTTGCCAGGTCGCGCCTCCATCGATCGAAGCCTCCAGGTAGAGATAATCCCAGCCTTCCTCGATGTCATACCAGGTCCAGTAGCTCAGTTCCACCGGGCCGGTGACGGAACGCAGATCGAACTCGCGTGTGAGCTGCATATCCGACTCGTCACCCCGGTTGGACCAGAAGGTGAAGTCGCCTGAATGGGGTTCAGCCGGGAGCACGGGCACGGTCGTGGCGCCATCGAAGGTGAGCGTGAGGTCACCCATGCAATCGATGCGGATGTAGTCGATGCCGTACTGTTCCACCTGGCCCGATTGGCGCCCGCTGGGGCAGGTATCCACGCTCGCCGCTTCCTGGACAGCTGGCGGTGAGTAGGAGGAATAGCTGTAGCGGCCATCATCCAGCGCGGGATCGTCGACCAGCAGCGTCACCGTCCAATCCCGGAAAACGTCATCGGCAGTGAGTGGCTGCGCCGCCCCGGTCTCACGCAGGTCCAGCGTGGCCAGGACTTCGTCGATCGAATCCAGCCCGTTCTTCGGATCGGCAACGACCGCCTTGGTGGCCTCCGAGCCGAAGCGATCCAGGAAATAGGCAAAAAACAAGAACGATTGCCCGTAGTGGGCGTCTCCGTGGGTCGGCCAATAGGTGAGCGCCAGGTCAGGATCATCCGTGTAGGCATAATCCCAGCCGCCGATATCAAAGCCGTTCAGGTGCGCGGCCAGTTCGGAGAAGCCCTCGTTCACCCATGATTCTTCATTGCGGTCCAGGTTCCAGTGGATCATATGCTGGAATTCATGGGCCAGCACGCCAGCGGTGTAGGTATCCCACAGGTTGCTTGTGTCAGCGCTCAGGTAGAACATCTCATGCGCGTTCGAATATTGTTGGGCCAGCGGTGATAGTTCGTCTGCCGGTGAGAAGTAGCCGGCGACCCTTTCGCCCAGGTTGCGGGCGTAGAGGATGTAGAGGTGCTCATCACCATCCACGCCGGGCGACCACTCGCTCCCAAAGAATTCCCGATCGGTGGGGTAGGCGTTAGCCTGGAAATCGTCCACAAGCGTCTTAACGTCGCTCAGATCGTACTTTACGCCCTTCTCAATCCAGAAGTAGATATTTTCGGTGGCGTAGACCAACTCGGCATCGACCTCAAGGTTTTCGATCGTATCCACATTTCCAACCCAGAAAGTCTGGACAGTCCCAAGCGAGATCGGATCGGCCGAAGTGGCCACGACGCGTGGGACGTCCGGGATGCCTCGCAATCGCTGTGCCAGTTCAATCGGATCGTTGTTGGGCACAATCGTGTCCGCCAATTGTTGGCTTGTCTGGCGAGCAAGATCCGGGGACCCGGCCGGTACGGATGGGAGCGCAACAGGCGTACGCGTCGGGGTGGCAATCACACCCGGGTCGTCTATTTGCACGACATCTGAAATCCTGCCACCCAACCAGCGGGTGGCCACCAATCCCACACCCAGGCAGCCCACGCAAAGGGTCATGGTCAGGGCAAGCGCGATGAAAAACCAGGTTGTCGTTGAACGGCCTTCAGAAGCCATGCTTCCTCCTGGGAGGTAATGATTGCTGGATTATATCTAAACTCATCTGGTTTAACGCCAGTGAAGCAATCGGCTCAATTGTGTTGTGCTGCCAGAGTTCTATCATCCGGTCGAACGATGGGGAGTTGGACGGTGAAGCGGCTTCCACGGCCGAGCTCGCTTTGAGCGGTCAGGCGTCCGCCGTGGCTGGTCACAATTTCACGTGCAATCGCCAGCCCGAGGCCGGCACCGCGCTCCCCCCCACTGGCCCGGGCTTTATCAAGCTGGTAGAAACGCTCGAAGATTCGTGAGAGCTCGTCGGGCGGGATTCCTGCACCGCTATCATCGATGTGGACCGAGACCCACCCCTGGGATTGTTCGCACCAGAGTCGCACCTTGCCCCCAGGTTGGGTGTGCTTGATGGCGTTGTCGACCAGGTTCGTAAAAACCTGGGCCAGACGATCGCCATCACCCACGATCGGTGTTGGATCACCCACCTGCACCGTCAGGATTACCTGGGCCTCCTGAGCCCGGACGCTCAAACGTTCCGCCAGGGATCGAAGCAGCACCTGCAGGTCGACGCGCTCGCGAGCGATCTTCATCTGGCCCGAATCGAAACGCGCCAATTCCAATAAATCATCCACCAGCCGGCGAAGACGATTGGCCTCCTCATAGATCACACCGGCGGCATGCTCACGCCCTTCCTGATCCTCGACCGTGCCATCCACGATGGCCTGGGCAAAACCCTGGATCGAGGTCAGCGGGGTTTTGAGCTCATGGGAGACATTGGCGACGAAATCCCGCTGTGCTTGCTGCGAGGCCTGCATGCGGGCCGCCATATCATTGATCGCCCGACCCAGACTGCGCACCTCTTCCGGACCGCCAGGATCGAGGACTTCGTAGCGGCCATCGGCGATCTGCTTTGAGGCTTGCGCCAGGCGATCGAGCGGTGCTGCGACCCAGCGCGAGATGAGGAAGGAGAGCAGCACCGAAAGCAGCAGCGCCAGACCGCCCGCCTGGAGCAGCGGCCGCAAGAGCAGGTCATCTCCCCACGTCCGCAGCGACAGCAACACGGGTTTTTGCTGGCTCAGTACAAGGACATGCCCCTCCCCAAGAGGGCGCGAAATGTATACCCATGTCCGCCTGTCTTCTCCCCGCAGGCTGCCCTGGATAGTGCCTCCTGCGGCAGAGATCGATAGTCGGTCATCGGCCGGCCAGGCAGGGAGTTCTGGGCGACTGTCAATCACGGGCTCGCCTGTGTCGCTCAGGATCAGAATGCGAGCCCCCGTAGCCTGATCGATGCGATCAACAGCGCTCTGTAGTTCCGCCTGTGGAAGGCGCAGCAGCAGCCGGCCTTCGCCTCGCTCGAGGATCAACGGCATACTGGCGTTTAGTTGGGCGAGGATGCGCCCATCCACGATTGGTGATCGCAGCAGGATCATCATCAGGCTCAACCCGATCAGAAAAAGCACCAATCCTGATGCGATCAGGTAGGTTATAAACAAGCGCGATTGCAGCGATCGGAACATGGGAGGCTAGGTGACCAATTTGTAGCCGACGCCGGTAACGGTCTCGATGAAGACCTGCTTGCTGCCTGAGAGGCGTTTGCGAAGATGGGCAACATGGACATCGACGGTGCGTGTCTGACCATAGAACTCGTAGCCCCAGACCAAGTTTAGCAGCTGATCCCGGTTGAGCACCTTGCCACGATGCTCGGCCAGGGTCAGAAGCAGGTCGAATTCCTTGGTACGGAGTATGATTGGCTCGCCGGCAACCGTGACCTCACGACTGCCAGGATCGATCATCACATCGGCCAGGTGGATCTGCTCACCAGTCTGCACAGTGCTGCGGACGGACCTACGCAGGATAGCCTTTATCCGGGCGACGAGCTCGCGTGGGTTGAAGGGTTTCGTGAGGTAGTCATCGGCCCCCAGCTCAAGCCCAACGATCTTGTCGATGTCTTCATCCCGCGCGGTGAGCATGATGATGGGTACGTCGCTCTCGGCCCGGACCTTGCGGCAGACATCGAAACCATCCAGACCTGGGAGCATGATGTCGAGCACGATCAGTGCGGGTTTGAGATCCCGGATCGATTCGAGCGCCTGAAGCCCATCATAGGCGGCTTCGACCCGATAGTTCTCACGCTCCAGGTAAAGGCGCCCCAGGTCGACAATATTTGCTTCATCGTCCACGAGCAGGATCAGTTCTCCAGCCATACCTTACTCCAGGACATGCTATCGGCGATCAGGATGAACGCAGTGCAATCGCCTCGATCTCAACCGCCCCGCCCTTGGGCAGCGCTGCAACCTGGACCGTGGAGCGGGCCGGCGGCGATTGTGGAAAGAACTCAGCATACACTGCGTTCATTCTGGTAAATTCGCTCAGGTCCTGCATGAAGACCGTGGTCTTGACCACCGTGCCCAGGTCGGCGCCACCCGCAAGCAGCACTTGTTCCAGATTTTTGAGCGCCTGTCGGGTTTGCCCTTCGATCCCGCCCGGCGCGAACTCGCCGCTGACCGGGTCGATCCCCAGACTGCCAGATGCGAAGACCAGCGCATCCGTGCCGATAGCGACGGAGTAAGGGCCGATGGCCTGCGGTGCCTTGTCGGTAATGATCACACTGCGGATGGACTTCATCATGGAACCCTCCTGGAATCATCATTCGATCATGCGATTGTAAGCTTCAAGCAATCCCGATGCAAAAACAATGTAACGGCACAGCGATGCCGTGCCCTCTATGAATCTGGTATGTAATATGGGTCCAAACGCCAGCGGATAGAATTTTCGGTGATGTAGCATCGGATGCGGTTAAGTTTCGCCTCGTCCCGGATCACATGTTCGTAGTAATTGCGCTGCCAGACGATGAAATGCAGATCACGGTGAAATCGCCTCACGCCTGTCGTAACCGATCCTTTGAATTGCCCGATAATCGAGCCGAGTGACCGGGGAGGCCGATGTAGGGGCGCATCGCGATGCGCCCCTACTGGAACCGGCTTGTCCGATTCGTCAGTAATTTGGATTATTAAGTGAACGTGGTTTGGCATGATAACAAATCGATCTATTTCGATACCACGTCTAAGGATTTGAAATCTCTTCAGTTCGTCCTCGACTATCAATCCGATGGGTGAAAGAAATAATCTTTCCTCGGATATCTCGCTAAGGATTTGCCGCTTGTGAAAGGCACATATCGTCACGAAATACGCGCCGGGTCGGGTGTAATCGTACCCGGGCAAGCGCGTTGATCGCCGGCGATTTGGATGGTCGCTGGATCCGGTCACTATCCCCTGATTTGTAGGGGCACGGCGGGGCCGTGCCCCATTTATTACACGACGATATTCACCAACCGCCCCGGGACGACGATCACCTCCCGCGGCTGTTTACCTTCCATGAACCGCTTCGCCCCTTCGCTCTCCAGCGCCAGCTTGCGCGCCTGCTCTTCAGAGATATCGGCTGCCACGGTTAGCTTGTCGCGCACCTTGCCGTTTACCTGCACGACGAGCGTGATCTCATCTTCCTTGGCCAGCTCAGCATCAAATTCCGGCCAGGTCTGATTATGGATCGAATAGGGCATCTCCAGCCTCGACCACAGCTCTTCGGCGATATGCGGCGTTGCCGGCGCCATGAGAAGCAGCAGCATCTCCAACGCACGCTGGCAATCGGCCCTGGACACCGATCTAGACCCTTTCGCAGAAACGATCTCGTTCGTCAGTTCCATCAAACTTGAAATCACGGTATTGAACTCAAACTTCTCGAGATCGTTTGAAACGTGCCGGATGGTCTGGTGCACCTTACGCTCGAGCGCCCGCAGCGCGTCGGGCTGTGATCCAGGCGTCTGCATCTCGAGCACCTCATGCCCCAGCGACCATACCCGGTTCAACCAGCGCACAACTCCCTGGATGTTGTCCGGGTTCCAGGTACCGCCCTCCGACCAGCGGTATCCGAACATCAGGTAGGCCCTGACTGTATCCGCGCCGTACATCTTGACCTGTTCGTCGGGGTCGATAACGTTTCCGCGCGATTTACTCATGCGCTGCCCATCCGGACCCAGGATCTGGCCCTGGTTGCGCAGCTGCAGCATGGGCTCATTCCCCTCGGTTATGCCAAGGTCACGCAGAGCCTTGTGGAAAAAACGGGTGTAGATGAGGTGCATCGTGGCGTGCTCGACCCCGCCCGTATACGTATCGACCGGCATCCAGTAGTCATACTCACCCGGATCGAATGGCCCCTCTGAATACTGCGGGCTGAGGTAGCGCAGATGGTACCAGGAGGAGCACATGAATGTGTCCATCGTGTCAGTCTCACGCTCGGCTGGTCGCCCACAATCAGGGCACTGCGTGTATTTCCAGGTCGGGTGAAACTTGAGCGGGCTCTCGCCCGTTGGCCGCCACTCGATATCCTCCGGCAGTTCGACCGGCAGCTGTTCCTCGGGTACAGGCACGATGCCGCAATCCGGGCAGTAAACAACCGGGATCGGCGCTCCCCAGTAGCGCTGGCGTGAGATCAACCAGTCGTGCAAGCGGTAGTTGACCGAAAACTCACCTGTTCCTTTCGATTTTAGGAAATCGATGGTGTACTGGAAGGCTTTATCCGCTGGTGTTCCCGTCAGCGAGCCGGAGTTGATCATCTCACCATAGGCCGGTATGGCCTCGGTCATGCCCTCACCATCGAGGCTGTCATAACCCGCTGGCAAGATGACTGGGCGCACTTCCAGTTTGAATTTCCGTGCAAATTCGAAGTCGCGCTGGTCATGCGCTGGGACGGCCATGATCGCACCCGTGCCGTAGGTCATGAGCACGTAATCCGCGATCCAGACCGGGATGCGTTCGTCATTGACCGGATTCATGGCATAACCACCGGTAAAGACGCCGCTTTTATCCTTGTCAAGCGCCTCACGCTCGATGTCCGACTGGCGTGCCGCCTGGTGGATGTACTCGTGAACGGCCTCGTGCTGCTCGGGCGTGGTCAGTTTCTCGACCAGCGGATGCTCGGGCGCTAACACCATGAAGGTTGCTCCCCACAGCGTATCCGGCCGGGTTGTAAAGACCTCGATCGCGTCACCATCTTCGGTGACAAAGGTCACCGTGGCCCCTTCGCTGCGACCGATCCAGTTCGTCTGCAGGATCTTGACCGTCTCCGGCCAATCGATCGTCGAGAAGTCGAGCAGTTCATCCGCATAGCGGGTGATGCGGAAAAACCATTGATCGAGGTCCTTCTTGATCACGGGCGTCTTGCAGCGCTCACAGACCCGGTTGTCACCAATCACCTGCTCGCGCGCCAGGGTCGTATTGCAGTTCGGGCACCAGTCGACAGGAGAATATTTCTTATACGCAAGATCATTCTTGAGAAACTGCAGGAAGAACCACTGCGTCCAGCGGTAATAAGCTGGATCGGCCGAGATCGCCTCCCGCGACCAATCCCACATGGCTCCCATGCTGCGCAGCTGGCGGCGCATGTTCTCGATATTCTTGTAAGTCCATTCCTTGGGGTGGATGTCACGGGCGATGGCGGCATTCTCGGCCGGCAGGCCAAAGGCATCGAAACCGATCGGGAAGGTTACATTGTAGCCGCGCATGTGCAGATAGCGCGCCCGCGCATCGGAGGGGGTCATGGCGAACCAGTGACCGATGTGCATATCCCCCGAGGTATAGGGGAGCATCGTGAGGAAGTAATACTTCTCACGATCTGGATCGACCCGGGCTTCATACAGCCGATCGTCCACCCAGCGCGCCTGCCAGCGCGGCTCGATCTCTTCTGGTCGATATTGCTCCTGCATGCCGTCACCTCCCGGGCTAACCCGGAGTATCGATGCTTTCCGAAAACGTCTGCCGATTAAAAACAAAACCCTTCGCCACATCAGGGACGAAGGGATACTCCGCGGTACCACCCTGCTTGCCTGGATGAAACCAGGCCGCTCAGACGCGCTATCGGGCGAAACCCGCTCCTGGCTACAAGCGCTTCACCTGGAGGACCTGTCCCGTAGGGGGACAACAGGCGAGTTCAGCCTTGAGTGTGGTCCGCGCCCACCACGCCGGGCTTACACCCTTCCCGGCTCGCTGGCGGATGGCTTACTGCTCCTGTCCTGGCCGCTATTCAATTTTCAGGTGGACCCAGTGGGATTCGAACCCACGACCTTCTCAATGCCATTGAGACGCGCTCCCAACTGCGCTATGGGCCCATGCAAGTTCAGGTGGACCTGGCGGGATTCGAACCCGCGACCTCATCAGTGCGATTGATGCGCGCTCCCAACTGCGCTACAGGCCCCTGTGGGGTGCGAGGATTGTACCTGAGCGTGAAGATGACTGTCAAGCAAAGTCAGGGAGAGGAGAATTGCCAAGCCACAAATCAAGGAGTGGAGCTGTGCAACCCTCCGGCATTCGCCCTCCAATCCATCGAAGGCTATAATCGGCACCTTCGAGGTGACCATATGCCTGATCCGATCCAACACCTGCAAGAACTCATACGCGCCAACAATTTCGATCTGCTCACCTTGATCCCAAGCCCTAGCCTGCATTATCTTACCGGGCTGGATTTTCATCTGATGGAACGACCGGTCGTGCTCTTCATTCCAGCCTCAGGCGAGCCGGTCATGGCGCTGCCCGAGCTTGAATACCCGCGCATGCAGGAGGCGCATCCCTCGCTGCTATGCTTCCCTTATGGCGAGTCGGAGAGCGAGCGAGCGACCGCCCTATACTCGGCGGCGCAGCAGTTTCCAGACGCAGAGCGTATCGGCGTGGAGCCCCTGCGGATGCGGTTTTTCGAGCAGGAACTGCTACGGGAGGTAGCCCCTGGCTGGCGCTTCGTCCCTGCGGAGGGGATCATCGGCGAACTGCGCCTGCGTAAGTCGGCGGATGAAGTTGAACAGATGGCACGGGCGGTGCAGATCGCTGAAAGTGCGCTCGAAAAAACATTGCCCTCGATCCGGCCTGGCGTTACCGAGCGTGAACTGGCGGCCGAGCTGGTCGTCCAGCTTCTGCGTGCCGGTTCTGAGCCAGATCTGCCCTTCAACCCGATTGTCGCCTCTGGTCCCAACAGCGCCCTCCCCCATGCAACACCAACTGACCGCAAGCTGCAGGGCGATGATCTGTTGATCATCGATTGGGGGGCGCGCTCCGGCGGTTATATATCCGACCTGACGCGGACGTTTGTCCTCGGTCATTCTTCTGAGCAACAGCGTACCATCCATGGCCTTGTGGAAGCAGCCAACGCGGCCGGGCGGGCGAGAATCAAGCCCGGCATACAGGCGCAGGTGGTCGACCAGGCAACGCGGGCCATCATCGACTCCGGTGGTTATGGGAAGTTCTTCATCCACCGCACCGGGCATGGGATCGGCCTGGAACCCCATGAACCCCCGAATATCCGCGCCGGTGACGAACTCGTGCTCGCCCCCGGGATGACCTTCACCGTCGAGCCCGGCATCTATCTTCCAGGCGAAGGCGGGGTCCGCATCGAAGACAACGTCGTGGTGAGCGAGACTGGTTCGGAAACGCTCAGTTCCCTGCCGCGCGACCTGATCGAATTGTCATGACGAGCATCATCCCGGGCGGAGAACCTTTCCTATTCCCGGTTGGCAATTCCGGCTGCTTGCTCATCCAGGGCTTCACCGGCGCTCCTGAGGAGATGCGCTGGTTGGGGAAGCATCTTGCCGGGCAGGGCTATACTGCCCTCGGCATCCGCCTGCAAGGTCACGGAACTACCCCAGCCGATCTGACCCGCATTCGTAAAGAGGATTGGCAGGCTGATATCGAAGATGGCATGGCGTGGTTGCGCGGCTGTACAACAAGGCAGATCGCGATCGGGCTTTCGCTGGGCGGGATGCTGGCTCTGAACCTGGCTGCAAATGACGATCTGAACGGGGTGGTCGTGATGGCGACACCCTGGATGCTTCCACCAATCGCCCACCGCTTACGTCCAATCATTCCGCTGCTCAGCCGTTTTTGGCGCTACCGCACACCGGAAGAACCCTCCGACTGGGTCGATCCAGAAGCGGGTGCGAGCAACGTCAATTATCCCGTTCAACCCCTGCATGCCGTCGGCCAGGTCGTCGATCAACTGGAGCAAACTCGATCCCTTTTGCCTCGAGTCACCTGTCCGGTGCTGCTGCTGTACTCCGAGGGAGATCTCACCGCTCCACCCGAACACGGCGAAACCTATCAGAAAAAAATCGGCAGTGAAGATGTACGCCTGATACGGATTCAGGGCAGCGGGCACAATCTGCCCCGGGATGCAGCCCGGGAGCAGGTCTTCCACCACATCACAAACTTCGTGAATGACGTGTTGGGAGGGGGTGGATGAGCATCATCCTTCCCGGCGCTGAACCGTTCTACTTCCCCGGCGGCGACGTGGGCTGCCTGCTTGTGCACGGGTTCACGGCCACCCCACAGGAGGTGCGTGGTCTGGGTGATCATCTTCA
>Ga0315534_1000576_pt1 | contig 25623 bp, 22 predicted proteins | sample SalMarSW160240MG_FD_203094 | JGI IMG/M metagenome (GOLD analysis project Ga0315534, IMG submission 203094) | Salt marsh sediment microbial communities from the Plum Island Ecosystem LTER, Massachusetts, United States - Salt Marsh Sediment SW1602-40 ...
CGCTCGTGCCGGCGAGCGCGATCGCGGCGCGACCCGACCTGCCGCCCGTCGACACGCTGGACATGCCGAACCGCACGCTCGTCGCGATCTCCGAGGCGGCGAGCGCGGTGGACCTGGCGGCCGCTCAGGCGCGCCTCCAGGACGAGACGCGCCGTGGCGTCGCGTTCTTCCGAGACCACGACGTGCTCCTCACCCCCACGCTCGCCGCGGGCCCGCCACGGCTCGGGGCGAAGATCATGGGGGACGAGGACTGGGAGGGCATGCTCGAGCTGCTGCGAATCGTCGCGTTCACACCCACCTGGAACATGACCGGTCAGCCGGCCGCCGCGGTGCCGGCCGGCTTCGACGACGACGGGCTGCCCGTGTCGGTGCAGCTGGTCGGGCGTGCCGCCGACGAGGCGACGCTCGTGCGCCTGGCGAGCCACCTCGAGGTCGCCCGACCCTGGCGCGAGGCGCGCCCCGCCGTGCGGAGCCGGGTGTGACACCGCCCTCCGTCGACGCGACCGCCCTCACGATCGGGAATCTCGGACGTCACCAGGCGGCGGTGATCGGTGACCGCACCGCGTTCACGTTCGAGGGGCGCGACGTCACCTACGCCGAGCTCGACCGCGCCGCGAGTCGGGTCGCCAACGCGCTCCTGGCGGAAGACGTCGGTCGAGGCGACCGCGTCGCGATCCTCGACAAGAACACGCTCGAGCTCTTCGAGCTGCTCTTCGCCACCGCGAAGATCGGCGCCGTGCTCTGTCCGGTGAACTGGCGACTCACCCCGAACGAGGTGAGGCACGTCGTGAACGACGCGCGCACGAAGGTGCTCGTCGTCGGTACCGACTTCTTCTCGACGCTCGACGCGTGCGAAGCCGAGCTCGACACGGTGCAGCGCATCATCGCCGTCGGCGATCACCCGCGTCACATCGAGTACTCGACGTGGCGGGACGCGCAGCCCGACACCGACCCGCGGATCGAGACCGACGTCGACGACGTCGCGATCCAGTTCTACACCTCGGGCACGACGGGCCTGCCCAAGGGCGCGATGCTCTCGAGCCGCAACCTGGGTGCCCTCGTCCCGCGCGCGAGCGAGGCCCTCGGGCTCGACGACTCCACCGTGAGCCTGGTCGCCATGCCCCTCTTCCACGTCGCCGGCGCGGGATGGGCGCTGTTCGGGCTCATGAACGGCGCCCACAACGTCATGCTGCGCGACGTCGACCTGCCCGCGATCCTCGAGGCCATCCCCGAGCACGGCATCACCCACGCCGTCCTCGTGCCCGCGGTGCTCCAGTTCCTGCTGATGACGCCCGGGATCGAGGACGTCGACTGCTCGACGCTGAAGATGATCGTGTACGGCGCCTCCCCGATCTCCGAGGAGGTACTCACCGCGTCGATGGCGCGCTTCGGCTGCCACTTCGTGCAGGCGTACGGGCTCACCGAGACCTCGGGCGGTGTCGTGCTGCTGCACCCCGAGGACCACGACCCCGGCGGTCCGCTCGCGCACCGGCTCCAGGCCGCGGGACGACCGATGCCGGGTGTGGAGCTGCGCATCACCGGACCCGGTGGCGAGGAGCTGCCGACCGGCGAGGTGGGTGAGGTGTGGATCCGGTCGCCGAGCACGATGCTCGGCTACTGGAACCAACCGGCTGCGACCGCGGAGTCAATCACCGAGGACGGTTGGTTCCGCTCGGGCGACGCGGGGAGCGTCGACGCCGACGGGTACCTCTACATCCGCGACCGTGTCAAGGACATGGTCATCTCGGGGGGCGAGAACGTGTACCCGGCGGAGGTCGAGAGCGTGCTCATGGCGCACCCGATGACCGCGGATGTCGCGGTGATCGGTGTGCCCGACGAGCGCTGGGGCGAGACCGTCAAGGCGGTCGTCGTGCCGGCGGCCGACGCCGGCGGCGATCGCGACGCCCTCGAGCGCGAGCTGCTCGCGTGGAGCCGTGAGCGGCTCGCGGGCTACAAGTGCCCGACCTCGGTCGACTGGATCGAGGTCCTGCCCCGCAACCCGTCCGGGAAGATCCTCAAGCGCGACCTGCGCGCCCCGTACTGGGAAGGGCGCGAGCGCCAGGTGGGGTGACCGCCGCTCTCGGTGGGCGATAGAGGATTTGAACCTCTGACCTCTTCCGCGTCAAGGAAGCGCTCTCCCCCTGAGCTAATCGCCCGTGCAAGGGAACGTTCAGGCTACCAGCGGTCATTCGGTCGCGATGGCCTCGAGGACGTCGAGGCGGCTGGCGCGCCAGGCGGGATAGAGCGCGGCGACCACACCGGCGAGCATCGAGAGCACGACGAAGATCGCCAGCTGCCCGACCGGGACGCGCACCTGCGTGATGCCCTGCGACTCGAGCGAGATGGTGAACACCCAGCCCCACACGAGCCCGAGCGCGGTGCCGATCAGGCCGCCGATCAGCGCGACGATCACCGACTCGCCGCGCACCATGCGCCGGACCTGGCGACGCGTCGTCCCGACGACGCGCAGCAACCCGAGCTCGCGGGTGCGCTCGAACACCGACAGCGCCAACGTGTTGACGATGCCGAGCACCGCGATCAGCTCGGCGAGCAGCAGCAGCGCGACCGTCACCGCGAGGAAGCGGTCGATCGCGCGCTCCTGCTCGTCCTTGTACTGCTCGCGGGTCAGCACGTCGATGTTGGGGAAGTCGTTCCCGAGCTCAGCCTCGATCGCCCCACGCGCGGCCGCGGTGTCGCCCTCGGTCGCAGACACGTAGACGAGCGAGTCCTGGTCGTCGTCACCGAAGCCCTGCTCGTACGCAGGCTGCGACACGACGAACGGGACCGGGAACCCGCCGGTGAAGTCCTCCTGGTCGTAGATGCCCGCTACCCGAAGCGTCAGGAAGCCGCGCGGGAACTGGACGGCGCGCTGCTCGCCCACCTCGAGGTTCAGCCGCTCGGCCGTGTCGCGGTGCACGAGCATGCCGTTCTCGCCCATGTCGTCGATGCTGCCGTCGCGCACGCGCAGGTCGACCACGCGCCCGAGGTCGCTCGGGTCGACGCCGGCAACGGTCTCCTCGCCGAGATCGACGCGCACGTTGCCGAAGCGGAACGACGCGACCGCGTCGAGCTCGGGCAGGCCCCGCAGACGGTCTGCGACCTGGGGTGAGAACCCGGCGAACTGCTGGGCCTTGAGCACGAGGTCGGCTCGGATCCCACGGTCGACGGCAGCTGCAACCGATGCCTTCGCAGACTCGCCGAAGATCGCCACCAGCCCGACGAGCGCGAGCCCGACGACCAGCGCTGATGCCGTCGCGGCGGTGCGGCGTGGGTTGCGCATCGCGTTGCCGCGGGCGAGCGTGCCCGTGATCCCGATGGCGCCCAACGGCCGTCCGAGGCCACCGGCGAACGGCCGGGCGAACGTCGCGAGCAGCACCACGACGCCGAAGAAGAGGAGGAGCGCGCCCAGCGCGACGAGCCAGATCTCGTCGGTCACGTCGACCGCGGTGCGGGAGCGGTCCACCCCGACGATCAGGCACGGGATGCTCGCGAGCACGAGGATCGTGCCGATCACACGGCGGCGGCGGAAGGGCCGCGGTCGCTCGGGCGCCACGTCGTCGATCGCCGCGATCGGCGGGATGCGCGCGGCGCGGATCGCCGGGAGCAGCGACGATGCCACCGTCACGACGACACCGACCGACAGCGCGACGATCACCGTTCGCTCGGCGACGACGAGCGGGCCGTCGGGCACGTCGAACCCGAAGCTCGAGACCAGTCCGAGCAGGAGCGCGGCGAGCCCGATGCCCACCGCGAGGCCGATCACCGACGCCACGAGCCCGACGAGCGCGGCCTCGAGGACCACCGCCACGATCACCTGCCGGCCGCTCGCGCCCATCGCGCGCAAGAGCCCGAACTCGCGGGTCCGTTGGGCGACGAGGATCGCGAACGTGTTGAAGATGATGAAAGCGCCGACGACGAGACCGATCGCCGCGAACCCCAGCAACAGCTGCGTGAGCAACGCGAAGAAGTCGCTGAACTGACTGCTGCGGTCGGCGGCGAAGTCGCTGGCGAGGTTCACCTCGTACCCGGCGCCGAGCTCCCGCTCCAGACGTCCCTGGACCTCACGGTCGGTGACGCCTGGCGTGGTCGTGACGTTCACCGCGTCGACCTGCCCGGGAGCGTCGAAGACCCGCTGCGCGGTGGGGAGGTCGAACGCGGCGAACGTCACCGCGAGGGCGTCGAAGCGGTCACCGAAGCCGAAGAGGCCCACGATCTCGAACCGTTCCTTGGGCCCCTCGAGCAGCACGTCGACCTCGTCGCCGACCTCGAACCCGTGGCGGGCAGCCGTGCCGGCGTCCATCGCGACCTCGCCCTCGGCACGCGGGCGCCGACCTGCATCGAGCTGCAGCGGCGCGTCGGCGCCGGGTGGCTGCGCCCAGGTGATGCCGAGGGTCGGCGCGCCGCCGTTCTGGATGCTCTCGCCGTCCCTCCCGACGAACTGCGCGTAGTCCTCGAGGAGCCCGGATGCGGTGCGGACGCCCTCGACGCCGCGCACCTGGCGGACCAGCGATGCCGGTGCCCGGTCGCGCTCGCCGTCGCCCCCGAACGGCGCCCGCGGGCGCACGACCACGTCGACGCCCTCGACCGTCTGCCGGAAGAACGTCTGGAACGAGGCGTCGAGCGTGTCGGTCAGGACGTAGGTGCCGGCCACGAAGCTGACGCCGAGGAGCACCGACAGCGCCGTGAGGGCGAGGCGCACCTTGCGAGCGAGGAGTCCCCGGATCGTGGCCTTCCACATGCGCTGCCATCATTGCCGTGCCGGGCCCCGACCCCGGGGCACGGCCGTTGCTCACGTGCGTCCCTCACCCCGGCAGGCGCGGGTGGGGGACGCAACCGGAAGAGGGAGAGGGAGCGCGGATGGGGCTGCTCGAGGGGTGCCGGGCGGTGGTCACGGGCGGTGGGTCCGGGATCGGCGCGGCGACATGTCGGCGGATGCACGCCGAAGGCGCGCGCGTCGCGGTGCTCGACATCGACGAGGACTCTGCCGCGGCGGTGGCCGCGGACGTGAACGGGTTCGCCTACGGCATCGACGTCACCGACTACGACGCCCTCGAGGAGGCCTGTCGCGACGCGTCGGCGAGGCTCGGGGGGCTCACGACGCTGTTCAACAACGCCGGTGGCTCGTCGATGTCGGCGCTCCACGAGTGGGATCTCGCCGAGTGGGAGCGCGTCGTGCGCCTCAACCTCACCGGCGTGTTCCACGGCTTCCGCGCCGCGGTGCCGCTCATGCTCGAGACCGAGCCGCCGACTGCGGGCCGCTCCATCGTGTCGACCTCGTCGATCAGCGGGACGCGGCCCGCTGCCGGCGAGGCGCCCTACGCCGCGGCGAAGGCGGCGGTCGCGTCGTTGAGCGCCACCGCCGCGCTCGAGTACGGGCCCGGCATTCGGGTGAACGCGGTAGCCCCCGGGATGATCCACACGGGCCTCACCGACATCCTCCTCACCGGGTTCGACTGGACCGTGCCGCACATGGTCGACAAGACCCCCCTCGGGCGCATCGGCACGCCCGACGACGTCGCCGACGTCGTCGTCTTCCTCTCCTCCGACCTCGCCCGATTCATCACCGGGCAGAACCTGGTGATCGACGGCGGGATGACGCTCCACGGCGCCGGCGTCGACGGCCTCTACGAGCGGTTCAGCAGCTACCTCCAGCGCTGACTCGCCGACGCTTCCCCGTCGGGCGGGCGGGGCCCCGGTCCCGACCCCTCCCACCAGGAGACCTCTCTCCCAGTCGGAGACCTCTCTCCCAACAGGAGACCTCTTCGCGCCCATAGTGACGAACGCCCTCAAGATCCCACGCTCGGTGGCCGATCTTCCCATCAATGGCCCGGAGCCAGGGCCGTCGAATTGGGGCGATCATGGGAACGAAGCGTACGAAGCGCACGAAGGGCGTCGGCATCGCCGCCGCCGTGCTCGCCATCGCCGGCGTGGGCGCCGCGTGTGCCCCGTCGCCGCCGCCGGCCCCACCGGCCGCGGCCGCCGCCAGCAGCTGCGGATCGGCCGGGCCACCCGACTCGGTCACCAGCACGATCTACAACCTCACGAACTCGAGCCGCGGTGCGGCCGGCCTCGGAGGCCTGTCGTGGAACCGGCAGCTGTACTGCCTGGCGAGCAATTGGAGCGCCAACATGGCCGCGCAGGGTCGCATGTACCACAGCGACCTGGGCGCCACGATCCGCTCCCCGGGCTATGGCGGCTACCGGACGCTGGGCGAGAACGTGCTCTACGGCCCGGCCGGGATGAGCGGTGACGCGATGCACACCGCCTGGATGAACTCTCCGGCGCACCGCGCCAACATCCTGTCGGGCGCGTTCACCTCGTTCGCCGTCGCCACCCGCACTTCGGGCGGCACGGTCTGGGCCACCGAGAACTTCGGCGGCTGACGGGAGTCAGTGCGCGGGGCCGTCGGCAGCGTCGAGGTCGTGCGCCGCGGCGAGGGAGCCGGCCCATCCGCCGAAGAACGCTCCGGCCACGGCGCCGACGACCGCGCCGATGCAGAGCGCGGACGCCCACGACGCGGTCCAGATCGACGTGGCGAGCGCGATCGCGACGAGCCCCATCCAGATCACGACGCAGATCGGGACGGCGACCGCCACCCCGACCACGACCGACTTCACGAGCTTGCGCTCGGCGCGCTGGATCGGCTCAAGCTGAGCGTCGGAGCGAACCTGGACGTCTGCCACCGGCAGGCAGGCTACCCGCGCCGACTCGGCGACCCCGACAACGCGGTGGCGGCGTCGAGCACCGAGAGGATCTGCTCCGCGGCGGCGGCCGGCGACGTCGAGGCCGACTGGACGACGACCTCGGGTGCGAGTGGCGGCTCGTAGGGGTCGTCGATGCCGGTGAAGCCGGTCAGCTCGCCGGCGCGGGCCTTCACGTACAGGCCCTTCGGGTCGCGGGCCTCGCACACCTCGAGCGGGGCATGGACGAACACCTCGAGGAAGACCAGCCCGGCAGCCTCGTGCAGGCGCCGGGCGTGGGCGCGCCCAGCCCGGTAGGGGCTGATGACCGGCACGAGCGCCACCACGCCCGCGTCGGCGAAGAGGCGGGCGACCTCGGCGATGCGCCGGACGTTCTCGGCACGATCCTCCGCCGAGAAGCCGAGATCGCCGTTGAGCCCGTGGCGGAGGTTGTCGCCGTCGAGGGTGTAGGCGAGCCGCCCGTCCGAGACGAGTCCTTCGCTGACGGCCGCGGCCACGGTCGACTTGCCCGACCCCGACAGGCCGGTGAGCCAGATCGTCGCGCCCTCCACGCCCGCCGCACGCCAGCGGTCCTCGCGGGGGACGCCGTCGTCGTGCCAGACCACGCCGGGACTGCTCACCGGGGCGTCGTCACGTGGCCTGGGCGCCGAGCACCATCCCGGCGCCCACGGTCTCGAACGTGCGCTCGTCGACGAGGATGAAGCTGCCCGTCGCGCGGTTCCGGCGGTACTCGTCGACGAACAACGGCACCGTCGTGCGCAGCGTGACCCGGCCCATGTCGTTCATCGCCAGCACATGGTGCTCCTCGTCGCGGTGCAAGGAGTTGACGTCGAGCCGGTAGTGCAGCGCTTGGACCTTGGCACGCGCGGCGCGCGTCGTGTGCTTGATCGAGTACACGGTGCCCGCCTGCAGCGGTCGCTCGCTGAACCAGCAGATCATCGCGTCGACGTCTTGGGTCGCGTGCGGTGTGTTGTTGGGGCGACACAGCATGTCGCCGCGGCTGATGTCGAGATCGTCGGTGAGCCGGATGTTGACCGACATCGGCGGGAACCCCTCGGTGACCGGTCCTCCGTACTCGTCGATGCTCGCGATCGTCGTCGTGAAGCCGCTCGGCAGCACGAGCACCTCGTCGCCGGGTCGGAACATCCCGCTGGCGACCTCCCCCGCGTACCCCCGGTAGTCGTGGTGCTCGTGGCTCATCGGGCGGATCACGTACTGCACCGGGAACCGAGCGTCGATGAGGTTGCGGTCGGACGCGATGTAGACGTGCTCGAGGTGGTGCAGGAGCGTCGGACCCTCGTACCAGGCCATGTTGGGCGAGTGCGACACGACGTTGTCGCCCAGCAGCGCGGAGATGGGCACGAACGTGAGGTCGTCGATGTCGAGCTTCGCCGCGAACTCCGAGAACTCGGCGCTGATCTCGTCGAAGCGCTTCTCGTCCCAGTCGACGAGGTCCATCTTGTTGACGCACAGGACGAGGTGCTTCACCTGCAGCAGACTCGCGATGACGGCGTGGCGCCGCGACTGCTCGACGACCCCGTTGCGCGCGTCGACCAGCACGAGGGCGAGGTCGGCGGTCGACGCACCCGTCACCATGTTGCGCGTGTACTGGATGTGGCCCGGGGTGTCGGCGATGATGAACTTGCGCCGCGGGGTCGCGAAGTAGCGGTAGGCGACGTCGATCGTGATCCCCTGCTCGCGCTCGGCGCGCAGCCCGTCGGTGAGCAGCGCCAGGTTCGTGTAGTCGAAGCCGCGGTCGCGCGACGTGCGCTCGACGGCCTCGAGCTGGTCCTCGAAGATCTGCTTGGTCTCGAGCAGCAGTCGACCGATCAGGGTCGACTTCCCGTCGTCGACCGACCCCGCCGTCGCGAATCTGAGCAGCTCCACTACACGGGTCGCTTTCGCTCCGGCGTCCCGGCCATCCGGCCACGCCTCCGCTGCAGCTCCACTACACGGGTCGCTTTCGCTCCATCAGAAGTAGCCCTCGCGCTTGCGGTCCTCCATGCCGGCCTCGGAGATGCGGTCGTCGGCGCGCGTGGCACCTCGCTCGGTGACCGTCGATGCCGCGACCTCGGCGATGACGGCCTCCACGGTCGCGGCGCCGGACTCGACCGCACCCGTGCACGACGCGTCGCCGACCGTCCGGAACCGCACCGTGCGCTCCTCGGCCGCCTCACCGTCCGTCAACGTCACGAACGGGGTGACCGCGAGCAGCATCCCGTCGCGCTCGAACACCTCGCGGCGGTGCGCGTAGTAGATGGGGGGGAGCTCGACCCCGTCGTCGGCGACGTACTGCCAGATGTCGAGCTCGGTCCAGTTGCTGAGCGGAAACACGCGGATGTGCTCGCCCTTGCGGTGACGGCCGTTGTAGAGGTTCCACAGCTCGGGACGCTGGTTCTTGGGATCCCACTGCCCGAAGTCGTCGCGGAAGGAGTACACGCGCTCCTTGGCCCGGGCCTTCTCCTCGTCGCGCCGACCCCCCCCGAACACGGCGTCGAAGCCGTGCTCCTGGATCGCGTCGAGCAGCGTGACCGTCTGGAGCCGGTTGCGGCTCGCGCGGGGCCCGGTCTCCTCGACGACGCGGCCGGTGTCGATCGACGCCTGCACCGACGCCACGACGAGCTGGACGCCGAGCTCGGCGACGCGACGGTCGCGGAAGTCGATGACCTCGTCGAAGTTGTGGCCGGTGTCGACATGCATCACGGGGAACGGGATGCGAGCGGGCCAGAACGCCTTCTCCGCCAGGCGCAGCATGACGGCGGAGTCCTTGCCCCCCGAGAACAGCAGGACGGGGCGCTCGAACTCGGCCGCGACCTCACGGAAGATGTGGATCCCCTCGGACTCGAGCTCCTCGAGATGGGACAGCTGCGTCGTCATGGAGTCGCCCATCGTACCGGCCTCGTTTCGCGACGGGCCGTACGCTCGCTGCGGTGACCGCCGAAGCGTTCGAGGGCCAGACCGAGGTCGTCGTGCTCGCCAACACCGACGACGCCGACCCGGGGCTGGTCGGTGCCGCCCTCGCCGCGCGGGGCTATCGCCTCACGATGCTGCACCGGGAACGGGATGCTTGGCCCGAGAAGGTGCGGTGCGCCTTGCTCGTGATCCTCGGATCGGAGTGGTCGGTCTACAGCCACGCGGTCGCAGCCGCGGTCGACCGCGAGCGGACGTTCGTCGCCGCCGCGGTCGAGGCGCACGTGCCGGTGCTCGGCATCTGCTTCGGCGCGCAGCTCTTGGCCGCGGCGCTCGGCGGCGAGGTGCACCGGGCCGAGCGCGATGAGGTCGGCTGGCTGGACGTGCGTCCGGAGCCGAGCGCGCCCGCGGAGATCGAGCCCGGGCCGTGGTTCCAGCTCCACCGCGACACGTTCACGCTGCCGCCCGCGGCACGGTTGCTGGCGACGTCCGACGTGGGGCCGCAGGCGTTCTCGTACGGGTCGGCGCTGGGGGTGCAGTTCCACCCCGAGGTGACGCCGGGCATCGTCGCGAGGTGGGCCGAGGCCGACCCGCAGCCGCTCGCGAACGCCGGGCTGACGGCCGACGGGCTCGTGGCCGACACCGACGCCCAACAAGACCGCGTCGCGGTCGCCGCCTCCCGACTCGTCGACCTCGTGCTCGCGTAGGGTTGTCTTCGGTTGCGTCCCTCACCCGCGTATTCGTGGGTCACGGACGCACGTCGGAGCGAGGGGGAGACATGGCGCTCATCGACTGTGACCAGCACCTCTACGAGCCGCGCACGCTGTGGCGCGATCAGGCCGATCCCCGCGAGCGCGACGACGCGCTGGTGATCGAGGACGACGACCTCGGGTACCCGTGGGTCACGTGGCACGGCACGCGCCTCGGCATGGCCGACGTGCAGACACCGGGCGAGACCGAGGAGCTCGGTGAGCGGCGCAACCGGCGGCTCGCCGGCAACCCGCCGCTGTACCAGTACGACGAGCGACTGCCCGCCGACTTCTGGGAGCCCGCGGCGCGGGCGGCTCGCGTCCAGCAGATGGGCTTCGACGCGGCGGTGTGCTTCCCGAACTTCGGGCTTCTCTGGGAGCGCCGTGTCGGCACCGAGCTCCCGTCCTTGCGCACCAACATGGGTGCTTGGAACCGCTGGTGCACGTCGGTCGTCCACGACAGCGCCGGCGTCCTGCACCCCGTCGCGCACGTCACGCTGCGCGACCTCGACTGGCTCGACGCACAGCTCGAGCGGCTCGAGGCCGGCGGCGTCCGCCTCGCGATGATCGCCCCCGCGCTCGTCGACGGAAAGCCGCTGTCGCACCCCGATCTGGAGCGAGCGTGGCGCTCGTTCGTCGAGCACGGGGTGACGCCGGTGTTCCACGTCGCCGACCAGCCGAGGGTGTTCGACGACGGCTGGTACACCGACGACGGCGAGGAGGCGTTCGTCAACATCATCGAGTCGGTGTTCTTGTGGACGCCGCCCGCGCTCGCGATCACCGACCTGATCGTCAACGGCGTCTTCGAGCGGATCCCCGAGCTTCGGGTCGGGGTGGTCGAGCTCTCGGCGATCTGGGTACCGCAGTACCTGATGATGCTGGACGGCGGCTACGAGTTCACGAGCAAGCTGAACGGCCGCGTGCCGGCCGAGCTCTCGATGCGCCCGAGCGAGTACTTCCGGCGCCAGGTTCGCGTTGCGGCGTTCTCGTACGAGGTTCCGGGGCGACTCGAGAAGCAGGCGGGTGACCTCTTCATGTGCTGCAGCGACTACCCGCATTCCGAGGGCACCTCGACGCCGATCGACGACTACGAGCGCAGCGGCTGCTCCCCGTCCGACCACACCGGGCTCTTCGGCGACAACGTCGAGCTGTTGCTGCGCTAGCTCCCCCCTTGGTTGCGTCCGTCACCCGCGCACTGCCGGGTGAGAGACGCAGGTCCGTCCTTGTCGACGTGCGTCTTTCACCCCTGAATACGCGGGTGACGGACGCAACCAGGGTTCAGGTGACCTGCGCCGTGGCCCAGGCGTAGTCGGGCTTGCCGGCGTCGGTGCGTTGGATCTGGTCGACGACGTACAGCGCGCGCGGCACCTTGTAGCCGGCGAGCGTGGCACGACAGTGCGCATCGAGCTCCCCGAGCGTCGGTGATGCGCCGTCGACGGCCTGGACGACCGCGACCACCCTCTCGCCCCACCGCTCGTCGGGTGCGCCCACCACGAGCGCGTCGAACACCGCGTCGTACGACTTGAGCGCGGCCTCCACCTCTTCCGGGTACACCTTCTCGCCCCCGGTGTTGATGCACAGCGAGCCGCGCCCGTGCAGGTGGATCGTCCCGTCGGCATCGATCGACGCCATGTCACCCGGCAGCGTGTAGCGCTCGCCGTCGACGGTGACGAACGTGCGCGCGGACGCGTCCGGATCGTTGTAGTACCCGATCGGCGAGCGCCCACGCGTCGCCAACCGGCCGACCTGCCCGGTCCCCGGCGGGATCGGTCGCAGGTCGTCGTCGACGATGATCGTCTCGGCCTTGGGCGCGAACGTCAGCGACGCGGGCGCCCGCGTGCCCTGAGCGGTCACCGAGACCGCCTGGCTCGGCGACTCCGACGAGCCGATGGCCTCCAGCACCACGGCGACCGACGGCATCGCCTCGAGCAGCCCGTCCTTGACCTCGCCCGACAGGATGCTGCCGCCCGACCCCAGCAGCCGCACCGACGACGTGTCCCACCGCCCGGGCTCGGCTCGGAGCGCGTCGAGCAGCGGACGGGCGGTCGCGTCCCCCACGAGCGTCAGCATCCCGACACGCTCACGAGCGACGATGTCGAGCAGGTACGGGATGTCGAGCGACGGCGCGTCGTAGATCACGAGGGTGCCCGCACCCAGCAGCGCGCCGAGTGCGAGCCACTGACCGCTGGCGTGCCCCATCGGCCCCAACGAGAGCGCGACGAACTCGCCCGGCCCCGGGTCGTCGGGCGGGATGAACACCCCGATGCGCTGGTTCGGGTTGCCGAGCGTCGCCGGCACGAGCTGCTCGGGCGCGCTGAGCGGGTCGCCCCCGGGGTTCCCGCCGCCGATCGCGGTGAAGAAGATGTCCTCCTGGCGCCAGACCACGCCCTTGGGCCGACCGGTCGTGCCGCCCGTATAGAGGATGTAGTGGTCGTCCCCCGAACGTGGCCCGAAGTCGCGTGCGTCCGACTCGGCCGCGAGCTCGGGCTCGTAGTCGCCTTCCATGCCCGTGGTGAGCACCCAGCGCCCGGGCGCCGCCACGTCCCCAGCCGACGCGGGGCGCGACCCGTCCATGACGATGCCGACCACGTCGGCGTCGCGCGCCACGCCGTCGACTTCCGCCGCGACGTATCGGTCGTTGATGTTGATCGGTACCGCACGAATCTTGTACGCCCCGAGCAGCGCCTCGAGGAGCCCCGGACACGACTTCAGGTAGAGGCCCACGTGCTCGCCGGGCGCAACGCCTCGGGTCCGCATCGCGTGCGCGGCTTGGTTCGCGCGCCGGTCGAGCTCGGCGTACGTGAGCCGCCGCTCGCCGTGGACCACGGCCGTCCGCTCGGGAACAGCGTCGGCGATCGCCTCGAACAGGTCGGCGAGGTTGAACTCCATCAGTCCCGCTCTCGGCGCCGGGCCTCGGGCGCTGCGCGCCCGCCGTCACGTCCATGGGTCGCCGTCGCAAGCGACGGCTCCTACCCCGCTCGCTGCGCCGCAGGATACCTGCGACGCAGACGCTCGCTCCGGCAGACTTGTCGCCGTGGCCGGCGTCTCCGTCTCCGACGTGGACCGATCGCTGCTCGTCCGTCCCGACGGCACGATCCCCAAGGAGCGCTATCTCTCGCGCGACTTCCTCGACGTCGAGCTCGATCGCGTGTGGTCGCGCATCTGGCAGGTCGCGGGCCGCGAGGAGGAGTTCCCGGCACCCGGCGACTTCCTCGAGTACGAGATCGGCGACGAGTCGGTGCTCGTCGTGCGCGGCCGCGACGCCAGGCTCCACGCGTTCTACAACTCGTGCCTCCACAAGGGCACCCGCCTCGCCGAAGGCTGCGGACGGTTCGACGAGGCGACCGATGGTGGCGACATCCGCTGCCCCTACCACGCGTGGCGCTACGCGCTCGACGGTCGCCTCGTCGAGGTCGTCGACGCCGACGAGTTCCCCGGCCTCCCCGAAGGGCTCGCGCTCACGAACGTGCGCGTCGACACCTGGGGTGGCTTCGTGTGGCTCTGCCTCGACCCCGATGCGCCGTCACTCCGCGACTTCCTCGACCCCCTGCCCGCGCTGCTCGCGCCGTATCACCTCGACGAGTACCGGTTCCGGGCCTACCTGACGACCGTGCTCCCCGCGAACTGGAAGGTCGTCATCGAGGCGTTCGCCGAGGGCTACCACGTGCAGGGAACGCACCCGCAGACGCTGCCGTGGGTCGACGACGTCGGCATCCAGTACGAGCAGTTCGAGACCCACGCGCACTACGGACGCCTCGCCGGCGCACGCCGAGTCTTGCGCGGCAGCCCACGTCTGGGCCTCGACGACGACGCGTTCGACGAGAGCGAGATCCTCATGGGCATGGTCGCCGGGCTCGGTGGCGCGTTCCTCGGCGACGAGCGCGCCGCGGTCGACCAGCTGCGCGCCGAGGGACTCCCCCGCGGCGAGCTGCTCGGCGCCTACCAGGCCCGTCGCATGGACATGCTCTCGTCGCGTGGCTTCGACGTCTCCGGGCTCGAGCCCGACCAGATGACGAGCGCCGACGACGTGCACTGGTTCCCGAACATGGTCGGGCCGATCTACCCGGGCAGCGCCATCTTGTTCCGCGTCCGCCCCAACGGCACCGACCCCGACAGCGCGATCAAGGACACGTGGGTGCTCGAGTGGCCGTCACCCGACGCGGCGTGGGAGATGCCGCGTCGCCGGCGCTGGGACGACTGGACCGAGCGCGACTGGGGTGAGATCACCAACCAGGACTACGCCAACATGGCGCGCGTCCAGGAAGGGCTGAGGTCGCGTGGGTGCACCGGCGTGCGTCTCGCCACCCGCCAGGAGAGCAACATCGCCCACCTCCACCGGGTGATCGACCGCTACCTCACGTCCTGACCCGAACCCCTGGCTACGGGAGCACGGCGCGCAGGGCCCTGGTGACGGGGTTCTTGGCGCGCCACGACAGGTCGGGGAAGACGCCGAGCTCATAGAAGACGAGACCGAGGCGCACCTGGATGCACGCGGCGCGCACGCCACCCCACGCCTCGTACCAATCGACGTCGCGGATCCCTCGCCCCAGCCGCGACCCGTACCGGGCGATCGTGCCCTCCCGCTCGGGGAAGCCGGGCAAGCGGTCGGCGTACTGCAGCGCGGTGCGGTCCATGAACAGGTACCAGCCGAGATCGAGCTCGGGAGGTCCGAGCACCGCCATCTCCCAATCGAGGACGCACGCGGGCGCGAGGTCGTCGCCGTAGATCATGTTGCCGAGCCGCGCGTCACCCCACACGAGCGATCGCTCCGCCGTCTCCGGGCGGTGCGCGGCGCACCACGCGAACGCATCCTCCACGGGCGGGAGGTGCTCGCCGTCGGCCGCCCAGTCGAGGTACGCGCGCCACGCGCCGATCTCCTGCCCGATCGGGTCGTTGCCGTGCTCGGGTCGGTCGAGGAACCCGAGGGACGCGGCATCGACGTCGACACGACTGATGAGCGTCATCATGTCGACGCTCTTGTCGTGCAGCCCGCGTTGCTGCTGCGCGGGCAGGTCCTTGACCCAACCCTCGAAGTGGTAGCCGGGGTTGTCCGGTGGTATGCGCCCGTCGACCCGGGCCATCACGTAGAACGGGCGGCCGAGCACATCGGCGTCGGGCTCGTGCCAGAGCACCTCGGGGACGGGCACGTCGGAGCGCGTGGCCAGTGCGCGCAGGACCGCGACCTGCTTGCCGAGGTCGTAGTCGGGGAAGATCGGCGTGCCACCGGGCGCGAGGCGCAGCACCAGGCCGCGCGGCCCATCGCCCCAGTCGGCTTCCACCAGCAGCGTCTCGTTCGACAGCCCGCCCAGCGTCGGTGCCTCCAGCTCGCCCAGCGTGACGCTCCCGCCCACGCGCCCCTCGAGCCATTCGCCGAACCGCGCGGCGAGCGCGTCGTCGCTTGCCATCCGGGCATCGTAGGGAGCCGCCACACCGTCGCAACCGCTTGGACAAGACTGCCGCCCGTGGATCCCTCGATCGGGCCGCTCGCGCCTGCCGACGAGACGCTCCTGCACCAGACCGCCGACACGTTCGCGTCCGTCGGTACTCCCGACGTCAACTGGACCGAGAAGCTCTGGCTCCAGGCGTGCGCGCTCGACGGCTCGCTGCAGGTGGTCTTCGGTCTCGGGAAGTACACGAACCGCAACGTCCTCGACGCGTTCGGTGGCGTCTCGCGCGGCACGGAGCAGTGGACCGTGCGCGGCTCCCGAGCGCTGCACACCGATCCCGAGCGCACGGGCGTCGGCCCGATCGGCTACGAGGTGGTCGAGCCCCTGAAGGCGGTGCGCATCCGTCTCGATGCCAACGACGTGCAGCCGATCTCCTTCGACCTCGTGATCCGGGGCGTGGTCCCACCGCGCATGGAGGATCGCGAGCTGCATCGCTCCCCGCACGCCAACCGCGTCATCAACGACGTCGTCCGGTACCACCAGAGCGGCACCGCGGAGGGCTGGGTCGGTGTCGACGGTGAGCGCGTCGAGGTCACGTCGGGTTGGGCCGGCACGCGCGACCACTCCTGGGGCGTGCGGATGCAGGTCGGCGACCCGCTCCCCGACCTCGAGCCTCCCGAACGGCCTCGGAACCCTCGGTCGTTCACCAGCTGGGCGCCGTGGCTCCTCGAGCGGCCCGACGGGTCGCGGTACGCGTCCTTCCATTACTACATGGAGTCGAACCTTCCCGGTGCTCCCACGAAGCGGCTCCGGGGCGGCTTCGAGCACCCGGACGGCACCGAGGAACGCTTCGTCGACGCACACCTCGCGCTGGCCTTCGACGACACCAACCGACGCGTGCTGGGCGGCACGATCACGTTCGTGATGGAGGACGGGAGCAAGCGCCCGCTGACCGTGACCGCTGCGCCGAGCGGCACGGGCTTCCACCTCGGCGCGGGCCTGTACTTCGGGCTCGACGGGGCGCGTCACGGCCAGTGGCGGGGCGAGCTCCACCTCGACGGCGACCACTACACCGAGTGCGACACCGTCGATGTCGCCCGGACGATCCACCAGCACCGCGACGCGGTCGTGCTCGTCGACGATCCCGTCGGCGGCGGGAAAGGGGGCGGCTCGATGCAGACGATCGCGATCGGCGCGTTCCCCGAGCTCGGGTTGCGCCTGGAGTCGACGTTCGTCTGAGCCGGGTCACGTCCTGCGTCACTGCGCCACAGCCGTTCGGGTCTTGCGACGCGAGAGTGCCTCAGGCGGGCTGCGCCAGACCGTAGAGGCGCGCGCAGTTGCGCCAGGCGATGTCGTCGCGCACGTCGTCGGCGAGGTTCGCGGTCTGCTCCGCCAGCACCCGCTGCGAGTTCGGGAACGTCGAATCCGAGTGCGGGTGGTCGTTCGCCCACATCAAACGCTCGTGGTTCATGAGATGCGCGGTCTGGAACGCGACCCAGTCGTCCTGGAACGTCACGTACACGTGCTCGCGGAAGTACTCGCTCGGCTTGCGATCCAGATCCCCGGCCCCCAGCCAGTTGCGATGGCGGTCGACGGCATGGTCGGCGCGGTACATCCAGTGGGGCACCCAGCCGGCGTCGGCCTCGACGCACACGATGCGAAGCTCGGCCACCCGGTCGAACACCCGTCCGAAGATGAGCGTGCCGATCATGTCCTGGCAGCTGCGGATGATGCCGAAGAAGCCGTTCATCTTCGGACCTCGGAAGTCGGGGCTGCCGAGGTTCGCCGCACCACCGGTGAGGATGTGGAACGAGACCGGGAGGTCGAGCTCGACCGCGGCGCGCCAGAACGGGTCCCAGCGTGGATCGTCGTAGTCGCCGTCCTCGTGGCACGCGGCGTAGCCCGGGAGCATCACGCCGCGCAGCCCGAGCGCCTTGATCTGCTCGAGGTCGCCGATCCCCTCTTCGACGCTGCGCAGTGCGGTCTGGCCCACGCCGAGCAGCCGGTCGGGCGCGGCCGACGCGTACTCGGCCAGCCACTGGTTGTAGGCCTGGAAGCACGCGTGCTTGTAGTCGGCGTCGGGATGGTTGCACAGGAGCATCCCGACCGACGGGTACAGCACCTCGACCAGCACGCCGTCGCGGTCTTGCTCGGCGAGGCGCGCCTTCGGGTCCCAGCCACCCGCATGCAGCTCGTCCCACCCGACGTGGATGAACGGGCTGATCTGGTCCCATGATCGACCGGCCGCGGCGATCATCCCGTACGGGATGGTGGATTGGCCCCGATCGACCGACATGGCCGCACCCATCGTCTCGTGTGTGACCGCGATCGGCGCACGGTCGCGAAACGCGGGGGCGATGTGCGGCAGGTAGCAGTCGCCCGGCTCGGTGACGTGGGAGTCGGCCGAGATGGCGGTGATCACGGCCGCGATCGTACGCAGCCGGGCGGCAGCGCATGGATTCCCGGGCTTGCCCGGCGGATGCGACGATCACCGGCGTGATCGTCCAGATCTACGGCGTCACGACCGTCGCCGATGCCGCGCTGGTCGCCGACCTGGCGCCCGACAACGTGGGCGTGGTCCTCGACGAGCGGATCGAGACCTGGGACTCGGTCGACGAGGCCACGATGCGGCAGATCGTGCCCGAGCTGACCGGGTGCCGCGTCGTCGCCCTCTCGCTCGCCACCGACCCCGACCGGGTGCTGCGCACGGTCGAGGCAGTGACGCCCCAGGTGCTGCACCTCGCGCGCGCGGTCGGTGGACTCGGCACCGACGCAGTGGCGGACATCCGAGCCGCGATCGCACCGGTCGAGGTGATGGTGACCATCCCCGTGCGCGGGCCCGAGGCCATCGACGGCGCACGCGCGTTCGCGGCCGTGAGCGACTCGCTCCTCCTCGACTCGGCGCATCCCGAGACGGGGATCGTCGGCGCGTCCGGACACACGCACGACTGGTCGTGGAGCCGCGCCGTGGTCGAGGCCGTGGACGTCCCCGTGCTGCTCGCCGGCGGCCTCGGGCCTCACAACGTGCGCGACGCGATCGACACCGTCCATCCGGCAGGCGTCGACTCCGAGACGCACACGAGCCGCATGGACGATCGACGTCGCAAGGACCCCGACAAGGTCCGGCGCTTCATCGAGCTCGCGCGGCGATGAGCCGCGCGCGGGCGTCGTCGGGACGAACCGCTCCTGGGGCGCAACGACGACCTTCCGACGGATAGGTTCGCGGCGTGGACATTCGTTCGGTCGCCCACGTCGAGCCCGAGGTCGAGCACAACGGCACCGTGCCGGTCTGGTGGATGATCCGGCCTCGTGAGATGAAGGAGATCACCGACGGCGGCTACCTCGAGCTCGCCAACGAGTTCGAGGTGGCGCCCGGCGCGGCGGTCTTCCCGCACACGCACCCGACGCACGAGTTCTACTTCGTGATGCGAGGCGAGGGGACGATGGTGATCGGCGACGAACGCAGCCTCGTGGGGCCGGGCGACCTCGTCTACATCCCGCCCGATGCCGTCCACAGTCTCGAGACGATCGGCGACGATCCGATCCACTGCTTCTGCTTCGCCGTCGGCACGAAGGACGCCGGCGCGATCGACTACACGACGCACTGACAAGGCGCAATGCCCGTCAGTGCGCGGGCATCGAGAACGTGTACATGCGCGACGGCTTGATGCGCGCGTAGACGGGTCCCGAGTCGAGGAACCGCTCCCACTCTGCGCCGTACCGCGGCGTGTAGATGCCCAGCAGCGTCTCGCGGAAGCCGCGCTCATCGGGCGCCGCGAGGTCGATCATCTCTGCGACGCCGTGGACGGTGACCGCAAGCTCCTCACCGGGCACGTGCGACGCGCTCACCGCAGGGCGCTGCCGGATGTGGCGGAAGCGCGTCGAGTCCGGTGACGACCCGAAGTGGAAGTCGCCCCGGTAGAAGACGCCGTCGACCGGTCCGCCGATCGGCCGTCCGTCGGCCGTCACGGTCGCCAGCACCAGCAGGCGCATCCCCACCAGCTCGGCGCAGAGCGCTCGAGCGTCGAGCCGGCGCTCGGGGGTGATGACCTCGCGAAGGTGGTCGCCCGCGGTCTCGTGGCTGTGGTCGAGCACCTGTTGCAGCCGTTCGAGGTCGGCCGGAGTCTCGTGCATGGTGCTCCCGTCGCAGCAGGTCAGACGGCGAGACGCTACGTGGCATGCGCGGCGAGGAACGCCTCGACGGCGGACGCGACGCGTCGGGCGATCTCCGCCTCGTCGGGTGGTTCCGCAATGCCCATCGCGACCTTGAGCTGGAGGTGCCCGACGATGCCGGCGATGAACTGCTCGGCGGCGAGCTGCGCGTCGTCGACCAGCAGCTCACCGTCGGCGCGGCGCTGCTCGAGGAAGTCGCGGAAGTTCGCATAGGTGACCGCTGGTCCGTGCTCCCACACCACGGCGGAGAGCTCGGGGAACCTCGAGTACTCGCCGAGGCAGAGGCGCAGGATCGCGATCGCCTGGCGCGAGACGACGCCCCGAAGAGCAGACTCACCGAACGCCGTCAGGGCCGCGACCAACGGCGCGTCGTCGGCGACGATCATCGGCGCCGGTCGGTTGACGACGTCCGCGACGTCCTGCATCAGGCCGGCGACCAGTGAGTCCTTCGACGGGAAGTGCTTGTAGAGCGTGGCCTTCGACCCGCCCACGGCTGCGACGAGCATGTCCATCGTCGTGCGTTCGAAGCCGTGTTCGGCGAAGAGGCGCTGCGCGGCGTCGAGGTACGCGCGTCGCCGATCGAGGACGCTCGGACTTGACCTGGCTGCCATCCCGCGTTGTACTGTACCGTTCAGTACCCTGTGGAGCGAGTGACTCGAGGGGAGCCCGAGCATGAACGAGGCTGCGAACGTCGGCGCCCACGGCTTGCCGCGTGACGTGATCGTCCAGCGACCGGCCGACGCCACCGCACGCTCCATGTCGCCGACGGAGCAGATGCGGTTCCTCTTCTCCGGCGATGTCGGGCAGCCGGAGTTCTTCGAGGAGCGCGGCGCACGCGGCGACGGGCCGCCGCTGCACCGACACCCGTGGGCCACGGGGGAGTACGTCCTCGAGGGCCGGCTGCGCGTCGTGATCGACGATGAGGAGCTCGAGGTCGGCGCGGGCGACTTCTTCTACACGCCGCCCAACGCCAGGCACACTTTCGTCGTCGAGAGCGAGCAGGCTCGAGTGATCGGCTTCAACCACCCCGGTGGGCACTTCGAGAACCTGTACGACACCGTCGCACCGATGTTCCTCGAGGAGGACGACCCAGACATGGCCGAAGTCGTGGCCAGGGCGGCGGCGTGCAACGTCGAGATCCTCGGCCCGCCGCTGTCGGCCACCAGGTCGTGACTCGCCCTGCTCGCGGCGCGCGCTCGAAGTGAGAGGCCCGGACGGCCACGAGCGCGCCGTCGCACCGCAGGGTCAGGTCCGCCGCGCGACGTCCAGAGGTGTCGATACTCTCGGCTGATCGGAGCACGACTGGAGCGCGCGTGGACGTCGTGATCGTGGGGGGCGGAGTGGCCGGCCTGACCCTGGCAGCCAAGCTCCTCCAGCAGGGACGCACGCCCGTCGTCGTCGAGCGCGCCGAGACCTACGAGGACCTCGGCTACGGCTTGGGCCTGTACCCACTGGGCGGCTGCGTTTTCCACGGCTTGGGTCAGTACGAGCGCCTCCTCGACGCCGCGCAGGTCTTGGCGACCTACGAGATCGCGGACCACAAGGGGGAGGTCCTCCAGGCGGCCGACGTGCAGGACTTCACGGACTTCGCCGGACCGATGATCATGGTCGAGCGGTTCACGGTGATCGACGTCCTGCGCGACGCGGCCGCCGGTGCCGACATCAAGATGGGCACGACGGTGTCTGTGATCGACCAGTCCGGCGACCGCGTCTCGATCTCGCTGAGCGACGGCACCGAGCTCTTTGCCGATGTGGTCGCGGTGTGCGACGGACAGCACTCGACGACCCGTCCGATGGTGTTCGGCGAGCAGGAGCCGTTCGACACCGGCTGGGTGTTCTGGACCTGGTGGGGAGACCTGCCCGGCTGGCCCCGCGACACCGCGCGCGAGGCGTGGGGGGCGGGCCGGTTCTTCGGCGTCTACCCCTGCAAGGACCGGTACATGTGCGGAGCAGGGATGCCGGTCGAGGACGATCCGGGGTGCCATGACGACCCAGAGGCCGCGCGGGCGTTCCTCGTCGATCGCTTCGAGGAGCTGATCGCGGCCGACCGACGGTACGAGGCGGCGATCAGCACGGCGGCGTCCTTCTTCCGCTGGCCGATGACCGACGTGCGCGCAAAGGACTGGGTCAACGGCAGGATCGCGCTGTGTGGTGACGCCGGCGCGGCATTCCTGCCCACCGCCGGCGTGGGCGCGTCGAACGCCCTGCGTGCCGCGTCGTCGCTGGCCGACGAGCTGTCTCGTGCCGGCCCCACTACGGTGCCGCTCGCGCTCGAGCTCTACGAGAAGCGATGCCGAGAGCTGGTCGAGCGCAACCAGCGCGACTCGCGCCGCCTCGCCAAGCTCATGTTCGTCGACCACAAGCTCACGACCTGGGTGCGTGACCGGATGGTCGAGCACTACCCCGCAGCGAAGTTCATCAGCGGGATCGTCGAGGCCAGCCGAACGCCGTTCTGATCGGTCGTCGGCACGCTCGACGGCTCGAGCTGGACCACCGCGCCGGTGGCGCGGATCAGCGGTCGGCGTCGGGTTCGACGGGCGACCCGGCGTCGTCGGACGACCGCCGGAGGTCCAACTGCGGCACGGCGAGCTCGATCCCGGCCCTCTCGAGCTGCCGCTTGATCGCCCGCACGGCCTGGTCCAGCGCGCGGTTGCCGTCGCTGATCGCCGACCCGTGCCAGAACCGGACCGAGAGGCGCACACCCTCGGTGAGCTCGCGCGCTCGGACGCTCGGCGCGGGGTCGGCAACGACGGCTTCGAGCCCGGCGAGCGCCTCGAGGATCGCGCGTTCCGCTTCGTCCACGTCGGTGTCGAGGGTGATCGTCACGTCGACCGAGGTGCGACGAGCGTGTTGGGTCGCGAGGACGACGACGGTCTCCTGCACGACCCGGGTGTTCGGGATGTGCACCCGTCGGCCGTCGCGGAGTCGCAGGACCGTGCTCCGGCCCGTGAACTCCAGGACCTCGCCCCGGATCTCGTCGATCTCGATCTCGTCGCCCACACCGAAGGCCGGTCGCGCGACGAGCGCGGCCCCTGCCGCCAGGTTCTCGACCAGCGGTCTGGCCGCGAACACCAGCCCGACGATCACGATGGCGACGGTGATCGTCAGCCACTCGACGCCGAATCCGAGGATGTTCAGCGCCCACGCGATCGCGACGATCTGGATCAGCCAGCGGACGACGCGTGCCGCGAGCTTCGCGATCTGCGCCGACTGGCGATCCGGGCGACCGAGGTAGGCGCGCGCGGCCCGCCCGAGGAGGAACGCGAGGAGCGTGCCGATGGCGAGCACTGCGAGCGCGGCCACGACGTCGGCCGCGGTGATGTCCTGGCCCGTCAGCGCCTGGTCGAGCTGGTCGAGATCCATCCGGGGCTCTCGTCTACACGCGTGCCCGTCCCCACGACAACCGGCGCCCGCGCACACCGCCTGACACCGAGCGCGGCCTGCGCACCAGCGACGCGGGCTCCGATAGGGTGCGGCGAGCGCGGGCGACGACCGGGAGGGGACACCGCGTGGCGGAGCGCTGGAACGGACGACTCGCGGTCGACATCCGCGATGCCGAGCCCGACTGGACGCCGTACACGCAACCCGTCGCCGCGCCCGGGTCGCCGAACGTGCTGATGATCGTGTGGGACGACGTGGGCTTCGGCGCACTCGACGTCAACGGCGGACCGATCGAGACGCCCGCGATGCGGCGCATCGCCGAGATCGGCGTCACCTACGCCAACTTCCACACCACCGCGCTGTGCTCGCCGACGCGCTCGAGCCTGCTGACCGGACGCAACGCCACGTCGAACGGCATGGCCTGCATCGCCGAAGCCACGACGGGCTTCCCCGGCTCCAACGGACGCATCCCGTTCGAGAACGGGCTCATCTCCGAGGTGCTCGGCGAGCGCGGTTGGAACACCTACTGCGTCGGGAAGTGGCACCTGACGCCCGAAGAGGAGATGGACGCGTCGTCGTGGCGCCGACGCTGGCCCCTCGGACGCGGCTTCGAGCGCTTCTACGGCTTCCTCGGCGGCGAGACCAACCAGTGGTACCCGGAGCTGGTCCACGACAACCACCCCGTCGAGCCTCCCGCGCGGCCCGAGGACGGGTACCACCTCTCGAAGGACCTCGCCGACCGGGCGATCGAGTTCGTGAGCGACGCGAAGGCCGCCGCCGCCGACAAGCCGTTCTTCTTGTATCTCGCACCGGGATGCGCGCACGCGCCCCACCACGTGTCGAAGGAGTGGGCCGACCGGTACCGCGGGCGCTTCGACGCGGGCTACGAGGCGATCCGGGGCGAGATCCTGGCCCGCCAGCAGGAGATGGGGCTCATGCCCGCCGACGCCACGTTGTCGGAGATCAACCCCCATGGCGAGCCCGACGCCTCCGGTCCGGCGGGTCAGCCCTGGCCGCAGCTCGACTGGGTGCGCCCGTGGGACTCGCTCTCGCCCGACGAGCGCCGACTGTTCGCGCGCATGGCGGAGGTCTACGCCGGGTTCGTCTCGTACACCGACGACCAGATCGGTCGCGTGCTCGACCACCTCGACGCGACCGGCGAGCTCGACAACACGATCATCGTCGCGGTCTCCGACAACGGCGCGAGCGCGGAGGGCGGCCCGAACGGGTCGTTCAACGAGAACAAGTTCTTCAACGGCGTGCCCGACAGGATCGACGCGAACCTCGAGCGCATCGACGAGCTCGGCGGGCCCACGTCGTTCAACCACTACTGCAGCGGGTGGGCGTGGGCGTTCGACACGCCGTTCCCGTACTGGAAGCGGTTCGCGGGCTACGAGGGCGGGACCGCCGACCTGTGCCTCGTCGCCTGGCCGGCCGGGATCCCCACTCGAGGCGAGGTGCGCGACCAGTACGTGCACGCCGTCGACGTCGTCCCGACGATCTACGCGCTGCTCGGGATCGAGCCGCCGGCCGAGATCGGTGGCCACGCGCAGTCACCGATCGAGGGTGAGAGCTTCGCGGCGTCGCTCACGGACCCCGACGCGCCGGGGCGCACCCAGCAGTTCTATTCGATGCTCGGTCAGCGCGCGATGTACCGAGACGGCTGGCTCGCGTGCACGATGCACCCGCCCGCGACCTCGAACTGGGGCCACTTCGACCAGGACCGTTGGGAGCTGTACCACCTCGCCGAGGACCGCTCGCAGACCCGCGACCGGGCGAGCGAGCGGCCGGAGCTCCTCGACGAGCTCGTCGCGCTCTGGTGGCACGAGGCCGGCCGACTGAACGGTCTGCCACTCGAGGACCGCACCGCCGTCGAGGTCCTCACCACACCGAGGCCGCAGCCTTCGCCGCCGCGCGAGCGGTACCGGTACACACCGGGCACCGCGCCCGTCCCCGAGTCCGTGGCGGTCAACCTGCGGGGCCGCTCGTTCACGATCGCGGCGGGAGTCGACATCGAGGACCCGACGGCGCACGGCACGCTGCTGTCGTTCGGCAGCCTCCTGGGCGGCCTCCTCTTCTACCGGCGCGACGGCGAGCTCCGGTTCACCTACAGCTGGCTCGGGGAGGACATCCGCACGGTGAGCGCGGCCGCTCCCCTCGACCGGGGCCGACATGTCCTGACCGCAGAGTTCACCGTGACCGGTCGTGACGACCGCTCACCCAGCCCGGTCGGGACGCTGCGGCTCTTCGTCGACGAGGAGCCGATCGGCGAAGGCGAGCTACGCACCCAACCGGGCAAGTTCGGGCTCGGCGGGTCGGCGC
>Ga0315534_1000577_pt1 | contig 25598 bp, 40 predicted proteins | sample SalMarSW160240MG_FD_203094 | JGI IMG/M metagenome (GOLD analysis project Ga0315534, IMG submission 203094) | Salt marsh sediment microbial communities from the Plum Island Ecosystem LTER, Massachusetts, United States - Salt Marsh Sediment SW1602-40 ...
ACTCGGAGATTTTGGCACAGATTTTGGGGCAAATTTGCTATTGGTGTCAATCGGCATTGTGTCGGCAAAACAACGGCTGTTTTCAAGGAAGAATCTGAACCATGGGTAAGCCCTGGAGTAGACAAAAAGGCGAAACGCCGAAAGCCTTTGAGGCGTTCGGGCAATATCTGAAGTTGGGGCCGAAGCGTTCCCTCGCAATCGTGGCCGACGCCCACCATCGGGGGAACGTTCGGAAGTTGGAAACGTGGTCGGCAAAGTACGGCTGGGTTGAGCGGGTGGCGGCCTTCGACGCGGAACAACTGGCCAAGGATATGGAGCGCCGCGAGGAACACAAGGAACGGTTGCGCCAAGAGTTGTTTGACGAGGCGTCGGCCGCTTTGGCCATTCTGTTTGGGTTGCTTCGCGGGCAGGTTCCGGCGGACGCTGCGACCGTTGCACAACTGAACAAGCAGGGCCAGGTGATTGGCGAAATCCCGATCGTTAAGCCCGGCACGCTCAAGGAAATCATATTCGGGATCCTGGATCGGATCGGGCTGGGCCCGGCGAAGCGGGTGGAACTCACCGGCCGGGACGGGGAGAACATCGAGTTGCTTGCCCGTCACAAACTGGAGACGCTGGACACGGATACGCTTGTGGCGATCCGGGATGTGCTGACAGGAGGGGATGGCAAATGAATACATGGCAAGACACAGCGAAGCGGATGGCGGCACGGCCGGAGTGGAAGTGGTTGGAGGGGATGCTGATGGCCACGTGTCTTGATGGCCAAGTTTACCCGCAGCAACGTTTTGGGGAGTTTTCACATGAGGTGCAGAGACAAACTCTCAGCTACAAACCGATCCCTGTTCTCACCGACTGGCCCACGGTGGGGGTGATCCTGGGGATGGTGGTGGAGTTGGCGCAAAAGAAACGGCCGTTTAAGTCGAGGGTTGAGTTAACCCAGTGGGGAAACCCAGATTACCACGGCGGGGAACGGGCGTGGGATGCCCGTTGCGAACATGTTCAGACGTTATTAGTAGGTCTCCCCGGCCAGGCCCTCGGGGAACTGTGGCTGGAACTGACAGGAGGGGATGGCAAATGAATACCTGGCAAGACACGGCGAAGCGGATGAGGGCACACCCGGAGTGGAAGTGGTTGGAGGGGATGGCCGGTGTTATTCCTGTTACATATCGTGGCGATCATACGCTCATGCACTCGTGCCTTGCAGATACTATGAAGCGGCTTGATGGCACGGCAAACGAGGATATCCCAAGGGACGCCTACCCCGATCTCACCGACTGGGCCACGGTGGGGGTGATCCTGGGGATGGTGGTGGAGGCCGAAAGGCCGTTTCCGAATCATGAAGTTATGGTCGAGGGCGATCTGATGAAATTCATGGAGGCTGTCTTTTGGGCAATTGACCGGACAGTTTCAAGAATGAACGGCCAGGCCCTCGGGGAACTGTGGCTGGAATTGACAGGAGGGGATGGACAATGAAACCGATCGTTTTTTGTGCAGTGCTCGGCCTGGTGGCCGGGGCTTTGGTAACCTGCCTTGACACTGGAGTAGGCAGCGCAGACGCAGCGGAGGAAAGGTCTTGCTGCGGTACGGTGTCAGTTCATGGGGTGATTGGGGAAGACGGCTCAGCAGTGCTGACCATGCCGGTTGAGGCCAGCCCGGATCCGGCGGTGGCGCCGTTGCTTTCGGTGTATCGCCAGGACGGTGACACATGGATTGCGGTTTCGGACTACAGTGTGCGTCACGGTGTTACCGGTGTGGATGAGGATCGCGGCCGGGTTGTGACCGTGTATGACGAACCCGGGACTTCGATTGTCGTTGTGGCTTTGAGGATGAGATGATTGACACTCTGAAGATGTGGGCGGTGGGTTTGCCGTATGCGGTGTGGTGTTGGTGGCGAGCTAGACAACATTTGTATGTTGAACAACAAATCATGGCCGAACTCCGACAAGCCGCCCAACGGATGCGGGAAAGCCCGATGATCAAGGAATGGGCTATCATGAAGCTCTCGAAGGCGGCCGGTGTGGACCTCGAGACCGCCCGTAAAATGTGGAGTGATGCCCGGCCTTGAAGCACTTGGCGAAGCCCGCTATCTCCCCCCCGACCGGTTGACCGTCTGCCTGAACGCTACACTTGCCCGGCGTTCTCTCTGGGAGTTTGCCGTCCAGGCTTGGCATGTCCACCACCCGGGCGAGGAAATCGAAGACAACTGGCACCTGCACGCCATCTGCGATCACCTTGAGGCGGTGGACCGGGGCGAAGTCCGCAAGCTCCTAATCAACATCCAACCGAAAAGCCTCAAGTCCTACCTGACATCTGTGTGCTTCCCTGCCTGGAAGTGGACCACGGCACCGCAAACCAAGTTCATCTGTGTGTCGGCCATTGAGAAAACCATGATCCGGGACGCCGTCCGGATGCGGGAGCTTGTGCAATCCGAATGGTACCAGGACACGTTTCAGCCTGAGTGGGGTTTTTCCAAGGCTCAGGATGCCAAGACCTACTATGTGAACACGGCCGGTGGGCATCGGATCAGCATGACCACCGGGACAGCTATTACCGGTGGCGAGTCAGACATCCAAATTATCGACGATCCGCATGATGCGCAAAACGCTTTGAAGTCTTCCGTGCGGATGCAAAACGACATCCTGTTTTTGGACAACGTTCTTCCGTCCCGGGCGAACCACAAGGACGATCCGCGCATCGTGATCATGCAGCGGTTGCATGACTTCGATTACTCTGGCCATATCCTCCGAACCAAAACCGGATGGGTGCATCTGAACATCCCAAACGAATGGGATGGCGAGACGCATGAGAATGAGACGGGTTACCGAGACCCGCGGACCGTGCCCGGTGAGTTGATGTGTGAGGCCCGCGTTGATGCCGTGCGGATCGCTGAACTCAAAGAAGAACTTGGGGAGGTCGGTTATGAAGGTCAGTTTCAGCAACGCCCTGCCCCGCCGGGTGGGACCATTTTCAAACTCACGTTGATGAACCGGTGGATCCCAGGAGAGTTGCCGGAGTTTGACTTTCTGTGCACAAGCTTGGATTGCGCTTTTAAAGAATCGCACGAGACGGACTATGTGGTGGATCAGTTGTGGGGCGTCAAGGGGGCGCTTCGCTATCTGTTAGCGCAGATTCGACAACGGATGGACCTCAATGGTACGTGCGCCGCCGTGTTGGAGATGCTGCGCTTTGCAAGGGTTCAGTTTAAACAAACGCCACGGTTTACCGTGGTGGAACTGAAGGCCAACGGCCCCAAGGTGATCGAACGCCTGGATGAAATCGTTCCAGGGTTGGTTGGATACAACCCGCAGGGTGAAAGCAAGATGAGCCGTGCCAACTCAGTGCAGCCGTTCTACGCCGCCGGTCAAGTCTACATCCCACACCCGGACCATTTCAAATGGGTCCAGGACGAATACCTGCCCGAATTGTTGTTCTTCCCCAAGTGGCGACATGACGATCAGGTGGATGCGACCACCCAGGCCCTGCTAAAAATCCACGAATTCACCGAATTCAACGTGGTTTCTCTCGGTTCAGTCGGCCGAAAGCAGACGTTTCAGCCCTGAAACAACAACAAAAACAGCCAAAAACTGTAGCAAAAAGCGACGATTTAAGTATATAAAATCGTTATGGATTGCAGATACTATCGCATTTTGCGACACTTTTTTGTTGACACCTACGTTTAAGTTGTGAAACACATGGGGTATGGGATGGTTTCGCAACTGGCGTGCCAAGCGCCAGGCGCACCGAGAACTCAACCGAGCGTTGAAGCAGGTCGATGAGTCGCGCGGTGGGCTGACTTCGTTTGAGTCGATGCCGGCCCCCCGGGCCGACGGGTTTATGCGGCTTGCCCAGTTCTCCAATTCACAACTTGTTGACAACCTTGAGGCGAGCGTCTGGGCGTACTCCTGCATCACGGGAAACGCAGAAGCAATCGCGAGCCTGCCGGGGATCGTTCAGAAGCCCGGCAAGAAGGGCGCGGACAAGTGGGTTGAGGACAGCGGCAACCACCCGTTGAATACCTTCCTTGCCCAGCCCCTCGGAAACGATTACAGCAACGCCCCCCGGTGGAGCTGGCAACAGTTGATAGAGGTGATCTGTCTCCAGGTTCCACTGGCCGGGAACGCCTACCTGATTCCCATATGGTTGGATAGTGGCAATCGGTTGGCTGTTCAGCTTATTCTGGATCCGTCGGCCATCGAGGCGAAGACGGATAAACACGGTTTCCCGATCCTCTACCGCCACCAAATCAGCGGGCAGGAATGGACACCGGACGAAATCTGCAACATCCAAAACGCTCACCCGTCGAGTTTTTGGAAGGGCCACGTGCCGCTTTCCGCAGCTTGGCGGGATATCCAGATGGACAAGACGGCGCACGAGCGCCAAGTCTACAATCTCAAGAACCGGATCGGGCAGGGGTTGCTTATCAAGGAAGACAGTTTTTTCGGGCCGGATGAAGAAAAAAACGCCCGGTTACTTGCTCGTCTCAAAGCGAATTACACAGCCAGTACACAGGACGGCACGCCGCTTGTGATGAGCAGCCGGACTGAGTTTGGAACTATTCCACAGCAGGGTTACGCAGACGAACTCACGAAGATCCGGAGTTACGCACAGTCCGGAAACCTCGCCGCGCTCAAGACGCCACCCCCCATTATTGGGCAGTACGACAACGCAACCCTTCAGAACTTCAGCACGGCCACAAAAATCTGGTGGATGAACTGTCTCTTCCCGCTGGCAGGTTCCATTTACAACGCCATCAACACGCAGATCATCCGGAAACGCTGGCCCAAGATGCGGCTCTGGTACGACATCACTGGCAGCGACATTGGGTTGCTTGTGTTGCTGGATCGAATCGGGGCCGCAAAAGCTCTGACAGATCTTGGCTACAACACAAACGTTGCAGCGGCCCGGGTGGGTCTGGGAATGGAATACGATCCGCAACTCGACAAGCCGAACCGAGACATTGAAAAGGCCGGGCGGGAAGAAACGACACCAAAGGAAACGCCCATCGAGGAACCGGCGGCGGATGAAGAGAAACCCAAACCGGCGGTGCTGGGATGATAGATGCCGAAGCCCTCAAAAATGCTGTGATTGGGGCGCGGATCCGGGGGTATGCCTCCGTTTACGATGTGCTCGATGATCACGAAACAATTTTTGATCAGGGAGTTTTCGGCCGGTGGCTTGCGGAAATCCCCGGACGTCAAGTCCCGCTCCATTGGTTCCACAACGGGATCGATCCACTTCAACACGCGATCCCCGTTGGCGTTACAACCGAACTTCATGAAGACAAGCGCGGCCTGTATTATGAGGCCAATCTTTTCAGTACGGCCCCGGGTTTCGATCTGATCAAGGCCATGGCCGGCGGAGCCGTTCGGTATTCGTCGGTGACTTTCCGCAGGCCACAAGGCCCGGACGCGATGTATTTGGACGACAACGATCAGGTCCATTTCCGGTCCCTCGATCTTGTGGAGATTTCCGTACTGCCCTACCCCGGCAACTGGCAAACGTCGGTTGAATTGATCGACGCGCCCGCCCTTGCCGTATCGCCCGAACCAGCGCGGGGCCAACGCGACCCCGATGTAATAGGGCTTTTTGCTCAAGGACTTCAACGTTTTACCAAGGAGAGATGAAAATGGCAATCGAGAATCGCGGCCCCGCGCCGCAAACACCGGATCCGGCCGCGATGATTCAGACTGGATTTGACAAGCTCGGCGAGAAACTGGATGAGGCGATCACCGCTTCACGTAGCGCCCCGCCGGAACCACCGGCCGACAAACAGGCCGAAACCACCACACCGGATACTACGCCCCCGGAACCCACCCCCGCCCCGGCGGTGGACTTGACGCCGCTCAAGACGGAATTCGACGGTGTACGCTCGGCGGTGGACAAGTACAGAGAGGCGACCACCGGGCAGGTCACCGAACTCAAGGAGAAACTGATCGGCATGGAACAGCAGATCAAACAGAACCAGGCACCGGCCATCATCACCAGCCGGGCGACCCCTGCGATCTTCGACGCACTGACCAACTCGGATGTGTACAAAAACGAGCTGAGTCGCGGCTCCATCGGCAAGGTTGAAAACCTTCCGTCAATTCTGCTCGAAGAACTGGAACAACGCGCCTCAACACCAACCACTATCGGATCAACCGAAGTCGGCGGGATGCTCGTTCCGTACTACCGGCCCGGGATCGTTGAGTATCAGGTTGAGCGGTACGGTCTCTGGGAACTCATGAACAAGATGACCACCGACGCGGAAAAAGTCGAGATCATGAAAGAGTCCGAAGCGTCCGGCCGCGCCGCCGTCATGAACACCCTGGAAGTGGAAATTGACGGAGACCCGACGCCGAAAACCACCTGCACCCTGTACAACTCGGAAGGCTTTGAGGCCGGGATGTTGGTTCGGTTTCACCTTGCGGCATCCACTCCTACGTTGCCGCTCGTCAGCAAAGATGACGCTACCGGCGTGCTGACTTTCGCAACCAGCGCGATCACGTTTGACGCTGCGGTCGGAACCAAGGTCACCGCCGAGGCCGTGGGTGCAACCGCAGAAGAGGCGCTCAAGCCATACGGTTACATGGATGTGTCCGTCACCGAGGAAACTCTGAAGACGCTGGCCACAATGCTCAAGGTGACCGTCCAGCGGATGAAGCTAACCCCGATGCTCTTGCAGTGGATGCAGAGCAAGCTCATGAGCGCGGTCAAGCGGTCCTACTCCTTCCATTGCTTGCACGGCGATGACAGTGCCGCCGGAACGTTGGCCGGGTTCTTGAACGAAGTTGGTTTGCAGACGTTCACTTGGTCCACCGATGGCGTGGTTGGCGACAATAAGATCGATGCCATCCTGAAAGCGATCTACACCTTGATCGTGAGTGACGGCCCGATCGGAATCTGCATGAACAAGCAAGAGTGGATCAACATCCTTCTGTTGAAGGGAACCGATGGGCATTACATCAGCAAGACGTTCGGCCCCGTCGCGGTTGTGGACAACGGCCCCGGCCAGAGGCGCCTCGGCGCTTTCCCGGTGGAACTCGATCCGAGTTGCCGTTACACCGCCGGAACCACAAGCCAGGTGCTCTGCGCGGACTTCGCTAACGCACACGAACTGTACATCAATCCGCGCATGACTAGTTTTGAACTTGGCATGATCAACGATGATTTTGAACTGAACATCCGCCGGGCGCGTTACGAAGAGATGGCGCAGAACTGCATCCTGTCCACTCGCAATTACTGCCTTGTGGATCTCGACGCAGCGCCAAGCTAGGATTGGGGGTGTCAAATCAGTATTCGCAGAAAAGTTGAGCTGATCAAGGACGTTCCCAAAGTCGGGCCGAGTGGATATATCACAAAGGTGATCCCGGCCCACTATGCGGATCTCCTCGTTCGGCGTGGGTTGGCGAGGGAACTGCCGAAGAAACGGAAGGCCGCCGCGAAACCGAAACCGGCTGAAGTCAAGCCGGAACCGGTGGCGTCCGCCGTTTCCGTTGTTCCGCCGACGAAAAAAGAGATCAAGGCGAAACTGAGGGCGCTCGGTGTTGATGTTCCCTTCGCTGCAAACAAGGAAACCCTGATCGCCCTGTACGATGAGGCAAGGAAGAAAACCGATGCCTAAACCGAAACGAGAAAAGCCGCGCCGCGAGAAGGTGAAATACCTGCGACCGCACCGCGGCAAGGACAAGGATGACACGGATGTTTTGAAACCGGCTGAAGCCTATCGGCTGATGAACCTGGGCATTGTTGCACCGGCGGCCGACAAACCGAAAACGAAGTCAAAGCCTGAGAAGTCGAAACTTAACTGATGACCACCGTCGCCGAAGCAATAACCTGGGACACCCACCAGGCGGAACTTGAAAGCTACCTTGAGATCGATAGTGGTGCTGAATCCGATTTCATTGAGGGTTGGCTTGAGGATGCGGTGAGTGCTGCGGATCAGTACATCGGCCGGGAGTTCATCCCGATTGACGGCAGGTGGCGGCTCAAGTCAGGGATCAAAAGCGGCGACGTGTTTACGTTCGTCATTACGCCGGATGAAAGCGATTCGCAGACGGCCGTCTACACAGCAACCGGGGACACCGCCGAAGCCGTGGCGGCCTATGCGTTGCGCGAGGCGTTGAAAACTGCACTGGCGGGCGAGGCGGTCATGGTGAAAGGTGCCGGATCAGTGGTGCGGATCAAGTCCACGGATCCGGATGTGCCGTTTGGGTATTCCGTAACATACGTGGCCGGCGATGGCACAAGCGGGATTTTGGAAACGGTGAAATATGACTCCGTGCCGAGTCGTGTGAAAAGCGGTGTGTTTGCTTACGTCAAAGCAATGAGGCAGTTGAAAAACAGGATCGAGGGACTTCAAAAAGAAAAGGTCGGAGCGGTTGAACACACCTTCGATCTCAAGTCAGTTGCAAGCCCCAAGTCTTCAATGCAGATGGCTCTTCTTACTGCCCGTGACTACTGGCAGCCGTTCAAGGCGAATCTCTTGGGTGGATAATGGCCGACGTGGTGGACAATAACCGCAAGTACAAAAAGGCGATTGACGCCATCTTGGCCGCTGACGGTGTGATGGTGGAGGTGGGTGTCTTGTCCGCAAAGGAAAAATATCTACCGAAGGGAAAGCAAGCCACCGGCACATCAGTTGCAAAAGTCGCCGGAATCCACCAGGCGGCCGGCGGATGGCACACAAAGGCGATTGATCAAAACATGAGCAAGCTCGATTTTTCCGATCGCCGGATGCAGGCCGAACTTATCTCAGGCCGGAACCCAATGGAACTCGCCGCGGAAAAAGGCGAGATCGCCATGGTGGCGATGAAGAAAGAAGTCATGAGTCAGGGACTTTTCAAAAGTTACCTGTTCCGTGACTCGATCAAATACCGTGTCAAGAGCACGAAACAACACGCGGCCGAGCGTAAGGCATACCGTCAATTCCTGAGAACAAAGGCACTTGCACAAAAGCGGGTCGGCGGGAGGTTCGCGTGATTGGACGGCAGACCATAACAATCACCAGGCAGACCCCTGGCGATTGGGTGGATGGTGTTTTCGTCCCGGGCGATCCATATGAATTTGAGATCATGGGCAACGTGCAGCCGGCCGGAACGCGGGATGTGGAACACCTGCCGGAACTGGCGCGGGTAAAAGCGGCCTATGTTCTCTACTGCTACGCCGAACAAACGGAACTGAACCTGACGGATTGCGAAAAACCGGCGGCCCCGGATCGCGTCCGGTGGAACGGGCGGGATCATGAGTTGCAAAGTCTTGGCGATTGGAGCCACTTCGGCGGCACCGCTTCACACAGGGCTTATGCGATGATCGAAGTCGGCCAGGAAGAGGATGACGAATGATCGATCCTGTCCTGGCCGCTTGTCGTGAATGGCTCGAGTTGGCGCTTGGATCCACCGTCAATGAAGTGATCTATCAACGCAAGTCTGGATCGGGAGCACCACAACCCGAACGGCCCTACGTGGCGATCCGTCTGCTTTCAGATGAACAGATGAGCGGAATTCCATATGAGGTAACAACGGAAACGCCGGACGCTACCGATCCGGATCTGGTGGTGCAGGAACGAAGCGAGAAGCGCACCGGTACACTCAAGGTTGACGTTTACGGCGAAAACGCGGTTGCAATTCTCAGGGCCTTACGTCCGAGCGTGCGCCATGAAAACGTGCGCGCCCTGTTACTTGCAGCGAAAGACGCGGATGGCAACTTGCTTGACATCGTTATTGCTGCACGTGGCCCAATACTAGACACCACGGAGTTGAAATCAACGGCATGGGATCCCAGCGCACAAGCGGAGTATGGAGTACGTTGGGTAGATCGTGATGTTTCGGCGGTGCCTTACATCGAGACGGTGGACACCACCGGGATCACTTTTGAATGACAACCTTTTGACGAGGTGAGAAAAAATGACTTGGGACGGAAACATCACGGTAAACATTCTGAGCGGAGCGCAAGCAGTTCAGCGCAAGGTGCTCGGGGTTCCGCTTCACTACACGGCTGATGTGACTTTTGCGGCCGATCTGGTGAAGCAGTACAACACACCACAAGCCGCGATCGATGACACGGAATTGGGCACCACCGCACAAGCGGCGGTTGCCGGATTCTTTGCCCAGACTCCACGGCCTCCACATGTTCTGGTGGGCAAGGACACCAAGAACGCGGCCGATTACGATCAGCCGGACGTAGCTCTCGCGGCGATCATTGCCGAAAATCCGGACTTCTACGCTTTCGATTGCGCGTCAAGAGTGGAAGCGGACATTCTTGCCGTCGCCGCCGCAGCGGAATCATTGGATCGGTTGTTTCTCGGGCAAAGTTCAGACGCCGGGATTCTTGCGGCAACTGCAGAGAACGTAGCGGAAGACCTACAAGGTTTCGCCTACACACGGACGGGCCTGCTTTACCACGCAACCGACACGGCGCACGCCGCCTTTGCCTGGCTTGCCGCGAAACTCGCCGCGAACCCGGACACCACATCAACCATCTGGGCGTATGAAACCCTCGTTGGTTTCACGCCTGACACCCTGGACGACACGCCGCATGAAAACTGCGTTGATCAGTATTGCAATACTTACGAAACGCTCGGGGGCGTTGGCGCTACTGGGCAGGGCATTCTTGCCGACGGTAACCGGATCGATACCCTGATCGTCAAAGACTGGTTCAAGGCTCGGGTGTCCGAGGGGATTGCACAATTGCTTTTGGACGCATCGGCCCGCCACACCAAGATCCCGTACACACAGGCCGGACTATGGCAAATCGCCCAGGTATTGATCAACGTTGCCGGCCGCGGGCGGCCGAAAGAAGAAACACCGGCGGGCCCCGGCGGTGGGATCGGACATTTCGCATACCGGCCAAGCGGTGAGATCATCGACATCGACGTGCCGCTGATTGCCGATGTTGATCCGGCGGACATCGCCGCACGCAAGGCGACGATTTCCGGAACCGTGACACTTGCCGGCGCGATTGAAGAAGTCACGATCAACGTTGCCGTTCTGAACAGCTAAGGAGGCTGACCAATGGCCACAAGAAACTACAGCCTTGACGATGTCTACTTGACGATCGCGGGGCAACTCATCACTGAGTTTTCCGACGGTGACGCCATCGAAATCGAGTACGACGAAGATGACACCGTTGAGACTCAGGGAACCCACGGATCCGTGATGGTGTCGGAACGGCCGAACAACATTGTGTCGTGCACGATTCGGCTAATGCAGGGGTCGCCGCTCAACTCGTTCATGTGGGATCTGCGGAAATCCAAGCGCATGAGCGGGCAGATTTCGTTTGACTTCATGATGCGGGACAACCGAGGCGAACTCATGGTGACCACGCCGCAAGCGTGGATCAAAAAACCGGCGGCGCTCGGCACCGGCACGGAACCCGGTAACCGTGAATGGACGCTGAAACTGAGCAGCCCGCAACCAAAGGACGGTGAGAACGTTCTCGCCTAGCACCCATGGATAGGAGGGGTATACCATGCCGACCAGGCAATTCAAAACCACCCTGAAAGACGCGGATGGCGTTGATCACGCCTACTCTTGCGCCAGTTTCCCAACGAAAAAAAGCGGCAACCTGCTTTTGGAGATCGTGGAGATTGTAAGCGGTCCGATCGGAAACGCCGTGTCGATGCTGTTCAATGGCCGTGACAATGAGGACGGGCCGAACCTGTCAGATCTTCCCGTTGCGCTCAGAGACATTCCACAGATGATCTTGGCCAAGGGCGGGATGGACTTTATCCAACGGATCCTTTCCAACTGCCGGCGGAACAGTAACACCAAAGACAACGCAGGTAAGGAGGTCTGGCATCACCTCAACAACGATGCAGACTTTGACAACGTCTACGCTGGAAATCTCAAAGAGATGTTCGAGGCGGTGTACTGGGTTGTGATCGGGGTGAACTACGGCCCTTTTTTCGCGGTGAATACGGAAGAATTGAGCGGGCTTTGGAACGAGCTGCGGAGCTTCATCCGGACAGGACAGATCCCGACAGACGAAACGACGATCGAGCCCGAGAGCTAGCACGGGAGGCGGCCTACAAGAAACGGCGAGACACGATGATGGAAGCGTTGGCCAAAGGGTTGGAGGGTTCTCGGTTTCGCGGCTCCGCGTTTCATTGGGTCACCACCGTCGGCGGGCACGATCCAACCGTTGTTGAGCGAGACTGGGACTTGGTCCAGCTCTACGATCACTATTACGATCTCCGCATCAAGGATCTCATGGAGTCCGCATAGTGCCCGTTCTCCGTTCCATACTTACCAAGTTTGGTTTTACGGTCGAGGGGGGAAAGCTTGTCCACATCGATCAACAGGTGGGTGCTGTCAAGCGCCGCCTGAACGCGGCGACACGACAGGCGCGGGCCTTTCGGCGGGAACTTGGATCCACCGCCAACATGCTGCGGTACGCGGCCTATGCATTTGTTGGTTCGCGTGTGGTCAAGGCATTCACAACGGGCTATGCGGACGCAGCGGATGCAGCGGCGAAGATGTCCAAGGCAATGGGCATCAACGTTGAAACCTATCAGGCACTTGGTCATGCGGCCGGCATTTCCGGGGCGTCACAAGAAGACGTGGCCAAAGCCCTGATGCAGTTGGGCAAGCGGGCCCGTGACGCCTCAATGGGTCTCAAGGCCCAGAAGATTGCTTTCCAAGAATTGAATATCCAGGTCAAGGATTCCAACGGCAACCTGAAAAACCAGGATGTTCTTTTGCTGGAGGCCGCCGACGCTTTCAAAAAGATGCCAGACGGCACGCGCAAGACGGCCCTTGCAATGGAACTTTTCGGACGGGCAGGCGCCAAGATCATTCCGTTGCTCAATGAGGGATCCGGCGGCATCAAGGCGCTGATGCTCGAAGCAAAGAGACTCGGGATCGTTTTATCGTCGAAGGCATCAAAAGACGCTGAACTTTTCAACGATGAACTGCGCCGTGTCAAGGGGATTTTTCTCGGTATCCGAAACACAATTGCCGCGCAACTTCTGCCCAAACTCACAGAGCTGATTACCCGCTTTAAGGATTGGTACCTGGAGGGAAATAACGCACAGATCTTTTTTGCCAAGTTGAAAAAATGGGCGCGAATCGCCGGGGCCGCGCTTGCCGGCGTTGTCGGCTCAAAGGTGATCACCGGGTTTATGTCTCTTGGCCGGGCGGTCATGGCGGGTGTTTCCGCCCTGCGTCTCATGGCGGGAGCAAGTGCGTTGGCCATGGGCAAGATCGGTTTGATTCTCGTGGCCATCGGCGGATTGATTGCACTGGCCAAGGATTTCAGTCAGGCCGGTACAATGTTCGACAGCATGAAAACCATGGCCGCCGATGTCTGGACCACGCTTAAACCGGCCTTGATGGATTTGGCGAAAGCGTTGATCCCTGTCCTTGTCGGCCTCTGGGATATTGTGAAGCCGTTGATCCCATACGTTGTCAAGTTGCTGGTGTTTCTCATTGCGGTGTTCGGGGATTTGCTAAAGATGCTGGCCATCTTTCTGAAGGGCGCAGTCAAAGTTTTCAAGGCGCTCGCTAAAGCGTGGAAGATCGCAGTCAATGCGATGGTTAGTGTTCTCGATCTCATCGTGGATGGGTGGAACGCAATCATAGACGGCATCAAGGCCATGTTCGACGGCATCAAAGATGCGTGGGACTCGACGATCGGCGCATTGATTGAAAAGGTCCAAGAACTTCTTGCGCCGTTTAAGTGGATATTCTCAAAGATCGAGAAATTTCTGGACGCAACAATCGGGCGCATTGATCGTAAAATCAACTGGGTTGTGAAAAAATACACTTGGATGAAAAACAAGGTTGGGCTTGGGAAAGGTGACTTTGTTCCAGATCAGGAAACGCAGCGGTTGATAAAAGAAGCAGAGAGATCAAACAGGCCAAGAGAGGCCGTTCCGGGCGGAATAAAACCATTGTTGCCGCCCGAACAACCGTTAACAACTAGAGGCGGCCCGTCTGGAGTGAGGCCAGTGATCGGGGGGCCGCGGATTTCGGTTGGCGCTGTCAAGGTTGACATCGCCGGCAGCACCAACATGAACTCACCAGAGGTGCAAGACGCGGTTGAGAAGGGTGCACGCCGCGCACTAAAAAAAGTGATCCGTGAAAGTTATCGAGATCTGAGACCGGAACCGGCAACATGATTTACTTGATGGCATACAACACTGGCAGCACACCGGAAGCGCCAGACTTTGCTTTCGATGCCGAGATCAACGAAGACATGGAACTCGGTTTCAAGTGGACGCAATACCCGATTGAGGATGGCGCGGAGATCTCTGACTTCGGTTGTAAACTACCAGAGAAATTCAAAGTTACCGGTGCCGTCACGGAAACACCTTTGATCATTGTATCGCCATACATCGAAGAGTCACAGAAGACAACCGGGAAACAACGGGTGATGGACGCCGTTGCAGCACTGAAAAAACTGGCCGATGCGCGGCAGCCGATGGCGCTTGTGGCGAAATATTGGAGCCCGGTTGACATCGTGATTGACACTGTTTCTGTGTCATTGGGCGATGGAGACGGGAACGCGCCGCGAATTGAGATCGCTGTCCATCAGGTGCAACTACCGAAAGCCAAGACGGTGAATATCCCAGCGAGTCGATACAAGAAAAAGGCGAAGCGCAAGGCACCTGGCAAAGATGGCGGGGCCGCAGCCGGCAAAGCGGCCGACGCAAAAAGAGACGCTGAGATCAAACGACTTTGCGCGGACCCCAAAAAGTCTTCCATGTTGAGGGCCGCCGGAATGTGCAAGTTTGAATGATGCTGACGTTGCCACCCATAGAACCAGCGGAGCAGGCGAACAGCTACGACTACACGATCGCGCTCGGTGATTACTCCTATCGTGTGGTGTTGACGTGGCGTGAACGTTGCGCGTCTTGGTATCTTGCACTGTACGACTCAGCCGACAATCTTCTTGTTGACGGGAAGCGGCTTTTTATCGGTGCCCCGATTCTGTGGAGACACACTGGCCGAAATACGATCAACGGTCAACTTGTGTTTCTGGATATCTCGGGCAGTCAAGAAGAATGCACCTTCGAGGAACTGGGTCACCGGTGTTTTTTGTGTTGGTCTGAAACGGATGGCGCAATGGATTGGGCGGTGGAAAGTTACCCGGTCACGGTTGCGGCGGTGCCATGACAACGATCCCAGAACGCATAGTACAAGTCCGTGTAGGCCAGTCCGGCGGTGACGGGCTTATGTGGGAAGCTCCGCTTTACATCACATTCGATGTGGAGTTGAAACCAAGCAAAAAACCTAACAAGGGTACGGTTACCCTCTACAACCTGAATGATGAACATGTGGCATTTTGCGAAGCCAAAAACCAGGTGGTCCAGTTGTCGGCAGGGGAAGGCGTACCGAGCCTGCTTTTCCAAGGGGACGTATCGCCAAAGGAAAGCGGAACCGCATGGGAAGGGGGCACGAGAAAAACGGTACTCAAGATCGCGGACGGCCGGCGTAAATACACCGAGACGAATTTTTCCGGGTCGTACCCGCCGAACATTTCCCGCGATACGATCCTTGCGGATGTGATCGCGGCCTCCGGTGTTCCGTCCGGGTACATCGCCACCCTACCCCCGAAGCAATACCCGGCCGGGTGGGCGTGGATCGGACGGTGGGCGGCGGCGTTGGATGACTTATTGGCCAATGACGCGGAGTGGAGCATCCAACACGGGGCGTTGCAAATTCTCCTTGCCGGCGTTCCGAGGCCGGGAAATGCCGTTGTTGTGTCGGCGGCAACCGGGATGATCGGGAGCCCGGTACGCAAGAAGAAAGGCGTTGAATTCAAACACCGGTTGGATTCTCGAATCTGGCCGGGCGGCCCGGTTCAGTTTGAGGCGCGGGACTTTAAAGGTGCCCACCGGGTAACGAGGGTAAAGCACGTTGGAGACTCCCGCGGGCAGACGTGGGAAACCAGAGGATCGGCGGTGCCGGTATGACAGACGACAACGAACCGGACATCTTGGATCTGTTACAGGCTCACTTTGACGGTGCCCAGGCCGGGCAGCACGGGCCGATGTTTGCCGAGGTGACAGCCTACGACCACACCACACAGGCGGCGGATGTGCGGCCGCTTGTGCGCCTCCCCGTGGATGGGACTTTTGTTGACGCTCCGATTATCCACAAGATCCGTGTCCGGTGGCCGGGGGCCGGTGACTTTGCGATCACCTTCCCGCTTGCCCCCGGGGACGTTGGGGAACTCGTACCGCTCGCGGCTGACTTTTCAAACTGGATTGCCAGCGGCACGAAAAACCAGGATGCCGCAACGGAGGGCCGGTATCAGTTGCGGTCGTGCGTGTTCAAGCCGCTCTACCGCCCTCTTTCCAATCCGTTGCCGGCCGGGTGTGTCCATGCAACGTACCCAGTATTCAGCGGTGATCCGGTATTGCTTGGGGATTCGACGGCCGATCAATTTGTGGCTTTGGCCAATTTGGTTTTATCTGAACTTCAGGCGATCATTGATTGGGCAAAGACTCACGTTCACACGGATCCGCAGGGTGGAAACACTGGCGTCCCGACTGTATTACCGTCGGACGCTGGTTCAGTGGCGGCAACGAAAGTCAAGGCGAAATGACAATCAAGTGTCTCAAACTCGACAGTAACCATGACCTTGCGCTTGAGGGTGGGCGGTTGGTTTTTCTCACTGGCCTGGACGCGCTACGCCAGATCGTCAAGGTGACTTTCTTGGCGCACGCAGGGGAATGGTTGCTTGATACGGAATTCGGTGTCAAGTACCAGGGCCGGATCCTAGTGAAAGATCCCGACCTCGGGTTGATAAGTGCGCACCTTCGGACCGTTGCGATTGGGATCGACGGTGTGGACGCCGTTAAAACGATGCAGTTGATCCACGATCCAGAGACTCGGGAACTCACTGTCAACATGGAACTGGATCCCATCGGGGTTCTCAAGGTGGTTTTGTAATGGCAACACGAGAAATCACAGCGGCCGGGATAACGGTCAAGACGTTGGCCGAAACTCGACAAGACATGGTGGACGCGATTCACGCCTCAAGCGAATTCGGCCCAGACGTGCCCACCGGGCCGGAGACTCCGGAGGGCCAGATCATCGGCGTTGTCGCCACCCAGATCAGCGAACTCGATGAACTGGCCCAGAGTGTTTACGACACAAGGGATCCGGATAACGCCACCGGGGCACCGCTCGACAACATCGGCGCATACTCGGGGGCCATCCGAAAGGACGGCACCTTTTCAACGGCCGTCGCAACGCTTGGCGGCACACCGTCAACAGTGATCGCGGCTGGGAAGCGTGCCCGCGTTCCGGATGGGCCGATCTTTGCCATTGACGCTGAAGCAACGATCGGCGGCGGTGGTACCGTTGACGCCCCGGTAACCTGTACGGAAGATGGACCGAACGAAGCGGCGGCCGGGAGTATCACAGAGATCGTTGACGCGGTATCCGGTTGGGACACCGTAACAAACGCGGCAGACGCCACACTCGGCACCAACGACGAAACCGATCAGGAATTTCGGGATCGGCGTGAAGGTTCTTTTGCGCTCGGAGGCAATTGCACGGACCCGGCGATCCGCGCAAAGATGGAAGCACTTGCCGGAGTGACACACGCCACTTGCATCAGCAATCGGACATCCGTAACTGACGCCAACGGGATCCGGGGTAAGGGTTTCATGGTGGTGCTATGGCCCACAGGGTTGGACGGGCCGACAGTTGCGGAGGCACTTTGGCCGTGTGTGGCAACGGCCGGAGACCCAAATGGTGATCAGGAATACAACATCACTGATGATCAGGGGCAAACCCAGGTAATGCGGTTTCAGTACGCCGATGAGCAAGAAGTTTACCTACATGCCGAGGTGACGGAAAAAACCGGCTACCCGACCGACGGAGACGATCTGGTCAAGGCCGCATTGCTTGCTTTCGGAAATACGCACAACCCTGGCGATGACGTGGAACCGGACTTCTTTGAGGCTTACGTATTAAAAGATCCGGATGACATGGTGGCAGGAATATCAGCGATCACGGTCACGGCGAAGATCGGCGGTGCTCCGGGTGCCGGTGATACCGATCCTATTCCAATCGCCCTGACTGAGATTGCACGATTTGACTCAACGCGGATCACGGTGACGTCAACATGACGATGCCCGCTAAAATAACGGATCACGCAGCACAGGCCGTGGGCAATCTGCTTTCCCAGTTCAGGAATTCGGCACGACTGCAAGAGTTGATCAGCATCTTCAGCGCAGAGATCCAAAGCCTTGAAAACCTGTTCCATGAACTTTACGACGAATGCACCCTTGACACGGCCGTAGGAGTGCAACTCGACATTGAAGGCAAGATTGTTGGATGGCCCCGGATGGGTCTTAGTGACGACGATTACCGGGCAATGATCAAGGTCGCAATCGTAATCAACCAAACGCACGGGGACGCAGTAACGGCGACCTACATCATTTCACAGATTGTCGGCGCTCCGGTTCATTACAGATGGTCCGGGATGGCGCATTGTTCTTTTGAATGGGAGAAGTCGGCGCATTCGTCGGCGGACATCCAGACATTGATCCAGAGTATCCTTGATAAGATTCTTGCAGCCGGGGTGTCGGCCCACTGCGTTGAAGGGATCACGGATTCTTTCAGATTCGACAACGGCCCGGGTTTCGACCAAGGCAAGCTGGGGAAACTTATTGCCCAGATAGGAGACTGAAGTGGCTGAAAGAGAGAACACATACCCGGACGGATCATATCCTTCATGGACGGATTACGACTGGGCACAAGGCCCGGGAGAACACGGGGTCACACAACCGGCGGCCGGACTTCGGCAGGTTGGCTATGATGACGATGAGATCCCGACAAACGACAACTGGAACGACATCCTACAGCGGTTCGGAAATGGGTTGCGCTACCTCGGGATCGTGGTGCCACGTGAGTTTTCCGCACTGGCCGAGGCCATCAACGAGGTGACGGACTCATTCATTTTTCGGATTCATGCACCGGTTGGCGGTTGGAACGATCGCGGTGGGACGTGTTTCACCACCGAGGGAACCGGCGGCGCAACGCCCGTGCTGGCATTGGCCACCGACGGCCAACGAATTTACTACGGCCAGACTGATTACGTCTATGCCACTGATCCGGAGAGCCTGACCGATGAGTGGAGCTATCAGCCGTCCAGCGGAAAGAACATCATCGATCTCGCCGCCGACGGCCTGAACGTTTACGCGCTCATCGGTGCCCAGGACCCCGGGGATGAGGTGTTTCTGTTGACACCTTCCACCGGTGCCAAACGTGATAGCGCGTCGATTGTCGCGCCGGACTGCACGTGCCTCGATGCCAACGGTGTTTATCTCGTGGTGGCCCAGGGCTCGACGGTGCACTTCTACAACGGCGTTGCGTCTACCCTGAACAAGACCGGGACGTTTGCCAACACACAAACAGTTGTCCGCCTCGCCATCGGAAACAAGCGGGTTTACACGGTGGCGACTGGTGCAACTGGTTACCCGGTAGTCCGGGCGGTGAACTTGTCAACGCGGACTGAGGATTGGAATAATCAGACGTGGTTTTCAACCGTGTTGTCTGCCAATGCGGATCCGTACTGGATCTGTACCGATGGCGATTTTGTTTATGTTGTGCTTGATCGAACCGCTCTGGTTGCTGGTGGCGATGTAAACGTTGCTTGCTTCAACGCCGAGACTGGTGAAATGGTTTGGCTGGGTGATGTTCCAACTTCTGCGTTGGCCACTGACATGAAGGTCTGCACTGTAGACGATCGCTATCTGTGGTTACTCGATGTCAACCCGGACGGGTTTTGCCTGGACAAACACACTGGCCAACTTCTGTTTTCCTTCACCGGATTTGACATCAGGGGATGTGACGGGTTGAGTTGCGTCGGGTACTCCGCCAACAACGTCAAGCGCATCTGGCGCGGTGGGCCGTCTAGATTGTTTCTCAGAACGAACAGCACGGATGACAACCGGCGGCCGTTCTTTAACTTGGCCGTTCCGATAAGTGAGGGGATCTAATATGGCCCCCTACCCCTCCTTTGGTGCAGCCTGGCCAAAAAACGGGGGCCACTTTTTGAAAGGCAAAAGCATGAATCATCAACAATCCCGTTTCACCCGGTTCATCTGGTCCGTTCTGGCGCTGGTGCTGTTTATCTTTCTGCTTGGCCATGTTGGCGCGTGTTCAAAACTTGGTATCGGGTATCGCTGCGTCTTGGTCGTGCGGAACGCAGGCGATGCCACAAGCCAAGCCCTGGCCGCCGCCTGCGAGGCAAAACGGCAAGAGTGCAAGTCCAAGCACGCCATCAAAACCAAGGAGTACACCGCCTGTGTTGCCAAGTGCCTGGAGGCGCTGAAGGTCTGGCGCTTGTACGTCAAGCCATCCGTCAACACTGCGCTGGCCTCCGCGTTCGGTGTTTTGGAGACGGCAAAGCAGGCCGGCAAAAAGAAAACCAACTGGCTCGCGGCGTTGAAGCCCGGGGCGTGCGCTCTCGTTACGGCACTCAAGCAGTGGCGGGAATTGATGCCGGAAAAGTACAAGTCACTCATGGCGCTCATCGGGAGCGTGGAAGGGCTGGTGTGCAAATGAAAACCGTCCAACTGGTTTTGCAAATCCTCGGGATGATCCTGAAACCCATCGCGGATGCGCTCGGGGAAGATGAAACGAAGGTGCGGGCCGAACTGGCAAAGCGATCGCTGGTCACGGACACCGCCGCCGAAAAGAAGGAAAAGGAAATCCTGGGCGAGATCCTGGAGTAGCTGATGATTCAGGGCAGATACGTAACACGGTGCCGGTACCACGAGTGGAACGGCGGGCGCCGCATTGAATATGAGCCCACCCTGCATCCCCGGGCGCCGGGGTTCGTGGTTCACGATCCGGACGCCATCGAAGCGGCAACCGGTGAGTGGGTGCCCGTGCCGTTGGACAAGGCGATCTTCAGGTATCTGGCCAAGCTGGGCAAAAAACCCGGCGACAGCATACCCGGGACCGCGTGGCAACCGAATTACATCTGGCCCACCCCGGAACCTGTGGAGCCCGTCCGGTATCCGGCACCGCAGGGGGAGCAGGACGCTTTTGTCGCTGCGACGATCGCGCTGAAGGCTACGGTCACCCCGGCGATCGCGAAACACTACCGGACGCACCTGGACCTTCCCGAAGATCTGGTGATGCAGGCGGCCGAATGGTTGATCGGGTTGGCTGATCGGGCAGAGGAGATTGCGGACTAATGGCCCTTGTTGAACTGGATTTGTATTCCGCTGGGGCGCTCGCACATTCCGGAACGCAGGACACCGGCGGCGGTGTGGGTATGCTTGATATCAGCCCCGGTTTCGCGGGTGGCTGGGACGTGTACGGCCTCGCCGCACCGGCCGGGATTCAAACCTTTCCTTCGGGCTACTTCTGCCACGGCGGCTATTTTTATTTGCTCAACACGACGGATGACAAAATTCACCGGTACGCAATCGACGCGGCGGCAAACCTGACACCGGAGTCCAGCCAGACCATGGCGAACATGGGACTTGCTGGTGATGCCTGGATCTACTGGGGCAACTGTCTTTACGATCCCTCGGATGGTTCGGTTATTATCTGCACCTACGACGTTACCCCCGGCACGTACACCCCCGTGGTGGGCAAGTGGTTGTGTTCAAGTTGGCCGTTTACAAACGTCAACGCTGAGTGGCTGTCTCCGGTTGTGGTGCGTTACGGTGGCTTCACCGCTGGCCAGTTGACCAACTGGTACTATCCCAGCCTGTGTACTGCAACAAATAAACTCTATCTATGTTCGCACAATGCGGGGCAGGTAATTACGTTGGACGCAACGGACGGGTCGGTGTTGGGAGCGTTTGAGCCGTCGCCTGTATACAATAACATGTATCAGTTTTTGCTTGCTGGGTTCGACGATGCAAACAAACCGGTTGGGTCGCAGTTTGCTTCCGTTGGATTGGGGCAGCTTGCGGTTTACGACGATACGGATCCCGCAGCTTGGGCAAAAGGTGACGTGGTTTTTTTAAGTACCCTATCACTTACTACTAGCATTCCGTTTCATGATCGCAACCAAGGGGCGGGGTACGTTGATCGAAACCGTATGGTTTCGCTACACGACTCTGAACGGGCGCTCGTTGGCCTGCCAGACATGGCGTGGTGGTCGTGCAACCGAGCAACCATCTATGGCGAAATGTATCTACATTCCTACGACTTTGGAACTTCCGAACACTGCCATCGGTCGGTTGCCCAAGCAGGTGACCGTCGAGCAATTGGCAACGCCAGCGCATGGCTTTTTTCACACAAATTTATCGAGATCGCCGGACAACCATGGCTCGTGTCTTACAACATGCACAACCAAGACATAGAGGACGAAAACCCCGGGGCCAGTTTCGACAATACGTGTGGTCTCGTGTTCACCCCGATGGGTACGGCAACGGTTACCTACACGATCCCGCCCGAAGAGGTTCCAGGTGGAACCCCGAAGCGGCTTGAAATCGGGATCGATGCCGCCGCGAGCAACTACATGTTTTCCGATTCACCGGGAAAGCACAAGGTGCGATTTCAGGTTATTCCCGTCGCAACCGGGATCCCCGGTCCGTGGTCCGAATGGCGCACGGGTACACGGCAATTGCAGGCGCTTAATCAGGTAGTAGACGGCCTTGCGGCCTGGCCGGCGTTTGCTGCGGGCGACACCCTGAAATTTGAGCATGCCATGTGTTCTGGCTGGCCAACATCATTCGCACCAGCCAAGGGCAACCCGGGCGGAGTTGGTGACCCAACGCCGGTCAACATCCATTCGGCGGACGTGGGCCCACCCCGGGAAGTGCGGCCGGTGCTTCTGTACGAAGGCGGCGCGGTGGTGCACACGTTGATTGGCGTTGAGGCCGAGGTTTCACTGGTTCCAAATCCGCTGAGTGTTGCGGTTGAGGTGGGATAATGGGTGCTACAACTCACAATTTCAAAAAAGGTGATTTCGTCGAAGGTGACGACAACAGGTTTTTTTTCATCCTCACGGATAGGATCACGGGTGACTACTACGACTGGGCCGGAGTGACAAAGGCGTGGTTCACCATCAAGAGAAACTACAGTGACGACGACACGGAGGCTGTTTTTCAGGTGAACACGGTGGATGATGCAACGCAGATCAAAACCGATCACCCAACGGCAGATGAAGGAAACATCTGGTTTTGGATCAAAGCGGCAGAATGCAAGACCTGGGCGGCGTTTGGTGCCATGTACTATGACGTGCAGGTCTTGAAAGACGGTTTGGTAAACACGTTGGTCGAGGGAACGATTCCATTTGGCCACGAAAGCACAAAGGCGAGCGCATGAAACTGACAGACGAACAGAAGAAAAAATACGCAAAGTGGTCGGCCGTCCTGACATTGGTTGCCGGGATCCTGACCTTCCTACCGGCTCTGTTTTTCGGGCTATCCGCGGCCGAAGTGTTCAGCTCGAAGGTGGTGAATATCGCGTCCACCATTGACGTGTTCTTGGTTGGCGCTCTGGGTTTCGTTGTGCGCTGGTTGGAACAGCACGTAGACCCAACCCGGCCAGCGGTTGAAATCCCGAAGCCAGTGAAGCCCCCAGAGTGAAAATGTTAGGCTACATACTGACAGTAATCCTATTCCTGGAAGGACAGGCCGTACCCTCGCCGCAGGTTCACCGGTTGGCGGCGGGCGTGCGTGCCCTCGCCCCCCGGCCGATATCCTGGCACACGGCCCACCGGCTGGCATCGGAGGCGGTTGACGTTACCGAGGAACCTGAGTACCGGTGGCTGGCCCCGGTGGACCTGCTGGCGTTGGCGGCCGTTGAAAGCGACTTCAGGGAACACTTGATCGCGGAAAACGGGAAGCCCACCAAGCGCGGCTGGGACTGCGGGATCTCCGGTGTGCGGGTGACGATCTACCACGGGCGCACCCGGCGGGCGCGGGAGTTGTGCAACCGGTTGGCCGCGTCCACATATCTTTCCTTTCGATACTCGGCCCGGGAATTGACAAACTACCGAACCGGGCACCCGTGCAAGAAATTTCTGGGCACCGGCCAACCGTGGAAGCTCAAGCGGTGCGTGTTCAATTCGTACAAGGCCGGGCCCCGGTACTCGAAGGCATCCAAGTATTGGGTGGCCCATCACTGTTACCGAACTGGCATTTTGCTCAGGCGTCGGCCGCGGAAATGGCGCTACTCGTGCCGCCGTGCAAAATCGTTGCGCTGGATCAAAAAGGTGTTCTGATGGCGGCGGCTGTGGTTAGTGTTGGCGTGGTGTTGGTTCTGGCATTAATCGGTGGTGTGTGGCACCTGGCCGGAAGGCTGGCGAGAATTGAGGCGAAGGTTGACGGCCTTCCGACTGCGGAGAAACTGATTGAATCAATAAGAATTCACCAAGAGCACTGCCCGGCCTATCAGGACATGGAGCTTACCGGCAAGGGCCGGGAACCCACCGGGGGGCATATCCTGCCGATTCCGCACGGTCCGGTGGTTCCTGCAAAGTGACTACCGTTCCTCCAACCAAGGCAACCCCTCCGCCACCACCCTGCCCCGTTCAACTACCCGTACCACGGTTACAAATCCTTAACGAGGGTGACCGGCAACCAAGATGCACCACCGACAAACGTGTCACCGCTTCGACTGTACCGGTGGTCCCCGATAGAGTTTTTATCCACAAGGATGTGTCCGCTTTTGGGTTCCCTCGTGATCTTGAGCTGCACGGTGCCCCGGGGTCGGCGGTCGTAGGTGTACTTTCCATTGATCCACATGCGCCCATCCTTGTCTGCGAACATCGCCCACGGCACTGTGAAAAAGACGCCCTGTGGCATTTCATCGATGGTTTGCTCTTTCAACTGATCTGGTAGCTTGCTCTGTTCCATGCCGTCCCTTCCTTTCACTAGTGCCGGGCCTTCTTGGCCCGTTTTTGCCCAACCTCAAAGGCTTCTCTGTCTGTGGGCGGGCCATTTGATGCACTGCCGAAAATGGGGTGTGTGCATCGAAACAGCCGCTCAACGCGCTCCCTGACTTTGTGGCTGTAGTACCCGGCGTAATACCCCAGGTTAGAGCGTTCGATCTGTTCCGCTTTGGCCCTATCGTAATCTTTATATCCAAAGGATAGGGTGTGCTGAACGCATTTTTCAAAATACCGATCCGCCTCATCTTGATCGTCGATTTCCATGGCCGGGCCGTACTTATCGCCTATCGTGATGTCCTTGTCCATGCCGTCCCTTCCTTTCACCACTATCCGGGAATGCCAACATCCCATTCGTATGTTTCTGGACCGTCCTCGCCTTCCTGGTAAAGCCTCACCCAGTCATTGTACTCCGCTTCGCTGCCACAAAGGACACGCACCATCTGATCCAACACCCAGGCCTTGTGGTGGGCACCATCAATCTGACCGTATTGGTAAGCGATTTTCAGGGCCACCGTGACGCGCTGTTCGTGTTCCATGCCGTCCCTTCCTTTCGTGACACCCACCGGGGATCGCGAGTCCCCCGCCGGCCCGGGCCGGGGGTGGGTTACCCTCATTCCTCCATCATTTTCCGTTCGCATTCCGGGCAGATCGTGTGAGTGATCATCCCATCCGGGCCTGGCTTGACTCCGATCACCTTGTGGCACCAAGAGCAGATTATGAGCATCTGTGGGGCCGTCTGGTGTAGCGTGATCTGCTCAATGGCGTCCATCGTCCTACCTCCTTATCCCCACCCC
>Ga0315534_1000578_pt1 | contig 25582 bp, 24 predicted proteins | sample SalMarSW160240MG_FD_203094 | JGI IMG/M metagenome (GOLD analysis project Ga0315534, IMG submission 203094) | Salt marsh sediment microbial communities from the Plum Island Ecosystem LTER, Massachusetts, United States - Salt Marsh Sediment SW1602-40 ...
TTCACCGACGTGAGAAAGAGCCAAGCACCGGCCGATGAAGATGCGCCCACCGTGGTCATGGAGGTCGAAGGCGGGCTAACGGCGACGTACCGCATCAAGCAGGAGGGCGATACGGCCTGGCTTTCTCTTAAGGTGACGGGCGAAGGCGCGACCGAGAAGGTCGCCGAGGCCATGAAGGATCGCGCTCAAGGATGGGAGTTCTCGATCCCCAAGAGCCAGGTCGCGCAGATTCTCAAGCGGCGAAGCGACCTGCTGGAGGACGTTTCCTCCTAGCGCGGCGTGCCGGGCTCGCGGTCGCTTTGGTAGACCCATTTGACGGCGACGAAAACCAGCGCCGTCGACCAGCCGAACATCAGGAGGCCGTTGGCCGCCTCGAACGACGATAACAGCCGCCACTTTTCGTCGAGCGTAATGTCGCCAAAACCGAGCGTGGTGAACGTCACGGTGGAAAAATAGACCGCCTGTTCGAGCGAGACGACGGCGCCGAGCGCAAGGTAGAGCACGGCCCAGGTCCAGACCTCGGCGATTGTGGCGAGGAACAGCCACAGCACGAACGCCGCGAGTTTCAACGTCGAGCGTACCAAGCTTCTCGGCGGATGTTTCGCCAGGTGATCGCGTAGGCCCTCAATTCCCAGCACCGTGAACAGGCCCTGAATGAGGGTGGTCACCACGATCATCGCCGAGCCGAGGACGATCTGTATGAGCAACGTTTCCCCCTTGTTCGGAGTGGAAGCCGAGATGTGATCTTAGCTTCGTTGCGCTTTCGGCCGCGGTAGCGGTTCCTTCTTGCGCTTTGCCGCCTCACGCAGGCGCTGGAACTGGACATAGAAGAAGGGCACGAACACGACGCCGAGGATCGTCGCCAGCAGCATGCCGCCGAACACGGTCAGACCGACCGAAATGCGCGCCGCAGCGCCCGCGCCCGTGGCCAAGACCAGGGGCAGCACGCCGAGGATGAACGAGAGCGCCGTCATCAACACGGCCCTGAAGCGCAACGAGGCCGCGTGTTCCGCCGCGTCCACGATGGTCTCGCCCGCTTCGCGTTTCTCCTTGGCGAACTCGACGATGAGAATCGCGTTCTTTGCCGCAAGACCGATCAGGAGCACGAGGCCCACTTGCGCATAAGTGTTCAAGGCCGCGCCCTCCAGCTTGAGCGCGACAAGGGCGCCGAGCACCGCGAACACGACCGACAACATGACAGAGATCGGCACGGTCCAGCTCTCATACTGCGCCACGAGGAACAGATAGGCGAAAATCAGCGACAATACGAACACGGCGCCGCTGGCTTCTCCGGCCTTGATTTCCTCATAGGACATGCCGGTCCATTCATAGGTGTAACCGATAGGCAAATCGGTCTTGGTCAGCGCCGCCATGGCGGAAATAGCCTGGCCTGAGCTGTAACCTGGCGCGGCATTGCCGTTGATCACCGCCGAGCGGAACAGGTTATAGCGCTCGATCGTCTCGGGTCCGAGCACCGACTTGACCGTGATGAGCGTGCGCAAGGGGATCATCTCGCCATCCTTGCTGCGCACATAGAGCTTGCCAATGTCGTCGGGGCTCGAACGCCGGTCGGCCTCGGCCTGCACATAGACCCGGTAGACGCGTCCAAATTTGTTGAAGTCGTTGACGTAGTAGGCGCCGATATTGGCATTCAGCACGGTAAAGATGTCGTCGATGTTGACGCCTTTGGTCTTGGCCAGTTCGCGATTGACGTCGATGAAAAGCTGCGGCGAGTTCGCCCCGAACGTACTGAACAAGCCGCTAACCTCGGGTTGCGCGTTGGCGGCAAAGATAAAGCCGTTCAGGACGGCCGACAGCGCCTGCGGCGAACGGTTCTCGGTATCTTGAAGCACGAACTCGAACCCGCCGGTGTTGCCGAGTCCGGGAATTGGCGGTGGCACGAACGGAATAATCACCGCACTCGGTATGGCGGCGAGCTTCGCGGCCGCACCCTGGATGATCGGGCGCAAGCGCAAGTCAGGCGTATCGCGCTGGTCCCACGGATCGAGCACGGCAATGACGAAGGCGCCGTTCGGGACAACCGTCCCCTGCAACAGGCTGTAGCCGCCGACCGACACGACGTCGGCCACGCCGTCGGTCTCCGACAGGATCTGCTCGACTTCGGCCAAGACGGCCGAAGTGCGCGGAAGGGCGGCTCCGTCGGGGAGCCGGATATCTATGAAGAACGCGCCGCGGTCCTCCGGCGGGATGAACGCCGTCGGCAAAGATGTGCCGAACCAGATGGTCGCGCCGAACACGGCTGCGACCAGGGCGGCGCCGATGATCGTCCGCCGGATGAGCGCGCGGACCAGCGTGTTATATCCGTTACGGGTGTGGCTAAGCCCGCTCTCGAACCACGCGAACGGGCCGCGCCGTGCCTCGCGCGGCGGCTTCAGTATCGTGGCGCACAGTGCCGGGCTCAGCGTCAGCGCGTTGATCGACGACAGCGACACCGCGACGGCGATCGTTGCCGCGAACTGCTCGAACAGCCGCCCCGTCAGGCCCGGCGTGAACGCCACCGGCACGAACACGGCAAGCAGCACCAGAGTGGTGGCGATCACCGGCGCGGTCACTTCTTCCATCGCCTTGCGCGTCGCGTCGGCGGGCGCCAGACCGTCTGCCATGTGGCGCTGCACGTTCTCGACCACGACGATTGCATCGTCGACCACGACGCCGATGGCGAGGATGAGCCCGAACAGGCTGATCGTGTTGATGGTGAAGCCCATCGCCAACAGCGCCGCGAAGGTGCCGATCAGCGAGACGGGAATGGCGATGGCGGGGATCAGCGTCGAGCGCCAATCCTGCAAGAAGATGAACACCACCAATACGACCAGCGCGAGCGCCTGGAGCAGCGTGATCACCACCTCGCGGATCGAGGTTTCCACGTAGCGCGTGGTGTCATACGTGACCTGATAAGAGAGATCGGCAGGAAAGCGCTCCGACAGCCGCTCCATCTCGTGCTTAACGCGTTTGGCGACGTCGAGCGCGTTGGCGTCGGGCAACTGATAGACCGCGAGCAACGCCGCTGGTTTGCCGTTAAGCTGACCGAACCAGCCATAGGTCTCGGCACCAAGCTCGACTCGGGCCACGTCCTTGACCTTGACGACCGAGCCGTCCGGATTCGCCACAAGGATGATGTTTCCGAACTGCTGCGCGTCGGCAAGCCGCCCCTGTGCCGTCAGCGTGTATTGGAACTGCTGCGAGGCGGGCGCCGGCTGCTGGCCGATGGCGCCGGGCGAGGCCTGGATGTTCTGATCGCGTATTGCCGCAATGACGTCGCTTGCCATCAGCCCGAGCGCCGTCAGCCGGTCCGGGTCAAGCCAAATGCGCATGCCGTAATCGCGGGCGCCGAGGATGTCGACGGACGCGACTCCGTCCAGCCTGGCCAAGGTGTCGCGCAAATTGATCCCGGCATAGTTGGACAGGAAGATGTCGTCATAGGTGCCGTTCGGCGAGAACAGCGAGACCACCATCAGCATGGAGGTGGACCTTTTCTCGGTGGTGACGCCCTGCCGCTTGACCTCTTCCGGCAGTTTCGGCATCGCCTGCGACACACGGTTCTGGACATTGACCTGCGCGGTGTCGCCGTCGGTCTCGATGGTAAAGGTGACGGTCAGCGTGTAGCTGCCGTCATTCGAGCTCTTCGACGACATGTAGGTCATGCCCTCGACGCCGTTGACTTCGGTCTCGATCACCGCCGCCACGGTCTCGGCCACCACCTTTGAATCAGCGCCGGGATATTTGGCCGAGACCTGCACCTGCGGCGGCGTCAGCTCCGGATATTCGGCAATCGGCAACGCGCGGAGCGCCAGGAGCCCGGCGATGATCGTCACGATGGCGATGACGAATGCGAATTTGGGGCGGGTGATAAAGAACGCGCTGAGCATGTCTACGGCTCACCGTCGGGCGGGGCGTTGTCCCCCGGCTCGTCTTGCGGCTCAATCACCTCGGGTTCTTCGGCCTTTGTACGATAGGCCGTCTGGACCTCGGCGCCGGGCCGCACCTTCTGGATACCTTCGACCACAAGCGTTTCGCCTGCAGTCAGCCCGTCGAGCACGACGATGCCGTCGCCAACCCGTTCGCCGGTCTTGACCGGACGCGCCTCCACGCGGCTCTCTCCGTCGACCACGAGCACAAACGGTCCGGCCTGGTTCTCTTGGACAGACGCTTGCGGAATAACGACCCGCTTCTCCGGCGTGGCGCGGGTCAGGATGACACTCACATATTGTCCGGGCACGAGGACATGGTCGGGATTGGGAAACTTGAGGCGCACATTGATCGTGCCGGTCGCCGGATCGACCTTGTTGTCGACCACGTCGACCTTGCCGGGAAGGTCATAGAGTTTGTCGTTGGCCAGCCGGATACGCGGCGTGAATTTTTCCGCTTTGCCTTCCTTCCGGGCCTCCATGAAGTTCAAATAGTCGCGCTCGCCGACGGAGAAGATCACGTCCATCGGATCCAGATCGAGGATCGTCACCAGCACGCCGCTGTCCGGCCCGATGATATTGCCGACATCGGCATCCGACAGCCCGCTCCGGCCGGCGATCGGCGACCGGATGGTGGCGTAGCCCAAATCAAGCTTCGCCCGCTCCACCTCGGCTTCCGCGGCGGACACATCGGCCCGCGATTGATCGGCCTTGGACTTGGCAATGTCGTGCTGCGCCTCGCTCGCCGTCTTGCGCTCGAGCAGCACTTCGTAACGTTGAAGGTTGCGTTCGTTCTCGTTGAGGCTGGCTTGGGCCTTGGCAAGCTGCGCTTCGGCGGTAAGCAGATTTGCTTGAAACTCGGCCGGGTCGATTTCGAACAGCACGGCGTCCTTCTCGACTTCGGTGCCTTCCTCGAAGGGGCGCTTCAACAGCGTGCCGTTCACGCGCGCCCGCACGTCGACTCGCTGCCAAGCTTCCGTACGCCCGACAAAATCGACTTGATCGGCCACGTCCTTGGCGGTGACAGCCTCGACCACGACGCTTGGCAGGGGGTGATCTTGGCCATCGGATGTTTGGCTGATGTCCGAGCACGCGCTCAGGCAAAGGATGGCAAGCGCAACAAGGCCGAGCAGCCCCGTGCCCTGCAAAAAACGACCCCGGTTCATCCCCAATCCTCCGCTCGCAGCAACCGGATGCAGATGCTAGCGCAGCGACTTACCTGGGCAAACCGGCAATTGCCCTGCGTCTGCGTCCCCTATCTACACGCTACCAGGGAAATTCGCGCCCGGTATGATTGAGAAACTTGCCCGACTGCTCGGGACCTAGACTCGCGATCAGCCGCCTCAGCGTGCCGATGCTTTCCGGCGGTTCTCTTGTGGCGTTCGGCCCGCCCATATCGGTCCGCACCCAGCCGGGGTTAATGACGGCGCACACGATGCCGCGGGGCGCAAGATCGACCGCCAGGCTGCGCATGACCATGTTCATGGCCGCTTTGGTACTGCGATAGACGATCGAGCCTCCACTCGTATTGTCGGCAATCGATCCCATGCCGCTGGTCAAGCTGACGATGAGCTTGAGATCGCTCTTTGCCACATGCTCGACGAAGGCCTCCGACACCCGCATGGGACCCATGGTGTTGACGGCGAAGGCTTCCGCCCAAGCTTTGTAGTCGATGTTCCCGATGGTTTGATTGCGCGGTCCCATAACGGCGGCATTATTGAGCAAGAGATCGATGGCTTGACCGTCAAGCTCCTTTGCCGCCGCGTGGATGCTCGCGGCATCTGTGACGTCCATCGCCATGATCTGCAATTTGCCCCCGCCATCTTCAGCCATAGGGCGCAGCTCCGACGCAGAGGCCGGATCGCGGCAGGCGGCATAGACCTGCCATCCGTCGGCGAGATATTGACGGGCAAACTCAAGCCCAAGTCCGCGATTGGCGCCGGTGATCAGAACGCTCGGCATTTCCATGTCTCCAATTCGGTTTTCGGTTCTCGCCAGTGGCGGGGCTTGTTAGATCCGAACCGTCATGCCGTCGGCAAGCGACATCTTGTAGGCGCGTATTGCCGGGAGAAGCGCGACCGCAAATCCGGCGCCGACGATCAAGACCAGCATAGCAAGCTCGGCGGGCAAAAGGGGCGCGATAGGGAGATAAAGTCCGTATCGCGCGTCGATGATCGGGCGCGCGATAAAGAGACCGAGATAGAAAAGAGCGACTCCCAACAGAACGCCGAGGAGGGTGAGGACGCCGGCTTCGATCATCAACAGACCAATGACGGTCCGCGGACTGGCGCCGACCGAGCGCAGAATTGCCATTTCCCGGCGCCGTTCATTGAGGGTGGAGAGAATCATGGTGGCGAGGCCGAGAAGGGCTGCTGCCACCACCATGGCCGAGACCAATATCAGCGCCTGTTCGGCCGTGCCGACGATAGCCCAGAGCTCTTGAAGCGCGACCCCGGGAAAGATCGCGAGCAGCGGTTCTTCCCGGTAGTCGTTGACGAAGCGCTGGAGCCCAAAGGTGGAGAGCTTGGATTTTACACCGATCAGCGCGGCCGTGATGGCCTTGGGGGTTAGTTTCAATTTTCGGACCGCATCGGGCGGGGGCGACAGGCCCGGCGTCTTCACGCCGTTTTTCCAGTCGATGTGAATCGCTTCATAGGCCTCAAGCGAGACATGGACCGTGCGGTCCACCGGCGTGCCCGTTTTCGCCAGAATGCCGGACACGCGGAACGGCTTGTCGGCGTGTTCGCCTTGAGGAATGACGCCAAGCCCGTGAGACACGACGATCCTGTCTCCGACCTTGTGTCCCAGCCGCGACGCCACGTCGGCGCCGAGAACCGCATCGAACAGGTCGTCGAATGGCTTTCCCGAGGCGAAGGCCAAGGGCCGGCCGCCGCGATATTTGTAATGCTTGAAATAGTCCTGATTGGTGCCGAGCACCCGGAAGCCGTGATAGCTGTCGCCAAGGGTGAGCGGAACCGACCACGCGACCTCGTTTCGGTGGGCGATGTCCTGGTAGCTTTGCCAGCTGATATTGTTGGTCGCGTTGCCGATCCTGAACACGGAGTACAGCAAGAGCTGCACGCCGCCGGTTCGGGCGCCGACAATCAGGTCGGTTCCTGAAATCGTATCGGCGAAACTTGCTCGTGCACCGGTGCGGATTTTTTCCACGCCAAGCAGCAGCGCGACGCTGATGGCGATGGCGATCACGGTCAGCAGCGCCGTAAGCCAGCGATTGCGAAGCGACAAAAATGCCAAGCGCGGCAGAATCATGCCTCGGCCCCCCGCTTAATGGTAGCGATGTCGCAGAGATCCAAAGCGCGATCGAATCGCGGCGCGAGCCGGTCGTCGTGACTGACCATGATTAGCGTGGCGCCGGCTTCTTCGACCTGACCGAACAGCAAATCCAAAAAGCTTTCTTGTGTTCTTTGGTCCAAGGCCGAAGTCGGCTCATCGGCAATGACCAGCTCCGGTGTGCCGATCAGCGCGCGCGCCGCGGCCACGCGCTGCTGTTGGCCGACGCTCAACCGCGCTGCCATTCCTTCGACCGCCAGCGAGGACTGGATGCCGAGAGCCGCGAGCAGCCGCGCCGCTTCCTCCTTAACCGGGCGCTGCCGGACGACGCGCTTGCGGCGCTCAGGCGCGAAGCTGAGCGGCAGCACGACATTGTCCAACGCGCTCGCATAAGGCAGCAGATTGAACATTTGGAAGATGACGCCGTAATGCTCCGCCCGGAAGCGGTCCCGGCCGGTGGCGCCCATGGCCGCTAGATCCCTTCCCAGGACATCAATGACACCGGCGCGCGGTACGGCAATCCCGCAGATAAGGCTCAAGAGAGTCGATTTGCCGGCCCCCGATGGCCCGAGCAGCAGAAGCCGTTCTCCGCGCTCAATCGTCAGCCGGCCGATCGCGATCCCAAAACCGTGCGGGCCGGGCCAACGGAAATCGACCTGGTCCACGCCAAGCGCGTGGGTGCCCGCACGAACAGTTTCGGCCCGCGATCTTGACACCACGCGGCCTACATCATGCCCCGGATGTCGATAAGCGCATGCTCCCGGTCCACCTCGAAGACTTTTTGGGTCTTTTCCGTGATCAGCGTGACCGCAAGCTCTTCCGAATTCGGGAAGGCGTCGAAATAGGGAAAAGCAATCGTGGTGATCGCGGCCACGTCGGAACATGACAGGGCATATTTCGCATGAAATTCTGAATGCTCGGCTTCGTGCCCGCCAGCTTCGGCGTGGGCGTCGTCCTCGTGCTCATGCGACGAATGCTCGGCTTCGTGCCCCTTGTCTTCGGCGTGGGCGTCGTCCTCTTGCTCATGCGCATGCTCATGCGCTTCGTGGTCTTCCTCGGACTCGCGCGCGACGGCGACCTTGGCCGAAATGACCTTACATCCCGCATTTCGAGGCAAGACAAACAAGGCCAAGGGCTGCGCCAGCTTGTCTTCGGCCGCCTTGACCTTTGCTTGATCGTCTGCCGACGCCGCCTCGTACTCGAAGCCGGCGATGTCGGCGCCAGGCACTTCCAACTCCATCTGTACTGTCTGGCCTTCGATGGCCAGATTTAGGGTTCCGTGGCCGTGCTGGTGTGGACCCAATTGGCGCATCGACTCCGCAGCGGCGTACGTGGCTGACAAGGAGAGAATGGTGGCTGTCACTGCGATCGCGCGTATCATGACTTGCTCCTAAGGTTGAGTGTGATCTTCAACATTTACTGCCCGTATGGCTCCGCCGGTTCCTCGTACGGCTCGATCCGTGTTGCTTGAAGCGAATAGCCAAAATCCACGTCGTTCGATCCGTCGACCAAACTCAGAGACGCTTTGTTCATCCCAGTGCTCATGCGGCCCGTCACCCAAACCGGGGCAAACAGTTCCGGGCTCTTGAAGCCGTGTTTTGGTCGAACGAAAACGATTTGATTTGGCGGCGGCGGAGGAACGTGGATGCAGGCGCCCACGTAAGGCACCAGCAGGAACGACTTCACCAACGTGCCGTCGAAATCCAGCGGAAGAACGTAGCCCGGCAGTTTGACGTCGCGCCCGTCGAGTCCGGGCATGAGCGTCTTGTTATTAATGTCTGTCTGGTCGCGCAGCGCCTCGATCTCGGCGAGGAAAGCAGCCGGGTCGATGCCCGAGGCTTTGAGGTCGGCATAGGCTTTCTGTTCGTCGGCATTGAGTTTTGCTTTTGGGTCGCCGTAGCTCGGTCCCCAAACGATGGTGTAGACGTCGTCTTTCTGATCGCTGTTCAGCTGGTTCAACGGGTTCTGGGATTCGTCCCAGGGCGGTGCGAGGTCCTCCCATTTCAGGGTGTCGACGGCGCCGGCGTTTTGGGCGAAAGCCGGGTTCAACCCAACTGCAACGGCAAGCAGAATGGCACGCTCGAATGTCCTTAGCTTTGCCATCACTGTCATTGGCTGTCCTCATCTGGTGAGCTGGCGGCGTGGCGCGAGAAAGCCCGCGACGCACCAGCACGCAATTGATGGGATGATTTGAGAGGAAGGGCTGTCCGCACTGAGTGCGGGCAACGACGCTAAAGGCGCGTTAGGCCTTCAATGTCAGAGGGGGGCCGCGCGATTCAAACGGCGAGGTCTCGCGGCTCGATGACAGCGGGACGTCTCGATAGGAGAGAAGAACAGTCTGTTGCGGCTGCCCAGGCTGGATTTTGACCGGCTTGGGAAGGATCAAGGCGGCCGCTTGCGCGATGGTCCAGCAATAGGCGCACCATCCACCGACATCGTTCGGATCCGCCGGCGTTCTGTCCTTTTGCCGGGCGAATTCAGCGGGTGCGACGGCGTCGTGGCTGGCGTCGAGGTGGCGGGCAACCTGAGCGACATACGCCCGTGTTGAGCCGTACGCGCGGTCCGCATGGACATGTCCCAGCGTCAGCACGATCTGGCCGGCAAAGGCGATGAGCCCAAGCCAAGCAAACCAAGAGTGATTTCTGACGTAACGCAACATGGCGTGTCGTTATAGCGTGGTGTTGCGAGCCCGCGATAGACAGTAATGGTTAGGTCCTGAAAGTGTCTTTTCTTGGGACAGCAAGCTTACCCATTTGCAGTTTCGCCTCTAAGATGGAGACTGGGACCCGGGGGCACGACGGGTGGCTGGGGGACTTTGCAGACGAAATGGCCTGCGCCGGGCCTTTGCGCTTGCCTTGGTGTGCGGGCTCTGGGGAAACGGGGGCGAGGCCCTGGCTCAGGGCGTGGGCGGCGCGCAGGGCGGGCCTGTGGATTATCCGATCCCGGCCACGGCGGGCCAAGCCTATAGTCCGATCGGGGAGGGTTTCGAAACCCCGGCTTATCCGCGCGAGGACCTCAAAGGTCCCGCGCCTTACGTCGATGAGCGCCAGCCAAGATTTAGGGCGGCGCGCCCGGCCCTCGAAACGTCAAATCCGTTTTTCCGCGATACTAAGCTTAGGCTCCACAGCCGGACCTATTGGCTCGGCGAGGATACATTTGGGCTCGAAACCCCTGAGGCGCTGACTACCGGCGGTCATCTTTACTACGAGTCAGGTCAATTGGCGGGCTTTCTCCAGCTTCGCGCCGCGCTCTATACCACCCAGCCGCTCTACGCGAACGAGGACGCAGGCTCGACATGGCTTCTCACGCCTGATGGGGATCAGATCACCGTCCTCGGCCAAGCGAACGCCAAGCTGAAATTTTCCGGCCAGGAATTGACTCTCGGCCGACAGCTCGTGCGCACGCCGTATCTGAACCCGTTCGATGTGCGTATGATTCCCCTGACCTATGAGGGCGCCGTGTTGTTGCCTGAACGCCGCCCGCAACAACCACTTGACTACATCGTGTCCTATCTTTGGAGCTACAAGCCGGTCAACAGCGACGAGTTCATTCCTCTGTCGGAGGGGCTCGGCGTCGAGCAAGACGATGGCGTGCTGATCACCGGCATCCGCCGCCGCACGAAATCCCTCAACTACGGCCTCATCAATTATTGGATCAAGGATACGCTGAACACGGCCTATGGCGAGTTCGACTACACTTTACCCTTCGGCGGGACCAATGGCGCTCCGGGCTTGCGCATCGGCATCAATGACCTCGATCAGCGAAGCGTCGGTGCCGACCTCATCGAGGGCGCGCCGTTCGAGACCTATCAGGCTTCGGCGCGGCTCATCGTCAGCTACCGGAACTTCGTGCTCACCGGCGCTCACTCTTGGGTCGGCGAAGATGCTAGCGTCCAAGACCCGTTCGGCTTCTTTCCGACCTATACCTCGATGATCATCTCGTCGTTCGAGCGCGCCGGCGAGAAAGGTTACCTTACAAGCCTGTCATACGATTTCTCTGGCCTTGGTCTTAACGGGCTTAAGTTTCTCGTGGCCTGGGGCAAGGGTGTCGACGCCATCGACGCGACCACCGGCGCCCCGCTGTCCGACCGCGAGGAATTGGACCTTCGCCTTGTGTTCGAACCCAATTCCGGGCCCCTGGTCGGTTTCAAGGCCGAGGTCGAATATATCGACGAGCACTTCAACCAGGCTGAAACGCCCGGAAACGATTTGCAGCAATTCCGCGCCATCGTGAACTATAAGACGCCGCTGCTCTAAATCTTCGAAAAGCCGGGATTCGAGCTGGCATTCGCTCGCCATGCCGCCTCGCGTGTGCGTTGATAGTATTTCTCCCAATAGTATTGCCTGGGCCTGGGACCCCACGATAGAAACCGGGCGGCACTTCGGAAGTTGTACTGGCAATGAATTCTTTGACACAGATCGCGAGCAAGCTGCGCCGGTGGGCGATCCCGCGCCGGATACCGCGAATGCTGCTCGAAGATGAGCAGATTCACGAGCTGATGAAGAGCCGGACCGCGGCCTCACGGTTTGCCCAACGCCTAATCGGCCAGCTGCAAACCTACCCTCATTTCATTATTCTCAAGCGAACATCCTTCGTTGGAGAGGGGGCTCCGATTGACCGGCTGATAAGGACCATTGCCCGAACCCCGCCGTTCAAGGCCGGGCAAACGGCCAAAGATCGGCCGCAGCTCGAAGTCAGCCGTATCGACGTTGATCCCGAAAGGTCCAAAGAAACTCAATTGACGACTCGGTACAGCAGGACCAACCAGGCTCTGGCCTTACACACCGACGACTCGTTCAAATTGGAGCCACGCGAGCTGGTCGTCTTCGACTTCGTTCAAGCCGATCCGCAAGGCGGCGATTCCCTGCTTGCAGCAGTTGAGGACATCGTCGCAGCGCTCGATGACGAAGTAAGAGACGCTCTTACGAAACCGGTCTTTCCGTTCGGCTGCGGCGATCAACCGATCGTTTGGGAAAATGGCGGTCTGCCAAACATTCGTTATTCGCGACTTCAAATCGACAAGACGCGAGCCGGTTCCGAAAACACGCTCACTGAGCGCGACGTCGCGGCGATGGATGCGCTAGACAATGTATTGTGCAGCGAGGATGTCGTCTTCCAGGCCCATGTCAAGCCCGGCGAGACACTATTATTGCACAACACCAAAGTGCTTCATGGCCGTACCGGGTTTTCGAGTGACAGCAAGCGTCTCATGTATCGCGTGCGTGTGCCTGTCGGTTGCCTGGGATAAAGTCCCTGAAGTTTGCGAGTGAGGGCATAGCATAAGCGTCAAGCCGAACTTCAGGCGGATATGGTCGAATTTGTCGTGGTCGCTCGCGGATCTGGGCGAGGCCACGCCGATCGATGTGCTGTTGTTCACGGTCCGCCACTACCAATATCCCCAACTAGGTCTGGTCGGGAACGAACTCGCACGCCGCGGGTACAGGGCCGCGGCGATCGATCTGGCCGAAGATTGCGACGGGCCGCTGGCGCGTGCGGCGCGCGCAAGCGGTCTACCGGTGATCGGCTTGGATGCTTACGCGCGGGGGCGCTACCGCCCCGGTCTGTTGGTCGCACGCTCGGAAATCCACCGCTTCGTGCGCCACCTGCTTGCGCATGGCAACTGGGCAGGTATTCCGACCGCCGCCATTGCCCATCCGGTCGTTGATCTCAGGCCGAGGCCAGTCGCGCCCTATGCCATATCTCGCACCGTCCTGTGCGCGGGGCCCTTCACCGCACGCCGCCTCAAGGGACCGCGCCTGGTGACGACCGGCTACCCCGGTTTCGACGAGTTGCCGCAGGTGCGGCCCGGCGGCCCCGCAATGCCGCTCATTCTGGTAAACAACTCTATCAATCACGCCCGACCGGTTTCCATGAGCTGCGGACGTCAAGAGATCCGCAACCGCTGGATGGAGGAGGTCGAGGCCGCCTGCCGGGCGGTGAATCTTCCCTTTGTCGTCTCGCCCCATCCGCGCGCTGTCAGGGCCGAGCAACCCTGGCCAACGGATCTGCGTTCGGTTTACGACCTGCTCGCCGAGGCGACGCTGCTGATCTCGCCGCCGAGCAGTGTCTTGCTTGAGGCCTTGCAGATGGGCGTGCCGTGTGTTTGCCACCGCGCTCCCTCGGGGACCGCCAGTGAAGTAGACACTTTCGACGAGCCGTTGGGCGCCTTTCGTAACACCGTCGGCGTAGAAGCCTTAGCCGAGGCCGTGACCGAAGCGGCTGGGCGCGCGGGCCGCGCACGCGAGACGGCGCAAGCCTTCCTGTCGGAACATGTGAGCGCCACGCCGGGCCGCACTATGACGCAACGCGTCGTCGACGAACTGGTCGAGCTAGTGAACCGCCCGCAAGGGTCGGCTGCGTAAAAATTAGGATCGACAGTCGCGCTTCTTCAGCCGCCGTTAGTAGCCTCGCAGCTCCCTGATCTGGTCGAGGCTTAAACCGCGGATATCGTCGCTGGTCAGCGCATGAACGCCCTCGCGCTCTGCCTTTTCTTGTGCGGCAGCAAACTTGGCTGCGGGCCCGACGGCATATCCTCGTGAGGACGTTCCGATCGTGGGTGTTCGTTCAGGCGTGCTTGGTTGAAGAGGCGGCGACGGTGTCATGCGAGCCAGCACAGGCTTCCGTGGCGGGAGCGGAGGCCCCATGGCAGCTGACCCCGACTTGCAGAATTGCAGGTTCTTGATCGTGGGCGCCTGCTTTCCGATGCCGGCGAACAATGTTGAGCTGCCGCTTAGCGCCACCATTTCGTCCCAACATCCGTAATCGTTGCAACGATTGTAGGTGAAGCACACCGGACAAGCTGTGTCGTTCTTCAGCCTGAATTCACGCTTTTCCTTTCCTTGCTGCGATCCCGCCAGGTTCAATCCTTTTGTGAGCTCTGTGCAGTTTGCCTTTACCTCTCCCGCTCGTTGACCCTTGCAGAATTCCACAAGGGCAGGCGCAAGTGTGTTCGACTGATCCGGCGGTAGAGCATTTGAAATTATATCGATCTTGGCAGCCCCCGGCTCGAGCCAGCACGGTGCCGGTTCCACCGTGGCCGGCTCGTGGGCTTTGCCCTCGACCAGCTCCATAAAGTCGGCCTGAAGGCCGATGATGATGGTGAAATTCCGATCTTCGCTGTAAGGCTTGTTGTTCTTTGCCTTCAGCCCATAGGCCACCAAGATTCCTTTCAGGATGAGGCGGCCTTCGCCGTCCGAGACCGGGCGCCCATCCTTCAGCGCGAACGCCGCGCCGCCAGAGCCGCCAATGTCGAAGTCGATGTCGGCGTGGTAGAACGGCGGCCCGCCGAAGAATCCGTTGAAGACATTCCTGATCTTTCCCTTGGCGATCACCGGTTCCCGGCGCGAGATCCTATTCAACATATGGCGCTGGTGACCGGTCACCGAAAATACTTCTGCCCCCTCAGGCATGGAGGAATCGGACGCGTTGATCGCAAAAGCGTTGCAGTCCTTCAGTGCGCGCTTGAGACGAAGGACAATGAAATCCTCATTGTTGAAAACGTATCCCCTCCTTTGATCCTTCTCGACCCGGACCGGAACGGCGGTGCTTCTGTGCAGATAGCTGCGGAAGCGGCAATTGCCGAAGGGCACCAAAGCTTTCTTGCCTTTGAACAGGACGTGCTTCGCCGTCACCAGCAGGTCCGGCCTGAGCACGCTGACCGCGCTCGCCGTGATCGGGGCCGGAGGGACCTCGTCGCCTGGGTCGTCGTCCCGAGGCTTCTCGCACAGGATCTCTCCGGTGCAGGCCATCAATTGCTTCTTCTCGTCGGCTGAAAGCGCGATACCGAGCTTGTCCTCGCTCTGGCTGAGGTTCCAACGCCCGTCGATAAGTTTACGGCTGCCTTCCTTGGCGTAGATCAGAGCCTGGCGGACCGGAGAGGAGATGGAGTCGGACAAAGAGCGGTTGTTCGGAAACGGCGAAGCGACCGCCGCGAATGAAACCGCCGCAACCGTTATGGCTACCAATGCGCCGGTGCCGAAATCCTGTCTCAAGAGTGTGCCCGTCTTGTGCTCGACCCGGAATGACCGGCCTGATTACTTTTCAACATTGACGAAAAGCCGCACTTCCCTCTGCTGCAGAGTGCGAATAAACAACACACCGAAGCGGTTGTCGACAAAGCGAGAGGCGATAAGATCGGACCATGCGGCGGTCGAAATTTACTCCCGGCGATTTCAATCTTGTGGTCAAGCGTGCCCGTGCCGGGCGCGGTTTATATACGTTCGATCCCATTCCCAAGGGCGTTTGCATCATCGAATATACCGGACCCGTACTTCACGACGATGACTGGACGGGCAGCAATAACCGATACCTGTTCCAGATCACCGAGAAAAAGGCCATCAATGGCTGGAACAAGAAAAATCTGGCGCGTTACATCAATCACTCATGCCGGCCCAATTGCGAGATCGAGATCCGTAAAGGGCGCGTGTTCGTCATGGCCAAGCGCGCCATAAAGTCCGGCGAGGAGCTCGCCTACGATTACGGCAAGGAATATTTCGACGGGTTCATAAAGCCCATGGGCTGCAGATGTCTCAAATGCAAGCCGCGATGGCGCGCGCCGAAAAGCGCCAAGCGCGCCCGTCATTGAATAAGCGGCTTTAGATCGCCGAGTATGGCTTTCGCCGCGTTATGACCCGGCGCTCCGGTGACCCCGCCGCCCGGGTGCGCGCCCGATCCGCAATGATAAAGTCCCCGGACCGGTCCGCGGTAATCTGCATAACCAAGCATCGGCCGTGCCGAGAACAGCTGGTTGAGCGACAGCGCGCCGTGAAAGATATCGCCGCCGACCAGGCCGAACTCGCGCTCCAAATCGAACGGGCTCAAGCTTCGCCGAGCGATCACGCTCGCAGCGAACCCTGGTGCGTTGCGATCGACAGTGTCGATCATGAGATCGGCGACCTCCTCCCGCGCCTCGTCCCAGGATTGGCCATTAGGCAATTCCGGCGCCACGTGCTGGCAGAACAGGCTTGCGACATGCGCGCCCGAAGGCGCAAGGCCGGGGTCGACGGTCGAGGGGATCACCATTTCGATCACAGGCTCGCGGCTCCAACCGCTGTCTTTGGCGTCGCGATGGGCGCGGTCCATATAGGCGAGGCTCGGGCCGATAATGATGCCCGCACCGTGATGCGCTTGAGCCGTCTTTCCTGGCAGCGCCGTGAAGCTTGGCAGCTCCGCCAGCGCCACATTCATCCGGAACGATCCAGAGCCGCATTTGAAGCTTTGCATCCTCTTGAGAAAGTCAGGCGGAAGCGAGGATGGGTCCATGAGCTGAGTGTAGAGCAGCTTCAAATTAACGTTTGCCGCCAGAGCGCGGCCCCTGACCACGCGGCCGTCATGCAACGACACGCCCACGACTTTGTCGCGCTCGATCAGGACCTCCTTCACGTCGGCCCCGGTCTCGATCTCGGCCCCGTGTTCCGTTGCAGCTTTGGCCATCGCCTGGGTGATCGCGCCCATGCCCCCGATCGCATGGCCCCAAGCCCCCTTCTTGCCGTTCACCTCCCCGAACGTATGATGGAGCAGACCGTAGGCCGTGCCCGGGTCGAACGGACTGGCGTAGGTGCCGACGATCGAATCGAAGCCGAGCAAGGCCTTGATCGGCTCGCTCTCGAACCAGTCCGACAGGAAGTCTGCTGCCGGCTTGGCGAGGAGATCGAGCAGGAGCCGTTGCGACTCAAGATCGAGTTGCCGCAGATCGTTGCCGAGCCTTGCGGCGCGCCCAAGCTCGCGCAACCCCCGCAAGCCGAAGCCCTTCACCACATTGGGCGGCGGCCGCAGCACCAGGTCCCGCAAGACGCCGGCGACCGCGGTCAGCCTCGCGTAATAGTCGTCATAGCGCTCGGCGTCGGCGGAACTGAACTTGGCGATTTCGCCCTTGGTACGGCCTTCGCCCGTGAGCAGATACCCGCCCTCGGGGAGCGGCAGAAAATTCATGGCCGGGCGTTCGACGATCCTCAGCCCATGCCGCGTCAGTTGCAGGTCGGCGGCGACTTTCGGGTTGAGCAGGCTCACCGTGTAGGCGGCCGTCGAGTTGCGAAAGCCCGGATGAAACTCTTCCGTGACGCAGGCGCCACCGACAATGGCGCGGCGCTCAAGCACCTTCACCTTCAGGCCGGCGCGGGCGAGGTAGGCGGCGCAGACGAGGCCGTTATGGCCGCCGCCAATCACCACGACATCGAATGTCTGATCTGACCGGGCTATCGAAGTGGAACTTGGCGCCATCGGAGCAGTCTAACCGAGCAAATCTTCGGGCGCCGGAGCCAAACTAGCAACTGGCGGAGAGGGTGGGATTCGAACCCACGGTACGGTTACCCGTACAACGGTTTTCGAGACCGTCCCGTTCGACCACTCCGGCACCTCTCCGAGACGGCTGATGTAGCTTGCCCTTAGGCGCGCGGCAACCTTCGGCTCAAAACGCCCCGGAGGCCGGTGAAAGCCGGATATTTGGCCGAATGCCGCCAATTGACTTATCGGCATTGGCTTCTATATTGCGCCGCTCAAGGGCCCCCGCAGGCGCCCCCGCGCGCCGAAAGCGCCGGTCCCTCAAGTCAAGAACCCGGACGGAAACGGACATGTTCGCGGTCATTCGCACAGGCGGCAAGCAGTATCGCGTGGCGCCCAATGACATTATCGAAGTCGAGAAGATCGCAGGCGAACCCGGCGATATCGTCGAGCTTGCCGAGGTGATCCTGCTCGGCGGCAATGGCAGCGCCAAGACCGGCAGCCCGACCATCGCCGGCGCGCTGGTCGCCGCCGAAGTGATCGCTCAGAAACGCGGCGACAAGGTTATGGTGTTCAAAAAGAAGCGGCGCAAGAATTACCGCCGCACCAAGGGCCATCGCCAGGCCCTGACGGAGCTGCGCATCACCGAGATTTTGACCGACGGCAAGAAACCGTCCAAGGTGGCGCCGAAACCGCAAGCCAAAAAGGCGGAACCCAAGCCTCAAGCGAAGGCCGAGCCGGAAGCGAAACCGGAGAAGCCGGCGGCAAAGGCTGAAGCCAAAGCCAAGCCCGAAGCTAAGAAGCCGGCGGCGAAGGCCCCCGCTAAGAAGGCCAAGGCCCCCGCCAAGAAGGCGGCAGCGAAGACCAAGGCTAAGGCGCCAGCTAAGAAGTCGGCCGCCAAGCCGAAGAAGACGTAAAGGAAGCCAGATATGGCACATAAGAAAGCAGGCGGCTCTTCGCGCAACGGGCGCGACTCGGCCGGACGGCGCCTCGGCGTCAAGAAATCAGGCGGCCAGCATGTTATTGCCGGCAATATCATCATTCGCCAGCGCGGCACCAAATGGCATCCCGGCGATGGGGTCGGCATCGGCAACGACCACACGCTGTTTGCGCTGCGCGAGGGCGAGGTCGAGTTCGCGACCAAGAAAAAGGGCCGCGTCTACGTTTCGATCAAGCCGCTGCACTAGGCTTTGCGCTTCGCGCAGGCGGGCTTTGCGCGTGTAGCTTTTCATCGTGACGATCAGAACTCCCAGACTCCTGCTGCGCACGCCGCTTCGGACGGACGCGCCGCGTCTTGCGCTGCTTGCCGGCGATTACGAGGTCGCCAGCATGACCGGCACAATCCCGTACCCCTATAGCGAGGAGATGGCCGCCGAGTGGATCGATAGCGTGCTCGCCGGCGAAGAGGGCGTCGTTTTCGTCATTCTCCGTTCCGACGCGCTGATCGGCTGCACCGGCTATCGCGCCTTCGGTGAGGACCATGCCGAGCTCGGCTATTGGATCGGCAGGCCTTATTGGGGCCAGGGCTACGCGACCGAAGCGGTGCGCGCGCTCATCGTCTACGCCTTCGAGACGGACGGGTTCGACTATCTCACGGTCGGGCATTTCCACGACAATCCGGCCTCGGAGCGGATCATCGCCAAGTTCGGCTTCACGCCGCAGGGCTTCATCGAGCGGGAAAGCGCGGCGCGGAAGGCCAAGGCGCCGTGCCAGACCTACCGGCTCGACCGCGCCGAGGCTTTGGCCGGCTTCTACCGGACTTAAGCGGCTCGGCCCGCGAGGCCCTTCAGCCGCTAGTGTATTGGAAAGCCGCCGGTGCTAAGCCCTATCCCATGCAGTTTCTCGACCAGGCCAAAGTCTATGTGCGCTCCGGCGACGGAGGGAACGGGTGCGTGAGCTTCCGGCGGGAGAAGTTTATCGAGTTTGGCGGCCCTGACGGCGGGGATGGCGGCCGAGGCGGCGACGTCATCGTCGAATGCGTGGCCAACCTCAACACGCTGCTCGACTACCGCTACAAGCAGCACTTCAAGGCGAAAAAGGGCGGGCATGGCATGGGCAAGAACCGCACGGGCGCCAAGGGCGCCGATATCGTGCTGCCCTTGCCGCCCGGCACGGAAATTCTCGATGACGACGGCGAGACGGTGCTTGCCGATCTCCTCGTGCCGGGCGACCGCATCGTGCTGTTGCGCGGTGGCAATGGCGGTTTCGGCAATGCCCGTTTCAAGTCGTCGACCAATCGTGCGCCGCGCCGCGCCAATCCAGGCGAGCCGGGCGAGGAGATGCATATCTGGCTCAGGCTCAAGCTGATCGCCGATATCGGCGTGATCGGGCTTCCCAATGCCGGCAAATCGACCTTCCTCGCCACGGTCAGCGCGGCCAAGCCGAAGATTGCCGATTATCCCTTCACCACGCTTCATCCCAATCTTGGCATGGTGCGCATCGACGGCACTGATCTCGTGCTTGCCGACATTCCCGGTCTGATCGAGGGGGCGCATGAGGGCGCCGGCATCGGCGACCGCTTTCTCGGCCATGTCGAGCGGACGGCCGTGCTGTTGCATCTGATCGACGCGACGCTGGACGACGTGGCCGAGGCCTACCGCGTGGTGCGCGCCGAGGTCGAAGCCTATGGCGCGGGGCTCGATGAGAAGCCCGAGATCGTGGCGCTGTCCAAGGCCGATGTCGCGCCTAAAACCGAGCTCAAACGGAAAGCCCTCGCCCTTAAGAAGGTGGCGGGCAGGGCGCCCCTGATCGTGTCGTCCGCGACCGGCGAAGGCGTGCAAGAAGTCTTGCGTGCGGTCGCCGCCGAAGCCGCATCGGTCAGGGCAGCGAAAGCGGCCAGTGAGACGCAAGACCAGGCGGAGTCGTCGCGGGGATGGCGGCCATGAGACCCGAATGGAGCGAGGCCAAGCGTGTCGTGGTCAAGATCGGCTCCTCGCTCTTGGTCGACGCGGCAACCGGCGCGATCAAGGCCGATTGGCTGAGTGCGCTGGCCGACGATATCGCCGCGCTTCGCGAGGCCGGCAAGGAGGTCATCGTCGTATCGTCGGGCGCGATCGCGCTCGGCCGCAACGCGCTCGGGCTGGCGAAGGGCTGGCTCAAGCTCGAGGACAGCCAGGCGGCCGCGGCGGTCGGACAGATCGACCTCGCCTATGCCTATGAGGAGGCCTTCCGCGCCCGTTCGATCGTCGCCGCGCAAGTGCTGCTGACGCTCGGCGACACCGAAGAGCGCCGACGCTATCTCAATGCCCGCAACACCATGACCACCTTGCTCAAGCTTGGCGCCGTGCCGGTGGTGAATGAGAACGATACGGTGGCGACCACCGAAATCCGCTACGGCGACAACGACCGGCTTGCCGCGCGCGTCGCCTCGATGATGAGCGCCCACTGTCTCGTGCTGCTGTCGGATGTCGACGGATTCTACACCGCGCCGCCCGGCTCTTGCGACGAGGCGCGGCGCCTCGAGGAGGTGGCCGATATTACCCCTGAGATCGAAGCCATGGCCGGCGATGCCGGGTCCGAGCTGTCGAAGGGCGGCATGGTGACCAAGATCGAGGCGGCCAAGATCGCGGTGGCCGGCGGCACGCATATGGTCATCGCCTTGGGGCGGGTGATGAATCCGCTGAGCGGCCTGGGCGAGAGCGGGGCGGGCACCTGGTTCCTGGCCCGCCAGGATCCGGTCGCGGCCCGCAAGCGCTGGATCGCCGGCACATTAGAGCCGAAGGGCGCGTTCACCGTCGATCAGGGCGCGGCGGACGCGCTCGCCTCCGGCAAGAGCCTGCTGCCGGCAGGCGTCACGCGGGTTGAAGGGCACTTCGAGCGCGGCGATGCGGTCATCATCAGAAACGGCGCTGGGCTTGAGATCGGCCGCGGGCTGACCGCCTACGACCACGAAGAAACCCAGGCTATCATCGGGCGCAAGAGCGGTGAAATTGCCGAGGTTCTCGGCTATTTTAGGCGCGCCGAATTGATCCATCGCGACGACATGGTGTTGCAGAGGAAGGTGTGAGTTGAGCGCGATTGCCGATAAGCCGGAAGCGACCATCGAGCCGATGATGCTCTATATGGGGCGCCGTGCGCGCGACGCGGCGGCGACGCTCGCGCTTGCCTCGACCGAGGCCAAGAACGCTGCCCTTCACACCATGGCCGATCAGATCGAGGCGGCGAGTGCCAAGATCCTGGGCGCCAACGCCCAAGACCTCGAAGCCGCGCGCGCCAAGGGGCGCGACGCGGCGTTCCTCGACCGGCTTGCTTTGAAAGAGTCCGGGGTGACGGCGATGGCCAAAGGGTTACGCGACATCGCCGCGCTTGCCGATCCGGTCGGGCAAGTGATCGCGCAGTGGTCGCGGCCCAATGGGCTGGATATCGCACGCGTTCGCGTGCCCCTCGGTGTGGTCGGCATCATCTATGAGTCGCGGCCCAACGTAACGGCCGATGCCGCGGGGCTTTGCCTCAAGGCAGGCAACGCCGCGATTCTGCGCAGCGGCAGCGAGAGCTTCCTGTCTGCGCATGTGATCGCCAATGTCTTGACCGAGGCGCTGGTTGCCGCCGGGCTCCCCGAGGCCTCGGTTCAGCTCGTGCCGACGGTCGACCGTTCGGCTGTGGGGTTCATGCTCGGCGGGCTGTCCGGGGCAATCGACGTGATCGTGCCGCGTGGCGGCAAGGATCTGGTCGGACGCGTGCAGGCCGAGGCCAGGCTGCCGGTGTTCGCCCATCTCGAAGGCGTCTGCCATGTCTATGTGCATGAGGGCGCCGATCCCGGCATGGCCAAGGAGATCGTGCTCAATGCCAAGATGCGGCGTACCGGAATTTGCGGGGCGGCCGAGACGCTTCTGGTCGATCGCGCGGCAGCACCTGCGCACCTTGCGCCGCTCGTCAAGATGTTGATTGAAGCCGGATGCGAAGTGAGAGGCGACGAGACGACTCAAGCGGCCGATCCGCGCGTTAAGCCTGCCACCGACGAGGATTGGCCTAAGGAATATCTCGACGCGATCATCGCGGTGAAGGTGGTCGATGGCATGGGCGAAGCGCTTGCGCATATCGACCGTTACGGCTCGCACCACACCGACGCAATCGTGACGGAAGACGCCAAGGCGGCGGAAGAGTTCCTCGCCCATGTCGATAGCGCGATCGTTCTGCACAACGCGTCGACCCAGTTCGCCGATGGCGGCGAGTTCGGCATGGGGGCCGAGATCGGCATCGCCACGGGCCGCTTCCATGCGCGCGGTCCGGTGGGCGTGGAGCAGCTCACGATCTACAAATATGCCGTGCGCGGGCAAGGCCAGACCCGCCCTTGAGCCGATGCGCCGAAAAGAAAGAGCGGAGCATGCGGCTGCCCGCGGCGGCGCCCGGCATGCGCATTGGCCTGCTCGGCGGCTCGTTCAATCCGCCACATGAAGCCCACCGAAGCATCAGTCTCACCGCGCTGAGGCGATTGGGCCTCGACCGGGTCTGGTGGCTGGTCAGCCCCGCCAATCCGCTGAAGGATAATTCCGGATTGCCGAGCATCGAAGCCCGGGTTGAGGCCGCAACCAAGCTCGCCCGTCACCCGCGCATCGAAGTCACCGGCTTCTCAGGACGTTCGCCCTATACGATCGACCTTGTGACCGAGCTTAAGCGGCGTCTCCCAGGGGTCGAGTTTGTATGGCTGATGGGCGCCGACAATCTTGCTCAATTTCACCGCTGGCGTGCCTGGGAGGAAATCTTCGCGGCACTGCCGATTGCCGTCTTTGACCGGCCCGGCTATCGGCTGAAGGCGCTTGCGAGCAAGGCGGCGCAACGCTTCGCCGGCTACCGGGTCGACGAGACCAAGGCGGCGGGGCTGGCGGCGCTTATGCCGCCCGCCTGGACCGTGCTCGCCCATCCTCTGTCGGCCCTGTCCTCGACCGCGATTCGTGCAGGCCGCCGGGACGGCAAATGAGGCCGAAAAAGCCGTACAACCCCTAGACCTATTGAAACCCTAGCGGCGGCCATACTATGTTTATGGGGCGAGACAGCATCGATAACAGCCTGTCATGCGTTTAACATGCGTGCGGGCTAAGCCTGTTTCGCCGAGGAGCAATGGCAAAAGGACTTTCACCACAACATGCGCTCAAGCAGTGAGGGTGCCGAACACGGTACGCCTCCAAAAGGATTCGCGCCCTATCGCGCGCGTCCGGATCGTCTTCTCAAGGTCGTGCTCGACTTGCTCGATGCCGCCAAGGCGGAGGATGTGGCAGTCATCGACCTGAGAGGCAAGACTTCGATCGGCGATCAAATGGTCATCGCCTCGGGGCGTTCGCAACGGCATGTCGGAGCCGTTGCCGATAATCTAGTCAAGAAGCTGAAGGATGAGGGCTTTGGACGCGCGCGTGTCGAAGGCATGCCCCAATGCGATTGGGTGCTGATCGATACCGGCGACGTCATCGTCCATATCTTTCGCCCTGAGGTTCGCGAGTTTTATAACCTCGAGAAGATGTGGTCGGCGGACCGGCCCATCGAGCGGCTGGTGGTCTGATCTAAGGATCGCGCCGCCGCCTGAGACTTGAGGTGACCATGCGGCTGCTGATTGCTGCTATCGGCAAGCTCAAGCAGGGGCCCGAGCGCGAACTGTTCGCCCATTATCTTGGCCGCGCCGTTGCGGTCGGACGGATGCTCAATCTGGCGCCGATCAGCGCCGTCGAAGTTGCCGAGTCGAAAGCCGGAACGGCAAGCTCCCGCATTGAGGCCGAAGCGGACGCGCTCCTCGCCAAAATTCCGCAATCCCATCGCCTGCTCTCACTCGACCGGCGCGGTCAGGCGTTGTCCAGCGAGGACTTGGCGACACTGCTTGCAAAGTTGCGTGATGGCGGCGCGGACGGGGTGGCGTTCGTCATCGGCGGTCCGGACGGGCTGTCCGCCAAGATCTCGGCCGAGGCCGACAAGGCGATCTCTCTCGGTGCCATGACCCTTCCTCATGGGCTTGCCCGAATTGTGCTTGCGGAGCAGATTTACCGGGCGACGACGATTTTGACGGGGCACCCGTACCACCGGGCATGAGGCTCAAAGTTAAGGATTCGTAAGCGTTTTGCCTTGATTCTGCCGTACCGCTCCGCTGTCGTCGGCTGCACGGCCAGGGCGCATGGCGCATCCCGATCCATTGGCTTCTTCAGGACAAAGATTGCGAGCCGCACTGCTGGTGGTGGGACTGATCGGCGTGTTGCCAGGGCTGGCCGGAGCGCAGGACGGCCTTTCCCGTGACGAAGCGAGGCAGAAGCTCGACCAGACCGAGAAAAGCCTCGAATCGAATCGGACTAAAGAAAAGGATCTTGCCCAGGAATTGGTCACTCTCGCCGAGGAACGGGCGAGGCTGAACAAGGAGCTGATTGAAGCCGGGAAGCGGGTGCAGACGAGCGAGGCACGTCTTACGAAAACCGAGGCCAAGCTTACCGAGCTGACCGAACAGGTAAACGTCATTCAGAGCTCTATTGCCGAGCGGAAGGAAGCCCTCGTTAAAATGCTGAGCGCCATGCAAAGGATTGGCCGCACGCCACCGCCGGCGCTCGTGACCCGCAGGGACGATGCGCTCGCCGTCGTTCGCAGCGCCATGCTGCTCGCCGACGTGTTCCCCGAGCTCAAATACGAGGCCGACAATCTGTCCCGCGAGCTGGACGGGCTCGTTACGCTGGAGCGCGGCATACGCGAACAGCGCGACGCCGAGAAGACCGAAACCGAACGTCTCGCCACCGAGCGCGAAACCCTCGACCGCCTGTTGGAAGAGAAGCGCCGGGCAACCGCGCAAGGAGAAGCCGAGCTTGCCGAGATCAAGCGCGTTGCATCGGAGCAAGCCCAGACGGTTACCGATCTAAACGAGCTTCTGGTCCGCCTCGACGCCAACATCGCCAAGGTCGAGATTGCCCAATACGACGCGGAGATTGCCGCGGAACGGGCGCTCAGAGCACGGAGGCAGCAGCAGGCGCTCGCCACCCCCGAAAATGAGAATGTGGTCGAAATCAAGCCGCGATCGGCCAAGATCGCCTTCGCCAGCCCCGACCGGCTCCAGCCGGCGCTGCCCTTCGAGGCCGCCAAAGGCAGCTTGCGGCTGCCCGCACAGGGCCGGCGCGTGAAGCGTTTCGGCGATGCCGACGCGGCCGGGTCCACGCTCAAGGGAATTTCGCTGCAAACGCGCGAAG
>Ga0315534_1000579_pt1 | contig 25562 bp, 28 predicted proteins | sample SalMarSW160240MG_FD_203094 | JGI IMG/M metagenome (GOLD analysis project Ga0315534, IMG submission 203094) | Salt marsh sediment microbial communities from the Plum Island Ecosystem LTER, Massachusetts, United States - Salt Marsh Sediment SW1602-40 ...
AGGGCGAAGCGCAATCCCTGCAGCGGAATTCGCGCTGCGGCCGGTGCGCGCGCGACGAGGTCGCGCAGCGGGCGCAAATCCCCGCTTGTGCGCGCGAGCAGCACGCCGAGATCGGTCGGCGTATCCGCATCGACGGCCTGCAGGTCGACGACCTGATCCGCTTCGACGACGCCGAGCCGCAGCCCTGCGTCGGTTTCGAACCCAACGATCTTCATGCAATGATCCCGGAAACGGTTGGCGTGGACGATCGTCGTGTGACGAGACGCGGGCACGCTAGAGCGAATTTCGTTCCGGTGGAATCAGAATTTGCCCAATTTGCTCGTTAGCGGTCGCATTTTCTGCGGCGAACCGATTCCCACTTCGCCGGCAAATGCTCTAGGAGCACGCCGGCGGCGGGCGACTATAATGAAAGCCGGTCCGCGCATCTACCGGCGTGCGGCGCGGCTCATCGTCCGGCAGGTCGCATGCGCGTCAATCGCTGATGTACTTCTCTTCCTCGGAGACGAGAAGGTGAACCGAGAAGGATTGGTCGGCGTCGACCCAGACTGCGGCCTGTCGCCACCCCGCGCCCTGAGCGATCGTGCGGAACAGTTCGGGCGTGTACTTATAGCTGTTCTCGGTGTGAATCGTCTCGCCGCGCCTGAATTCGAAGTTCCGACCGTCGATCCGCACCTTTTGCCGCGCGCGGCTCACCAGATGCATTTCCACCCGGCTATGCTCGCGATTGTAGAAGGCGTAATGGCAGAATTTGTCGATATCGAAATTCGCATCGAGCTCGCGATTGATGCGGCGTAGCAGGTTGAGATTAAATGCGGCCGTCATGCCCGCGGAATCGTTGTAGGCATGGTGAAGGATGTCCGGATCCTTCACGCGATCGATGCCGATGATCAGCCGCGCGTTGGGTCCGAGCAGCTTTGCCGCGTGGCGCAGAAACGCGGTCGCCTCATGCGCCTCGAAATTGCCGAGCGTCGAGCCGGGAAAGAAGCCGACCAGCGGCATGCCCTCCATCTCGGACGGCAGTTCGAACGGCTGGGTGAAATCGGCCGCGACCGGAAACACTTTCAAACCGGGCAGGTCGTTCTCCAGACGCTTGACCTCGCTTGCGAGAAACGCGCCGGAAATGTCCACAGGCACATAGGCCGCGACCTGGGCCGCTTGCAGCAGGATCCGCGCCTTGGTCGTGGCGCCGCTGCCGAACTCGATCATCGCCGCCCCGGCCGGAATATGGCTGGCGATCGCCGCTGCGTTGTCGTTGAGGATCGAAAGCTCGGCGCGCGTCGGATAGTATTCCGGCGTACGGGTGATCGCCTCGAACAATTCCGACCCGTGCTGGTCGTAGAAATACTTCGGCGGAATGCTTTTGAGGTCCTGCGACAGCCCAGACCACACGTCCTTGCGGAAGGCAGCGCGCGCCGGATCGCATTTCTCGGCCTGTTGTGAGACGCGTACGGGCGCTGTCATCGTATCTCTGATCATACCGGGAGGGGTTGTAACTGCGTCAGACGGAGGACTCCGCAAGTCTGAGCCCGGTGAATTGCCATCGCGCCGGCGGGTAGAAAAAGTTGCGGTAGGTCAGGCGCGCATGGCCAACCGGAGTCGCGAACGAGCTGCCGCGCAGCACCATCTGGTTAACCATGAACTTGCCATTGTATTCTCCAAGCGCGCCGGCTGTCGCGCGGAAACCGGGATACGGGGCATAGGCGCCGCGCGTCCATTGCCACACAACGCCGAAAGCGTCGTCGAGTTCTCCCGTGCCGGCCGCCGCTTCCCATTCCGCTTCGCACGGAAGATGCCCTCCGCTCCAGCGAGCGAATGCATCAGCCTCGTAGTAGCTGACATGGCAAACGGGCACGGCCGAATCAATAGGACGCAACCCGCCAAGCGTCATCGCATGCCACGCCCCATCGATCTCGCGCCAATAGCCAGGCGCGCGCCAATTTTCGGCGCTTGCCGTCGCCCAGCCGTCGGACAGCCACAGCGACGGACTATCATAGCCGCCGTCGCGCATGAATGCGAGCCATTCGCCATTGGTCACGAGCGCGCGCGTCACCCGCACCGGCCCGACGAGCACACGGTGGGGCGGCCCTTCATTATCGAAGCTGAAGCCGCCGCCGCTGTGACCGATGGTGCGAACCTCCTCGGGGAGTTCGACAAAGCGCTCATCGCCGGCCGGCTTAGCGCGGCGGCCGGGCCTTGGCGCGTCTGGGAAACGCGATTCGCTGACGCTTGCTGCGCCTGCACCCGGGGATCGCCATGACTCGTCGTAGGCGGGCATGCAAGGATTCTGGGCAAGAGCATGCAGGATGTCGGTGAGCATCAGTTCCTGATGCTGCTGTTCGTGATTGAGGCCGATCTCGAGAATGCGCAAAACTTCGGCCAGCCGATCGGAGGCGCAGTTCGCAAGCAAATTATCGACTGCGGCATCCACATGGGCGCGATAGGCAGCGACTTCGGCCAGGTCCGGGCGCGTGATCAGCCCCCGCTTGGGCCGTTCGTGACGCGGTCCGGCCGCGACATAATAGGAATTGAACAGATAGGCGAAACGCGAGTCGAAGACGCGGTACTCCGATCTCTGCGGAATAAGCAGGAACTGTTCGAAAAACCAAGTCGTGTGCGCCCGGTGCCACTTGGTCGGGCTGGCGTCCGGCATCGACTGGATGACTTGATCCTCGGCAGACAGTGGCGCCGCAAGCTTTTCGGTATGTACCCGAACGTCGCGAAAGGTTTGCGCAGCCGCCAAGCGTAACGCGTCGTTTGCGACGAGCGAAGGAGATTTGACTTCGGGGAAGCCTGCTGATTCATTAGGCAATGATCTTACAGCAATCGTCATGGCGGTTATCCGGATCGCGAAATCCCGGCCACGCATACACCCCGGGATTATATCAACAGCAATGCCTCGGCTGATGTTCCGCCCCAAACTTCCGGCGGCTCAGCCCTCCGCGTGGCAAGCCCACAGATAATCGTGCTGACAGAGACAGTTGCGCCCGCTCACATAAGGAGCCTTCACGACAGTGCAATGTCGGCGCCACGAAGAACAGACAAATCAAGGTGAAGTCCCGGCCATCGGCCGCTGTCGCCGACAGGCGGCGTGCGGTTGTCGGTCCTATTCGACCACGATCTTCACGCGGCTGCCGGGCGTGAGCTCATCGTTCGGGCCTAAGCCGTTGAGTACGCGAAAGCGCTCCACTTGGCGATCGCTCAAGGCCATTCGCGCCGCTAGGCGCTTGACGGTGTCGCCGCGCGCGACGGTTACGATCTTGATGCGCAAGGGCTTTGCAGAAGATGCTTCGGCGAGCGACAGCCGACGAAACGTCTTGATCGATTGGCGGAATGAACGGTCGATTTCGGGGGCCTTGGTCTTGGTCGCAAAGATAAATCGAAAGATTTCCTTGCCGGAGCGCACGACGTACAGGCGGAACCACCAGTCTTCGCCCTTGGCGGTCGCGGTGACGGCGGGATAGCCGCCGATCGTCATCTCTTCGACTGATCCTGGCTCGATGTTCTCGATCCACCCGGAATTGATATAGGCAACGAGCGACGGCTCTGTTTCCAACCGTACGATGTCGAGCCGGAGCGCCTGATCGCCACCTCGCTTCGATCCCAGCACCGCGTGGGCGGTGTTTTCCAGCGTGTATCCCTCGGGTGCGGTGAAGGCGAAGCCGAGCTTGGGGTGAACGAACCGGCGGCCGCGCACGAAGCCTTCGACCGGGTCTTCGCCATAGACTAGCCGGTCGAGCATGGCCCGGAATTCCGCCGCGTTGCGCGCGCCGCCCGTGTATTGGCGCGCAACGTTCGCCGCGTTCTCGATCCGCTCGGGCGTTGCCGGATGCGAAGACAGAAAATCGAGCGAGCGGGGATCGGAGCTGCTGGCGGACCGCAAGCCGGCGAAACGGCTCATCGAGGTGAGGAAGCGCACCGCGCCCTGCACATCGTAACCGGCACGCGCGGCGATGCCGACGCCGATCTCGTCGGCCTCGAACTCCTGTGCGCGCGAAAAGTTGGCAAAGGCCAGCTTCGACTTCGCGAGCGCAATCGCGCCGGTCGAATCGCTTGCGGTGTCCACGGCCGCATTGGCGTCGATGGCGACGCGCCGGGCCTCGTTTTCGCGAAGGGCGGCATGATGAGCGATGACATGCGCCATTTCGTGGGCGAGCACGCTCGCGAGCTCGGCCTCGTCATTGGCGAGCCCGAGCAAGCCGCGTGTGATGTAAAGCTGGCCTGTAGGCAGCGCGAAGGCGTTGATCGTCGGCGAATTGAGGATCGTCACCTTGTAGCGCTGCTCGGGCCGCTCCGACGCCGCCACGAGCCGATCGACGGTGCCGGCGATCATCGCTTCGAGCTTCGGGTCGGAATAGGCGCCGCCGTAAGCAGCCAGAATGCGCCGGTGCTCGCGCTGCTGAGCGGGCGTCGCCTCGTTCAGCCTGGCCGGATCGGGCAGCCCGATTGGCTGGTCAATGTTGATCAGCGATGAGCAGGCGGGAAGCAGCGCTATGAGCGCAACAGCGATCAGCCGCCCGGCGAAGCGGGCGGCTTGTCTGGCGCGGTGTCGATCTGCTGTCATCGCCGCCGTGTTCTGTCCGCTCCCGGCCTCACCGCCCCGCGACGACGGCGATTTGCTCGGGACGCATGACCTCGATGCGTGGCCCACCCCGCAATTCGACGAATCCGCGCACTTCCACGCGGCGTCCTCGCAGCCGCTTTGGGTCGACGCCTGCGGCCAGCAATGCGCCTGCGTTCCGCTTCAAAATGACAGCGGTGAAGCTTTCTGACCAGCGGCGGCCGAAATTAATATAGGTCGTTCCCCGACTTTTCCGCACCGAGACGACGTCGCCTTCGACCACGGTGAACCGGCCCCGCCGCGCCGCGATGTCGGACGGTTTATCGGCGGGCTGAGCGGAATAATTTGGGTCGGCCCACAGGCCGAGCGCGGCCCGGCGGGCGTCGCGCTCGCGTACGCGCAGGCTGGGGAGGCATGCCTGTGGCTCGACGCGTGCGGCAAGACGCGCATGGCCTTGCGCCAAAAGGTCATGCTGCAGCGACCGCTGAGTCTTGTCTTGCTTGTCCTGCGCGACGAAGCCGAAGGCGACGATGCGCCCATAGCGATCCGCCGAAGCTTCCTCTTGCCTGAGCGTGATGTCGCGTCCCAGCGTTAGGTCGGCCAAGGCGCGCTGCGCGGCGCGTCCTGCGGCGTTACGCGCCTGCTCGTCGGCCGCGGCCGCAATCAGCGGAGCGACCTCGATTGCGGCAAGACGCACCTCGCGTCCGTCCTCGAGCATCAGGGTGCGGCCGTCGATCACGCTTCTGACGCGCCCGGTCGTCACCAGCGGCAGGTCGCAGCCCGTCGCTTTGGTGCGTTCTTTCAAAACGTCCGCCGCTGGGCGCGTCCGCGCATCGGGCAACGGCGGGTTGGACATCTGTGCGCGCACGGGCGAGGGCGAAGCGGCCAAAACAAGCGCGAGTGCGGCAAGGCACGCCCCGGGCCGGATGTGCCTCTTGGATGGTTCGGCAACTCGAACAACGGGTTCCACGATTATGCCCGCCTTGCCGCGCGGCTGCCCAGATTGCGGCATCGGCGGCCGAGTCTGCCGGATTCGCAACCCATTGCGGCCGAATAACCGCGCCAGTGTCATGCGAATATGCGCACGCAAAAAAGTCGTTTGTTGGAAAAGGGGGCGCCATGTCAAAGCACGCGGCTTTTGCGGCAATCGGCTATGCGGTTGTCACGGCGCTCGCCTATTCACCGACCAGCCCGGCTACCGCCATCGACTGCCGCGCCGCGCCCAGCGACGACACGCCCCCAGGCCAGCATTGGTACTACCGCCTCGACCATGCGACCGGGCGGCAATGCTGGTATCTCCGGAGGGCCTCGCCAATTCGATCGACGGCGCCGTCGAAGCCGGCGCGGGCGGCGCGTCCCGCCGCCAAGAAGCCTGCTCGCGTCGCCGCGCCCCTGAGCAAGAGCTCGAAGGAGGCGCTTTTCCAGGAATTCTTGGAGTGGCAGAAGAACCAGCCGAAGCCATGAACGGCGCCTCTATCCATTAGTGTCGAGACCCTGCGAGGCGCATCGCACCCGCCGCCATCAGGACGACAAGGCCGATCCGGCAAGAATGACGACAAGGCCGATCCGGCAAGAATACCGCAGTAAATCGCCGGTCTCCGCAGGCAAATTCCCTGCTAACAGGGAAAATAACAGGGAATTTTGCCGATTTCTGGCCGCTTCGCGCCTAAATCGCCGTGCCGGTCTGGCAATATATTCAGTTACTTACGCCGAAATTCCCGACGAAACGGAACACGAAATTCTTCGACACCCATCAGGAAAAATCTTTCGAGGAACAGGGAATATTCGTGCTCATATCGGGGACGGTGGTCGGGCTCGGCAGAGGACCGCGGGTCATTCGCGGTCAGGACGACCTCCACCGGCTTGGCATTCTCGCGGCGGACGAATTTCTGCCAGGGCGATCTCGGGACAGCAGGAAATAGGCGATCCTTATGGCCATGAATGGAGCGGACCGGCGCTTACGCTCGCAACTATGGTTCGACAACCCCGACAATCCGGGCATGAATGCGCTTTATCTCGAGCGCTACCTCAATTACGGCCTGACCCGCGACGAGCTGGCGACCGGCAAGCCGATTGTCGGCATCGCTCAGACCGGCTCGGATCTCTCGCCTTGCAATCGCCACCACCTCGACCTCTCCAAACGCGTGCGCGACGGCATTCGCGACGCCGGCGGCATTCCGTTCGAGTTCCCCATGCATCCCATCCAGGAAACTGGCCGGCGTCCGACCGCGGCGCTCGACCGCAATCTCGCCTATCTCGGCCTTGTCGAGGTCCTGTACGGCTATCCGCTCGACGGCGTCGTGCTCACGACCGGTTGCGACAAGACCACGCCCGCTGCGATCATGGCGGCAGCCACCGTGAACATTCCAGCCATCGTGCTTTCGGGCGGACCGATGCTCAATGGGTGGTGGAAGGGCGAGCGCGCGGGCTCCGGTACGGTCGTGTGGTGGGCGCGCGAGGAACACGCCGCCGGCCGCATGGACTACAAAGAATATCTCGATCTTGTCTGCTCCTCCGCGCCATCCATCGGCCACTGCAACACTATGGGCACCGCTTCGACCATGAATGCGCTCGCCGAGGCGCTCGGACTTTCGCTGCCGGGTTGTGCCGCCATTCCCGCGCCCTATCGCGAGCGCGCGCAAATTGCCTACGACACCGGCCGCCGCGCGGTCGAGATCGTGCACGAGGACCTGAAACCGTCCGATATTCTCACCCGCGTCGCTTTCGAGAACGCTATTGTCGCCTGCTCCGCAATCGGCGGCTCCACCAATGCGCCGATCCACATCAACGCCATCGCCCGCCACATCGGGGTTCCGCTCGCAATCGAGGATTGGGAGTCGGTCGGCTACGACGTGCCGCTGCTCGTCAACATGCAGCCGGCGGGGTGCTATCTCGGCGAGGAATATTACCGCGCCGGCGGGCTGCCTGCAGTGATGCACGAACTGCTTGGCGCCGGCCGCCTTCACTCCGACGCGCTTACTATCAACGGCAAGACGATCGGCGAAAATGTCGCAAGCGCCAGAAGTCAGGACAACGACGTGATCCGCCCCTACGGGATGCCGCTCAAACAGCAGGCGGGATTCAAAGTGCTGTCGGGCAACCTGTTCGATTCCGCGATCATGAAGACGAGCGTGATCTCTGATGAGTTCCGGCAGCGGTATCTTTCGAACCCTGAGGACCCCAACGCCTTCGAGGGCCGCGCCGTGGTGTTCGACGGCCCCGAAGACTACCACCAGCGGATCGACGATCCGTCTTTGCAGATCGATGAGCACACGATTCTGATCATCCGCGGTGTCGGGCCGATCGGATATCCAGGTTCAGCGGAAGTCGTGAACATGCAGCCGCCGGCGGCGCTGATCAAACGGGGCATCACATCGTTGCCCTGCGTCGGCGACGGGCGCCAATCCGGGACGTCGGGCTCGCCGTCGATCCTCAATGCCTCGCCGGAGGCGGCGGCCGATGGCGGGCTTGCCTTGCTTCAGACTGGCGATCGCGTGCGCATCGATCTCAACAAGGGCACCGCCAATATTCTGATCTCCGATGCCGAGCTCGCGCAACGCCGCTTAGCGCTGGAAAAGCGGGGCGGCTACCGCTACCCGGCCAGCCAAACGCCGTGGCAGGAGATCCAGCGTGGTATGGTCGATCAGCTTGCGGACGGCATGGTGCTAAAGCCGGCAGTAAAGTATCAACGCGTTGCGCAACAGAGCATCCCGCGCGACAACCACTAAAATCCGCCTCACCAAGGTCAGCCGCTCTGCTTCAATGCCCTCGGTAGCATGGTCAGAAGGGCCGGGTCGCGGATTTGTCGAAAACCATCACCTTGGAGACGAATGCCTTCACGTTACGCCGGTGCGTGAGCCCGCACTGCTTTGCAATCGCGGGGAAGTCCTCATCCACATAGCTGCGATAATACGGCTCGTGATACTTCTGCGGAAAGCGTTCGAGCAACCCGTCATAGGCAGGCTCGTCGCCGCGTTGTAGCGAGTCGAGCAGGATCAGCCGTCCGCCAGGCTTGAGCACACGCGCGCATTCCTTAACGACGATACGGCGTATCTCCGGTGGCAGTTCGTGGACCATGAAGATGCTCGTGATCGCGTCGACGCTGTTATCCGGCGCCGGGATGGCTTCCGCATTGGCGACGAGGAGATCGATCCGGGTCCACCGCCTGAGATGACGCCGCGCATGGCGGATATAAGCCTCCGACAGATCGAGGCCGAGCAACGACAGCCGCGGCCAGGCCTGCTTGACCGCATCGAGGAAGCGGCCGGTGCCGCAGCCGATGTCCAACAGCCGCAGGCTCCGTTGATCGAGTCCCGCGAAGCGTTCGAAAAGCTGCGGCAGCGCTTGGCGCCGCATGACATTGGCGGTGCCGGTGAACAACACCTCAACCTGCGTATCGTAGCGGTCAGCCGAATCATTGGTCATCCAGCCTCCCGATTGGAAATGGAAGTTCTGCAGGTAGTAGTCGGGCCATCGACCGCGCGTCTTTTCGGTTAGAACCTCACGGAATTCGTTACGTTCGCGACGCCGATGGATCTCCGGGAGATCGGCGAAGAACAGCTGCGACCGATAAAGCCGCGTCAGCAACGATCCGTCATGATCGTTGGGGAGCGGATAGATGCCAGCCTCGACGTTCGCAACGTCCTGCCGCAGCAAAGTGAACATGTCGGCGTAGATGCGCCGCTGATCTGGTGCTGGCGCATTTGACTGAACGGGCGGACGCGCGCCCCCGCTGGGGGAGCGACGTGTCCTTGCGGCAAGGCGCCGGAGCACGGCTTCATGGCCCGCATACCAGGCGAGCCGAGGTAGTTGGCTCGCCGCATAGGCGAGGCGCGTACCAAACCGGGAAAACCGATCGTTCATTGCTATTGCTTACTTGCTTGCAGTGCTTGTTGCCAATCGATTCAAGTTGCGGCGGCGGCTTAGGATCAACTCGATATCGCCTTGCAGCAACGCCCGACATGTCTTCGGGTGCGGGGCAGCGATTATGCACTGCCGGTATGGGATGACCCGGCTGTGGCCGAGCCTGCTCGGGCGAAGCTGGTGCGGGCCTTCGCCAACGGATATCCTCGCCGCGCGGTTGATCAGCATGGACCACGGCGAGGTCAAGGGTTAGATCATGAAAATCAACGCGGACTTCAACCAGCGCGTCGTGGTGCACGCCGACGAGATCGAGTGGAGGCCTTCACCGATACCTGGAGTCAGCCGGCGTCCCCTCGACCGGATCGGCGACGAAGTGGCGCGAGCCACGACCATTGTTCGTTACGACCCAGGCAGCCATTTCTCCGCTCACACGCATGATGGCGGCGAGGAGTTCATTGTGCTGGACGGCGTGTTTCAAGACGAGCACGGCGACTTCCCGGCGGGCTCCTATATCCGTAATCCACCGACCTCAAGCCATAGGCCGGGGTCCGAACCGGGGTGCACCATCTTCGTGAAGCTCTGGCAGTTCGATCCCGACGACCGGACCCATGTGCGCGTCGATATGAACAAGACTGGCGCAGTGGCCGACGCGACCAGACCTGGCGTCGCGGTTACACCGTTGTTCAAGGACGACCGCGAGGAGGTCCGGCTGGAGACGTGGAGCCCGGGCGCCAGCGGAACGTTCAAGGCGGAAGGCGGCGCGGAAATCCTTATTCTCGACGGCACCGCACACGAAAGCGGCGATGCGCTACGGAAGCATTCGTGGGTGCGCGTGCCCGACGGGGGCGTGGTTTCTCTGTCCGCTGGCGATCGGGGTGCGAAGATTTGGGTGAAGACCGGGCACCTGCGCCATATTGCAGCGCCGACTGTGTGAGGCGGAGCGGCATCCGGAATCGAAGAGATGCTTCAACCATGTCATGGATCACTCAGCTGGCCGGCTGGCTTTCGTCCGATCGTTAAAAAACGCAACCTCTGCCTCGTCGACGATATTCTCCTCGCGCCCGCGGTACCGCGGCGAATAATGAAACGTGCGAAGCTGATTGACGTTGGCAAAACGAGCAAGAGTGCCCGCCTGTCTAGCAGTCAAATGATTTCTCGCTGCCGCTTGCTCGAGGTCTTCGTGGAGAAAAGGCGCTTCGATGAACAGTATGTCGGCATTCCGCGCGAGCGCTACGATGGCATCAACATTGGATCGCGTGTAGGCGACGTCTACCACGTACGCGATCTTTCGCCCTTTGGTGATTTTCATGATGTTGGAGACCAATTGCCCGAGTGGAAGCGTCTGTGGCTTGGTCGCTTCTTGATCTGCCCATAGAACTGGTATTGGCGCGGTGTCGGCAGCGCCGCGAAGAATCGCGTCCTTGAAGTCTTTTAGCCACGGCCCGATTGACAGGCCCATGGCTTCGACGCGGCTTCTCAAGATGTTGATGCGTGCTCTTTCTTCGAGCGCGAAGGCAAGGACTGGAAGACCATGCTCAAGGACCGTTGCCCTGACCGTCAAATCAGGGTCTGAGACGAGAACGCCGTCACTGCATGCGCAACTGCCGAGTGATTCGCGGGCAAAGCAATTCCTGCTGCAGAATCGGGCCGATGCCAACCGGCCGTCGACACTCAACTCCGACACACGCAGCTGAAGATTACCTTCGTAACCTCCGACAAGGTTCCAGTCGTAGGCCTTGAGCTTATGTTCGACCGCATCGATGAGGCCATGCGGCCCCCAAATGCCGAGTGTCTTCTCGCGACCGAGCAGGCACCGCAGGAGCTGATCGAACCCGATAAAATGGTCCATGTGGCGGTGCGTGATGAAGACATGCGCTACGCGCAGGAGTTTGCGAGGCGCGAGCGCTGAGATATCCCCAAGGTCGAACAGCAGCGCCCGTCGCTCGAAGACAAGGTCCACGAACAAACCAGGGTCGTCGAAGGGATCATTGAACAGTTGTGGATCAAAATATTTAGCCATTGGCTCTGCTGCGAGGGACAGGGCAGCGAGGCCGACTCCTCGCTCCGAGATCAATCTCCTCTTGCACGGTCTATCACGTCGGGCCGGGACAACCGGGCGATCGGGCACGAGAAATCGATGCGAGCCGGGCGCCTGGTTCCAGCGGCGCTCGTCCGGACCGACGTCTCACCGGATCAGTTTTCAAGCCGCCATCGGCTACTGGATTACCTCGTCCAACTTAAGCTTTTCCGTAGCCACATTGATTCAAGACAATGACCCGATACGGCTTGCCGGAGTTGTATCACCTGACCGCTACGAACAGGCATCAAATGCGATGAGCATCGCAGACCGAGCTATCGTCACCCTGGAGGGGCTGCAGTCCCTGTTCGAGGTCCTCCAGCAGCGGGGCTACCGCGTAATCGGGCCGACCCGGCGCGACGCAGCGATCGTTTACGAAGACATTTCGGACATCGCAGAGTTGCCGCGAGGTTGGACCGACGAACAGGACGGCGGACATTACCGTTTGAAGAAGCGCGACGACGAGGCACTGTTCGGCTATGCGGTCGGTCCGCATTCGTGGAAGCGGTTCCTGAGCCCTCCGGTGCTGCCATTGTGGCGCGCCGAAAAACGCGATCAGGGTTTTGCGGTTATCAGCGATAACGAACCTCAACAGCGCTTTGCCTTCGTGGGGATGCGGTCCTGCGAGCTGCATGCCGTTGCGATCCAGGATTGCGTATTTCTCGACGGACCTTACGTCGATTCCCATTATCGCGCGCGGCGCGTTGGCGCTTTCATCGTTGCGGTCAACTGTGGTCAAGCCGGAGGAACCTGCTTTTGCGTGTCGATGGACGCGGGTCCGAAGATCAAAAGCGGGTTCGATCTCGCTCTCACCGAAATCGTCACCAGCGAGCGTCACGTTTTTCTGCTGGAGGTCGGCACGGAACCAGGGGCGCAGGTGCTTGGCGACATCCCGCATGAACCGGCCCAGGACGAGGACATTGCGCAGGCCGAAGCGGTCCTCGCGCGTACCGCCGCAAGCATGGGCCGCGCGATGGATACGCACGATATCAAGGAACTGCTCCTCGGCAATCTTGAGCATCGGCGCTGGGATGAAGTGGCGAAACGCTGTCTCACCTGCGGTAATTGCACCATGGTCTGTCCGACCTGCTTTTGTAGTTCGGTGGAGGATGCGAGCGACGTGTCGGGTAAGGTTGCGATGCGTTCGCGCCGTTGGGATTCCTGCTTCACCATGGACTTCTCCTACATCCACGGCGGCAGCGTCAGAAGCTCGGCGAAGTCCCGTTATCGCCAGTGGATGACCCATAAGCTCGCCACCTGGTTCGACCAGTTCGGAACCTCGGGCTGCGTCGGCTGCGGACGCTGCATTACGTGGTGTCCGGTCGGCATCGACATCACCGAGGAGGTGCGGGCTATTCGCAGCAGCGCCGCGTGCTGAAGGAGGCGATCGTGGAAGGGCTCGAGCGCATCATCAGAGAGCATCGGTTTTTCGCCGGCTTGGACGAAGGATTCTGCCAGCTTGTCTGCGGCTGCGCCAAGAACGTGCGTTTTGAAGAAGGCCAATACCTTTTTCGCGAGGGCGATCCAGCGGACTGGTTTTATCTCATCCGCCATGGGCGCGTCGCTCTTGCCGTGATGATGCCGGGACGCGGATCCATCACTTTTCAAACCGTCGGCGTTGGCGAGATCGCCGGCGTGTCTTGGCTGGTGCCGCCGTACCGCTGGACCTACGACGCCAAGGCGCTTGAACTGACCCGGGCGATTGCTATGGACGCCGGCTGCCTGCGCGACAAATGCGAGCAGGATCACGATCTTGGATACGAAGTGATGAAACGGTTCGTGCCGATTTTGGTCGAGCGCCTGCAGGCAACTCGCCTGCAAATCCTCGATGTCTATGGAGGCACGAGTTGAGTCGCATGATGTCCGGTTTGTCGGATCCGATGGTCCCCAGGGTCGCCCGCGTCGTGAGGCGCTGGTACGAGACGCCGTATACCTGGACGATTGAGATCGAATCCGAGCCGCCCGGCACAGACGCCGCGTTCGAGGCGGGCCAATTCAACATGCTTTATGCCTTCGGCATCGGCGAAATACCGATCAGCGTGAGCAGCGATCCGGCGGCGACGCGGCGGCTCCAGCACACGATCCGCGCGGTCGGTTCGGTTTCAGCAGCGCTCGCGCGGTTGCAGCCGGGCGAGGCGATCGGGCTGCGCGGTCCGTTCGGCACAGGCTGGCCATTGGAGTCGGCTGCGGGCCGCGACGTGATCATCGTGGCGGGAGGCCTTGGGCTTGCGCCCCTGCGTCCCGCGATTTACCGGGTGCTCGCGGAACGCCGACGATACGGCAAGGTCAGTGTTTTATACGGCGCGCGAAGCCCGGATGACATCCTCTTTCGGCGCGAGCTCGCCCGGTGGCGAGAGAACCGCGCGCTGAATGTCGAGGTCACGGTTGACCACGCGACCGATGCCTGGCGCGGCAATGTCGGCGCCGTCACGATGCTGATCTCCCGTGCAACATTCGATCCGACTGACTGCATCGCGATGGTGTGCGGACCCGAAATCATGATGCGCTATGCCATCGCCGCGCTGACCGAGGTGGGGCTGCCGGACGACGCCATCTATCTGTCGATGGAACGCAATATGAAATGCGCCATCGGCTTCTGCGGCCACTGCCAGTTCGGCCCCACATTCGTGTGCAAGGACGGGCCGGTGTTTCGCCATGATCGCTTGCGCAACCTTATGCAGCTGGAGGAAATCTGACGTGAAGGAGGGGCATCGCAAGCCAAAAATCGCCATCTGGAAATTTGCTTCCTGCGACGGTTGCCAATTATCGCTCCTCGACTGCGAGGACGAGTTGCTCGCCGTCGCCGAGGCGGTAGAGATCGCCTACTTCCTTGAGGCGACGCGCGCGCGGATCGGCGGGCCGTATGACTTGTCCCTCGTCGAGGGCTCGATCACGACGGCGCACGATGCCGAGCGTATCCAGGACGTGCGGCGTCGTTCGCGACGGCTCATCACCATCGGCGCTTGCGCCACCGCGGGCGGTATTCAGGCGCTGCGCAATTTCAAGGATGTCGGCGAGTTCATGTCGGCCGTCTACGCCCGCCCCGATTACATCGACACGCTCGCCACCTCGACCCCGATCGCTGCGCATGTCCCGGTGGATTTCGAGCTCCGCGGCTGCCCGATCAGCAAGCATCAGCTTATCGAAGTCATCAGTGCGTACCTCATCGGCCGGCAGCCGGTTACCCCTGCGCATAGCGTGTGCGTCGAATGCAAACTGCGAGGCAATGTCTGCGTCATGGTGGCGAGCGGCACGGCCTGTCTCGGCCCGGTGACCCATGCGGGCTGTGGCGCGCTATGCCCGTCATATGACCGCGGCTGCTACGGCTGCTATGGCCCGGCGGAAACCCCCAACGCCGACGCATTGAGCCGATGGCTGCACCGCCTCGGCATGGCGCCGCGCGATATCGGGCGCTTCTATCGGAGCTTTAACGCGGCGGCCGAGCCATTCCGCACCGAGGCTGACCGTCATGGGACGTAGGGCGATAAAAGTCGATGCGCTTGCTCGCGTCGAAGGCGAAGGCGCATTTCATGTCGCCGTGCGTAACGGCGCGGTGCAGAGGGCGGAGTTCCGCATCTACGAGCCGCCACGATTTTTCGAGGCATTGCTGCGCGGTCGCGCTTATACCGACGCGCCGGACATCACCGCGCGCATCTGCGGCATTTGTCCGGTGGCCTATCAGATGAGCGCAGTCCAAGCGATGGAAGACGCGCTCGGCGTGGTCGTGCCCAGGCCGCTGCGCGAATTGCGGCGGCTGCTCTATTGCGGCGAATGGATCGAGAGCCATACGCTCCATGTATATTTGCTGCACGCCCCGGATTTTCTCGGATTCGAAGGGGCAATCGACATGGCGCGGGCGCATCCCGACTTGGTGCAGCGCGGCCTCGCCCTCAAGAAGACCGGCAATGAGTTGATGGCCTTGCTCGGCGGGCGCGAGATACACCCGATCAACGTGCGGGTCGGCGGCTTCTACAAGACGCCGCGCCGGCGCGATTTCGCTTCGATCATCGAATCCCTCAAGCGCGCCCGCGATGCGGCGGTGGAAACCGTGCGATGGGTGGCGGGATTCGACTTCCCGGATTGCAAACGCGATTACGAATTCGTCGCGCTTCGCCCCGAAGACGAATATCCATTCAACGCCGGCCGCATCGCCTCGAACAAGGGACTCGATATCGCGCCACGCGATTACGACGAGCATTTCGCGGAGGAGCACGTTGCGCGCTCGACCGCGCTGCATGCGCATATTCGTGGGCGCGGCGCCTATCTGGTCGGTCCGCTTGCGCGCTATGCCCTCAACTTCGACAAGCTCTCGCCGCTGGTGCGCTCCGCCGCGTTCGAAGCGGGACTTGGGCCGGCGTGCAACAATCCCTATCGCAGCATCATCGTGCGCAGCATCGAGATCCTCTTTGCGTGCGACGAGGCGTTGCGGCTTATCGATAATTACCAAGAGCCGGAGGAGCCGGCGGTCGCGGTGATGCCGCACGCCGGCATAGGATACGCCTGCACCGAGGCGCCGCGCGGCATGTTGTACCACCGCTATGAACTTGATGACGATGGCACCATCCTGACCGCGCGTATCGTTCCGCCAACGTCACAGAATCAGGCGAGCATCGAAGCCGACCTCGCAACCTGCATCACCGGCTGGCTCGATCTCCCCGACGAGACGCTCCGCCATCGCTGCGAGCAAACGGTGCGCAACTACGATCCGTGCATCTCGTGTGCGACGCATTTCTTGCGAGTCGAGGTGGATCGTGGCTGAGATGGGAGCATCGGTGAGTGTCGCCAGTCCGCTGGTCATTGGGGTTGGCAACGCGGACCGCGGCGACGACGGAGTCGGGCTCACCGTAGCGCGGCGGCTAATGATCCGACGGCCGCATGGCGTGCGCGTGGTGGAACATGCCGGGGAATCGATGAGCCTTCTCGATTGTCTTAGCAGCGCGGAATCGGCGTATGTGGTTGATGCTTGTATGGCGGGCGGGCCGCCCGGAACGATCAGTCGCTTTGATGTCGCTGCGGCCGCGCTGCCGCATGTGGCATTTGGGTGCTCGACGCATGGAATGGGCCTTGCCTACGCGGTTGAGCTCGCTCGGGCACTCGGACGTTTGCCGCGCCGCTGTGTGGTCTATGCGATCGACGGGCGGAGATTTGAAATCGGCGCGGCCCTGTCGCCGGAAGTCGTCACAGCCGCGGAAAGAGTGGCGGACTTGATCCGGAGTGAGCTGCAATGCGCCTCTCCGATATCGCAATAGTTATCGTCCATAATCGCGGACGCGACCGATGCGCGTTCATCTCCCACCAGCACGGCCGTGAAGTCCGCTACTCGGCTTCTTGAATGGAGCGGATGCCGTGCGCTTCGAAGTGATCGATCAGATTTCGCTTTCCTCTCCGACGGCAGCCGTCAACGAAGATGCCGCTGGAGCGACAGAGTGTGCTGCATGGGTTATCGACGGAGCAACCGGAGTTTCCGACCTGTCACCCTTGGTCCCGGGCCTAACGGATGCCGCTTGGCTCGCGGCACAACTGGACAAGAGGCTTCATGATACTTTCGAGAAGGCCGCGGTCGAACCCTACACGGCCTTGGCTGAGATCGATGCCGATATCAGGGCTACGTTCAGCAGCACTAACACTAGTCCAGAACGGTCGCCAGCCGAGCAGCCGACTGCGGCCTTTGCCTTGTCAGTGCTACGTGGCGATGTGGTACACCTGATCGGTCTCGGGGACTGCCGGATCATCGTCGAGAACCGCACCGGGGACGTTGAAGAATTCGATCCCTCAGAGACCGGACACGCCGAGGCCTTGGTCATCGAGGAGCGGCGTCGGCTGCTTGCGGCCTATCCCGACGAAGACCCTTGGCCACGGCTCAAGCCGTTTATCCGATCGCTCCGCCAGTTCGCAAATGCGGCAAACGGATATTCAATCGTGCATCCGACGCTCAGTTGGCACTCACGCGTGAAGCGCCGAGTCAATAACGCTCAAACGATCCGGCACCTACTTGCAATGAGTGACGGTCTGTACCGTTTGGTCGATGTCTTCAAGCTATTTTCCCCCGGCCAACTCTTGAGGAGAGCGGTGAAAGACGGACTAGCGCCGCTTTGCCCACAACTTCGCGACCTAGAAAATGCAGATGATCGCTGCGTCATCTACCCTCGGGTCAAGACGCATGACGATGCAAGTGCTGTTTTGGTGACGCTAACGCCGTGAGTGGCCGGCCTTTGGTTGACGATCACGGGACTGCGTACTGAGCCAGCCACTTCGGCCTCAGCTTCAGCGGGCATAATGCGACCGACACGCGCGTCGCGAACTCAGCGCGTCAAAATGAACTTGTCAGAGCTAGAGGCGAAAGTCATATTTTTTGCGGCTCATATGTAAAAGATTATTCGCGAGGAACGCCGCCAAGCGTACTCGATCTGAACATCGCCGTGTCGGACGTGCATTGATCCATGGGAATAGTGATCGCCATCCTCGGGCTTTGCCTGGGTGGTTTGCTGAAAGGCGCAACCGGAGCCGGCGCGCCAATCATCGCCATACCTGTCTTGGCGATGTATTTCGACGTCCCGCTGGCGGTGACCATCTTCGTCATGCCGAACTTGCTGACAAATCTCTGGCAGAGCTGGACCTACCGGGAGCATCAGTTGCCCCCGCGCTTTGTCATCCTCTTTGCGGGCGGCGGGGGCATCGGCGCTGGGATCGGAACCGTGCTGCTCGCAAACCTGCCGGCAGCGGCGCTGACCACGACAGTGGCCTTTGCCGTCTATGCCTATCTTCTTTTTCGGATTCTTCATCCAGATTGGGTGTTGTCGTACGCTCTGGCCGAGCGTCTGGCTTTTCCGGCCAGTGCGCTTGCCGGCGCCTTAGGGGGAGCAGCCGGAATATCCGCGCCGGTCTCGCTCACGTTCCTGAATGCGATGCGCCTCAAGCGCCCGCAATTCATCGCCACCATCTCGATCTTCTTCATAATGATGGGCTTGGTGCAAGTCCCGATGCTGATCGCTTACAATTTTATGGATTGGACGCGATTTATGCTCAGCGTGGGCGCCATTTTTCCCGTTCTGGCTTTCATGCCGGCCGGCGCCTGGTTGGCACGCTACATTTCGCCTGTCGTGTTCGACCGGATCATTCTTATCCTGCTCGCGGCCATAGCCGCCCGCCTGATCCTCCAGGCTTGGTAACGATGGCCCTCCGCCGCCAATGCGTGGTTCTGCGGGTTGGTGCGGGAAACGAACCAGCCGGCATCGTGACCGGGACGAACAGCGCCAACCGGATTTTTGCCAATCCTAGATGTGTTCACCGAGGATCGGCTCGAATATGATTGTTGTTTCGCTAAGCAAATACCAGTGGCTGCGGGTCTTTGTTATTTACGCCGCGGGGATCAACATCTATTATTAATTTAGCGGGGATAGGGATAAGCCATGCCGATTATTTTTGGTGGCGAGGTGCATCGCGTGAGAGCCGATGTTGCCGTCATCGGCGGAGGGACTGCGGGCCTCAATACAGCCATTGCCGCGGCTGAAAGTGGCGCCGATGTGCTGGTCGTCGACAAAGCGCACATCCAACGCAGCGGGGCGATCGCGGGAGGCATTGACCATTTCTTCGCCTACCTCGAAAACGGCGAGCCCTGGGACACGCGTGAGGCCTATCTCGGTTATGTCGCAAAGGTCGCTCGCGGCGCCGCCAATCTGAAAATTCATGAAAAGGTCTTTTGTGACGAACTGGTTCCCGCGATGGAACGCATCGAGCGCATCGGCGTGTCGCTGCGGCAATCGGATGGCACGATATTGCGGACTCAGGCGCTGGGCCAACCCGGACCTTACGCCATTAATTTCGACGGAAAATTCCTGAAGCCCAAGATGGCGATCGACGTGAAGAGGAAAAATATTCGCGTGCTCAATCGCGTGCAGGTGAGCAAGCTATTTCTGCATGACGGCGAGTTAGCGGGCTTCACCGGTTATGACGTTCGCAATGGCGATTTCTACGAGGTTGAAGCCAAAGCAGCGGTGATCGCGACGGGCAATACCAATCGCATGTTCAAAAGTCAGACGGGCAACCCGTTCAATCTTTGGTACTGCCCCGCCAATACCGGCGACCTTCATCGTGCGGCGTTCGAGGCGGGGGTCGAACTTGCTAATGTCGAATATGTGCGGCTGACGATCGTGCCGAAGGGATTCAGCGCGCCCGGCTTCAATGCGTTTTTCGGCATGGGCGGAAAGTTTGTCAACGGTCTCGGCCAGCCGTTCATGTCGAACTACCATGCGATGGGCGACAAGGCGCCGCGTAACATAATGGTTTGGGGCGCACTGCAAGAGATCCGCGCCGGGCGCGGTCCGATCTACGTCGACGTCAGGCACCTCAGCGCGAAGGACCTGGAGCATTTATTTTCTACCCTCGGGGTAGACAAGGATACGCTGCCGGAATTCCTCAGAGCCAAGGGCTATGCACGCGAGGGCCAGCTCATCGAGTTGGCCGTATCGGAGCCGATGCAGGCCCGCCCGTCCGAACTTTGTGGCAGCGGGGTGAAAATCGACGAGACTTGTGCGTCGAACGTTCCCGGCATTTTTGCCGCAGGAGATGCCGCCGACCAGATGGGATGCCTGCACATGTGCATGGCGGGGGGCTATGCCGCCGGCAAGCATGCGGCGCGCTACGCAGCTAAGATCGCCGCGCCTCCTCCGCTCAAATCGAGGGAACTCGACGAGGAACGCAAGCGTGTCCTTGCCCCGCTGCTGCGCAAGGCAGGTCTTGCGCCCGGCGAATTCGAAAACACCGTGCGCATCGTCACGACCGATCATTTCGGCCCGTATAAGAGCGAGGTCAGCCTGACCGCAGCGATCGACAAGCTTGACGCACTCGATCGCTACTGCAACGACTTGAAGGCCAACAATTGTCATGAGCTAATGCGTTGCCACGAGGCCATGAACATCCACTCCGTGGCGAAGATCGTTGCCCATGCGGCGCTGGCGCGAAAAGAATCGCGCTTCATTCCCTACCACTATCGCTCCGATCATCCTGAGACGAGCGAGGATTGGTGCGGACTGGTTGTGGTGCGAAAGAATGGCGAGAAGGGCGTCGCCAGTCGGTTCGAACGTTTGCATTATGACGCTTGAAAGGCAGCGGCGATGACGGCCGTAATCGACAAAGGCAAGTGCACTGGCTGCGAGCTGTGCGCGCTGTATTGTCCGCTTGATGTCATTCACATGGAAGATGGAATTGCCGTGGTGAGATACCCTGACGAGTGCTGGCACTGCGGCGCCTGCCGCCAGGACTGTGCACACGACGCCATTACGTTTGAGTTTCCGCCCGCAATGCTCGCGATTTAAACGCGGCCGTGTTCGCCGTCAGCTTCGACGATCTCGCTGTGTCGCAAGCCTACCGGTGGCCCGAGTCGCCGCGCCGGCGCCGCCGTCTCGCAAGCCGGCGAAGTCCGATGTCTTCTGGCGCACCCCTGACGTTGGCGCTATAAGGCGCGAGCAGGCAGACGCACTCTGCCATGCGGACGGTCCCGTAGCTCAGCAGGATAGAGCAGCGGTTTCCTAAACCGAAGGTCACAGGTTCGAGTCCTGTCGGGACCGCCACCTTCATTTCTCAACCTTTATTTTTCAATTGGTTAGCGTCAGGTTTGCCACGCGAGGCATCAAGGTTTGCCACTGAGTTGTTCGCGTTCTGGCCTCGCAGCTTCGCCGAGAGGCTATCCGCCAGCTTCATGCGATTAGCGGCATCGGTGTATCTCTGGACTTCGCTCAGCGTTTTGTGGCCCGATCCGGCCATCAGCTCGTGCGCTGTTGCGCCGGCCTCAGCGGCGCGGCGCATGCCGCCCTTCTTGAGCCCATGAAGCCTGCACCGCGCCGGTAAGCCGGCTTGCGTCGCCCACTTTGCGAAGTCGTTGCCGAGGCCGTATTTGGAGCGCGGCTTCCCGGCCGTGGTTACGATAAAGGTGAGGTGAGCTTTCGGCATGGCGTCGCAGGCCGCCTGCAGTTCGGCCGACATGGGGATATCAACATCGGCGCTGCCATGCGTTCGCTCGATCCGGATGCGTCCATGTCGGACGTGCTGTGGCCCAAGTCGGACTACTTCTCCCCGCCGAGAGAATGTCTCAAGCGCGAACTCGAAAACGAGGCGCTGTTGCGTACCGAGCGGCCAATAGGCGCGGTACTGTACTATCTCATCGTCCGTCCAAGTATGATGTCCCTTGGACTTCGGCAGTTTGACGTTTGCAACGCCCTCGGTCGGATCGTCATTCCGCATGCTCGGCACGGCCGAGCGCAGAAGCCCACGGATCGCCTTGAGCCAATGCCGCTTGGCGCCCGCGCCTTCGATCGCCGCCAACATTTTGATGACGTGCTCGCGTTGCAAGAGCGCGACGCGTTTCTCGCCATGCTCAGCCCGGAACCTTTCGATTATCCGACGGCGCGTTTTGCGTGTGTCGTCAGTCAAGCCCAGCCAGTCGGCCGAGCGATAATAGGAGACTACGAGCGCGTTGATTGTGCCCGGATGCGTCCGACGCTCGCCTATCTCAACTGGCTCGGCGGCAGAAAGCGCGGCCTGATAGACCGCCATAAACTCCTCGCTTCCGACCGTCCCCGGAAGCGGCACGCGCTTGACGCCTGGCCGGCGAAAATATCGCCGCATCTTGCCGTGACGGTCGATGAACTCGTGAATGTAGTCGAGTTTGATCCGAGTCACTTTGCCTGGTCCCACTCGTTCGGCGCCGTCTCAACTGTGTCGGCAGGCTTGCCGGTCACTACGATGATCTTGCCGTCGGGGCCAATCTCGATCCGCTGCACCGAGAGCCCGGCCGCGATCGCGGCACGCGCGGCGCGGGTCGCGTCAGATTGGCGGAATGTGCAGGGGCCGCGAGCCATTCAAGCTGCCACCTTCGCCTCGAAGTCGGACAAACCTTTAGAACACCAACATCGTACTCGCGCATATTTTGACTGCGACGGAAGCGAACACCTTACTCCCCCAGCCATTCCTCCGGCGTCTTGAAATCGCGTCGCAGAACCCAGCCAACGTGATAGCCAGCGTCTTCCGGCGTGGAGCCGCTCGATCCGTTTGCCGGCCGCGTCGCGTGCGATATATCCCGCGCCAGATCGCGCCGGCTCTACGCGACCTCGACATTCGCGACCGACATAAATGCTCACCGGCTCGCGCGGCGCTCCGCGGGGTTTTTTGCGAGCGATAATGCCTCTTCTTGACAGTAATTCCCTGGGCGCGGTCATGACGCACCGCCTTTTCTCGGTAACGATTCCCTGGGCGCGGTCATGACGCACCGCCATCGTCAGGGAGTAGTCCGCGTTTGCGAGCGACAAGAAGAGCGGCGGTCAGGGCATCAGCGAGCGCTGGTAGGTGGCGGACCGCCAGCGACAGGCCCGAGCGGGTCGGGCGCAACGTGCCGTCCCCGTCGGAGTACCAGGTGCGCGCATCGATGATGTCGCGACCCTGATACTGATCAAGCGCAACTTGGATCGTCTCGTGAGAATTGCGCGCCCATGCGGCAACAACGACGCGAAACTCTTGCGTTGTCGGACCCGTTAGGCTACGCGTTTGTTCGATCGCCGCGCCACGTCGATCCAATTCCTGAGCCCCACCGCCGTCACCACGGTGCGTGGGGCTTGGCGCATTTTCAAAAGACATTGCAGATCACGAAACCCCCTATAATGACCGCCCCGACAACTGCGGTGACAACTGCGCCTAAGATGAAGCCGCGTAGAAACGTGGGCCGCTGCCGTATGGGCGGCGAAGCAGCGAGCTGTACGCCAATGTCCGCTGCCGCAGCATTCAGCCACTGCGCGGCGACCTCGGGCCCGTGATGTTTCGCCAAGCTCGCGACCGCGCCGAGCAACGTAACCTGCATGAAGAAACCGTGCGAGCCCAGCCCGTTGGTCGCGAGATAGCTGTCCGCCGAGCCCATGAAGAAGGCGAACGAGCGGGTTCGGGCCTCGGCGATGTGATTGGCGAGCGCGGTCATGCTCCAGGGAATCCGGTCATGTTGTATCCCGCGTAAGGGGCGGGAACCTTAGGCTTGGCGAAGCCGCCCGCCACATTCGCTCCCAAGTTCGCCGCCGCGAGGCCCAAGCTCCACAAGTTGGCCGACCCGCCGAGCTGAGCCGCCGCCGTGGCGTCATTGGTGCCGGAAATATCTCGTGCTGTGTTCTGGCCCAAGTTCGCCCGGTTTGTCGCCGCTCCGGTATAGATGCTCGGTAGCTGCTCATAGGTTCCAGCCTGGCCGGTCGTGGACGCCAGCGCGGCATTGTAGTCGGGAGTGACAAACCCACCCAACCGAGTGAGCCAATCTTCCCATTCCTGATTGGCAAGCTGGTTTCCGCGATCCTGCAGGGCTTGCAGTGTGTTTCCTGAGAACCGCCCGCCGAAACTTCGCTCTACGGCCTTCAGCCCTTCATCGCGGGCGAAGTCATATCCCGGCGAAGTCGTGAAGGCGGAACGAGCCGCCGTGGCAGCCTCCGGCCCACGCACCCCAAGGGCGCCCAGATATGTGTTGACGGCCGGCGAGTAGCGGCCGGAAAACATCTTGCCGAAGTCGGAATAGAGATTTCGCGCGCTGCCCAGCGCCGCTTCGCTCGACCGCTCGCCTTGGCCGATGTTTGCCAAGCCGGTGTCACGCGCCTGAGCGAATAGCGCCGCATTCTGTGCCGCGGCATCCTTAGCGGGACGGCCGGTGAAGACGTCGGTGAATTGGTCCCGAATGCCCATCTCACGCCGCCTCCATTTCGGTGGACTTAAGCAAACCGCGTGCATAAGCGCGAAATTCTTCTCGGGTATAAAGGTCCTGCTTTCCGAACCGGGCAGCCGGTCTTGGCCCCTTCTTGAGGGCGGAATCCTTGTCGACCCGCGATTTGGTTAAGGGGATTCCCTCCGCCCGTACAAGATCAACGCCTTGCCGACGCGTGAGCAACGGTCCAGTATCGCCCATCCTCTAGCTCCATCTAACCCGCCGTTTCACAAGATTTCGACGAAACACGAGGTAAAGCATGGGCGATTAATCGAATCCGGTCTATGGCATGAACAAGGTATGCCCGATGTTCACCGGGGTTGACTTTTCTGCGATTCAGTGGACGGACCGCGCCAAATCTAGCTCAACCACATTCGCGGGCGCCCGGCTCGATGAGTGGCCCAGCATTCATTATTTTAAATGGGTGGCTACCCCCCATAGCGGTCGCGGGTCTCAGTTTGAGATTTGCGACCTGTTTAGTTGTGAGAATCATAGTTACTGGCGCTCTTGACGGTCGCGGCGCTTCATCTCGCGTTCGATAGCTGCAAGCCAGGATTTACGCAATTCCGGCGTCATCAGTTCCCAGGCGATGATAGCCGCGCGAACGTGCATGGGCACGCCGCTTTCCCAATGGCCGCGAAGCTGGCGCGATACCGTTATCTCGGCATGGCCAAGTAGTTTAGCCAGCACCTTCTGCGTCAGACCGGCCTTTCTGGCCCGCTTCTGCCATGGGTGATTCTCCATGGCATTCACGTCTAGCACCGAGATATGCGCCACGTCTATTTTTCTTGACGATAATATATATAACGTATATATATGTGTTGCGCATATTTTGCAAGGGGACCCGCCGCCATGACATTCCAACCGACTAGCACCGCCCTGGTCGCGGTTTCCACCGCTCTGCCGGCGATGTTCGTCGCCGAACTCGACAAGGCGGCCGGTCTTGCCCGTGAGGAAAAGGCCCCGAGCACCAGGCGAGCCTATGCAAGCGATTTTCTGACGTTCCAGGCATGGAGCGCCGAGCGCGGATTGGGCGCACTGCCGGCCACAGCTGAGGCTGTGGCGGCCTTTCTGGCGAGCGAGTGCGATCGGGGCATGAGCGCCAGCACCATCGGCCGCCGGGTGGCTGCGATCCGCTACGCCCACAAGCTGGGCGGACACCCGACCCCGACCGACGACGAGCGCGTGAAGGCAACGGTCCGCGGCATTCGCCGCAAGATCGGAACCGCACCGAAGCGCAAGGCCCCGTGCACGGCCGAGCGCGTCATTCCAATGGCGCTGGGCGTGGGCGACGGCCTCAAGGGCTTGCGCGACCGCGCGCTGATCTTGCTGGGCTTCGC
>Ga0315534_1000580_pt1 | contig 25553 bp, 26 predicted proteins | sample SalMarSW160240MG_FD_203094 | JGI IMG/M metagenome (GOLD analysis project Ga0315534, IMG submission 203094) | Salt marsh sediment microbial communities from the Plum Island Ecosystem LTER, Massachusetts, United States - Salt Marsh Sediment SW1602-40 ...
GGTCATATACCACTGCATGGCGGTGAAAAAATGTCCCGCGGCCGCTGTCCTGTCCCGATAGGCGGACATTGAATTCCTCCTTGAGCAGGGTGGCATAGGCCATGATTTCGGCAAATCCCCAATCGACGCCCAGCGCGCCAGCGGCCATCTTGCGCCGGTTATCGAATATCTTGGAGACATTGGTGTGCAGTACAAACGCCGGGGGCAGCTGTGTTAGCTGCCGGGCAAGTTCGCGGAGGGTGTCGACGTCGACTGCGGTATCCACGGCATCGTTCCACTCCTTGTCGACGTAGGGTTTCCATGCCTCTTCATAGGAATAGCTGGCCTGATCATGTTTGATCAACTCGGCAACCACGCAGTCACCGGCCTCGAGTGCATGGCGGTAATCATCCACAATCCTGTCGGCATCGCTCGCTGTGATACTGCCTTCCTCCACCAGCTTGTTGGCATAGATGGTTAAGGTGGTAGGATGGTCCTTGATCTTTTTGTACATCAGTGGCTGGGTACAGAATGGCTCATCAGCCTCACTGTGTCCTTGTCGGCGATAACACACCAGGTCGATGACCACGTCCTTGCGAAACTGCGTGCGATAGTCGAAAGCTAGCTGGGTAACATATGAGACGGCTTCGGGATCGTCACCGTTGACGTGAAACACAGGTGCGTTCACCATCTTGGTGACATCCGTACAGTATAGTGTCGAGCGCGCATCGCGCTGGTAACTGGTGGTAAATCCGATCTGGTTATTGACGACGATGTGCACGGTGCCCTTGGTAGAATAGCCACGTGACTGTGACATATTGATGGTTTCCATTACCACGCCCTGCCCAGCAAATGCTGCGTCGCCGTGAATCAATACCGGTACCACCTGTCCGCCGTCCTTGTCGTTACGCCGTTCCTGACGTGCACGCGCCGAACCCTCCACCACCGGATCGACGATCTCCAGATGTGAGGGATTGAATGCCAGCGTCACGTGCACCGGGCCACCGGACGTCATGATGTTGGATGAGAACCCCTGATGGTACTTGACATCACCGGTACTCTGTCCGTTCTTCCTCGCCTTGCCCTCGAATTCGAGAAACAGTTCGGAAGGCGTCTTGCCCATGATGTTGACCAGCACATTGAGGCGCCCTCGATGCGCCATGCCGATTACCACCTCCTGCACCCCGTCTCCGCCGCTTCGTTGTATCAGTTCGTCCAGCATTGGTATCAGGCATTCGGATCCTTCGAGGGAAAATCGTTTTTGTCCGATGTACTTGGTGTGCAGGTAACGTTCCAGCCCTTCGGCGGCGATGATGCGGTTCAGCAATCGTTGTTTATACTTGACAGGGAAGTTCGGGATACAGCGGCTGTTTTCCAGATGACTCTGGATCCAGCGTTTTTCATCGGTCTCGGTGATATGCATGTATTCTGCGCCGATATTGCCGCAATACGTCGTGGTGAGGATTTCCAGGATCTCACGCAAACTGGCCTTGTGATCTTGTACCGCCAGCGAACCGGTATCAAATCGCAGATCGAGATCGGCCTCGGTGAGGCCGTGATATTCAAGATGAAGATCGGGAACCTCTTCGCGCTCCTCGTGTTCCAGTGGGTCGAGCCTTGCATATTGATGGCCACGGAAACGAAACGCATTGATAAGTTGCAGGACGCGGATCTGCTTCCATTGTAGTTCATCACCCTTGTTCACACCCGGGGACGCGGTGGGCGGTGTTGTGGTGAGACGCCCGCCGTGGCGCGCAAGTTTGCGAAACGCCTCCCTGACGGCGGCGTGGGATACATCCCGGCTTCGTGGTTCCTCGAAGGACAGGCTGTCAAAATATCCCCGCCAGTGAGGGTCTATCGAGTCCGGGTTGCCGAGATAGGCTTCATAAAGTTGTTCGAGATACGAGGCGTTGCCCCCGGCCAGATAGGAGGTATTCCACCAGCCCAGCAGTGTGTTGTCCTTCGTCAGATCATCCATGTTTGATCGGGTTCTCAAAAGATTGACCAATTAAATTTTGCAATATTAATGCCATAGAGCAAGGATTACCTCTGGCGCTGGGCGCGGGCCGTCATTCGTATGCCGCGGCGGGTGTCAATAAACCTGCGGCGAGGGCCATAAGATTGACACATAGTTGAGACAATGCCTGACATAGAGTGTTCGCAAGGGACTGCCATCGGGCGCACGTGCAATGGCCGGCGGCAGCACGGTGCTTTGATGGAATGCACGTGCAAGTTCGGGCGGTGGCTCGGGACGGGTGCTGATAAAGAGGGCATCGTGTCCCGACTCGCGGTCGATCGTGGGCCACAGGTCATGTTGATTGAATCGTCGGTTGGCATTGCCGGTGATATAAACGGGCAATGTACCCGGCCAGTAAAAAGACAGTTCAGCCGCCAGTTCATACTTGTCGGTGAGGATGAAATCAACCGGTGGTGTCGTTGCCGCGATCGTTGCAATGGGCTGACGCCATGACTTAACCTCTTTCAGGGGATCATAGCGTGCCGACAGTCCAAACAGGTAAGGAAAGGATCCGATTGCCAGGAAAATCACCGAGGTAATGATTCCGGACAGCAACAGCCGCTGTTTGGGTGCGGAAAGATTCGGTAGGGTGCCGGCGAACAAGACAATAAATCCGATGTAGGCGGGTGCAGGCCAATTGAGCTGAACCTTGTCACCAGCCGCTTTGAAGATAAAAAACAGTGTACAGGCAAGTGAAACCAACCACAAGAGACGATGGTGTGAGATCACAGGCAGACGTTTCAATACAGTGATCGCAATCACGACGACGATCGGTGACAACGCCAACCACTGACCGAGAAGGAATTCTATCAAACGTGTGAGCGACCAGTTCTGATGTCCAACATGGCCAAGTTCATGCCTGAACATCACCCAGTCATTTTGAAAATTCCACAGTAACATGGGACTCATACACGCCAGCATCAGGGCCAGGCCACTCCATACGTGAGGATTCAACAGATGTCGCCGCCAGTGAGGCATAACCATTACTAGCAGACCGATTGCCGCAGGCAGCAGGCCAATGCTGAGTTTGACCAGCGAACCGATGCCGACGGCGGCGCCGAGTTCATACCAGGCACTCTTTCTGTTCTGATAAAGGGCCCGTTGTGCCGCCCACAGTCCCCATGTCCAGAAGGCGAACAAAAACACATCGGTGGTCATCACCAGACCGAGGGTAAAGTAGAGTGGAGTCGTCAGGGCGATCATGACGCCCCACCACGCGGCCGTCCGGGAGTGCCACAGCAAGCGAGTCAACCCGAAGACCAGTACCAGAAAGATACCGTGGGTGAACCACGCGAACAGGCGTACCTGCCATTCGCCGTGACCGAACAGGGATTCCGACAGCGCGATCAGCCAGGCGAGTAGAGGGCCCTTGGAGTAGTAACTCCAGTCGAGATGCTGTGACCATTCCCAATACTGGGCCTCGTCGTAGTGTAGTTCGAATCCCGCGGTATGGGTCAACCACGCGCTGAATACAACCAGCCCGACGACAAGACCGCAGAGCAACTGCCAGTCCGGTCGGTCTCTAAGCAACGTCACGCTGGATACTTCCAGTCAGAGTCCGTGGCATTATCGATACTTTTGGGATTGCGTGCGATATAGGCCTTGTTGTCGCTGGATTCAAAGTAGGTGCGTGCCACCAGTTCGCTCAGCACACCGGTGGTGAGGAACTGTATCGACATCAGTACGCACAGCACTCCGATCAACAGCAACGGACGCGTACCGATATCTTCACCAAAAAAGAATTTCACGATAAACAGATAACCCAGTGCCAGCATACCCAGCGAGCCGAATAACAGCCCGATCCTGCCAAAGAAGTGTCCTGGCCGGCTGCGATAACGCATGAAGAAATATACGGCCAGCAGATCCAGCAATACACGGTAGGCGCGCGACAGACCGTATTTCGATTTACCGAACTTGCGCGCGTGGTGATTGACCACTTCTTCCTTGATACGTGAACGCGAGGTGGTCGAGGCAATCCAGGCTGGGATAAAGCGGTGCATGTCACCATACAGGCGTACGCCCTTGATGACATGGGAGCGGTAGACCTTCAGGGTACAACCATAGTCATGCAGATGGACGTTGGTGATGCGCGCGATCAGCTGATTGGCCAGGAAAGACGGGATCTTGCGGATCAGGGTATCATTACGCGACATGCGCCAGCCCGCCACCAGGTCAAGCTCCTCTTCGATCAGGCGCTTGACCATAGGCGGGATATCGAAGGGATCGTTTTGCAAGTCACCGTCGAGCGTGGCGATGACATCCCCGCGAGCGGCGTCGATACCCGCCTGCAGTGCAGCCGTCTGACCGAAGTTGCGTTGCAGGTTGATAATGCGCACGTGCGGTCCGTAGTCCTGTGACACCGTCCGCATCCTTTCCTCAGTGGTGTCGTTACTGCCGTCATTGATGAGGATGAGTTCCCACGGGTGCCTGTAATCCGCCAGCGCCTCATGGATACGCTCCACCATCGGCATGACGTTTTCCGCTTCGTTGTACATCGGGATGACAATAGAAAGACGATGTGGCTGTGAGGTTTGTTCGATGTGCGCCATATATGTGTGCGATTGTACCCGGTTTTACTCCGGACGATGAGATGCATGTATCCGCTGCATGAATGACAGGTATTTTATACCCAACCAGGCGGCAAGACATCCCAGCAGGATACCGATCGCCGCACCGGCGATCACCTGGCTGGGATAATGTTTACCGAGATAGATACGCGATATACCGACCAGCAGCGCGATGATAAACATCGTTATACCCCAGCTGCGTCGCCGCAATGCCATGGCGAGAAAGGCCGCGGTTGCAAAGAAATTCAAAGCATGGTTGGAAGGCATGGCCTCGAGGTTGCCACCACAGGGCCCGGTGACATCACGTGCAGGTTGCCGGACTATATCATGCAATTCGAAACAGGGGCGCGGTTGTGAGGTCAGGTGCTTGATTGCGTTTCCGAGTTGATCTCCGCAGATGACGACGGCCAGTAACAGCAGCCAGAGTTTCAGGCCGTCCTTGCCGAATTGCCGCATGTTCAGATACAGGATGACAAGCAGTAACGGCAAGGCGAATCCGGCCCGTTGCGAGATCCAGATAAAGAACGGATCGAGCCATGGGTGCGCCCATCCCTGGTTGATCCAGATCAGTATGGCTTTATCCATGGTGCCTGGTGACTGACGGAAAAAGGCTGACGGCTCCGCCGATCAGCGTTGCGCCCAGTATAAAGATATGCAGGTTGACGGCCGCCTGTAATGCGGCGGACGCGGGTATATCGAAGGGCAGCAGACCCGCGATCACCCCCGCTTCATAAGTCCCGGCGCCCGCCAGGCCGTGGATAGGCAATACGCTGGTGATATCTCCGGTAATTGCTCCACTCCACGCGGCGGCAAGCGGTACATCGATGAACAGCATCAGTATCCAGGCGAATGCTCCCAGCTTGACAGCCCAGTTGATCAATGTCCACAACCATGCCATATAAAAGTGCCGGCTTGTTTGCGGCAGACCCGACAGGGCCTGTCTGAACCAGGTGTATCCCTTTGTATCGCCATGCCTGTCGAGCATTAAGACCAGTTGCCTGCTGAACCTGAATGCACCCGGCGGCAGGGCGCACCATAGCAGTAACAGCAATGTAATGATAGCAGCGTGTTGTCCGTAAAGAGCCATCGCACCCAGGAAAAACAGGATCAGGGTATGCAGATCGAGCAAGCGAAATCCCAGCAGTACCGCTATGGATCGTGTCATTGGTACATTGAAATAGCGCGTCATAAGGAGTGGAAAACTCAATTCACCGCTGCGCATCGGCAACAGGTTGTTGAACAGATTATGCTGCAGCATCAGCTTGAAGCATATGTTGAAGCGGCCGTGCATTTCGTAACGGAAGTAATCATACAAACGCAGTGCCCTGATCCAGTAACTGATGAAGACCAGCACTACCGCAATGATGATCCTTTCATAGGGTAACTGCAGCCAGGGGCGCAGCAGTTCTCCCCAGCCGAAATAAATCTCTACAAAGGCGATGAAAACGACGAGGATCAGTCCGCTGACGACATACATGATGACGGGTGATGAGGAAGACCGTTGGACGGGTTCCGTAACCAATTATAGTATCCGTCCACGTGACAAGCGTAGTCGATTTCGCGTAATGAACATATCCGGTATTTAGGCTTTTCCACCTGCCGTACAGGCCGGGAGTCTCTGCAGTGACCGTTTCAGCGTATTAGAATAAGTATAGCAGGGAATATAACGACTTAACGATCTTCTCACGGGAATAAAGCCATCATCGCCCTTTATTTTACGGCTGAAAATATGGATAATGACGGCCCCCGAGCCCTGATGAAGGTTTATGGCGCCGGGCCAGCGAATATCACGCAGGAGTCAGAGGGCCGGTATTTATACCGCAGCGACAACGCCGTTAGGTTGCAAAACAAGCAAGATACAAGAAGGAACACGTTATGCAGATTGGCCATACCATTACCCAGTTTATTATCGAGGAACAGCGTCACGCCGAGGGCGCCACCGGCGACTTCACCTCGCTGCTGAACGATATCTTTACCGCCTGCAAGACCATCTCAAGCGCGGTCAATAAGGGTGCGCTGGTCGGGGTGCTCGGCAGTGCGGGGAGTGAAAACGTCCAGGGAGAAACACAAAAAAAGCTGGATATCGTCACCAATGACATCATGATCAAGGCCAACGAATGGGGTGGTCATCTGGCGGGGATGGCGTCCGAAGAGATGGAGGACGTATACCGGATACCGGACGAGTATCCCAGGGGCAAGTATCTGCTCATTTTCGATCCTCTCGACGGCTCTTCCAATATCGACGTCAATATATCGGTGGGGACCATCTTCTCGATCCTGCGTTGCCCAGACGGTGTAAAGGAACCGAATGAGAAGGACTTTCTGCAACCGGGCACCCGACAGGTGTGCGCGGGTTATGCCTTGTATGGCCCTTCCACCATCATGGTGATGAGTACCGGTCATGGTGTTAACGGTTTTACGCTCGATCACAACATTGGCGAATTCATCCTGACCCATCCGGACATGAAGATCCCCGGGGACACACGAGAGTTTGCCATCAATACCTCGAATTTCAGGTTCTGGGAGGAACCGGCCAGACGTTATATCGAGGAATGCATGGCCGGCAAGGACGGTCCGCGTGGCGAGAACTTCAACATGCGCTGGGTCGCATCCATGGTGGCTGAGGTACACCGCATCCTCACCCGCGGCGGGATTTTCATGTATCCGAAGGATAGCAAGGATCCCAAAAAGGAGGGTCGCCTGCGCCTGATGTATGAGGCCAATCCAATGTCGTTCATCGTTGAACAGGCCGGCGGCGTCAGTTCAACCGGACGTGAACGCATCATGGAGATCAAGCCGCGCGAACTGCATCAGCGCGTTCCGGTCATACTGGGATCAAAGAACGAAGTCGAACGCGTTGTCTCGTACCATCTTGGCAAGTCGTGAGCCTCTGACCGTCAACGATTCTTCTGTTTTTGCGTCCCGCCCATGAAGCGGTAACGGATACCAATGGCACCATCCAGTTCGAAATCTGTATCCGGCGTCAGATCGAGTCGCGGTACCACCTCGACGAATAGGCTGAGAGGCAGTTTATCCATACGGTAATCCAGACCGACCGGGATACGCAACCCCGCACGGGTCTTTCTGTTATCACGGTCGAGCAACCGTGCACCGACACCGTAATAGACCGGCATCTCGCCGTTGGCGACATTGATCAGGGTATAGTCGTGATGCAGATAATCGGCATGGATATAGCGCCTGTCCCTGTTATCGTTCGACCAGCTGGCCGCGAAGTCGATGGCCTGGGAGTCGTTCAGCCATCCCTTGATAGAAAGGCCAGTCGGGTCGCCGGCGATGATGCCGGCATCAAGGGATGCGCCAGGCGTGTAAGCCGGATAGAGCAGCGCAAGGCTGGCAAGCATCAGTGTAAAACGCAACATTCTCATTATCTCGGGCAACTGGATTTGATGAATTTACGGACGAGAAACATTGTAGTGATATGACCGGTATCGCCGATGAATCTATCCGCGGCGCGATGTGGTTTTCTCGCGTGCTTCGTTGACTCGCAGACTCCTGCCCTGAAACTCAGAGCCGTTCAGTGCCTCAATGGCGGCATGGGCACCATCCTGTTCAATATCGACAAAACCAAAGCCCCTTGGCTTGCCGGTTTCACGGTCGGTGATCATTTTAACGGAATGAACAGTACCATACTGGGAGAAAAGGTTACGGATATCGTCTTCGGTAGAATTGAACGGGAGGTTACCGACGTAGATCGTTTTTACCATGTCTCGCATGCTCCTTGGAATAATAATGGTGTGACTGGTCTCGTTAAATCAGGCAGCTGTATCGCGGGATGATGAAATCTCATGATATGTTTACGTGACTTAGATCTACCTGGATTGGAGGCCAGTGGTTAAATGATAATGCCATCAGCGCTACAATACTATATTTTTAATTTCACGGAATTTGGCGGAGAAAATACCTAAAAATACACCCGGACCCGCATTGTTCGATATATTGCGCAACCTGGACTTATTAATGGATCAAATCCTTTCGCACGCCTAGCGTGTCTCGATCATCAGGATGGGAAATTTGTGTACTCCGAACAGGACTGCCTTTGTCAGTACCTCATGCCCATCGAGTGCCTCATCGATATTTTGTGCGTAGGATTGGCTGCCGTTGGCGTACGTGGCAACGACGTTCTCGTTTTTCAGAAGGCGTTTGCCGGGAGAGGTGTTTTTGATGGTGATGACTGCCCAGCGTTCTCCCAGGGCGTTGCTCATGAAATGTTTTTCAATGATCTCGAATACGCTTCCCTCGGGTTCGATCTTTGCTTCATCCTTGAAATACAGCTCCCCGAACTCCTCGCGGGTGTCATCGAAGTGCAGCGTCAGATCGTCCGTCAGGTTACCGGCAGCCATCGATGGATGATTATTTGCACATATCAGCAGGGCAAACGCCAGCAATGGTGGGTATCTCATTATTCCTTAACGGTGATCGTGATCTTCTTTGACATCACGGGCGGATCATGGGGAACATGATTCTTGTCGCCCAGTAACAGTTGCAGGGTATGCGTACCAGGTGACAGTTCCAGGGTGGTCTCGGTCTGGCCGCCGCCGAAATGGCGGTGATGGTCATCATTTGGTACAGGGGCATCCATGGGAGGCTCATCCTTGACGTCGATCAGCAGGTGATGGTGTCCGGTGGCGGGCTTATCAACGCCCGCCGGCGCTACGCCCATGCCCTTCAGTCCGAAGCGAACTGTGACGGGATTGGTGACCACTGCGCCATCCGTTGGCGAAATAATGTAGGCGGCCGCTCCATCAGGTGCTGGTGTACCCGCCGTGACGGCGCTGCACCACAGCAGACTGGAAATGAATAATATTGGTATGCGTTGCTTCATGGTGGACTCCTTTGCGGGCTGGAAGATACAGGCAGACCTGCCGGCGATTAATTAAACTCCAGAACTTGATTGTTAATCTAAAAGATCAAAACCTTGCTTGAGCTTGATATCTAACAATGATGATCCCGGCATGCTTGAATCATACCGTTTCCGCCGGCGTCGGTTTTTTTGACAAGGACCCTGTTTCTATGTGGGAATCGTCCGACTGTTCTATTATCTCACAATGCCGGAAGGCAAAAGCAAGAAAACCGTTGAGTACATTTTTTATACTCACCCGTCAATAAGTTAACGAGCGTTCTGAAACGCTCGACGAGCTTATCCTGTGCTTGAGGGATTCCGGATGAAGCAGGGCTACGTAAATATGGTCTGCTGAGCGTGCCAAGTCGTCTTGTTGGACGCCAAACTAGGCATCCAGAGATTACCGCTGCCCGGTCGCTGGTCGGCATCATGATCAAGGTTTTCAGGAATGGGCGATAGGCTTGTCAGTGAACAGGAACTTCTTCAGTTGCTCGGCAAAAGTGGTGTCATTGCGCCGGATCCATTCCAGAACCATGGCGGCATGTTCCTTTTCTTCATCCCGGTTGTGGGCGAGTATCGCCTTCAGCTGCGGGTCCTTGCAGGCGTCAACGCGCTGATTATACCAGTCGACCGCCTCAAGCTCTTCCATCAGCGATACGATTGCTCGGTGCAGGTCACGGGTCTCGCTGGACAGTTCATCGATAGGTTCATGATAACCTTCACTTGCCATTGTCATTCTCCAGTCACTGTTGTTATTGTCTCACACATGCGAAATCATAAATTGATTTTATGGCAGATCAACATCTCTCAGTAGACGTCATTGTTTTTTTTGATGAATATAAACACTATGGCCAAACCAGCCGGTTATGATGCCGATCGCGAGTATGAAGAACATGAAAAGCGAGCGGGACATGGAAATCTTCCAGAAGAGGAAATGGATCTCGACGACGGCGACATTCTGGATGATGAAGATGACCGCCAGCCCGACCAGTATCAGGGAAATGATCAGTTTGGTATTCATTGTGCCTCCTGTTTGTCACAGCAAACCGTGTCAGAAATAACTTGCGCTGATCTGGTTATGTAGTTTACCCAGACCAAGCTGGAGTACATCGATGAAGGAATGCAGTTCCTCTTGCTTCAGGACATCCGGTTTGGCCCTCGCGGCCTTGCGCTTCAACTGTGTCAGCACCTTCAGGGGCTGTTCATGATGCGGCAGGTGATGGAGGCAATTCTCCACCTCGCTTACAGCGTGATAAAAAGAGCGCGGAAAACGCCGTTCCTGTATCAGGAATTTGAGCACGTCAGGCCGGCGCACGCGTCCACGGATTTCACGACGGTACATCTGATATGCGGTGAGAGATTTGAGCACGCTCATCCACTGGATGGTTTCAAACGGCGTGAGATCCCCGGGCATTTCGGGTAACAGCGACGCCGAGCGGACATCAATCAGGCGGGTGGTCATGTCGGCACGTTCAAGATTGCGCCCCATGCGCAGAAAATCATAGCCTTCGTCATGGGTCATGGTGCCCGCCAGCATTCCGGTAATGGTCTGGGCGCCGAGAATGATTCGCTTAAGGCAGTCGAATCGGTGCCGCTGTGTCAACACGCTCTGGGCATCGCCCCGCGCCGTCAGATAGAGTTGATTCACCTGTTCCCACACCTCGCGCGGTATGATGTCGCGGATTGTCCTGGCGTTGTTGCGGGCATGATAGAGTGCGGTGAAGATGGAGCTGGGGTTGTTGTTGTCGGTGACTATAAAACGTATCACGCTTTGTTCACTAGCCTCGTCATATTGACTGAAGAACAGGTCGTGACCACCGATGATCTCGATGATGGGTTCCCAGCCAAGGCGTACGCGTTTGGGCAGATCCATCAACAGGTGGGTGTTGACAGTGATGAGTCGTGCCATGTTCTCGGCGCGTTCGATATTACGCGCCATCCAGTAAATCTCTTCGGCGACACGGGACAGCATGTCAGGCGCTCTCCATATCCACGATCCAGGTGTCCTTGCTGCCACCACCCTGTGAGGAATTGACGACCATCGAGCCCTTGCGCAGGGCCACGCGTGTCAGACCACCCGTAGTTACATAGGTATGCTTGCCGCTGAGGATGAACGGACGCAGGTCCATGTGCCGCGGTTCGACGCGGTTGCCTATCAATGTCGGTGCGGTGGAAAGGGTCAGCAGCGGCTGGGCGATATAGTTTCTCGGATCATGACGGATCTGGTTGATGGTTTTCTTTCTTTCATCCTTGTTTGCCTGCGGTCCGATCAGCATGCCGTAGCCGCCCGACTCATTGGCGGGCTTGACGACAAGCTTGTCGATATTATCGACCACATAATCGCGTTCTTCCTTGTTGATACATTTATAGGTCGGGACATTTGGCAGTACGGGTTTTTCACCGAGGTAGTATTCAATGATCTCCGGCACGTAGGCGTACACCACCTTGTCATCCGCCACGCCGGCACCGGGGGCATTGGCGAGTGCGACGTTGCCGGCCTTCCAGGCTCGCATCAGTCCCGGTACTCCCAGCACGGATTCCGGATCGAACGCCTCGGGGTCCAGGAACAGATCATCGATACGACGATATATCACATCGACACGCGTCAATCCCTCGACCGTACGCATATAGACAACATTATCCTTTTCCACCATCAAGTCACTGCCCTCGACGAGTTCCGCACCCATCTGCTGGGCAAGGTAGGCATGTTCGAAGTAGGCGGAGTTATAGATACCGGGGGTCAGTACCACGATCTCGGGCTGGTCGACCTCGCGTGGCGACAGGGACGCCAGCATGTCATACAGTTGGGATGGATAATCGTCTACCGGCAGGATGCTGTAATCCTCAAACAGGTCGGGGAAGACCCGCTTCATCACCAGGCGGTTTTCCAGCATGTAAGATACGCCGGACGGTACCCGCAGGTTGTCTTCCAGCACATACACTGTTCCGTCCTTGTCACGCACGAGATCGGAACCGCAAATATGGGCCCAGATACCCTGGGGTGGGTTGATACCCTTACACTGGGGACGATAGTTCTTGGAATCCGCCAACAACGTGGACGGAAATACCCCCTCCTTGATGATCTCCTGCTTGTGATAGATATCGTCGATAAAATAATTCAGCGCATTGACCCGTTGTTTGAGTCCCTTTTCGATGTATTGCCATTCATTGCTGGGGATGATGCGCGGGATGATGTCGAAAGGCCAGGCACGGTCAATGGAGCCTTCCTCCTCGGAATACACGGTAAAGGTAATACCCATTACGCGGATGGCGGTTTCCGCAGCCGCCTTGTATTCCTCGATATCCTTGTCTTTTAGCGAGCGCAGATAATCGCACAGGGCCTTCGCGGCGGGGCGTGCCTTGCCCGTAACCCGTATGAGTTCATCATGGATACCCTTGACTTTGTAACTGCCCCAACGAATGGCCATAGCGTATGAATATAAAGGAGGAGAATGATTAATTCACCTTAACGTACTTGTATAATCTAATGCAACTGTCTTGAATTGGTTATACTACTTTGTGCATGCTAATACGCTTTGCACACTTTTAGTTCATACCAGTTGACGAGGGTTTCACATGGGTAATCGTTTTCATACAGGAAGGACATCGCCATGACATATTGTCTTGCCATCAAGCTCAACAAGGGACTGGTATTCGCATCGGATTCGCGGACCAACGCAGGTGTCGATTACGTAACCGTCTACAGCAAGATGCATATATTTTCATGGCCCGATGATCGTATCTGTATACTGCTCAGTTCGGGAAACCTTGCGACGACCCAGGCGGTGATCAACCTTGTAAAGGAGGATCTCGAAAATAGCAGGGCCAAATTCAACCTGCGCAAGGCGAAGCATTTGTACGAGAGCGCACATTACATCGGCAAGCTCAGCCAGAGTGAACAACAGCAGCATTCAGATGCTACCAAGTCGAGCAAGACGAATATCGAGGCAAGTTTTATCCTCGGCGGTCAGATAGGAGGCGGTGAACCGGAGATTTATCTGATCTACCCGCAAGGCAATTACATCAGTGCATCAACCGAGACCCCGTTTTTACAAATCGGTGAAACCAAGTATGGTAAGCCGATCCTTGACCGGATCATCACCAACACCACCACGCTGGAGGATGCCGCGCGCTGCGCGTTGGTCTCCCTCGATTCCACCATCCGCAGTAATATCTCGGTCGGCCCGCCGCTGGAGCTTGCTATGTACAAGGCGGATTCCATCGCCGAACCGCATCACATGAAACTGACTATGAATTCCCCACTGTACAAATCCCTGCAGAAACGCTGGAATGAAGGCCTGCGCCGAGCATTCAACCGGCTGCCACGCTTTGACTGGGAAACCAAAAAACAGGATTCCGGTGGATGATTTCAGGGTATCGAGTTAGCAATGGTGGTGTGGATGAAACGCAATTTGGCCAGCGACATTTGTGAGATGATGAAGGGATAGACGTCCGGCAACCCCATGCTACGGTTCATGGCATTGAGCGCCACCGTTAGACGGTTCCAGTCATTGATCAGGGTATCGAATGTCGGTGGTCTAGGGTAACCCGACATCGACTGACCGTCTTCGGATAGTGCGGATACATAGCGGCCCTGGATGCTGAAGCCGAAGTCGTGTGCGGTCTCCAGGGTGTCGACCATGTGCATGTAATGCGCCCATGATTCACCCCAGTCCTCCCATGGATGCGCACTGGCATAGGCACTGATAAAGCCCTTCTGCCAGTCGACACGCGGGCCTTCCTGATAATAACACTGTAGACTTTGCTGGTAATCCACTCGTTCGTCCCCGAACACCTCGCGAAAGTCGTCAAGCCGCTTGGCGTCATGGATCAGCCGGTCCCAGTAATAGTGGCCGATCTCATGACGGAAATGTCCTAGCAGGGTACGGTAGCGTTCGTTCATCTTTTCACGCATCTCCTCACGTACGCTGTCCTCGGCCTCCTTGATATTGATCGTAATAATGCCGGCGCGGTGTCCGGTAATCACGTTGCGGTGTGGGATCAGGGTATTGCTGAATTCATTGTCGTTTGCATCATCCGCCATGAACTCGAAGGCCAGCCCCTTTTTAGGATCAACTTCCCGGCCGATGACTGGCAGATGCAAGGCATAGAGGGTATACAACAGGCGCCTTTTAGCGGACTCGATGCGATACCACAGGGTCAGGTTCTGTTCCTGGCCAAGGTTTGGGATGATGTGATTGAGGCGGCATGATAGACAATAGGGATGCGTATCATCTGCCAGTACCATCCAGTTACAGATATCGAAGTCGGTGTAATTTTTACACTTGCGATAGTCTGAATTGTTGACGAGTGCCGTCCACTGGATGCCGGCGGCGGGCTCCAGTGCGCTGATACATCCCTCATCGGGTAAATAGCCGACCGTACGCCCGCACACCATGCAATGGCTGTTCTCAAAATGCAGGACGTTGCCACATGCACAACGAAAGGTCTTCATTGTGATGCCCTTCCGGGATAAATGAATCCTGTTAATTGCATAACATCATATTGTGATTCATTGAGTGCAGATCAAGTAGGATAGGTACAGGATTATTGTTGTTTTTATCCGTTTTAAAAATGTATAACCGGATTGCGTACCGCGACGGATTATCCGCTAATCGCCGGGCTCATGAGTGGGTCATCATACTGCGAAACCGGCACAGTGTCAGCAGAAGGTGGAAACGGGAATGTTTACATGTAATTATAAAATCCACAGACTATTTGTGGCCGTGTACGCTGGGCCGTTACTCGATTCAATGTGTATTGCGGCCACTGTTTTCGGTGAGTGAAAAATGCAACACCGTATAACCCGCAATCGCGGACAACACCGATCCGAGCAGGATGCCGAGCCTGTCGTCCACCGCGATCTCCGCCCCTCCCTGTTCAAACGCCAAGGAGCTGATAAACAGGCTCATGGTGAAACCGATACCGCACAAAAGCGACACCCCGTATATATTGACCCAGTTGACCCCGCTAGGAAGACGTGCCAGTCCTGATTTTACCGCGAACCAGCTCATTCCGAACACACCAATCTGATTGCCGAGAAACAATCCCAACGTAATACCCAGTGGCACGGGTGCGAAAATCGATGAGAATGACAGTCCCTGCAGGGATACACCGGTATTCATAAAGGCGAACAGAGGCAGGATTACAAAGGCAACCGTGGGATGCAGATCATGTTCCAGTTGTTCGAGTGGAGACTGGTCTTCACCGGAAGGTACCTTCAAGGGGATGAACAGGGCGATCAGGACACCGGCAAGCGTGGCGTGTACCCCGGATTTCAACACTGCCACCCATATCACCACGCCGACAACTATGTAGGGGGTAATACTCAGCACACCTCTGCGATTTAGTACGAAGAGTATCCCGATCCCGACCGATGCGATTACCAGCGACAGAATGGAAAGGTTCGTAGTGTAGAACAGTGCAATGATGATGATCGCGCCGAGGTCGTCCACAATGGCCAGTGTCAGCAAAAAGATCTTCAGAGCATTCGGCACGCGGCTACCCAGTAACGCCAGTGCACCCAGCGCAAAGGCGATGTCGGTCGCCGACGGGATTGCCCAGCCCTTTAAGGCAGCAGCGTCGCCCCAGTTGATAAAGGCATAGATCATGGCCGGTACGGTCATGCCACCGATAGCCGCGAGGACCGGGAGGGTGATACGCGCCGGGTCGGATAGCTCACCACGCATGGATTCACGTTTGACCTCGAGGCCGACGAGGAAGAAAAAGATCGCCATCAGTCCGTCGTTGACCCATAACAACAACGGTTTTGCAATGTCCAGCGCACCGATGCGGATTTCTACAGGGGTCAACAGCAACGCATCATAGAAGGGTTTGAGCGGTGTATTGGCGGCGAGCATCGCGAGTATGGCCGAGCATAGCAACAGGATACTGCTGGCGGTTTCTAGACGGAGGAAGTCGCGGATCGTGCTGATAATCATGGATAACGATGATACCCAAAATCACGCAAGACAACGATATGTAAATTCAAGGCGCAGCGCATGCTGGTTGATCAACGCTCGTCGATCTTGACAACTTCCTCGTCATGGACGTCACCGTATTTTTCCTGCAGCAAGGACCTGATAGTGAGCTGCAGAGCGTCCAGCGACCTGCTGATAAGCAGGCCGGCGTGCATATGGTAAAGGCGCAACTCACAAGCGATGGCGGCATTGATCGAGTCGCGCGGCTCGAAACCGGTCCAGGCCAGCAGAGGCATGTCATTGATATAGTTGTCGATGAATACCCACGCATGGTCATCGAGGACACATTCAAGGCCCCTGATACCCTTGAGCTCGACATGTAGTGGATTGCCAAGCCGGAGAATACCGATACGCACGGCATTGTAGTCATCCTTGGCGAGTTGGCGGGCGCGTACCCTGATGGGCGTATATTGATTGATCCAGTCGGTAGTATAACGCCTCAAGTCCGCCTATCCCGTTGCGCGATAGATGACCTGATCGGGGCGAGGCCCGTCGTTGAAATTGAGGATCTCGAAGTCGGTGGTGATGCGTTCGCCTGCATTGGGGCGAAACTCAATATCTGCGTAGTGTTTGTGTGCGGGATGATTCTTATAGTACTCGACAACCTCCGGGGAACAGAATTTGATCAGCCAGGTATAGGCAAACTTGCTGTCAGGCGTCACGGATCGACCGCCATTGACCTCGCGCACGCCGGGTATCTGCGAAAGAACCTCGATTCCCTTGCTGATCATATGCTGGATATCGGCATCCCTGGTGAGGGTGGTGTTGTAGATAATAACATGTTCGACATTGGTCCATGCCCTGCATTGCATCATGACCTCTGCAGCGCGTCCCGCACTGCCACACAGGTGCATGTATTGCAGGGCTTTTTGCTCCGCCGATTGCCTGACCGCAGAACTGTAATCGCCATGGGATTTTTTACCGGTTGTGCGCAAGCGTTCGCCGTTGCCGTCAAACAGTATGGCGGCGTAATCGATCTTGGCGACGCCGTGACTGATCAGCTTGAAATGCTGATCTTCGCTCAGTTCATGGTCTTCGTGGATGATCAGCGGGATATCAATCGTCTGGTTGATCTTTGCAAGGCGCTGGTAATCCAGTCGGGTGCGGGCCTTGCGCGTGCCGTTGCCGCCACCGATGGTGACGGCGAGAAAGTCCACACCGGTGCGCTCGACAAAGGCCTTTGCCTCGGGGACGTTTGTGAACGTCTCGTTATCCGCGTGATCGTCCCTGTCCTGTTCTTCATCATGACTAGTAAATCCCAGTTTTCCTTCCACGGCGATCCCGCAGCGGTGGGCAAGTTCGGTGATATCCAGTGTCTTCTGGATGTTGACAGGCAGCGTTTCCTGCGCCGTATCAAACATGATGCCGTTGCAGCCGACACGTATCCCGCGGCACAATCCCTTTTCGCCTGTGACGTGATCGAACTGGATCGCAACCGGTACCTGGGTGCGCTGTGCTGCACGTTCAACAGCCGCCATTAAAATCCCGATATCTGCATCTCCGAGGCATGTCTCGCTGATCATCAGGATCACGGGGGAACGGCATTGTTCGGCTGCTTTCAGCAGGCCGCTCAGCATGTCGATGCCCGCCACCTCAAAACTGCAAACCGCATAACGGTTTTCATAGGCGTGATATATCAGATCACGCATATTGACCATGGCCATGGATCACCTCCGGCGTGTATGCCCGGTCTCGGTGTATTCACCGCATCCCAGGATCGTTGAATATGTAAACGACTGAACGGTGCGATCGTCGCAATCGTTATCCTTCGTCCTCCTCACCTTCAAAAACCCGGCTCGCAAGGATGTCTTCGGCCTCGATCGTCATCAGGTCGATCTTCGACAGGCCCTTGCCTGTTGCGAATAACCGGTTCGCCTGACGCAGCCGCGCGCGGTCCAGCGCATTGCGTATCGAACGTGCATTGGAAAAATGCGGCTGCTGCATGCGTTTCTTGATGTAATCGGTGAGCGCCTTCTCGCCGTCACTGCTGAGGCGATAGTTCTGTTGCGCCAGTAACAGTTTTCCGATGGCCAGTAACTCGTCGGCGCTGTAGTCGGGAAAATCGAGATGGTGTGCGATGCGTGACCGCATGCCGGGATTACTCTGGAAGAACCTGTCCATCTTGTCCTTGTAGCCGGCAAGGATGACCACCAGGTCATCACGGTTGTTTTCCATGATCTGCAACAGGATCTCGATCGCCTCCTGTCCGTAGTCGCGTTCGTTTTCCGGGCGGTACAGGTAGTAGGCCTCATCGATGAACAACACGCCGCCCATGGCCTTCTTGATCACCTCACGGGTCTTGGGTGCGGTGTGGCCGATGTACTGTCCCACCAGGTCGTCACGCGTGACCGCTACCAGATGGCCCTCGCGGATATATTCCAGCCGGTGGAGTATCTCGGCCATGCGCAGTGCCACCGTGGTCTTGCCCGTGCCGGGATTACCGGTAAAACACATGTGCAGCGTCGGTGTCTCCGCGCTCAGATGCATCTTTTTGCGGACGCGTTCCACCAGCAACAATGATGCGATCTCGGCGATGCGCGTCTTGATCGGTTTGAGACCTACCAGGTCTTCATTCAGCTTGTCGAGTACCTCCTGGACATGCGAGGCCTCGTACTCGGCCTTAAGATCCACGGGCGTATCGTCGGGAATCTCGATCTGCTTCTGTTCTTCCTGGTTACCTTCCTGCTGTTCTTCCTGTGCTTGTGCGCTCATATAACAGTACCCTGTTTATCGATGTCGAATGTAGTACGGAGGATGCGAACATCCTCCGTACCATGCCGTCGATTCACACTGTCAGGTGTAACGTTCACCTTCCGGTTTCTGAGTGGCATAGGGCACTATGGTGTAGTGCATGCTGCGGCCGTTGGTCTCCTGACGCATCAGGCCGAAACCGGGTTCGTCCTTGGGACGATTAACGATGTACGACATCTTAGGCGATTCCACGCCACGTGTACTATCGAACGCCGTTACACGGATATAGTGATTGGGGAACGCCTTGCGGCAGTCGTTGATCTCCATCAGGATCCCGGCCGGATCCTTGAGGTCGAACATAGGCATGCCGTACATCTCCCAGTATGTGTTACGCGGGTGCGGGTCGTCGGTGTATTCCACGTTGACCGCCCAGCCGTTCTTGAGCGCATACTTGATCTGCGCCGTTATCTGTTCGTCGGTCAGGTCAGGCAGGAACGAAAACTGCCCCTGCGTGATGCGATTGCCATGATTGGTCATCATAATCGTAATCTCCTCAATTCATTAAACTGAAGCGGTTTCGGTCGGAACGAAGTCGGCCGTATCTGTTGACTCATAGTTGAACGTAATGTCCTTCCAGGTATCGAGTGCGGCGCGCAGCGGCGAGCACCACTTGGCTGCAGTCTCGAGTATCTGTGGACCTTCCTTCATGTAATCACGTCCTTCGTTACGTGCCATAACCATGGCTTCGAGTGCAACGCGGTTTGCAATGGCTCCCGCCTGGATACCCTGCGGGTGACCAATCGTTCCACCGCCGAACTGCAGTACCACGTCTTCACCGAGATAATGCAACAGTTGATGCATTTGGCCGGCATGAATACCACCGGAGGCGACCGGCATTACCTTGTTCAGTGATGCCCAGTCCTGCTCGAAGAACAGGCCGTTCTCGAGGCTCATCGGGGTATGTGTAGACAACAGGGTGTCGTAGAAGCCCTTGATCATCAACGGGTCTCCCTCGAGCTTGCCGACGACTGTACCGGCATGGATATGGTCGACCCCAGCCATGCGCATCCACTTGCAGATGACGCGGAAGTTCATGCCATGGTTCTTCTGGCGTGAATAGGTCGAGTTACCGGCGCGGTGCAGATGCAGGATCATATCGTTGTCGCGCGCCCACTTGGCCATGGTCTGGATGGCCGTGTAACCGATCACAAGGTCGATCATGATGATCACTGAACCCAGTGACTTGGCGAACTCGGCACGCTTGATCATCTCATCCATGGTACCGGCGGTCACGTTCAGGTAATGGCCCTTCACCTCGCCGGTGGCGGCGGAGGCGCGGTTTACGGCTTCCATGCAGTAGAGGAAACGATCACGCCAGTGCATGAACGGCTGGCTGTTGATATTCTCGTCGTCCTTGACGAAGTCGAGACCGCCCTTCAGGGCTTCGTACACCACGCGGCCATAATTACGGCCGGACAGGCCGAGCTTGGGCTTGGTGGTGGCACCGAGCAGCGGACGACCGAATTTGTCGAGACGCTCACGCTCCACAATCACGCCGGTGGCGGGACCCTGGAAGGTTTTGAGATAGGCGACAGGCAGTCGCATGTCTTCCAGGCGCAGGGCCTTGACGGCCTTGAAACCGAACACGTTGCCGATGATCGACGCCGTCAGGTTGGCGATCGAGCCCGGCTCGAACAGGTCGATGTCATAGGCGATGTAGGCAAAATACTGGGCCTCGGTCTTGGTGCCTTCACCGGTGTTGGGCACCAGGTCGCAGCGGTAGGCCTTGGCGCGATAAAGTTCGCACGCGGTCAGGCGGTCGGTCCAAACCACCGTCCAGGTGGCGGTCGAGGATTCGCCTGCAACCGCGGCCGCTGCCTCTTCCGGATCCACACCCGGCTGTGGGGTGATACGGAACAAGGCGATGACGTCCGTATCCTTGGGTTGATAATCGGGCTCCCAATAACCCATCTTTTTGTAAGGGATTACGCCGGATTTATAGCGTTCTTTCCCCTCTGCCATGGTTTCTCTGCTAGCCATACAAGTTCCCTCCGGTTTTATCTATATAAGAGTGTTTAAACCCGGTGATTGGGTTTTTTCGTGGTAAAACGGTGTGAGGTAATACGATGCCGCGATTCAAGTATAAATAACAGTTGTTTTTTTTGATGATACCCATAGACTATTATCTATGCTACAACGAGTCGACAGCCAAATCGCCCGTCGCGCGAGCCTGAGGCAACTGCAGGTTTTCGAGGCCATCGCGCGCCACGGCAGTTTCACGCGCGCGGCCAAGGAACTGTACCTGACGCAGCCCACCGTCTCGATGCAGATCAAGAAGCTGGAACAGAGTATCGGCCTGCCATTATTCGAACAGGTCGGCAAGAAGATCTACCTCACCCAGATTGGCGACATGCTGATGCAGACAGCGACGGATGTGTTGCGATCCATGGCCAATTTCGAGATGGCCGTGGCAGACCACAAGGGACTCAAGACGGGCAGCCTCAAACTGGCCGTTGTAACCACCGCGAAATACTTCGCGCCGCGGGTGCTAGGTAGATTCTGCGCCCGTTATCCCGGAGTCGATGTCGCCCTCAAGGTGACCAACCGCGAATCGTTGATCGACCGAATGAACAGGAACATCGACGACCTGTATATCATGGGCAGGCCGCCAGGCACAGACGAATACGAGTTCCAGAGCTTCATGGACAACCCGATCGTGATCGTCGGTCCCGCCGGTCACCCGCTCGCCGCTGAAAAGGACATCCCACTGCACAAGATTGCAGCGGAACCGTTTATCATGCGTGAACTTGGTTCCGGCACTCGGATGGCCGTAGAGTCATTATTCGAGGAGAATCAGCTCAGGTTAAAGGTGCGCATGGAGCTGGGGAGCAATGAGGCGATCAAGAACGCCATCGCCGGCGGGCTCGGCATCTCCGCCCTGTCGGAGAACACCATCGACTTTCAGGCCGAGAAGGAGCTTGCCAGGTTCGACGTGCAGAACTTCCCCATCCCCAAGAAGTGGTACATCGGTTTTCCCTCGGGTAAACAACTATCCGTCATTGCGCAGACTTTTCTCGAATTCATGAAGGGTGATATAGCGCAACAGACACAGCCACGTACGACAGAGTCGGGCAGCTGATAAAAAGCTAGTGGTTCAGTCCGCGGTAGATATTCAACTCGCGCTCGATCCGTGCCATATCATTGTCATCGATGCTGCCGATCAGCTCGATGGTCGAGATATAGTCGTCCGGCAGGCGGTGTTCCCGCGCGCCGGTGAGCACATGTTCCTTGTACCAGTGATAGGGCCGCATGGCCTTGTCGATGTGGAGCGCCACGTAGGTGAAGGCATCCATCATCGCACCGTCCTCGGCCTGCACGGTCACCTGCTTGGACTCGTAGCCCGGACCTTCATGACGGTCGAGGGCGGGTTTGTCGGCGGCGGGGATCTCGAACAGGACGCCGATCACGAGATCATCGGGATTACCGGTGTAATGCGCATCGCATTTGGCAGAGTCGTCCATACCGCGCTTGTGAAACCTGAGCTGGTGGGCAGGAAGGTAGGCTGTACACAGTTTTTTTGCGGTGGATACACGCGCCGACAACCGCCGTGTCGACATGTTGGAGCCATAGGTAAAATAATAAAGTGCGCTCATCGATATCACCCCCTCCGGCAACGAATGCCGGCAACCCGGTCGAGCCAGTGTTTTTGTTTATTATAGTACTTATTCGAGTAGGGCTGAATAGATCAGCCGGTAATCACGCGGTTTCTGCCGGCGTTTTTGGCATCATAGAGGGCCTTGTCAGCCCTCTTGATCATAAAATCCAGTGAATCTCCACTATTATATTTGGTAATTCCAATACTTACCGTGACCTTGATGGCCTTATGGTAGGCGCTTGCCTCGATATTGTGCCTTACCCTTTCGCTGATCTCCCTTGATTCTGTGAGCGTGGTGGCCGGCATCAGGAACAGGAACTCTTCACCACCCCAACGTACGGAGATATCGGTTTTTCGCAGCGTGCCCCTGATCGTATCAGCCACACCGGTCAGGACACTGTCGCCGATGCTATGACCATAGGCATCATTGACCTTTTTGAAATGGTCGATGTCCAGGATAGCGATGGAAAGCTTGCTCTGATAGCGATGCGATCTGTCCAGTTCATACGTTGCGATCAAATAAAACTTGTTGCGGTTACCCAGCCCTGTCAATGGGTCGATCAATGCCTGTTCCTCTATCCTGACTTCGTACGAACCAACATAGTAACCGAAGATCAAAAAGGCGAGCCCCGTGCCGATCGCCATATAGAGGTAGATACCGGGATTGGTCAACAGGTCGTGCATGGGATCAATGCCCCGAAGTTCCTGGATCACCAGCCAACCCGCAGGCGCGCCGAGCGTCAGAACAAGTCCCTGCAGGGGTCTCAAAAGCTTTTTATTATTTATCAGCATCTAGCCGGTCAATTCTCGAATTCAGACAGGACCTCATGTTCCCTTCTGCCTGCCTCCATCCATTCTATTATATATCGGTGCTTGAGAATGCTTTGGACATAAGAGGCCTCGGTCCCCGACAACGAAATGCCGTAACTGGCGAATCGCAGTGCGACTGGTGCATACATCGCATCGGCGATGCAAAACTTGTCAAACAGCCACACATCATCTCCACCATAGCGACCGCGACACACGCACCACAGTTCCCTGATCCGTTCGATGTCTCTCTGCGCCGCATCCGATACCTTTATATCGGAGTACTGCCTGCGACAGTTCATCGGTAGTTCTGAGCGCAGGTTGACGAAACTCGAGTGCATCTCGGCGCTGATGGAGCGAGCGATGGCGCGTGCCTTTGCATCCTCGGGCCAGCCATGTGAATCCGGATACCTTTCAGCAATGTATTCCAGGATAGCGAGCGAATCCCAGACGACGAGATCACCGTCGATCAACACCGGGACCTTGTAGTTTGAATGATAGGGTTCCAGTTCATTGCGCGAAGTGCTGGTATACAGCGCAATGTGTTTCTCCCCGAACGGGATGCCGGCATGCTTCATGAACAGCCACGGCCGCAGTGACCACGAGGAATAATTCTTGTTGCCGATGATCAGTGTCAGCTCAGACATGTTTTGCCTTTATCATGAAGTATTTTCCAAGCACAACAATAAGGATACCGCCCAGTATCATAATAGTCGAAACAACCAGTCGTAGGGTAATAGCTTCGGAGACGAATATTACGCCACCGGCAGCGGCGATAAGAGGTACAAGCAATTGCACCACGGCGGCCTGCACAGTGGAAAGACCGCCGAGTGCCGTATACCAGATGGTATATCCGATCCCGGAGGCAACGGCACCGGAGAGGGTCGCCAGAATTATTCCATTTACAGACAGATCGACATAGGGGATCGCGACCAGGGCCAGCACAGCCACCAGCGGGATGGTCCGGGAAAAGTTATAGGCGGTATCGGCCAGCGGGCTGGCCGAGCCCTTGCCTTTGAGTGTATAGATACCCCAGGCAATCCCGGCGACCGTCATGAGTATGAAGCCGGTCATGGAGGGAGTGTTAACCTTGGGCAGTACAAGGTACACAAACCCTGCAAAGGCGATGAACACACCAAGCCATTCGGCGGCATGCAAGCGCTGTCCCGACTTCAGTGTGATCAGGATCATGGTCATTTGCACAGCGCCGAACAGGATCAAAGCACCGGTTGCCGTATTCAGGGTTATGTAGGCAAATGAAAAGGTAATCGCATAGAGAAACAGCATCAAGGTTGCGACCCAGTTGACGTTTATAGTCGTGTCGCTCCCGGAGCTCCTCATCCGGAGAATCAACACCAGCGTGATGGCACCGGAGATCAGGCGGATGACGGTAAAGCTCACGGCATCGATAGTGTGGTCATCTAATGCCAGTCGACATAACACAGAATTCGCTGCAAAGGCGATGAGTGCGAAAGAGGTAAACAGGAAAGTTTTGACGACAGAACTCATTGCTCGAACGAGTCTAGCTGAAATTGTCTATCGAAGGTACTTAAGCAGACTCCAAATTGACGTAACAGGCGTTATTATTTTTTGCTCGTGTATTTCTTCAGGATAGTAATGACGGCATCATAGCCGTCGTAATTAAAACCTTGCTCAAGAATTTCCCTTTTGCTGATACCGTGAGCTACCAAACCAGATAGATGCTCCTTGTTCCGGCTAGCCAGATCAAGCGGGGTATCGCCATCACTGGTTCTTGCAACGACGGTTGCGCCCTGGTCGATAAGATACTGGACGATGGATGGCCTGCCCGCCATCGCTGCCACATGCAGCAACGTTATATTCTTGCGACCTGACAGGTTGGCAAGTTCAGGCGTATTCACAAGCAGTTTAACGATATCGAGATTATCATTGAAAATTGCCCCGTATATATCCCGCCCGGAGTATTGCGCTCCTTTTGATAACAATACCTTTATCGTATCTATATTACGGGTATCCA
>Ga0315534_1000588_pt1 | contig 25420 bp, 24 predicted proteins | sample SalMarSW160240MG_FD_203094 | JGI IMG/M metagenome (GOLD analysis project Ga0315534, IMG submission 203094) | Salt marsh sediment microbial communities from the Plum Island Ecosystem LTER, Massachusetts, United States - Salt Marsh Sediment SW1602-40 ...
AAATTAATTTATTTTATTAAATTTGGTTTAACGTAAGAATGATATGTAAGAAGATGAAATTAGCAATCACCTCAGATCATGCGGGTTATAGTTTAAAAGAAGAACTGATCAATCATCTGGTGAATGAAGGATATAAAGTAAAGGATTTTGGAACAGATTCGAATGAAAGTGTAGATTACACAGAGTTTGGTCACGCGTTGGCTAAAGTAATTGAAAATGGAGAATACGATTTTGGTATTAGCATTTGTGGTAGCGGAAATGGTATTAATATGACAGCAAACAAGCATCAGGGGATTCGATCGGCATTGTGTTGGAACAGCGAGATATCTGAGCTTGCAAGGGCACATAATAATGCAAACATATGTGCTTTACCGGGAAGGTTTTTATCAGTCGAAGAGGCAATTGTAATTATTGAAACATTTTTAAAAACCTCATTCGATGGTGGGCGCCATGAAAGAAGAATTAAAAAGATTCCGATAAAAAACGGTTGATAAAGATATCAAAATAACGTTGCTATGTTGTCAAATACCTGTAAATACGGAATACGTGCAGTAATTTACCTGGCGATGAATAGCAGGGAAGGCGAAAAGATAGGGATAAAGCAGATTTCACGGGATCTGAATATCCCAACACCTTTTCTTGGAAAGATATTACAATCATTGGCGAAGCAGAAATTATTAAGTTCAACAAAAGGTCCACATGGAGGTTTTGGATTAGGAAAAGAACCGGATAGCATTTCCTTACTGGATATTGTATTAATCATCGATGGTGACGATATATTTGACAGGTGTTTGCTAAATATTATCAGCTGTAAGGATTATAAAAAGGACAAAACACCCTGTCCGGTCCACAAAAAATTCTCCCCCAACCGGAATAAGCTAAGGGAATTATTTGAGAAAGAGACTATTGGAAGTATTATTAAGGAGATAAAGAAATCAAAAGATATACAGATTTAATGATCCTTAATAATCCTGAAAGCTTAAACAAGTTGTAAAATATCTTACAAAATGGCGGGCATCTATATCCATATTCCGTTCTGTAAACAAATCTGTAATTATTGCGATTTTTACAAAGAACTTCTATCTGGAAAAGCAAGTACCATGGTGGAAGCAATGAGGAAGGAAATCGAGTTGCAGGAAAACTACCTTGAAGGAGAATTGATTGAAACGGTTTATTTTGGTGGAGGAACACCAAGCGTAATGTCAACAGAACAGACACTCTCACTATACGATGCTATTAACAAATATAACCAGGTACACGATGGAGTTGAAATAACCATTGAGGTAAATCCGGATGATATAAATTCGGATTATTTGACCGGTTTAAAAAGAAACGGGATAAACCGTATTAGTATTGGAATACAATCTTTTTTTAATGAAGAACTGAAGATATTAAACCGAAGGCATACAGCCGCCCAATCGTTAGATTGCATTGAGAAAACGGTAAAGGCTGGTTTTGAAAACATCAGCATTGATTTGATGTATGGTATTCCTGGAAGCGACAGCTCGTTGTGGGAAAAGAGCATCGATATGGCACTTACAATGCCGGTCAAGCATATTTCAGCGTACCATTTGACCATAGAACCAGGAACTGCATTTGCCAACCTTCTTAAAAAAGGAAAATTAGCACTTATGGAAGAGGAGGAAAGTGTTGAACAGTTCAGGACGTTGATCAACAAGCTGGAGTCGCAGGGATTTTTACATTATGAAATATCCAATTTCTGTAAGGAGGGCTTTTTTTCAAAGCACAACACAAACTACTGGAAACAAAAAAGATACCTGGGCATAGGTCCATCAGCACATAGTTTTAATGGAAACAGCAGACAATGGAATGTTTCTAATAACGATAAATACATTGATGGAATTGGCAGGAATAGAATACCTTATAAAAAGGAGACATTGGATCAGAAAACGCGGTATAATGAGTATATTCTAACATCATTGCGCACCATGTGGGGGGCAGATCTTAAGTATATTGAAGAAGCCTTCAGTAAAGAAGCCAGGGATTACTGCGTGTCGTTATCAAACCGGTTTATCGATTATGGAATGCTGGAGAGAAAAGATGACAGCCTGATTTTAACGCAACAGGGTCAGTTGATTTCAGATAACATTATTTCTGAGTTGCTGATGATAGAATGAGATAAAGCAACAGTGTGCTGTTTATGGTGATCTATTTCAGATTAAATACAGTGGAACCAATTTGATGTCCCTCAAGGTAGAGGTTAACGGTATATTTTCCCGGAATTAAATCACCGTTATTATCCCAGTAGATACACAATTCGATATCCTGGTTGAGGTACTCTACCGTTCGTTTAGCGGAAAATATATATTGCTCTCCATCAAATTCAAAAAGATTATCAGGAGATTCAGCAAGGATCAATTCATCGGGACGCGAGATACGCATATATACATCCTTTTTTCCCGACAGCACAATCGGATTTTCCCTCAACAGAAAACAGACTTTTATTTTATCAACCTTGTCAATTTTATCCTTTTCTCTGCCCCGAGCATTAATTGGTGTTGCAACGATATTTTTGGCAAGAATCACAGAAGCCATTTCAACCTTTTCAGAGAGTTCTTCTTTAATCTGGGATAGTTCCTCCTTGTCTTTTTGAACGGTTTGAAGGTCGCGCTTTACCTGTATGTTTTCTGCCGTTAGTTCCTTGTTTAATGTATTGAGTGAGTCAATCTGCACAATATAGCTTTTCATTACCTGGCGGAGCGTACTGAGTTCCTTTTTATACAGGGTGATCTTCTGTGCATTGGAGGCTTGAACCCGGAGCAACATTTTAATCTTATTTTGCTCCTCTTCGAGTTTCAGGTTCAAACTGTCATTGGAAGTTTTCAGGGTGTCGTATTCGAAAATCAGGTTTTGCAGCTCCCGGGCCAGGGAATCTTTTTCCTCGGTAAGAATAAACTCCATTTCTACCATTTTATTTTTCTGATCAAAATAGAAAAAGATTATAATAGCGAGACCAACAGCAAGCACTGCAATAGCAGCAACCAACCAGGCAATATTTTTACCTTGCAGTTTGCTGTTTACTGCCACTGATTTTTTATTATCATTCTGCACCATCTTACCGGCTGAATATATTTATTATTAGAACGAGGCAAAATTACATATATTTTATTACTATACCATGAATAACAACCAATAGAGAAAAAGAACAAAAGAAAAACTATTTAATTAGTTCTAAACCTTCCAGCGCAGATGATCCCCCAGGAGTATGCATCAGCGCTTTTTGAAACAGAATTTTAGCCTCACGAAGTTTGTTTAATTTGAAGTTGCTCCATCCGAACATGATCAATGCATCATAATCAAATGGATAAAGATTAACCACTTTTTCAAAATAGGTATAGGCTTTTTCATAATCTTCTTTACCATAATAGATTAGCCCCAGCCGGTGATTTGCGATGGAATTGTTGGGATTGATTTGCAGGATTTTTTCATAATGACTGATCACCATGTTCCAGTTTCCCAGAGCAGCAGCAGGATAAACAATACCAAAACGAGCTTCAATGGAATAAGGCATCAGGGTGATCGATTTGTTGTAGAAAGCAATGGATTCTGAAAACAAGCCGGATAGATAAGCCAACCATCCAAGCCGGAGATTTATTTCATATGAATTCTCATCGTACACGTTTTTCAGAACATTCATTGATTCCTGAAAATCACCCGATGCTTCGTGGATGTAACTTTGCTGAAATGCGCGAATTGTTTTTGAAACATCCTGACCATATGTATGTTGAATTGAAAATATGATGCAGGCTGCAACAAAATACATTTTTAATTTTTTGAAATGTTCCATGTTATACCTCCTGTAATTGAATGAACGTGATGTTTAGTAGGATTGTTTAAGTCAGGCAGTTCATCAGAGTAAGAGACATACCTGCTTTCCATCCCCATGTATTCGTAAATGATTAAAAATTCAATGCCCTTTTTACTTAAGGGTATCAGCAAATTTAATCCAAATTTATACTGTATCGGGTTTATATCATTATAGATAACAATACCATCCAGAATAGAAAAATTTGACAATTCTCCCCAGGTTGCATTCAATTCCATCCACAAAGGATTCACTATTTTGAATCCCACCGTTTGATTAATAACAAAATGGTTATTGTAGGCAACGGATTGATTATAGTTGGATTGGTGAGAAATTTTTGTTATCGTATATACGTTCAGGTTTCCCAGAGGGAAAAAACTCAGACGAAGGTCTTTTTGAAATTGATAACGGTCGTTCAGGTTTGAAAAACCAATACCACCATGAAAAGTAAACAATCCCAAATCCAGGTTGCCGGACAGGTAACCAACCCAATTGTTCTCCGGTGAAACGGAGGAATAATTATTAGTTGGAAAAGGACCACCACCCCAGGATGATAAATCATACGTTTTCGGCCTGAGGTTAATATAATGAACGGTAAGCTTCATACTGATATTTCTGTGAACAAACAAGTTGCCTGAAAGAAAAATTTGATACTGATTAAAACGGTCATTGATCAAAGATGTTGTACTTAAATTATCCTGTACGAACAGGCTACGCATTTTGGTTAAATAACCGTAGCCATGAAGCAGAGAGAACCGATTGCTGAGTTGGTGTTCAAACCGGACAGTTAGGTAGTTAAGGTTCTTTTCAATTGGTTGCCAGCCGTCAGCGGTAATTTCACCAGGTAGAATAAAATCGGATGTAATGTTATTGAACTCAGGATTCCAGCGATACGTATTATTGATAGAAAAACCCGTAAGTGCTGCTTTATCGGTAATTTGAAGACGTTTTTTAAGGGATTGAGAGAACTCGGAGACCAGGGCATATGCATCAGTCTTTCTTCCCGAAAATAGATAGGCATAATAGAGATATTCAAGAGCAGAATTGTCTTTAAAATTGAATTCCAGTGCTTTACGGAAATGTACAATTGCTTTTCTGTAATTTTTTTGTTCATAGTATGCTATTCCCAGTCTCATCCGCAAGTAATAGTAATCAAACCCATTTTGAAGCCCCCATTTGCCATATATTAGAAGGTTTTTCCAATCTTTTTTCAGGTAAAAGTCATATGTCGCCTTATCCAGAGCGGAAAAATCCGACGACATCTGACTAAAACCAGTCAAAGAGACCAGCCAAAAGAATACTATGAATACTCCTCTTTTACACATACTGCGCGAATGGTTCTATTGTTTTTATGGCAAACCAGCTGATCAATGCCTGACGGACCAAGCAACAGATGAAATTTGATTTCATTCAGTTTTTTTGAAAAGAAATATTTTCTGGCAACAGATTCAAGTTCGATTTTTGATGGCGAAAGTGTATTGTCGATGGATTGATATTTCACTTCAAATTTTGCATTGAGGTAATTCAGGAAGGGAGCAATAAAGTCCTGAAAAAAAAGGCTAATTCTTCCAAAGAGAAGATTAACAGGATACCGGTCATTAAGCTTCAGGTCCTGGTAATATCCCATTTGTATTTTATAGGCGGCCAGAAATAGATAATACAACAAGGAAGATTTATTCCCTTCGAAATGACGGAAATAAAGAAGATTACCGTCAGATTCGAAGTAGGCTATGCTTTTTGTGTTTTTACATTGTATATATGAATTGTTGTAAACGTCTGTAAATACCTCCCATTCAACCACCTCCTTTTTACCCGCCTTCATGACCTCAAATTTAAATTTCCTTCCGGGGATGAAGTGAAAAGCATCTGTGAGAATTTCCGTAGTATCGATATTAGAAACCCGATCGTGCTGATGGGGATTATCGAACGAACAGAACTGATATCCATTGGCAGCTTTCCTGATGTAATAGCTGAATGGATAGTCCAATGTTTTTGAACCGATAAAAGGAGTTGCCTGGAACTGAAAATGGAGGTGTGGATAAGGCGATCTTCCACTATTACCAACACGTCCAATAACATCGCCCTGTTTTATTTTATCCCCCTCCTTATAACGGATGGAGTCTTTTTTAAGGTGACTTAGCTTGGAGAACAGAAAATCAGTGTGTTTTATCACTGCCGTGTTCCCCCAGTTTTCTTTCAGGTTTACTTCCCCGATGTCGTTGTCTTCTATACCATCAACCACAACTTCCACCGTACCATCTCCCGGAGCCAACACTTCTTTGTTGAAACAAAAATACTCATCCGCCACATCGCCTTTGCCTTTGTATTGATGCTCGTCGTCGTCAGTGATCACAAAATCCCATGCATGTCTCCAATCGCCTTTATGGGTATGTTCACCATCATGTGCCTGAGAAATGGTCCATTCTCCCCAGAAAGGTAGCTTAAAAGGAGTTTTTAATTTATGCCTGAAACGAACGATATCATTCTGAAAGGAGTACAGGTTTTTTTCGGGTGAGTACTGTTGAATAAAAACCTCGCGCAAATGGATACTCTGGCGTGTACGGAACTTCAGGATATAAAGGAACATTAAAACAACAATATTGAATGGCAGTGAATAAATTGGAAGATGAAAAACATCATAAAAAATCGCATTCAGGCTAATGGTCAACAGGGCTACAATCGGGATCAGAATAATTGTCCAGATGTAGGATAAACGGGAAGGAACAACGAAGAACCCCCCAACAGCAATGGCAGTAAGAATAAAATTAAATCCAATATAGCTGTAATGTAAATCGGAAAGGTTTGCACCAATGATTTTGTAAAAAAGAAAAGCAGAATAGAAGCCAATCAGAGACAGCGAAAAAGCGATTCTGGAATAGTAAAGTAACCCGAGAGATATAATAATTCCAGCGAGCACATTGAATTGAAAGAAAATGGCTCCGAGAGCAAGAAAATAGGTGTGCAGTGATTCCGGAATGGAAAGATCATTCCACCACTCATAAACCTGAACCAGGTTGTTACCACCCAGAACAAACAGGTCGTTGAGTGTAAAAATACCACGTTCACTTATCCCCAATGCTTCAAACTGGTATGTTGCCAGACTTACCAGCCAAAAGGAAAAAATAAACGGAACACTTAAATAGGGAAGGGCATATTTACCGATAATTCCTTCAAAACTAACCGCCAGAAAAAGGGTAAGTATGGCAGCAAGGAACAATATAAAGATCAGTGAGAAATTCATTTCATAGTAAATACCCAGCCCCAATCCGACAAGAAGGCTATTGAAGCCATAAATTCCCCGTGAAATTTTGTTCTTATCCAGCCCGATAATATAACCAGCAGATATTGTAATTAAAACGGAGAACAAGCCACAGAAACCAGCAACCAGGTCAATGAAAGTGATCACCAGAAGGAGCAGGGCAAACAGCTTGTGTTCAGAGAAAAAAACCTGCGAATAACTGTTTATTATTCCCTTGAAAAATAGGGTAATGTCCGTTTTAAGGTCCGATCCCATAGTGACAGGTTTCTGGTTCTTATAAATTTATCTCTTTCAGGTGTCCGGGAATTTTTTCAAGGGCTTCAAAAATTTTTAGTGTTTCCTTTTCCCGGATAATATGTGTTTGTTCTTCCGGATCAATGAGCACAATATTCGGGCGGAGGGTAATGAACTGAAGCCATTGGGTCATGTTGTAAGCACCAATCCTGTTAATAACCACATGGTCGCCTTTTTTCAGGAGAGGAAAAACCATATTCTCTCTTAACACATCAATGTTCATGCACAGGGGACCATATATAGCGGTCTCTTCTGTGTGGTGCGAAAAAGGTTGAGCAGGGGTGATCTGATGTTCATACCAGAAGGAAGTAAAAAGAATATTAACACCAATGTCCAGAATAGTTGATCGACGGCCATCCGCCAGCCGTTTGTTAGCCAGGACGGTTCCCAGCAGATAACCTGCATCGTCAATCAGTGCCCTGCCGGTTTCGAGTATTAATACCGGCATGTTTTCAGGTTTAATCTGGGAATTGATCAAGCCGGAGGTAATGGCATCAGCATACTCATCAAAAGAAGGTGCTGTATCGGTTCCTGGCAGATAAGCGCCTTTCAGTGTGTTTTGAGAAGCAAAACCCCCTCCCAGGTCAATGTATTTGACCGAATGGTTGTATTTTCTCTCAAGACTGACGGCCAGTTCTGCCAGTTTCATAGCTGCCACACGGTAAGCATTAGCTGAAAGGATGAATGTCCCGATGTGGGTATGCAAACCGACGAGATCCAGTTTTTTGCTCATCATGATCCGGTTCAGTACATCCCACGCTTCACCGTTTTCATAATTGAAGCCGAATCTGTCCCACATGGGATATATCCCGGTATCCATATTTACACGTATAGCAACTTTTGGTTTTTTCTTCAAATGTTCGCTGACGTCGATTAGCAGATATAGTTCATCGAAATGATCAATGTGGATCAGGGAATCATTCTTGATCGCTTTTTCCAGGTCCTCCCGTGATTTATCAGGACCATTAAAAATGATATATTTCCCTTCAACACCGTTGTTCAGTGCTTTATCATATTCGAATCCGGAAACAACCTCAGCCCAGGCGCCTTCCTGGTGGTAAATCCTGCAAACAGCATCCAGGTAATTTGTTTTATATGACCAGGCAAATTGAACTTTAGGATACCTGGTTGAGAAAGCACGTTTGGCATCATTAAATGTTTTCCTCAATGTCTTTTCTGAAATGATGAACAGGGGAGATCCGAAATCATTTATCAGGTCCTTTACCGGCAGACCATCAATTGAAGTGATTGGATCAAATTCCATTTTAATACCGAATTTACTGGGCATTCCTGAACTAAGTTTCTTAATGTATGGTCTTTCAAATGGTAACTTTTCCATGGTATTATACGTGTTTATTGATATCCTGATAGATTCTTGTTTTAGCAGCAGGTATTATAATTCTCCTTTTGTTGAAAGGGATTCAAATTCATTTAATCCGACGATCATGTCCCAGGAATACCGGACAAACATTTTACCGATATCGTATTTTTCAAACGGTTTTACCGGGTAGCCCAAGGCCAGTTTTACCAATGCCGCAGGCAGGTTTTGACCTGCACCTACCGCCAGGTAAACCCATGCCGGGATTCTTGGGTTGATCTCAATAACATACAGTTCATTTTTTGTCGTTTTTATCAATTCAAGCTCCATCCCGCCCTTCCATTTTGTCGCTTTGATGATCCTGCGTGTAAGGGCTAACATGTTTTCATCCGCAAGGGTTATACCACCCCATGCTTTTCCTTTGTCAGTAATGTATTGCTTACGCATGGGAACAGCTCCGACCGTATTCCCTTTTCCGTCACCCAGCGCGATAACATTGACTTCAGTCCCTTTAACAAATTCCTGGATGATAATGGGCAAACCCCATTTTGCACTGATCTTGTTAAAATGCATTTTCACCTGTTCTTCATTGTAAGCAATGTATGCATCATAAAATTTACCTTTAACCATCAGCGGATAGTCAAAATCGTCCTGAAGGCTTAAGATTTCCGAATGATTCAGTATGGGTTTACTTTGTGGTACATCAACCTGGTACTGTTTACCAAATTCCGGGAGATTCACTTTATGTCTTTGATCAAGCTGCTCAAGGGTTGGTAAAAAGGTATGAATACCCATTTTTTCAAGCATTGCAGAGGATTTGATGAATGTATAAAGCTCAGCATCAAAGTTGGGAATTAACACGTTAATGTTCTCCACGGAATTAATGAATTCAAGTCGCTTGATCAGGCTGTCAGAGCCCTCGGAAGGATAAGGAACCTGGTAAACTTTATCCACAAGATCGTGCATATAAATTCCCGGCTCCAGGGTTTCATAAGCAAGCCCAATCACCCGAACATCAAAATCCCCGGATTCTTTGATGCTTCGAATTACAGGTATACCGGGACCCGGATTGTCCGTATTATTGAGCCCTGTAACAGCCAGTGTCAGTTTTATTTTGTCCATCAAGGGTAGGTTTGAATAACATTAGTTGGAAATGAAATCGGTCCGATATAGTATATGCATTTGGGAAAAACGCACATAACAGACCAACAATAAAATCGTTGGAGTTGCATGTTTTATTCCTCCCGGGAACTTTTTTCTACCAGGCCATATTGTTCCAGTATATTGATGAAGTCATAATAATATCGTTCAAAGGATGCAGTATCCGTATCATATTTTTTTAGCATAATGGTCTGTATTTCATCGGACTCTTTTTCCAGTTTAAGCAGTTCAATAATTTCAGCACCAATGGGATTTAAGGAATACGATTCCCCGGAATTTGGATCAAAAACAAACCCGGATTCACTGATTGCAATATTCTTTTTAAGCTTCATAAGATCGATTTTATTGAATGTTAGTGCAATAATATTGTTTCTCCATCAGACCGTTGTTATAAAATTTAGTAAAAATGTTACAAAAATTAAGCCGGGAACCGTTTGGTACAATCAGGAATAGTGCACAGCCATGTTTGAATGCGGGTTGATAAAATCGGATCAATAGAGGTTATCCAGCGGTTTTTTCAGGGGCGTTTCGTTTTTCTTGAAGTCTGAAACAGACAATCCGGTAATCTTTTTGAATTGATTGGAAAGATATTGGACACTGCTATAATCCATCATATAAGCAATCTCGCTCAATGTATATTCGTCCTGGTGCACAAGTTCCTTAATGCGTTCAATTTTTTGAAGTATAATGTATTTTTCGAGTGTTATACCCTCTGTTGCTGAAAAGACCTTGGACAGGTATTGGTAGCTCATACCCAGTTTCTCAACCAGATAATCTGATTTTCTGATAATGGAATCAACATTGTTTAACTGGTGAATGAGCTCAATTACCGCGAATTTAATGTTTTCAACCAGGATCTTTTCACGCCCGAGGATTATATCAAAACCATATTTTTGAAGGATCTGCCGAATTTTTTTTTCACTAACAATCCCGGGATCATAACGTAATACAGCCATCCCCAGTGTTATATACTCTACGTGAATGTTAGACTTGTTAAATTTTTCTTTCAGCAGATGAATAGCACAATTGGATACCATATTTTTGATATGGTAGGTTTTTGTGACTATTTTTTTTTGTCTGGTCATACAACCGGAAGAAACCTGTACGCGGTAAAAATAACCAATTTTATTTTGAGGAGTAAAGATCGTGTCGTAAAGTATGTAAAACAAAATCAGGAGGGCAACGGAAACCAATACCTGAACTCAGGTTTTTAAGAAATGGAATAATTTCAAAAGAAGGGAAACCAGTAAACAGAGTCCCAGGAAAAGAATGATTGCCGGAGAGGAGGGTATATCCATAATCCAGGACAGGTACAGCCCGAGAATGGTTGCAATGCTACCAACTATAAGGCCGATAATGATCCGAGAAGACCAATTTTGTGCAAACAATGCAGAGATGGATGCAGGGATAATCAGGAAGGCAAAGATGGTCAAAATTCCACCCACATTGACTGCTTCAACAATAACAATTCCAAAGCTGAAATAGAAAAGAAAATCCCACAATTTAGGGTTTGAAACCACGGTTTTTTCTGATTGGTAATGTTTTGTTAAAGCAAGAAATTTGTGACGGAAGATATAGTGAAAACTTCCCACAACAGCAACAACAACCAGGAAGCGCAGATTCTGAGACCAGGATACCCATAGAATTGCACCGGCAAGCATATCATGAATGTGTACATCCCCACCGGCACCCTTATCCAATATGATGACCGCACCGGTAGCTGCAGCAGCATAGGCTATTCCAATAATTGCCTCGAGCGGGATTTTGATCTTTTTATCTTTTAGTACCGTAAAAATTGCTGCAGCAAGTGTACAGAACAGGTAGGCCATAAACGTTCTTGAATCATGCTCACCACCCTGGTTATGATGGACAATATTCATCTCCTGCAGGACCAGGGAAAAAGCACTGCCCAGAGCAGCAATCTGTGCCAGCGCAATATCGATGAATATTATTTCCCTTTTGATAACATGGATTCCGAAATAAACCATGATCAGAATAAGAAGAAGACATGCCACAAAGGGCGCCAGCATAAAGTCCAAAGCAGTAAACATCAGTTCTTGTTATTATGTTTCAGGGAGCGAAATTTTTTGGATAAAAGCTTCAAAAATGCAAGGAGAAAAGCGATCAAACCGAGAAGACAAACAATCGCCGGGCCGTTTGAAATATTCATACTATAGGATATGTAAATGCCGCTGAAAGATCCCAGGACCCCAATGATCCAGCTCCAGATAAACCGGGCCCTCCATTTTTGTGTGAATAGCGTTGCTGTAGCAGTGGGGGCAATCAGCAGCGTAAAAATCAGGAAAACACCACCCACCGGTACAGCTTTGACTATGACAATTCCAAAGGTTACGTAGAATAACAGCTCGAATAACCTTGTCTTTCCAGGAGAATAAGGAAGACCATCGTTTGAACCGGAGATACGAATAAAGGATTTTTGAAAAAATAAATGAATAATAGCAATGATCGCAAATAAAATAAAACAGGATAACACATTTTTCCAGGTTACCCATAAAACATTACCGGTAATGGTTTTGGTAATGAAATTGGAACCGCCGGGAATCCTTTCCGCCAGCAACATGGCTAATCCCAATCCAAGGCAATAGATTATTCCGATGATTGCCTCCTGCGGGATGACCTGCTTTCTGAATTTTGTTAATGCAAAAAGGGCTATTATTACAAGCGTAAAAGCATAAGAAATGATTTGAACGGAAAGCGATTCTTCCGCGAATCCCAACAGCAGTCCGATCATGGTTCCCAGTGCCGCAATCTGGGCAAGCGCAATATCAATAAAAATTATGCCGCGCGACAGGATGTGGTTGCCAAAATAGCCCAGAATGCCAGCAAGCATTATGCAGGCAGTAATAGGAGCAGCAAGGAAAACCAGATTATCCAGCATTTTCCAGTAGGTTAATCATGAATAATAAAGCGATAAATATACCCATTCTTTTTACTTAATGTTGGCATTGATCTGTTCTATCCAGTAATCAACCAGCTGAAAATTATCATTGATTCCGGGAACCCCCTGCACGAAAAGCGGAAGATAGAGGGCTTTAATACCCGTTTTGTCCTCAATCATTTGAGGTGATTTTTTCTCAAAATAACTGGCAACCAGCATCAATTTAATATTCTGATCTTTAATCAACTGGATCATAGTTTGTACATGTTTTGCTGATGGTGGAATACCTGGTTTTGGCTCAATGTATCCGATGACATTCAGGCCGAATGTTTCAGCAAAATAAGCCCAGTTCTTGTGATAGGCTACCACCTTTTTGCCCCTGAAAGGCAGTGCCTCTTTTAACCAGCCACCCAGATGATCAATCAATTTCCCTCCCTCATAGGAGTTTTCCAGAAATGTAAACAGGGTTTTATTTTCCAGCAGTTTGGTTAATGTTTCACCCCCGAACAGATCCACCAGTTTATCGCCAAACAGAGTACGATCGATCCTCTCTAAAAACTCGTCGCGGTTCATTTGGTAAAAGTCGGCATTTGCCGGGTCGATTTTTATAAGTCCGATGGTGATATTCCTGGCAATGATTTTCCAATTCAAGGGGCCGGTATTGATGTGCGGGTTGCCCATTAAATGAACATCTCCTTCGGTCCGATCTCCCTTTTCAACTTTTTGCAGAATCTTCACCCCATCCGACACAGCAATAAAACCGATCTCGCCATCCATGATTTGCCGGTTACGAGCTTTGTCAAGCAGCGTGGTAGACCACATCTCCAGGTCCATCCCAGTCGTGATCCATACATCAGCATCTGAAAGCATCATGGCATAACTGGGTTTTGGGGGAACGAAATGAGGATCCTGCTCCCCGTGGGCAATAAACGTTATGTTTGCCTGATCTCCTGCAATTTGACTGGCAATGGCAGCATAATCGGAGAAGGAACAAACAATATTCAATGATGCTCCCAATGCTCCTCCATGATACCGGGTCTGCGTCCTTTGCTGGTTTCTATGTTGTGCCTGTAACTGAGTTGTCTCTGCAGCTACCAGCATGCATGTCACTATGAGTATGGTTGTATAGAACCATTTTTTTTGCCTTTCTTTCTTCATGGTGTTTGTGTTAAATGTTCTTTAGTAAGCTTCGTGTTTATGTGGTCCCATAGCCCAACATACCTGGATAAGAACAGTGTGGTTGTTGGGGAGCAATCCTACCGGAAAGGATTCCCAACTCACTATGTTTCTCCAGTTATATTGATATTGAATGCGGGTAAAAATAAATTCACTTTGCCAGAAGTCGAGATTTATGGTATAATCCCATTCCTGTTGTCTGTTGTCGGCAGGCAATTCCGAATAGCCAATCCGGCCACCGATCCAAAAACGGGCACTAAGTTTATTTTGAATGGATGAATAGAAACCCTTGCTCTGAATGGTTCCTGAGGCGTCTTCTCTGTAACTGTACAGAAATTCAGTCTTCCAGTCAAACGTCCGGTATTTTGACCTTCCCACCGGTACCCATTTATAGGATAAGCCAAGACTTCCAATATAGGACCTGTTATCTCCAGCTGTTGGATTCTTCCCGGTAACACCACTTAGCCTGAATTCGAAATAGCTGTTTTCTGAGATATCGTAGTAATTTTTGAACTGGCCGATATAGAGAAGCCCGGCATCCAGCTTGCTATCGAAACTCACATCATTTCCACCGTTTATAATGGATATATCCAGTGTGCTGGCATCAGAAAAAAGAATTTTCGGCAACATAAAATTGGCTGCAAAACCCACACCACCAAGTCCCGCATTGCTGAACAAATTCACAAGCGCCCTGGGGCGGTCAAATTGTGGCAAAGCATGATCATGATACCTGTTCAACGGCCCGAATTCAGCGTAAAAAATCCCAATCTTAAGGTTCATCTTAAGGGGCAGGTTAAGCCACTCCATATAGGCTTCCTCAATGTTGATCCCATCCTCGGTAATGGAAATGAAATTCTTGCCCCGTGTAAACGGATCGAGCGGTGCAACCAGGGCAAGCTCTACTTCTCGCAGAAAAAATCCATTGTTTCCATAGGAAAAATCCCCCGGTTCCGTAATGAATTCATGATCGGATGAGCTGAACGCACCAAAAAAATCACCCCCCAGACTTATATTGGGATTTAATCCCTGTTGCTGGCGAACACCCGTGTGAAACTTTTTGGACAGATCCATCTCATCTTCTTTCTCTTTTGCTGCCAGCTGATCCGCTTCTTCAAGCAGCTTTTGCAAATCATCCTCTTGTTCCCTGGTTTTTATTTTTGTTTCAAATTGCATCATCAGGCTGTCGAGTTTCAATAATTCCCGTTCGTATTTCTGTTGCAGAGACCGAAGTTCTTGTCTGAGCAGTGCTAAAGAGTCAGAAAGAGCTTCTTCCTGTGCAAAAAGATTTTGCCAGAGACCTAGAAAAAATACCAGTATGAATAAAAAAACAGATTTTTTCATCTTATTACCCTTTATTAAGTTCGCAATTTAAATACAACCCTTCCAGTCTCTAACCGGTGGATTGAGGTATGATGGAAATCTTAATATCGGGTTGCAGGAGGTGCGTGATAGTTTTTCAGAAAGTAGAGATCAGTCGGTTTATAGATTTCCAGGATCGGAAAATATGCATTGTTAAGAAACCGGGGGAAAAGAGTCAATGTTAAAATAAAAAAAATAAACGTAAACAGTGCAATAGAGATGTTATCCAGGAGAAGGAACTCAAAGGAACTGTGATTGTGGGATTGAAAAGGGACACCGGAATTTTCTTTCTTATAGGGGTGGGCATGTTTAACGATTGAGCCGCTGGCAAGCTTATGGTAATGCTGGTTCAGATTTGAATTCAACACAAAACATAATACGGTAAGGATCATTACCGGAATAATAAAACGTGCTATTTTTCTAAAATAAAGCACAACCCATTAGAATTGTTGGTTATAAGCAAATTTACAACATGTTAATGTAACGTAAAGCATGTTATACAACAAAATATTTTTATTTCGGACAAGTCAACCAGGTTACACTGGGGTTCTTTTACTAGTTTTCGGTTGCTGGTTTTAGCATCGAACGGATCCAAAATCCCAGGCCTGTCAAAACAAATGGAATGCTAAGCCATTGACCCATATTCAGTTTCATGCCTGCTTCAAATGCCACCTGATCCTCTTTTATGAACTCAATAAAAAACCGGGCAGTGAAGACCAGGATCAGAAAAAGACCAAACAGTCTGCCTTCATTTATTCTTCCCTGGGCCCGGATATAGAGGATGTAAAGAAGAATAAAAATGATGAAATAGGTCAATGCCTCGTAAATTTGAGTAGGATGTTTCGCTATTGTTTCGCCATTGCGTAAAAAAACAAATCCCCAGGGTAATGTTGTTTCCATACCATATATTTCGGAGTTCATTAAATTCCCTATACGGATAAAAAATCCAGCCAATGCAACGACAATAACAATACGGTCAATGGTCCAGAGGTAGCTCTTTCTTGTATTTTTTGCAAAGAAGTAAATTGCCAGTAAGATGCCGATGGCTGCACCATGACTGGCAAGCCCTCCTCTCCAGATTTTCAGGATTTCGATGGGATGACTCAGGTAATACCCTGGTTCATAAAACAGGCAATGCCCCAACCTTGCCCCGACGATTGTACCAACAGCCGTATAAATGGTTAATTTATCCAGCACTTCAATTGGAATACCCTCTTTTTTAAAAAATTTTGCGAGGATCCAGTAGCCAAAAAAGAAACCCGAGGCAAATAATAAACCATACCAGCGAATTGCAAAATTGCCAATCCTGAATATTTCGGGGTTAACATTCCATTCGATATAAGCCAAAATCATCATCAAGCAATTTAGTCTTCAAATCTACAAAATATATCCAATTACTTTTCCCCTAACCATTAAAATCACCATATTCTTTGTAAGTTTGCAGAGATCACTGTAAAAGCCAGTTTACCAGATTGAAGGCAAAGCATGTCATATTACTGCTCATCGGAACCACATTCATTTTCCTCTATTATTGTGCCAAAGTGGGCACTCCTTCCGGTGGTAAATTGGATGAATCACCGCCAGAAATCAAAAAAAGTATCCCGGAAAACTATTCCACCAACGTTCAAACCAACAAATTTGAAATTACCTTTGATGAATATATTCAATTGAAGGAAGTTTATCAGAAATTACTCGTTTCTCCCCCTCTTACGGCAAGGCCTGAAATACGACTTAAAGGGAAATCCCTCATGGTGGAATTATCGGAGGATCTTACTCCCAATACCACCTATACCTTTAATTTTTTCGACGCCATTGTGGATAACAACGAAGGTAATCCCCTGGAAAATTTTGAATTTGTTATCTCTACGGGTGAACGGATTGATTCATTATCCATTTCAGGTAATGTAATCCGAGCATTTAACCTTGAAATGGAAGAGAATGTTTATATTCTTCTACATGAAAACCTGGAAGATTCTGCGTTTACAAACCTTGTACCCAATTATGTAAGCAAAGCCGATGAATTTGGGAATTTCCGGCTCAATAATTTGAAAGCAGATACCTTCAGGCTGTATGCATTAAAGGATGCCAACATGAATTACAGGTATGATCAGCCCGGCGAATTCATAGCGTTTCTTGATTCGATGATCGTTGTAAAGCCAGACGTTCAGCCATTATTGGATACAATCCGGTTGGATTCGACTGCCATTACAGTAAATCCACCGGTTATTCAAAACCTTAAGCTGTACCTGTTTCAGGAAGAGAAATTCGAACAATATTTAAAAACCACAGAGAGAAAGCGACCGGAGCATTTGTTGTTCATTTTCAACGAGCCACTGAAAACGATTCCCGAAATTCATCTGGTGGAGAGGGATGCTGATACGGCTTGGTATCTGCTTGAACGATATGTGAACGGAGATTCAGTTAGTTTTTGGATCAGTGATACCTCCATAAGCAACCTTGAGTTTCTGGATATTGAGGTTCTCTATTTAAAAAACGACAGCACCAATAATCTGGTCGAATTCAAGGATACCATCACCCTCCGATATACCAAACCGATCCAACCCAGAACAAGAGGGAGAGATACCGAGCCAGAAGAGGAGCCGGCACCTCAACTCAGCATAACTACGAATCTTTCCAGTGGCAGAGGATTTGATCTGAATGGGAAAATCAGGCTGGAAACACCCACACCGATTCATCAAATTGATACCTCCAGGATAGAACTTGTTGAAAGTGAAGATACGTTGCAGCATCCCGTTCTTTTTAAACTCGCAGGGGATACATTGGGGTATCGTACATTTTTCATCTCACCATCATGGAAGGAAAACAGCTTCTACAGCCTGACATTATTTCCAGGGGCCTTTATCGATCTCTATCGGGTTACCCACGATACCACAACATGGCGTTTTAAAACCCAGTCCATGGATTATTATGGTGCAATCCTGCTCTCTGTTTCCAATGTTAAACAGCATCTTGTGGTTCAATTAATGGATGGAAAAGATAACATCCTGAAAGAAACATCTGTTGAAAAGGATTCTCTGATCACATTCCGGTATCTTAAACCGGGACCATACAAATTGAAATCGATCGTTGACTGGAATTCAAATGGGAAATGGGATACGGGCGACTTTTCTAAAAAAATACAACCCGAAGAGGTGCTGTTTTACGATGAGGAGATCGAGGTCAGATCCAATTGGGAATACGAAATTGAATGGATCATTCAAACATACCGGACAAAAAAACAAACCGATCAATTCCTAAACAAATAACGCAAACCATGAAAAAACGACATTTCTTTCAGATCCTGCTTTTTGTACTTCTTCTTTCTGCTTGTACAACAGAAAAGTACGAGGTAAAGCAGAAAACCGATAAAAACGGTTTTACCTATGAATATGTCACCAACGATCCTGTAAAGGCAAGGATTTATACACTGGCAAATGGGTTAAAGGTCTACCTTACCGATAACAAAGATGAGCCCAGAATTTATACCGCCATAGCAGTCAGAGCAGGATCCGCTTCAGATCCCGTCGAAACAACGGGTCTCGCCCACTATTTTGAACACATGATGTTTAAGGGGACGGATGAAATCGGAACGCTTGATTGGGAGAAAGAGAAACCACTCCTGGATGAAATCTCGAATCTGTTTGAACAACACCGTAATACCCAGGACCCGGAGACAAAGACACAGCTTTATTTTAAGATCGATAGTGTATCTGCTCTTGCAGCCCGTTTTGCGGTCGCCAATGATTATGACAAACTGGCTGCTAGTATTGGGGCAACAGGGACCAATGCCGGTACCGACTATGATATGACTGTTTACATTAACGACATACCATCGAATGAACTGGAACAATGGGCAAAACTGGAAAGTGAGCGGTTCACGGATATGGTCCTGCGTATTTTTCATACCGAACTCGAAACAGTTTATGAAGAGTATAATATGTATCAGGATGATGATAATGTTCGAGCCGATGAAGTGTTGATGTCCAAAATGTTCGGAGATCACCCCTATGGGCGTTCTATTATTGGATTACCTGAACACCTGAAAAATCCATCACTGGTTAATATTTATCATTTTGCTGAAACCTATTATGTTCCAAACAATATGGCAATTGTATTATCTGGAGATCTTGACTTTGAAGAGACCATTCAAATCATTGATGCACATTTCGGGGATATGGAACCGGGTGATTTGCCTGTCCAAGCACGCCCAGAAGCACCGGCAATTGATCAGCCCATTGTTGATACGGTCACGGGGCCATCTGCCGAAAACCTGATCCTGGCATTTCGCTTTAACGGAATGAATTCAGAAGATTATAAATATGTCACGCTGATCGATATGATCCTTAGCAATAGCCAGGCAGGATTAATTGACCTGAACCTGGTTCAGGAACAGAAGGTGTTGTCTGCCGGATGTTATCCCTATTTTCTTGCCGATTATGGAGCACATTATTTCTATGGAACACCACGCGAAAGTCAAACCCTTGAAGAGGTACAGGATCTTTTGCTTGCAGAAGTTGAGAAGATTAAATCGGGAGAGTTTGAGGATTGGACCATCGAAGCCGTGATCAATGACCTTAAACTGTCGGAAATGCGCCAGCAGGAAAGCAATTATGCCAGAGTATTTAACTATGTTGATGGTTTTGTAAAAGATGTTGATTATGTCAACCTGGTTTCCTTTCTGGATGATCTGGAAGAGATTGATAAAACAGAGATCACGGAGTTTGCGCAAAATCAGTATAATGAAAACTATGTGCTTGTATATAAACAAACCGGAGAAAATGATAATCTGGTTAAAGTTGAAAAACCACAAATTACTTCGGTGCCGATAAACAGGGAAGACCAATCTGGTTTTTACAAAGAATTTATCAAAGACCAACCCGAACCGATTGAACCGGTTTTTGTTGATTTTGAAGAAGAAATAACCTCTCGAAAACTGGGTAGTGGAATTGATATCAGCTATATCGAAAACAAAACCAATGATATATTCACCCTGCAATATATCCTGGATATGGGTAAGAATCATAATATCAAATTGCCACTTGCGGTTAACTACCTACCCTATCTGGGAACAGATGATTATTCTGCAGCAGATCTTCAGAAAGAATGGTTTAAACTGGGTCTCAGTATGGGTGTATATGCCGGAAATGAACGATCTTATATTTACATTACCGGATTGGAGAAATCTTTTGAGAAAGGGGTTGAACTACTGGAACACGTGTTGTCAAATGTGGAACCGGATCAGAAAGCATACGAGGATTATGTTGATGGAATCCTGAAATCCCGAGCAGATGCAAAGCTGAACAAAAATTCGATTTTATGGGGTGGCTTGTTCAACTATGGGATGTATGGCCAACAATCTCCGTTTACCCATCTCATTCCGGAGGAAGAATTATTGAACATTGACCCCGGGGAACTTACCGATCTATTGAAAGACTTGACTGAATATAAACACCGGATCTTTTTCTATGGGGAAATCGATTTATCTGACGCTCGTGTTATCCTTGATCGTTTTCACATCATCCCGGCCATTTTAAAAGAATATCCGGAACAAGTCTATTTTGCAGAAAAAGAGACCGACGAAAACCAGGTCTATTTTGTGGATTATGACATGGTTCAGGCAAATATCCTGTTTTTAACAAAAGACACGAAATTTAACCATGAATTAATACCCATGGCACAGCTCTTCAATGAATATTTTGGGTCGAATATCGTTTTTCAGGAGATCCGGGAATCCCGTGCGCTGGCCTATTCTGCCTTTGCCACATTCAGTATACCATCAAAACCGGATAAATCGCATTATGTTTATTCCTACGTTGGGACCCAGGCAGACAAGCTGAAAACTGCAACCGATGCAATGCTTGAGTTAATGAACAACATGCCAAAAGCGCAAAAACAATTCGATCTTGCCCGTGAAACAATCATGAAACGTATTGAAACTGAAAGAATAACAAAAACAAATATTTACAGCACCTATCAGATAAACAAAGATCGTGGTATTGAATACGATATTCGCAAAGATGTGTATGAAACCATGCAAACAGTTACATTGGAAGAGCTAGAAGATTTCACCAACAACCATATTTCCGGGAAACATTATAACTTCCTTGTATTGGGAAGCAGAGATATGATCGATATGGATGTTCTGAAAAACCTTGGATCAGTTAAGGAATTAACGCTTGAGGAACTATTTGGTTATTAATCCCAGGTGGTAAACCCATGAACGGAAACAAACCATATTGCATGAAAAGACCAGGGAATTTACTTTCTTTTTGTTTGCTTATAGCAACCCTGTCCATAACGTCAGCCGGACAGGATGTTTATATTCAATATGGGAAAGCATCCTTCTATGGTGATAAGTTTCAGGGGCGGACCACTGCCAGTGGGGAGATCTATGATCATGACAAACTAACAGCTGCACATCTTTCTTTGCCGTTTGGAACAGAGGTAAAAGTAACCAATCTTTCCAATAATAAGACAACCATTGTACGGATCAATGACCGGGGACCATTTGTGGAAGGAAGAGTAATTGACCTGTCAAAAAAGGCCGCTCAACAACTGGATTTTATCCCCCTGGGTCTTGTAGATGTCAAGGTTGAAGTGCTTGGCATAAAGACAGGAACCTCCGACCAAACAACTGTTGAAGCGCCGCAACAGGATACAGGGGAACAGGAGTTTTATGAATTGCTTGCCCGACGGGTTTATCCCGCAGGTTTTGGTGTACAGATTGGAAGTTTCAAAGAGCTGGCAAACCTGATGAGGATAACCGAAAACCTGAAAGACAGATACCAAAATGAGGTAACCGTCCAGGTGGTGATCATCAACATGGTGAAAGTTTATCGGATTATCATTGGTGCCTTTCCAAACCGCAATGACGCGGAACGACTGGTAAAAAAGCTAAATGCTGATTATCCGGATTGTTTTGTTGTAGAATTTGAGAAATTGTAAGGTTGTTCATACGGAATACTTTTTACATTTGCTAACCGGCGAATCGACCGGGGGATGGTCATCTAATCCTGTAACACGATACAAACATGAAAGAGGTTGCTATTGGTATTGATATTGGTGGAACGAATTCCGTTCTGGGAGTGATTGACCGGGACGGGAAGTGTCTGGCTGAAAGCGCTATCTCATCCCAGGCCCACGCTGAAATAGAACTATTCCTGAGAGCAATTGTAAAGGATGTTAACCGGATGCTGGAGGATTTGAAGGAAGACGTTCAGGTCAAAGGAATTGGAATTGGTGCACCCAATGGGAATTATTATTTGGGAACCATTGAATATGCCCCCAATTTGATTTGGAAAGGGGTTATTCCCCTGGTGGATCTAATGAAGCAATATTTTGATTTTCCCACCATTGTCCTGACCAACGATGCCAATGCTGCTGCCATAGGCGAGATGATGTATGGAGGTGCTCAGGGGATGAATGATTTTATAATGATTACCCTGGGGACAGGCGTGGGTAGCGGAGTGGTGGTAAACGGAAACCTGGTTTACGGGCATGACGGTTTTGCCGGAGAGATTGGACACATACTGGTTGATCCCATGGGAAGGGAATGTGCCTGCGGAAGAAGAGGTTGTCTGGAAACCTATGCTTCTGCCCCGGGAATAAAACGAACCGTGTTCGAACTGCTTGCCGACACCGCCCAACCGAGCAGTTTACGGAGTATCGCATACAATAAAATGAATGCTAAAATAATTCATGATGCCGCAAAAAATGATGATAAAATTGCACTCGATGCTTTTGATTTTACCGGAGAAATCCTTGGGAAAGTACTCGCCGATTGTGTCGCATTCTCCAGCCCGGAAGCCATCTTTCTGTTTGGCGGATTAGCCAATGCCGGCGATTTTATTTTTAAACCCACCAAACAGTATATGGAAGAAAACCTGCTGAAAATATATAAAAACAAAGTAAAATTGCTGCCCTCAAAACTCAATGGTGCTCATGCTGCAATTTTGGGTGCAAGTGCCCTGGTGTGGAATGAGGAAGAAAAACAGGCCCAATGAAAATTTTCACCCTGTATGGTCTTGTTATCACCCTTTTGGTTTACTGCCAGGGTATCCATGATGCACATGACCGGAATGCGGGAAAATCCATTCGCAGGGTACAAAACGATAGTGAAGATTCTGTTTTTAACCGCGATGGTACAACCATTCTTACCCGGTTTAGAACACAATCCGGATACCGGAGGACAATAGCTGAAACAGGTTCCTTTGGTTCATTCTTAAGAAACCTTCCACTCAAACCGCATGGTACAAACGTATTGCTCTATGACGGATCCGTTAAGCCGGGAGAAGGAATTCACTGCGCTGTTGTGAACCTGGATATTGGAGATAAAAACCTTCAACAATGTGCGGATGCCATCATCCGGCTAAGGGCTGAATATCTATTTGAGAAAAATCAGTTTCCAAAAATCTCTTTTAATTTCACAAACGGGGAACGGGCAGATTATGTGAAATATGCTGAGGGCTTCCGGGTTATCGATATCGAACATAATATGCGGTGGGTAAAAACAGCACAACGAGATTATTCCCATGATACTTTTCTGGATTACCTGGAACTGGTGTTCACCTATGCCGGTTCCTATTCGTTAAACCGGGAACTTATACCCGTTAAGAACACAGAAGATATGGAAATTGGGGACGTTTTCATCCAGGGGGGATTCCCGGGTCATGCTGTTATCGTGGTCGATATGATCCTAAATGAAAAAACCGGAGAGTACCAGTTTCTACTGGCTCAAAGTTATATGCCGGCACAGGAAATTCATATCCTGGTAAATCCCCAAGGAAATTCGCCCTGGTATCCATTAGCGTCCTCCGGAAAACTCGTTACACCCGAATGGACTTTCGATTATAATGATTTGAAACGGTTTGCAGATGAATAATTACAGGCACCAGAAAATCGGGTAAAATGGAACTGAATTAATCCGAATCTATTATTTTTGGCTAATGAAGTAGAATAACTTAATCCTGGAATATGAGCCATTTCGTTCAATTCCTTCTTCACCTATTAGTTATTTCCGCTTTTTTATTGATCTTCGTCCTGGCTACAGTCTTTACTAAACCCCTAATGATCAATAGAAAACGAGTGGTCTCGACCATGTTCCTTAAAATTGGATACCTGGTTTATCTGATCATTATCCTTACTTTTTTCTATTATTTAATCTTCGTAGATAAAGACCTGACCGGGTTAATCACCGATCTTCATTTTGTATTGATCCTGTTAGCTCTTTTTATTCCAAATGGTGGAATGATGATGAGACGAAGAATTAAAAGTTCAAGAACCTTCTATAACTATTTCCTCTTCACATTATTTATCCTTACCATCCTCTACCTGGTTTATGTTTTTTATCAGATACAGATCTGTTACTGATACACGGTAAACCAGAATTGCATGAATAATGAATAGAAGATCGCCTGAACGGATCCGCAGGTTATGAACAACAAGCTGTTCATAGCCCATCATTTATGTGATGGCGAACAAATCAAACGTGTATTTTGGAAATCCCTCTTCGCCAAACTGTAATGCACAATTGATTGCAAACCTTCCGGTATCAATTCTATTTAACATAACATGCAAAAATGGGAAAATATGTCTATTTTTAGTTGATCAACCGGATCAGATTGTATAATGAACGGGAGTATGAAACAGAGCGTGATTATTGTTGCAGGTGGAAAAAGCCACCGCATGAACAGCACCGTACCAAAACAATTCCTCCTTCTCAGAGGCAAACCGTTATTGATGTACTCGATTGAGGCCTTCTTTGAGTATTCCACCGGAATGAACATTGTTGTTGTGTTGCCGGAGGATAAGATGAATTATTGGGATGAATTGTGCAAGAAGTATTCATTTTCTGTTTTGCATACAACAGTGCAGGGAGGAGCGTCGCGGTTTGACTCCGTAAAAAACGGCCTGGATCAAATCGGAGATAACGGGTACGTAGCTATTCATGATGGTGCAAGGCCCTTAATCACCCCATCCATGATAGAACGGTGCTTTGATCATGCTGTACAACATGGGAATGCCTTGCCTGTTATTCCCCTTAGTGAATCTGTCAGGCTGATCGAAAACAAACACAACAAATCGATAGAGCGATATCGTATTAAAGTGTGTCAAACCCCGCAGGTTTTT
>Ga0315534_1000589_pt1 | contig 25419 bp, 20 predicted proteins | sample SalMarSW160240MG_FD_203094 | JGI IMG/M metagenome (GOLD analysis project Ga0315534, IMG submission 203094) | Salt marsh sediment microbial communities from the Plum Island Ecosystem LTER, Massachusetts, United States - Salt Marsh Sediment SW1602-40 ...
GACGGCGGTCATCGTGTCGCGCCTCGACACGGTCCCCGACCTGCGTCGCACACCGCTCCACGTCGAGGCGATGGGGACCGCGCTGCACGGCCGCCCGTCGTGGGACCAGTTCGACGACCTCACGACAATGGCCGTGCGCGACGCCGGCCCGCAGCTGTGGTCACGCACTGCGCTGTCGCCCAGAGACGTGCAGCTGGCGGAGATGTACGACGGCTTCTCCTTCATCACGATGTGCTGGCTCGAGGCGATGGGGTTCTGTGGGAAGGGCGAGTCGGGGCCGTTCGTCGAAGGTGGCCAGAACATCGCTCGCGACGGTGTGCTGCCACTGAACACGAACGGTGGCCAGCTCTCGGCCGGTCGGCTGCACGGCTTCGGGTTCATCCACGAGGCGTGCGTCCAGCTCTGGGGGGAGGCCGGTGACCGTCAGGTGCCGGGCGACCCCGAGGTCGGCGTCGCGTGCGCGGGCGGAGGACCGATGGCCGGCGCGCTGTTGCTCACGCGGGGCCGCTGAGCTGCCGATGACGCGGCGCTTCGCGCTTGCGCTCGGCTTCATCGTCTTCGGCGCGCTGACACTGCGCGTCGTGTACACGGTCGCGGTGACCGCGGAGCCCGACGAGCGTCCCTACGACGCCCTGTACTACGTGGTGCAGTCGCAGGCGATCGTCGACGGTGACGGCTTCCAGCAGCCGTTCGTCGACGCGCCGGACGCCCACCACCCGCCGCTCACGACGCTGGCGGTCGTGCCGGCCACGGCGGTCTTCGGAGTGCCCGACGACACGCTCCCGCAACGGCTCACGATGTGCCTCGTCGGCGCCGCCGCGGTCGGCGTGATCGGGCTGCTCGGCCGCCGCGTGGCCGGCGACGCCACCGGGCTGACCGCCGCGGCGCTGGCCGCGGTGTACCCGAACCTGTTCATCAACGACGGCATCGTCATGGCCGAGGCGCTCACGGCGCTGCTCGCCGCCGCCGTCCTGTTGCTCGCATATCGCATCCGCGAACAGCGCTCCTGGATGGTCGCGGTCGGGCTCGGCGTGGTGTGCGGGCTCGCCGCGCTGACGCGTGCCGAGCTGATCCTGTTGCTGGTGTTCGTCGCGATCCCAGCGGCGCTCGGTGCGCAGCGTTCCGAGTGGCGCGCGCGCCTCGGGCCGGCTGCCGTCGTCGTCGGCATCGCACTCGTGGTGATGGCGCCGTGGGTCATTCGCAACGTCGTGACGTTCGACGAGCCGGCGACGCTGTCGACCGGCGACGGCGCCGTGCTCCTGGGCGCGAACTGCGACCGCACCTACTCGGGTCGCTTGCTCGGCGTCTGGAGCCTCGAATGCTCGACCGACGTCGACGAGACGGACGACGCGGCGGTCGAGTCACGCCTCCAGCGCGATGCGGCGTTCGACTACATCGGCGACCACCTCGACCGCGTGCCGGTCGTCGCGGCAGCGCGCCTCGGCCGAGCATTCGACCTGTTCCGGCCGTTCGAGACCGCCGACTTCGGGACGCGCGAGGGGCGCCCCAAGGCTGTCGGTGTCGCCGGCGTCGTCGTGTACTGGCTGATGATCCCGTTCGCGATCGCGGGGATCGTGCTGTCGCGGCGGCGCCCGTTCGTCGTCTGGCCGCTTCTGGTGCCGTTCGCGATCGTGGCGCTCGTCGTCGTCCTCGGCTACGGGATCCCGCGCTTTCGGGTGCCGGCCGAGCCGTCGATCGTCGTGCTGGCGAGCGTCGCGCTCGTCGCCGCGTGGGAGCGGCTCCGCCGACGCGTCGGTCAGTCGGTGTCCCCGAGCGCGATCGCCGCGAGCTCCTCGAGCTGATCGGTCGAGCCTCCGCCGGTCTCCTGAAGCGTGAGGAGACGCTTGTAGAAGAGGTGGATGTCGTGCTCCCACGTGTAGCCGATGCCGCCGTGCACCTGCACCGCCGACGCGCCCACCCGGTACAGCTCGTCGGCAGCGAACGCGAGCGCCATGGTGACCGCGCGGTGCCGTTCGGCCGAATCGGCGGCATCGCACGCCCAGCACGCGTAGTACGCCGATGCACGTGCGAGCTCGACGGCACGGAGCATGTCGGCGCACAGGTGCTGCACGGCCTGGAAGGTGCCGATCGGCACGCCGAACTGCTTCCGTGCAGCGGCGTACTCGACCGAGAGCTCGAGCACGCGGGCTGCCGTGCCCACGCCCTCGACGACGCTCGCGAGGCTGAGGCGATCGACCGTCTCGCTGATCGCGCCCGCCGCGTCACCGTCGCCGAGACGGTGGCCGGGCGCGCCGTCGAGCCGCAACGTGCCCCGCTTGCGGCTGCCGTCGACGGTCGGCTCCGTCGCGACGCCGACGCCCGGGGCGTCGACAGCCACCGCGAAGACGCCGAGCTCGCCGGAGGAATCGGTGGCGGCGACGATCGCGAGGTCGGCGCCGACGACGTCGCTGACGTGCGTCTTCGTGCCGTCGAGCCGCCAGCCGTCACCCTCCGGGCGTGCGCTCGTCTCGGGTGTGCGCCACCCGGCGCGTCGCCCGGGCTCGAGCAGCGCGACGGTTGCGACCGTCGACCCGCTGGCGATGCCCGGCAGGAACGCGGCGTGGTCGCGCGAGTCGCCGGCGCTCGTGACCAGGGACGCGGCGCCGATCGCGGAGGCGGCGTAGGGGCCGGGGTGCACTGCGCGTCCGAGCTCCTCGAGCACCACGGCGGTGTCGACCATGCCCATGCCCGCACCGCCGCACGCCTCCGGGACCAGCAGGCCGATGACGCCGAGGTCGGCGAGGCCGCGCCACACGTCGTCGGTCGTGCCGCGCTCGTCGTCGTAGCGGTCGCGGACCCACGCGAGCGGCGCGCGCGCGTCGAGGAACCGCGCCACGCTCTCGCGCAGCTGCTCCTGCTCGGCACTGAACTCGAGGTCCAAACGCTGCGGACAGTACCGAGTACCCTGCGCGCCGTGCGACTGGGGTACGGCGCCGAGGAGGTGGCGTTTCGCGCGGAGCTGGTCGCGTGGCTCGACGAGCACGCGCCGCCGCCTGCGGTGCTCGCGCAGCCGAAGCAGTCGAGCGCGGACCTGCCCGACTGGGCCCGTGCGTGGCAGCGTGAGCTGTTCCACGGTGGTTGGCTCGTCCCGGGATGGCCGCCGGAGCTCGGTGGGCGGAACGCCACGCCGGGCGAGCAGATGATCTACTTCGAGGAGATGAAGCGGCGCGACATCCCGCGCAGCCTCAACCCGCAAGGCCTCGGGATCATCGCCCCGTCGCTGCGCGACGCGGGCACGCCGGAGCAGCAGGAGCGCTGGCTCCTCCCGACGCTGCGCGCGGAGATCGCCTGGTGTCTCGGCATGAGCGAGCCCGGCGCCGGCAGCGACCTCGCGAGCCTCAAGACGCGCGCCGTCCTCGACGGCGACCACTTCGTCGTGAACGGACAGAAGGTGTGGACGTCGGGTGCCCACCATGCCGACTGGTGCATGTGCTTCGTGCGCACGAACACCGACGTCCCCAAGCACAAGGGCATCAGCGTCCTCATCATCGACATGCGATCGGACGGCGTCGAGGCGCGTCCGTTCGCCGAGCTCAGCGAGCCCGACTACCTGGACTTCAACGAGGTCTTCTTCACCGACGTCGTGGTGCCGCGCGAGCACATGCTCGGCGAGCTCGACCAGGGCTGGGCGCTCACGCAGGTGTCGCTGGGCCACGAACGGGCGTTGCTCTGGATCGACCTCGCCTACGACACGCAGCGTGCGCTCGATGCGTTCATCGCGCTCGGCGAACGACCCGACAGCGACGGGCGTCCCTTGCGTGAGGACCCGCGTTTTCGCGACGAGGTCGCGGCGTTCCACGTCGACGCGCAGGCGCTGATGCTGATGGGCTATCGCGGCTTCTCGAAGTTCATGCGCGGCAAGGCCGCCCCCGAGCACTCGCTGCTGAAGCTCTATGGCAGCGAGACGGTCCAGCGCCTGCTCCTTGCGGGCGCCGAGACGCTCGGCGTCGACATGCTGGACCAGGCGCGCCTCGGTCCGAAGATGTGGCGCCAGGGCTCGTGGGCGACGCAGCACCTGCGCTCGTTCTCCGGGACGATCCCGGGCGGCACGAGCGAGATCCAGCGCAACATCATCGCGGAGCGCGTGCTCGGCCTGCCGCGCACGTGACCGAGACCGCGGTCGCACCCACTTCGGCGCGCCACCGCGCCCTTCGGGAGGCCGCCGCGGTCGTCGTCGGATCGCTCGTCGCGGCGATCGCGTTCACGTGGCCGCTGGTCTTGCACCTGAACTCACGCGCCCGCGACCTCATCGACACGCTCTTCCAGGCGTGGACGATCGACTGGGTGCAGCACGCCCTGTCACACGGGATGAACCCGTACGACGCGAACATCTTCGCCCCGGAGCAGACGTCGCTCGCGTACTCCGACACCCTGATGGGCGTCGCCATCCCGACGTTCCCGCTGCGGTGGCTCGGCATGACGCCTATGGGTGTGCTCAACGTCACGATCATCGTCGGCCTCGCCGCGTCTGCCGCCGCCGCCTACCTGTTCGCTCGCCTCGTCTCCGGATCGAGGCTCGTCGCCATGGTCGCCGGTGCGGCCTACGCGTTCGGGCCGTTCGGCGCGCTCTCGGTCCGGCACGTCCATGTCGCGGTCCGCCCCGGGGTCCCGCTCGCGGCCGCGGCCGCGTGGTGGCTCGCCGACCGCGCGCGCGAACGCCGGTCGCTCGGCGTGCCGGCCGTCGCGCTCGTGGCGGTGATCGCGTGGCAGGGAACCGTGTCGTTCTATCCAGCGACCTACGCCGCGGTCGCGGCAGTGCTCGTGCTGCTCGTCCGATGGCGGTCACTCGACCGGCGCGGCCTCGTCGCCGCCGTCGGCGCACTCGCAGTGGCGGGTGTGCTGCTGGCCCTGCTGGCGATCCCCAACCTCGTCGTCGCGGGCCGCGACCCGAGCTACGAGTTCACGCTCGACAACTTCGGGCCCCTGGGCGCCAACTTCACGCACACCGAGCCTGATGTCGTCGTGTGGGGCGGCCTGCTCGGGCTCGAGGACGGCGACACGATGCGCAATGCCGTGTTCCCGGGGATCGTGCTCCTCGGATTCGGCGTCGCCGGTGCGGTGCACGCCTGGCGTCGACGCGGTCGCATTCGCACTGCCGCGATCGCGGGCGGCGGGCTCGTCATCGTGGGGGCGGCGCTCGCCATTGGGACCGCAAGTGACGGATGGCGACAGTACGCGCCGTATCGTCTGCTGTACGAGCTGGTGCCGCCGTTCGACGCGCTCCGAGCCACCGCACGCGCGTGGATGATCGGGTTGCTCGGGCTCGGGCTCCTCGCGGGGATCGGCGTCAAGGCGTTCGCGGGGTGGCTCGCGGACCGGTTCCCGACGCGGGCTCGGCTCGTGCCGGCGGTGGTCGGCACCATCGTCGTGCTCCTCGTGCTGCTCGAGGGGTTCGATCCGTGGTTCGATCGGCCGACGGCGACGGTGCCTGCGGTCGACCGAGCGCTCGCGGAGCTTCCGCCGGGTGGCGTGGCCTATCTGCCGCTCAACACGTCCGACCAGGTCGACATCGGGTACTTCGCGCAGCCGCGCAACCTCTACGGAGCGACCGAGCACCACCGCCGCACGCCCAACGGCTACTCGGGCTACCTGCCGCGGTCGTATCTCCGGCAGTCACGCGCGCTGCGCGCGCTCCCCGACGCGGACGCGATCGATCTGCTGCGTCGCGTCGGCGTGCGCTACGTCGTCGTGCACGACAGCGTCGACGGCACCCCCTGGTCCGGCCTGCGCGATCCGGATGCGGCCTCGCCGCTCGAGCTCGTCGGTCGCTACGGCCCCGACCTGCTCTACGAGCTGCCGCGCCCCTAGGTCAGGCGACGTCCACGAGGAGGTCGCCGCTCGGCAGGACGTGCGCGACGTCGCCGGGGCGCAGGGCGAGCGTCGTGAACGGGTAAGCGACGAGCGCGGGGCCGGTCACCGCAGGACCGGGTCGGAGGACGAGGCCGTCGTACACGGGTGCGTCGTGCCAGTCGCCGCCGAGGTGCGCGCGGCGGCGCCCGATCGGCGCGGGCGCCCGATCCGAGGGCGCGAGCTCGACCTGCGCGGGGCGTTCGACGAGCCCGGTCGCGATCAGCCGGATGCCGCGCACCATCGGCTCCTGGGAGCGCGCCTCGATGAGGCGGGCCTCCTCGTTGCGCCGGTGGAACTCCTCGACCGTGGCCTCGACCGCGGCGGCGGTGATCGGCACGCCCGGCTCACGCTCGAGGGGGAGTGCGTTGTCGAACGTCTGACCGGGGTAGACGAGGTTGAGTCGCCATTCGAACCGGAGCCGTTCGTCGGGCACACCGGCGGCACCGAGCTCGGCCCGGCCGGCGGCCTCGAGGTCGTCGGCGAGGGCGTTGAACTGGGCGAGGTCGAGCGTCCGCCAGTCGGAGATGTGCGCGCGCGTGAGGTCGATGACGTGATCGGCGCTGACCAACCCGAGCGCCGACAGACCCGGCGCGGCACGCGGCACGACGACCTTGGCCATGCCGAGCGCGGCGGCCTGCGTGGTCGCGTGCACCGCGCCCATGCCGCCGAACGCGCACAGCGCGAGATGGCGGGCGTCCGCGCCTGCCAGCGCGAGCACGCGCCGCACGGCATCGGTCATGTGCGCGTCGACGAGGCGGACCACGGCGACCGCGGCGTCTTCTACATCACCACCGAGCTCGGCGCTCAGGCGCCCGAGCGCCGAACGAGCACCGTCGACGTCCAACGTGCGTCGGCCGCCCCAGAAGCCGCTCGGGTCGAGCCGGCCGAGGACGAGGTCGGCGTCCGTCACCGTCGGCTGCGTGCCGCCGAGCCCATAGCAGACGGGCCCCGGCTCGCTGCCGGCCGACTCGGGCCCGACGTGCAGCCCGCCGCGGTCGACGCGGGCGATCGACCCGCCGCCGGCACCGATGGCGTGGATGTCGACCATCGGGAGCGCGATGCAGTAGCGGTGCCGCCAGTTCCAGTCGCTCGTCAGCTCCGGGTGCCCGCCTCGGATGAGGCAGACGTCATAGCTCGTGCCTCCCATGTCGACGGAGACGAGGTCGCCCAGGCCGGCCTCGCGTGCGGCGCGGGCGGCCGCGACGACACCACCCGTCGGGCCGGAGCCGATGGTCGCGACGGCCCGCTGACCGATCGCGTCGGGGGTGGCGACACCGCCGGCACACGTGGCGATGAGCAGCTCGTTGGCGTACCCCGACTCCTTCAGCCGCGATTCGAGCCGTGACAGGTAGCGCACGATCGGTGGACCGACGTACGCGCTCACCAGCGTCGTCGACGTCCGCTCGAACTCCGGCGGCTTCGGGTACACCTCGTGCGAGAGCGAGACGAGCTCCACGTCGGGGTACTCGTCGAGGATGAGTGCCCGCGCTCGTAGCTCGTGGGCGGGGTTGACGTACGAGTGCAAGAAGACGACGGCGATGGACGTGACCCCGAAGTCGCGCAGACGCCGCGTCGCGGCGCGCACCGCCTGCTCGTCGAGGGGGGTGTCGACATCGCCCTCGGCGGTGAGCCGCTCGGGGATCTCGAGCCGCACGCGCCGGCGTGCGATGGGCTCGGGTGCCGGGTACGCCGGATCCCAGATGTCCTCCTTGTAGCAGCGGCGCAGCTCGATCTCGTCGCGGAAGCCCTGCGTGACGAGCAGGCCGGTCGGTGCGCCCGACATCTGGATCATCGTGTTGTCACCGGCCGTGGTGCCGTGGACGATCGACGACGTCCGCTGCGCCAGCGCCTCGAGCGAGATGCCCTCGGCGTCGGCGAGGCGACCGAGTCCGGCGAGCACGCCGTCGGACTGGTCGGCCGGTGTGGTCGGCGTCTTCTCCAGCACGACCTGCCCGTCGGGCCGCACGAGCACGAGGTCGGTGAAGGTGCCACCGACGTCGACGCCGATTCTGAACCCGGTCACGTCGATGCGTCCCTCACCGTGAGATACGCGGGTGAGAGACGCAACCAGGATGCAGACGTGCTCACCGGGCGGCTCGCATCTCCGCGCGGAGCTGCTCGGTCGCGTCGGCGTCGAGGGCGAGGGTCATGTCGGCGACGGAGCCGGTGATCACGACGCCGTACTCGTCGCGCGCCGCGCCGACCGACACGTACTCGTCCCACACGTCGTCGAGCACCGCCCGCGGGTCGCGATCGAGCGGGTCACCCCAGCCGCCACCGCCTCCGAAGCGGTATCGGAGCCGGTCGCCCGCGTCCATGCCGACGCCGGCGACGGTCGGCGCCACGACGACCTCGCGCTCGGTGCCCTCGGCGATCACGCACGAGTCGGGGCTGCCGGGCCGGCCGCCCGCGATGCCGGGATGCAGGTGGTGCTGGTTCACGACGTACTGGTTGACGCTCGTCGGGGTCCGCACCTCCTTCACGAAGTCGGAGCCGCACCCGCCGCGCCAGCGGCCCGCACCGCCGGAGTCGGTGAGGTAGTTGCGCGACCGCAGGACGTGCGGGAACAGCGACTCGTTGATCTCCGCTGCCGCCTTGATGAGGTTGCCGTTGGACGACACCAGGGCACCCCAGCCGTCGACCCCCTTCACCGCGTTCACCCAACCCGCGTTGACCTCGCCACCGTGGTCGAAGAACGGCTTGCCGGTGCGCGGGTCGAGATCGCCCCACATCTGGCGGGGAGCGCCGTACTTGTACGTCTGCGGCGCGCAGCGATCGGGGATGATCTGCGACATCGCGAGCGCGATCGCGTCGCCCACCTCGACGCCCGGGTGGTGCGTCCCTGCGCTCACCGGCTTCCCCTCGACAGGGTTGACACACGTGCCCTCGGGAACCCGCAGGTCGATGCAGTCGAAGAACCCCTCGTTCTTCGGGATGCTCGGGTCGACGAGGCTCGCCAGCTGAGCGATCGTGTACCCGCGCGTGTTCCCGAACGTCGACCACGCGTTGATGTCGGGACGGTCGTCGGAGCCCGCGAAGTCGACGATCAGGTCGTCGCCGTCGACCGTGACCGCGACGTGCACATGGATGTCGGTGTTGCCCGCGGGGTCGGAGTCGACGTACGCGTCGGCCTCGTACGTCCCGTCGGGCCACCGCGCGATCTCTTCCTTGAACCGTCGTTGCGTGTCGTCGATGGTCCAGTCGACGGCGGCGCGCACCGCGTCGGCGCCGTAGGTCGAGATGAGCTCGCCCAAGCGGGCCGCGCCGAGCTGTGCTGCTCCGACCTGGGCGCGCAGGTCGCCGATGAAGCCGGCCAGCCGGTTGTTGGCGCGCATCGTGAGCACGACGTCGCGTCGTTCCTTGCCCGCTTCGATGATCTTCAGCAGGGGGTAGCGGGTGCCCTCCGACCAGATGTCCTTCGCGTAGACGTTGTAGCCACCCGCGAGCGCGCCGCCCGTGTCGCCGTGGTGGCACTGGATCGAGGCGACGAGCAGGAGCTCGCCCCCATCCTCGGAGTCGGGGTCGGTGAACACCGGTGAGAACACGTTGAAGTCGGGCAGGTGCCCGCCGCCGTGGTACGGGTCGTTCGCGACCAGCACGTCCCCCGGGTACAGCTCGCCTTCCAGGAACTCGAGGCAGAAGCGGACGGGCAGCGTCGACGACAGCATGAACTGCGGGATCCCGACCGACAGCGCGGCGAGACGCCCCCGCCCGTCGAGGATCGTCGCGTTGCGCTCGTTCGACTGGTTGAGGATGGGCGTCGTCGCGGTGCGGGAGACGAACGTCGCCATCTCGAAGCACACCGTCTCCATGGCGGAGCGGATGACCTCGGCGGTGACGACGTCGATCCCGGCGCCGGTGTCCGGGTACCGATCTGACGTGAGCGTCATGTTCCAACTCTCACAGATCCCGCGACCCCCGTGCAGCGTCCGGCGTGCAGCTGCTCAGGAAGCCGGCGTGACCGCGCAGAGCACGGCGCTGTCGTCGAGCTCGAGGCGCCACCGAGCGCCCTGCGCGAGCCCGGGGAGCAGGAGGCTCACACGCTGACCCGGTTCGACGATCCCGACCGGCCGTCCCGAGGTCAGCACTCCGGCGCGGACCTCGCCGCCGGTCGGGGTTCCCTGCAGCGTCACCTCGAGCGGGCCCGTCGGGAGCTCGCTGTCGGGGTCTGCGCTGCAGACGCCGGGCGCCCTCGTCCCGTCGACCGAGAGGTCGGTGGCGTCGACCAGGATGTGCTCGGCCGCCCGCCGAGCATGCAACGGAGCGTCGCGCAGCTCGTCGAGCGAGTACGCCGGGGATCCATACTCGGCGGCCACGTCGAGCCACGGTCCGGCCCGGGTCTCGAGCAGGAAGCGCCCGACCCTCACGTCCTGGTCGACGGATCGTCCCGCGAGCTCGACCGCGGCCAGCTGCGCCCGCATCTCCTCCGCACGCCGTCGCTGCAGGTCGGCGCCGTCGGCCAGCTCACCGAGGTTCCACACGATCGACCACGCCACGACCCCCAGCACCGCGGCCGTGGGGACGACACCGACCGTCCGGCCCGCGATCAGCTCGCCGAGCGTCAGCAGCACGAACACCCCCGCCGCGTACGAGTGCCACTGCGTCAGCCCGCTGGTCGCGCGCGAGTAGCTGAGCAGGAGGGTGAACGACGCCAGCGCGGCCGCGTTGCCCACGAGTCTCGGCCCGTGCGGACGCCCCAACGCGAGCCACAGCACGACGATCGCCACGAACCCGACCGCGAGCACGACGTGCGCGGCCGTGCCGCGATCATCGACGCCGAGGAGCGTCCCGAACGTCTGCGCCAGCAGCTTCTCACCGAACTCGACGACATCCCCGGCCGAGCCACTGTCGGAGGTGCCGGTGCCATAGGCGAGGTACCACGCGCCGAACACGACGAGCGGCGCGATCGCGACGTAGATGCGGCGCCAGGTCCGACGTAGCGTGAGCTCGACACCCATGCCGATCACGAACGGCACCGCGATGCCGCTCGACGCGATGCCGACGAGCAGTGCGACCATCGCGCCCGCGTCGGACCTTCGGGTGTCGCGGTCGACGAGCAGCAGCGCGCCGATGCCGGCAGTGGTGGCGTACACCCAGCCGAGCGAGATCGGCCAGATGATGACGGGCCACGTGTACCCGAAGAAGGCCAGCGCCGCGGCACCCGCGAGGGCGAGCGCCCAGCCGATGCGTCGGCGCAGGTAGACGTACAGCAGGCCGCACGTCGCGAGGTGGCCGGCGAGCAGCACGATCCGATACGGCACCGGTGAGTCGAGCCCGACGAGCCGGTACAGCAGCTGGTAGGTGGCGATCGGCAGCGCCATGAGGTGGTTGTTGAACGGTTCGAGCAGGCTCGTGGCGCCGAACGAGCGCCGCTGCATGATCCAGATCCACTCGTCGAAGAAGAACGTCGTGCCGCTCGAGGCCACGATGACGACGACCGCGGCGATGGCGAGCACGACGACCGGGGCGACGATCGCGGGCCGGCTCCGCCGATCGGTCGGGGGAGTGATGTCGTCGAGGTCGGATGACGCGGCGGTCGACGCCGCGGTCACCCGGCGTTCCGGAGCAAGCGTCCGGGTCGCGCCGCGACGCCGTCGGCTTCGGGCTCACCGTCGGCACGGATCGGTGTGCCGTTGACGAGCACGTGTGTCACGCCCGACGGATCGTCGGCGACGAGCCGTTCGCCGTCCGCGGGGAAGTCCTGCACGCGGCGCAGCTTGCCGGGCCCGACGGTGGCCGGATCGAACACGGTCACGTCGGCGAGCTTGCCGGGTACGAGCTCACCCCGGTCGTCGAAGCCGAACACGGCTGCCGGCTCACCCGTGAGCTTGTGGACCGCGCGCTCGAGCGTGAGCACCTCGCGCTCGCGCACCCAGTTGCCGAGCAGGTCCGTGGGCAGGCAGGCGTCGCAGAGCTGCGACACGTGGGCGCCGGCATCGGACAGCCCGATCAGCAGCCCGTCCTGCTGGAGCAGCTTCTCGATCTGCTCCGGATCGTTGTTCGCGAGCACGCTGCCGAAGCGTGCCGAGAGGTCTTCTCCCGCGATCGCGAGCATCGTGGTGAGCGGCTCCTCGCCCCGCTCGGCCGCGAGGTCGGCCAGGCTTCGCCCCTCGAGCTCGGGCTGCCCCGGGCATTCCGCGACCGTGAGCCGGTCCCAGTTCACGCGGAACAGCGGCGCGTGGTCGAGCTCTTCCTGCGCGTGGCGCCGCCACTCCGAGTCGCGATACGCGGCCAGCCTCTCCTCGACGGGGCGGTCCATCAGCGCCTTGAACGCCGGTTGCATGTTGAACGTGAACGGGTCGGCCATCGTCATCTGGAACGTCAGCGGTCGGCACGTGATCTGCGGCCACACGTCGACGCCTGCGGCTCGCTCGGTCGCGTTCTTGGCGGCGCGGTCGGTCGCGAACGACGACCCCTGGAAGGTGAGCAGCGCGGTCCACGTGAACGGACGCCCGATCCGACGCTGGAGCTCGTAGACGTCGGCGTGCGAGACGCGCTCGCCCGGCGTGAACGCGCCCACCCCTGCGTCGAGGTCCCGCAGCGGCCCGAGGAGCGCCTCGAGCTCCGCCGCGCTCGCGAGGCGCGACGGCACCGGGCGACCACCGTCGCCGTTGTGGGTCGGCGCGGAGCTCGACGCGAACCCCGCCGCGCCCGCCTGCACTGCGTCGCCCACGAGCGCGGCCATCTGCTGGAGCTCGGCATCGGTCGGCTGCTCGCGCTCGTACCCCGCGTCGCCCATCACGAAGAGGCGCAGCGCGGTGTGGCCGATGTACGCGGTGAAGTTGAGCGTCGTGCCGCGTCGCGCGACCGAGGACAGGTACTCCGGGAACGACTCGAAGTCCCAGGGGATGCCTGCCTGCAACGTGGGCAGGCTCATGTCCTCGACGTGCTGCAGCGTGCGCCCGATGAGCTCGCGGTGCTCGGGGCGACACGGAGCGATCGAGAAGCCGCAGTTGCCGGCGACGACGGAGGTGACCCCGTGCCAGGAGGACGGGGTGAGGGCCGGGTCCCAGAAGACCTGCGCGTCGTAGTGGGTGTGGATGTCGATGAAGCCGGGGGACACGACCTGCCCCGACGCGTCGAGCTCGCGCGCGCCGGTGAGCCCGTCACCGATCTCGGCGATGCGGTCACCGTCGATGGCCACGTCGGCACGCCGGCCCGGCGCCCCGGCGCCGTCGACGACCGTCCCTCCGCGGATCACGACGTCGTGCGACAAGGTCTCGTCTCCTCCGTAGCTACGCGCCGCAGGAGATGTCGGCGCTGACACCAGTGTGGTCGGACGTCCACACCATGCCACCAGGGCCGTCGGTGGCCGCCTCGTCACCGAACAGGGCAGTGCCGAGGCCGTTGCTGTTGGCGTCGTCGGGCGAGTCGAACTGCACCGGGCAGTTCTGGCCCGACTTCACGAAGATGAAGTCGATCCGCTCGGAGTTCTTGGCGCTCGGGTCCTTGAGCGCCTCGACGGCGTCGTCGATGCGCCCGCCGGTGCAGCCCGCGCCCGTCGCCGGGTCGCACTCCGGGTTGCCGGCCGCGAGGTACGCGTCGGTCCAGCCGTCGTCGATCAGCATCTGGTAGCGCCGGTTCGTGGCCGTGAAGTTGAAGTCGCCCATGAGCACCCGGATCGCCTTCGGGCCGCCGGCGTCGTCGGCGAGCTCCGAGGCGAGCACCGTCTGGCATGCGAGGCCGTCGACCTTGCCGCGGCACACCGGCGGGCACGTCCGCTCGCACGGCGGTGACGGCGGCTTGTCCTCGGGGTCACCGTCTTGGTGCGTCACGACGAGCACCAGAGGACCGATCGGCGACCGCAGCACGGCCCTCGACGCGGTGCGGAACGCACCCGTGAGCTTCTGGACCTTCGTCGACTTCACGGGCAGCGTCGTCAGCACCCGCTCGGTGTCGAGCGTCGCCGGCTTCTTCGAGAACACGACCTCGTAGTGGCCGTCGCACGTCTTCGGCAGCGCCTTGTCGATCAGCATGGCCAGGTTCGTGTTGATCTCCTGGAGGCCCACGATCTCGGGGCACTCGGCGTCCTCGAGCTGCTGCATGAGGAGTGCGACCCGGTCGGGCGACTGGCACCCGTTCGTCTCCTGCGGGCAGAAGACCCCGTGCAGCAGGTTGAGGTCGACGATCCGGACCTGCTTGGTCGGGACGTCGTCTTCGTGGGCAGTCGCCGGAGCGGCGACGAGCATCGTGGCACCGACGCAGAGCGCTGCCACGATCACCGCGACGCGTGCGCGCATGGATCCCCCCTCTGGAACGCCTACGACCCTATTACGCTCGCCCCCCGCATGGATGGGCGCCGGGTGCGACGATGGACTCCCTGCGGGCGCTGGCAGAGGAGTCCGACACGCTCGACACCCAGACCCACCCTGCGTGCGCCTGACGAGGACGTGGACCGACCATGACAGAGCTGCCGACGAAGATGCGAGCCGCCGTGTATCACGGGCAACGCGAGCTCGCGGTCGAAGAGGTGCCGGTGCCCGAGCTCGGTGAGCGCGACGTGCTGCTCGAGGTGAGCCACTGCGGCATCTGCGGCAGCGACCTGCACTTCGTGCTCGAGGGCTGGGGACGACCCGGCTCGGTCGAGGGACACGAGTTCTCCGGGCGCGTGATCGCGGTCGGGTCCGATGTCGCGCGCTGGCGGGTCGGTGACGAGGTCGTCGGCGGACCGACACCCCGTTGTGGCGAGTGCGAGTTCTGTCGGGCCGGTCGTCCCTCGCTGTGCTCGGCGCGCAACACTCCCGGGATGTCGGTGCACAAGGACGGCGCGTTCGCGGAGTTCGTGCGGGTGCACGAGGACGCGCTCCTCCGGATCCCCGACGAGATCGACATCCGCGACGCCGCGCTCGTCGAGCCGCTTGCCGTCGCGCTGCACGGCCTCACCCAGGGTCGCGTCGCTGCCGACCAGAGGGTCTTGATCACGGGCGCGGGCCCGATCGGCGCGCTGAGCATCGCCGCGGCGCGAGCGCGCGGCGTCGCCGACGTCGTGGTGAGCGAGCCCCACCCGCGTCGCCGTGCGGTCGCCGAGGCGCTGGGCGCGCACGCGGTCGAGCCCGACGCCCTGGTCACCCCGCCCTCGCCCGGCGACATCGTCGCCGAGCCGTTCGACGTCGCCCTCGAGTGCTCGGGTCATCGCGCGGCGATGGAATCGGCGTTGGGGCAGCTGCGGCGCGGCGGCACGCTGGTCCTCGTGGGGGCTGGCATCCACCCACCCCGCTTCGACCCGAACCGCATCCTCCTCAACGAGCTCGAGATCCGGGGCTCCTTCGTCTACGACGCGGACGGCTTCGACCGGGCGCTCGAGCTCCTGGCCAGGCCCGACTTCCCGACGTCCGTGCTCCTGGAGCGCGACGATGTCGGCCTCGACGGTCTCTACGGGGCCCTCGAGAGCCTCGCGGGTGGTGACCTGGCGGCGAAGGTGCTGGTCGTACCGTGGAAGGGAACGCCATGAGCAGTCAGATCGCACGCCCTCGCCGGCCACGCTTCAACCACGTGGCGATGAGCCTCCCGAGCGACCTTCTCACCCCGGAGAGCCGCGAGGAGATCACGCGCTTCTACGGCGACGTCTTCGGCTGGGAGGAGCTGCCCCAGATGACCGAGGACGGGCGGCGCCTCGTGCTGTCCTGCTACACGTACGAGCAGTTCGTGTTCCTCGTCTCGGACGACCAACCGATGGTCGCCCCGCGGCTCGACCATTTCGGCATGTCCGTCGCCAGCGAGGCCGAGCTCGACGAGATGCTCGATCGGGCGAAGGAGCACCAGAAGCGCGACGAGCGGGTCGACATCATCGACAAGAAGGTCGACGACCACGATGTGCTCGCGATCACGAGCTTCTACGTGAAGTACCTGCTGCCCATGATGGTCGAGATCCAGTGGTGGGACTTCAAGGACTCCTCCGTCGCGCCGGCGGGGTGACGCCCCCCAATTGACGACGACGCTCGACGAATCCCAACGGCTGCGCGGTCCCGCGAGGGTCCGCGAGCTCCTGCGCCGGTTCCGCCGGGAGCGGGAGGATCCGGCGCCCTTCTACACGATGCTCGCGGCCGAGACGGTCGAAGGGCTCGAGGCGCGGCACGGTCGCGTCGCGGGTCGGCGCGTCGTCGACCTCGCGTGCGGCCCGGGGTTCTACACCGAGGCGTTCCGCGTCCGTGGCGCCGACGTGGTCCCGCTCGAGCACTCGCTCGCCGAGCTGCGCCTCTCCGGCACACCTCCCGGCGATGCCGTCATCGGCGACGCGCAGCGGCTTCCCCTCGCGGACGCCAGCGTCGACGCCGTGTTCTGCTCCAACATGCTCGAGCACACCCCCGACACCCGAGCCGTCGTGGGCGAGCTCGCGCGGGTGCTGCGCCCCGGCGGCTGGGGCTACGTCTCGTGGACGAACTGGTACTCCCCCTGGGGCGGCCACGAGATGACGCCGTACCACTATCTGGGCACGAAGCTGGGGCCGCGCCTGTACGAGAAGCGTCATGGCGTCCCGAAGAACCGCTACGGCGAGGGCCTGTTCCCGGTCCACGTCGGGCCGACGCTGCGGCTCGTCCGAGCGCACCCCGACCTGCGCGTCGACCAGGCCGAGCCGAGGTACTGGACCTGGGCGTCGTTCCTGACGCGCATCCCGGTCGCGCGCGAGCTCCTGTGCTGGAACTGCGTCATCCACGTGACCAAGCTCGGCGAGACGGGGGACGGTACCGGTCGTGCGTGACACGGGGCTCCGCTACGGCGCGTTCGCACCTCAGGGCTGGAAGCTCGAGTACTCCGGGTGGACGGGCACCGACGCCTGGGCCCGCACCGTCGAGCTCGCCGCGATCGCCGAGGCCGCCGGCTACGACCACCTCTGGGTCTACGACCACGTCGAGACCGTCCCGCGCCGCGAGCCGACGCACGTCTTCGAGGCGTTCACCACGCTCGCCGCGCTCTCGCAGCGCACGAGCACGATTCGGCTCGGGCAGCTCGTCACGTGCGCCGCGTACCGCAACGCCGGCCTGCTCGCCAAGGAGGCGGCCGGCGTCGACGTGATGTCGGGCGGTCGCCTGATCCTCGGGCTCGGTGCCGGATGGTACGAGCGCGAGTACGAGGCGTACGGCTACCCGTACCCGTCCGCGGGGGAGCGGCTGGCGATCCTCGAGGAGACCATCGTCGCCATCCGGCGCCTCTGGAGCGAGGAGACCGTGACCGTCGACGGTGCGTTCGTCCGCCTCGACGGTGCCTACTGCGACCCGAAGCCCGTCCAGCAGCTGCCCGAGCTCTGGGTCGGCGGGGGCGGCGAGAAGGTGACGCTGCGCATCGCCGCGCAGCACGCCGACGCGACCAACTGGCAGGTCGGCCTCGAGCAGTTCGTCCACAAGTCGGAGGTGCTCCGCGGGCACTGCGACGCGATCGGGCGAGACTTCGACACGATCGTGCGCACGCACGGACCCGACTGCCGGATCTTCGACACCGAGCGCGACCTCCGGGCGTGGCTCGACGGCCCCGACGGGGGACACCTCCGGGGACGCGGCGACAGCAGCACGTATGAGCGCGAGAACCTCGTCGGCACGGTCGAGGTCGTGACCGACAAGGTGCAGGCGTTCGTCGACGCTGGTTGTCGCGAGTTCGTGCTGTGGTTCCGCGACTTCCCGTCCTCCGAGAGCCTCGAGCGCTTCGCAGCCGAGGTCATCCCGAACGTGTCGATGTGACGGAGCTCCTGCGGCGCGACCTTCGGGTCGCCGTCGTGCCGTGGATCATCTCGCGGGCGGTCGTGATCGGCGCGTTGGCGACCGCCCGCTTCTTGCACCAGGACGTCTCGAGCCTCCCACGGCCGATCCCGCTGGCACAGGGGCTGTTCGCCTGGGATGGCGGCTGGTACCGCGTGATCTCGGAGTTCGGGTACACGGGCGTGCACGAGAGCGCGCTGCGCTTCTTCCCGCTGCTCCCCGCGCTGTCCCGTGTCCTCGGGTTCGTCTTCCTCGGGCACGAGGACGTGGCGGTGATCGTCATCGCCAACGTCGGCGCGCTCGTCTTCGCCGCGCTGCTGCATCGGCTGGCGATCGTCGACACCGGTGACGAGGCGCTCGCCGTGCGCGCGACATGGTTCGCGCTGGTGCTGTCGCCGGCAGTGGCGCTGGTGCTCGGGTACGCCGAGAGCCTGGCGATGGCGCTGACCGTCGGTGTCTTCCTCGGCATCAGGAGTCGACGCTGGGCGCTTGCGGCGGTCTTCGCGCTGCTTGCGGGACTCGCGCGACCCGTCGCCATCTTGCTCGTGCTGCCGCTGCTCGTCGAGGCCCTGACACGGTGGCGGGAGGCGTCGACCCGAGAACGGGTGGAGCGCGGGTTGACGGTCGTCGCGCCCGCCGCCGGCATGGGCATCTACCTCGCCTACGTCGGCATCCGGTTCGGCGACGCGTTCGAGCCGTTGTCGGTGCAGAACACCGCCACCTTGCGCGGCGGGTTCGTGGATCCGTTCACGCGCGTATGGCGCGCGATCGAGGCCACCGTCAGCGGTGGCGATCGCTTCGGCTCGGGCCTGCACCTCTTGTGGGCCGCGGTGTTCCTGGCGTTGCTGGTCGTGGTCTGGCGGACGCTGCCGCGCTCGTACTTCGCGTACTGCGCGCTCGCGCTCGTGCTCGGGCTCTCCGCGTCGAACCTCGACTCGTTCGAGCGCTACTGCCTCAGCACGTTCCCGTTCATCGTCGCCGTCGCCGCGGTGACGCGCCGACCCGAGGTGGAGCGACCCGTCCTCGTGCTCTCCGGCGCCGGCCTCTTCGGCTACGCGCTGCTCGCATTCTTCGGATCCTGGGTGCCCTGACACCGGTCGCAGCCGCTCGGCTGCTCCGGCGAGCTCACTCGCTCGGCTCGTTCGCCGCCGCGCCGGACTTCTTCCGGGACTTGCGCCACCAGGGGCGGTCGCGCAGTGACCACCAGGTGACGAGCCAGAGCTCCTCGAACGCCACCGCGGGCGACATCTTCGAATGCCCGCGCTCGCGATCGGTGAACGTGATCGGGGTCTCGGCGACCTTCCCGCCCCAGCGCGAGACGCGGTAGGCGAGCTCGATCTGGAAGCCGTAGCCCACGGCGCGGGTTCCCGCGTAGTCGACGGCTTCGAGCGTCTCGCGGCGGTAGGCGCGGTACCCCGAGGTCATGTCACGCACGCCGCACGCCAGCATGAAGCCCGAGTACCAGTTGCCCCACCTGGAGAGCGCGCGGCGGTGCCAGGGCCAGTGCGGCACGGAGCCGCCCGGGATGTAGCGCGAACCGATCGAGAGATCCGCTCCCTCCTCGACTCGTGCGAGGAGCGACGGCAGCGCCCGTGCGTCGTGGGAGAGGTCGGCGTCCATCTGGACGAGCACGTCGTAGCCACGTTCGATCCCGACCGCGAAGCCGGCGCGGTACGCCTCGCCGAGTCCCTTCTTGTGCGGTCGGCGGAGCACGTCGATCTGGCCGAGCTCCCGACCCACCTTCTCCGCGAGGTCCGCGGTGCCATCAGGGCTGGTGTCGTCGATGACGAGCACGTCGACGGTCGGCGCGCAGGTGCGGACCCGCGTCAGCGCATCCTCGATGTTCTCCACCTCCAGGTAGGTGGGGATGCACACGAGCGTCCGCATCCGCGGAGACTAGATCGACGCGGGACCCTCTCCGCGATCCCGTTCGGCACCGGCTGCTCGCTCCTCGACGCGGTCGCAGCGCTCGAGCAGCTCGTAGAGCCGGAGGTCGAGCACCGTGCAGAACCGGTTCCGCAACACACGGTTGGGCCGCGCCGAGCCCAGCTTCGTCGAATCGTTCGGCTCCTCGAAGTCGTCCCAGACGCGCGACCGGATCACGAGGTCGGCGTGCTCGAGGTCGTCGGCGAGCTGTGAGTCGTCGGCGTTCGCGACGCCAGGGTCCATCTCGATGTAGTACGTCCCCGGCCGCGTCTGCGGCAGCAGGTAGTAGAGGAACGCCTCACTGAGCGGTGTCTTGCGGAAGTCGCCCGTGCCGACGACGAGACGATCACCGGGGCGCGCGATGTCGTTCGCCACGGGGAGGAGCTCCGCGAGCTCGTTCGCGGCTTCGGCGTTGCCGTAGTAGAAGCGTCGCCCCTTGTTCTCGATCTCGTGCGACTTCTTGGAGAGCCCGAACGTCTCGAGCGACACGTCGGCGTAGTCGCGGACGAGGAAGGTCGGCACGAGCAGCGCGAGGATCACGACGACCGGCACCGCGCTCGCGACGTAGAGACGCAGGGGCGAGGACGTCGGTCGCCGGCGTCGCACGAGCTCGTAGGCGAGCACCGGGAGGAAGCCGAACGGGACGCAGCTCACCCAGGCGAGGTGCGTCGGGTCCGGCCGCTGCAAGGCTTGGGGAAGGATGCCGATCGAGAACGCGGCGACGACGGCGAGCACGATTCCCCGGAAGGCGTTGGGCTCGCGCCGGCGCAGGTGCACTGCGATCAGCGTGAGCGCGATCAGCGTGCCGACGAGCAGCACGAACCACACCGTCAGCTGCACGGGTCCGTCGAGGTGGGGGATCGGCCACGAGATCGCCTCGTCGTCGACGAGCCGCACGAGGAAGGCGTCGTAGCCGTCGAGGCTCGGTGGCAACGGCAGCCTGCGCCCCCCGCGCAGGTTGAACACCGGATCGATCACCATGCCCTGGATCGAGTCGCCGATCCCTGCCATCGCGAAGTGGACGAGGTAGAGGCTCAGGACGGCGCCGAACGCGACGAGCAGCCGGATGCGCACCCGGCCGTCGGACAGGCGGACGAGGAAGAAGCCCGCGAGCAGCGCCGCGAGCACGAGGTCCGGTCGGTACAGGAGGGCGGCGCCGAGCGACGCGCCTCCGAGGATCGCGAGGATCGATTGCGCGCGCGCCGTGCTCGCGCGCATGGCGCCCAGCGCTGCAGCCAACCCGAGCACCCCCAGCGCGATGCCGCCGTTCCATGCGAGCGCGGTCAGGCCGATCGGCGGGATGATCACGAACGCGGTGATCGCGGCGCCGGTCAGCGCGACCTTCCGCCCCCAGGGCCACGCCAGCAGGAACACGCCGCCGATGATCCCGAGGAGCTGGAGCAAGCCCACGAGGCGCTCGACGACGAGCGACACCCCGAACAGCTCGAACGCGCCTGCGAGCACCCACACGCCTCCGGGCCCGTAGAGGTGGAGGAAGTCGCGGTTGGGCACGTCGCCGCGCAGGAAGCTCTCGCCGAAGGTGAGCATGAAGCCCTCCTCCATCGGCGGCCCCGGTCGCCCGAAGAGCCCCACGAGTGGCAGGGCGACGACGAGAGCGAGGATGCCGACCGCGACGATCGTGCGCTGACGGCCGGTCAGCGCGGGCACAGCGGACAGCGTGGTTCTCCTGGTCTGCGAGCGTGATCTCGCGTCCGGGCGAGCGGGCGAGATTACCGTCTCGACCGATGGATTCCCCGGGCACGTCCCGCTCGTCCCAGCGTGCTCCCGGCGCGTCGTCCTCGAGCCGGCGTGCTGCCGGCACGCTGGTGATCGTCCCGGCCTACGACGAGGAGGACGCGCTCCCGGCCACGTTGGCCGAGCTCCGCCGGGCCCAGCCCTCGGTCCGGGTCGCGGTGGTCGACGACGGGTCGCGGGACCGCACCACCGCCGTCGCCCGCGAGGAGGGCGCGCACGTCGTGTGCCTGCCGTTCAACCTCGGCGTGGGCGGTGCCGTGCGCGCCGGGCTTCGCTACGCCGCCGAGGGGGAGTTCGCGTGCGCGGTGGTCGTGGATGCCGACGGACAGCACGACGCCGACGGGATCAGCGCACTCGTCGCGGCAGTCGATGACGGTGCCGACCTCGTGATCGGCAGCCGCTTCGCCGAGGGGGCTCCCGACTACGAGGTCGGGCGGACACGGCGGCGCGCGATGCGATCGCTCGCGCGGCTCGTGCGGATGCGGACGGGGCAGACGTTCACCGACGTGACCTCGGGCTATCGCGGCTTCTCGCGTCCCGCGATCGAGGTTCTCTCGCGCCAGTACCCGGTCGAGTACCTGGCCGACACGGTCGAGGCGCTGCTCATGATCCACGACCTCGGCGGGCGCATCGTCGAGGTCCCGGTGCGCATGCGCCCGCGGGCCGGCGGTGTGCCGTCGGCGCGCGGCTTCGTGCTCGCCGTCAACTACCTGCGGCTGCTGGTCGGCATCGTGAGCTCCGCGATCTTCCCCCGGTCGCGCCGTCGAGCCGAGCTCCTCGCCGTCCCGACGGGTTGGGGGTTCGACTCGCAGGAGGTCAGCCCGCCATGAGCACGTCGGCACACGTCCTCGTCGTCGTCCTCGCGCTCGCCGCGACCCTGTTCATCGTCAGGCTCGTGGCACTCCGGCAGCTGCGCAGCAAGTACGCGCTGCTGTGGCTGGGGATCGCCGTCGTGCTGCTCCCGCTGGCGGTCGTCCCGTCGCTGCTCGACGACGTCGCGCACTGGCTCGGCTTCGACTACGCGCCGGCCTTCTTCTTCCTGCTCGCCATCGGCTTCCTCTTCGCCGTCGTCGTCCACTTCTCCTGGGAGCTCTCACGACTCGAGGTCCGCGTGCGCACCCTCGCCGAGGAGCTCGCCATCGAGCGGGTGCGCGCCGAAGAGGCCGAGGAGCGGGGTGCGGGACAGGACGGCGAGGAGGCGCCCGCACTGAGGCCCGACGAGGGCACCGCATAGAATCGCCCGATGCGCGTGGAGTCTCCGCGAGACAACCTGCGCACGTTCTGCTACTGGATGCTCGGCGCCGTCGCGCTCGGGCTGGCCGTGCGCCTGGGCTACGCGATCGGCTGGAAGTGGGACCAGCCGATCTCGGTCCTCACCGACCAGATCGGTGGGGACGCGGGCTACTACCACTACCAGGCGAATGCCCTTGCCGACGGGCTGTGGTTCCTCGATCCGTGGTCGTGGGCGCTGCGGGGCACGGGCGTGCGCCCGGGCGCGGAGCACCCGCCGCTGTACACGCTGTTCCTCTCGATCCCCTCGGCACTCGGGTTCCAGACGTTCCGCGAGCATGTCGTCGCGGGCACGATCCTCGGCTCGATCACGTGCGGCGTCGTGGGCTTCGCGGGCCGCGCCGTCGCCGGCCGGCGCGTGGGGATCATCGCCGCGTTCATCGCGGTCGTGTACGCGAACCTGTTCATCAACGACGCGCTCGTGATGTCCGAGACGATCACCGCGCTCCTGTGCGCGCTGGTGATCTGGTTCGCCTACCGCTTCTGGCGCGAACCGACGATGCGCAACGCGATGCTGTTCGGGTTCTCGGCCGGTTTGGCCGCCCTCACGCGGGCCGAGCTCGTCGTCTACTTCCCGATCGTCGCACTGCCGCTCGTGATCGGCGCGCGCAGCCTCACGAGCCGCGACCGGGTCCGACGCGGCGTCGCGATCCTCGTGCTCGCCGCCGTGCCGATCCTGCCGTGGGTCGTCTTCAACATGGCGCGCTTCAACAACCCGGTCACGCTGTCGACCGGCGGCGACTTCACGTTCGGCAACACCTACTGCGACTCGACGTTCTACGGCGACCGGGTCGGCTGGTGGGACCTCAGATGCATGGACAACCGCTGGAAGATCGAGGGCGACGAGTCCGACCAGGCGAAGCACTTCCGCCAAGAGGGGCTCGACTACCTCGGAGACAACCTCGGACGGTTCCCGGTGGTCGTGGCCGCGCGCGTGGGTCGTATGTGGGAGGTGTACGACCCCTTCCAGAAGCTGGACTGGGACAGCTTCGAGCAGGGTCGCAACCCGCTCGTTCTCACCAAGGTCGCGCTCGCACAGTTCTACGTGCTGTTCGTCCTCGCCATCATCGGTCTCGTGATGCTCCGCAAGCGGCGCACGATCATCTATCCGCTCATCGGCATGGCGATCGCGTGCACGCTCGCCGCGATGATCGCGTTCGGCGGAACTCGGTATCGCGTCCCGGCCGAGATCGCCATCGTGATCGCCGCCGCCGTGCCGTTGGCCGCGCTGCTCGATCGATGGTTCCCGCCGCGCGGCGCGTCCCCGTCGGGCGGCGAGGTGCCCGCCGAGGGTGGTCCGGCTCCCGACCCGGGCGACGACGGTGACGACGCCGCCCGCGACCCGAGCAGGGACCGCACACCCGAGCCGGTCGCGACATGACCACGAACAAGCTCGGTGACGTCGCGGCCGCGGCCGGGCTGCGGCGCATCCACATCCTGATGTGGCGCGACCTCGATGACCCCGAAGCCGGTGGCTCCGAGCTGCACGCGCACGAGATCGCCTCGCGGTGGGCGGGTGCGGGCCTCGACATCACGATGCGCACGTCGTTCGCGGCCGACCACCCGGCGGTGACTCGTCGGAGCGGCTACCGCGTGGTGCGCCGCGCGGGGCGCTACATGGTGTTCCCCCGCGCCGCGCTGGCGGAGCTCACCGGACTGCACGGACCCGCTGACGGCCTCGTCGAGATCTGGAACGGCATGCCCTTCTTCTCGCCGCTGTGGGCGCGGTGCCCTCGCGTCGTGTTCCTGCACCATCTCCACGCCGAGATGTGGGACATGACCCTGTCGCCGGACCTCGCCCGCGTCGGCAGGTTCATCGAGTCGCGCCTCGCACCTCCTCTCTATCGCGGCACATCCATCGTGACGTTGTCGGAGTCGTCCAAGCGCGAGCTCGTGCACGACATGCACTTCGCCGCCGATCGCGTCCAGGTCGTCCACCCCGGGGTCGACGCCTCGTTCACCCCAGCGGGGAGCAAGGCCGAGCGCCCGCTCGTCCTCGCCGTCGGCCGCCTCGTGCCGGTGAAGCGGTTCCATCTCCTCGTCGACGCGCTCACGGCGCTGAAGCCGCGGGTGCCCGAGCTCGTCGCCGTCATCGTCGGGGAGGGCTACGAGCGAGAGAGGCTCGAGAGCCTCATCCGAGAGCGTGGCGCCGAGGATTGGATCTCACTGCCGGGTCGCGTCGACGACGCCGAGCTGGTCGATCTCTACCGTCGCACGTGGGTCGTCGCGAGCACCTCGGCGCGCGAGGGGTGGGGGATGACGCTGACGGAGGCGGCAGCGTGCGGCACGCCCGCGGTCGCGACCGACATCGCCGGACATCGCGACGCCGTGCGCGACGGCGAGAGCGGTCTGCTGGTCGGCCGGATCGCCGACTTCCCCGACGCGCTCGAACGCGTGCTGACCGACATCGCGACGCGCGATCGGCTCGGTGCGGGTGCGGTCGCCCGTGCCGCGCAGTGCACCTGGGACGCGACCGCGCTCGGGACTCTCGAGGCGCTCGCCGCCGACGCCCGCCGGCGCGCGTGACCAAGGCCGCGACGGGCACGACCGCAAGGGAGGCGGTGGACGCGCGGCCCGATCGGCGCCGCTGGCTCCCGGGCGCGCTGCTCCTCGCGCTCGTCGCGTACGTCCCGTTCCTCCTCTCGGCGCCGGGGCGAGTCAGCGCCGACACGAAGCAGTACCTGTACCTCGATCCGGGCCGGCTGCTCGCGGACGCGCCCTACCTCTGGGACTCCGGCTACGGCGCGGGCACGCTGACGCACCAGAACATCGGCTACCTGTTCCCGATGGGGCCGTTCTTCTGGCTCTTCGACACGCTCGGCATCCCCGACTGGGTGGCCCAGCGTCTCTGGCTCGGCTCGATCGTGTTCGCGGCCGGCGCGGGCGTCCTCTTCCTGCTTCGCACCCT
>Ga0315534_1000590_pt1 | contig 25408 bp, 32 predicted proteins | sample SalMarSW160240MG_FD_203094 | JGI IMG/M metagenome (GOLD analysis project Ga0315534, IMG submission 203094) | Salt marsh sediment microbial communities from the Plum Island Ecosystem LTER, Massachusetts, United States - Salt Marsh Sediment SW1602-40 ...
GGGGCAATTTTTACAATCACGCCGGGGGCGGTCTTTTGACAATTGCTATTAAGGTGTATACTTAGGTATTAAGGACTATATCCTAGGATACAGGTTTCACGAGATATCGTCTGGTATAATAGGAGGTAGAGTCAATGGATAAACAAGTAGCCGCCCCGCGTAGCGGGCATCTGGAGGCGCTGCTCAACGGCTGCCCCGATGCCATTCTCGCCATCAACGCCGAAGGAATCATCAAGTTCGCCAACAAGGAAGCCTGCCAGCTGACCGAGCGCAACATGAACGAGCTCATCGGCGAGAGCATCGTCGAGGTCTACGAGAGCATCGAGGCCGCCCGGGATGCCAACCGCAAGATATACGAGGCGGGCGGCACCGTCCACAACCTGGAAACCAAGACCCGCACCAAAAGCGGCAAGCTGGTACCGGTGCGCGTCAGCGCCTCGCACCTCTACGACTCCAACGGCAAATACGTCGGCGGCGTGGGCTATTTCGCCAAGTACCGCCCCTGGAGCGGCGCCGAGGCCGAGGTCAAGGCCCGCGTCGACGCCCTGGAGACTAAATTGGACAAATGGAAGACACTGGCCGCCCCTGTGTTCGAGCTTTACCCGGGGCTCTCGGTAATGGTTATCGTCGGCCACCTCGACGTGGAGCGCTGCGAGGACATCACCGTCAACCTGCTCAACCACGTCGAGAAGGCCAAGACGCGGGTCATCCTCCTCGACCTCTCGGCGACCATCGCCGATGATAGCGAAGTCGCCGCCCGGCTGGCCAAGGTGATACGCACCGTCCGGCTGCTGGGAGCGGAGTGCATCATCGCCGACATGCAGACCAACATGGCCCTGGCGCTGGAGCCGTGCCTGGCCGACCTGGGCCCGGTACGCTCTTTCAGCTGCATGGAGATTGCCCTGGAGGACGCCCTGAAGCGCATTGGCTACGAAATCCGCCCCATAACCTAGAACCAGGAGGAGCTCAAGATTGGATAAAGTCTACCCCGGCATCGACGAAGCCATCGCCGATATCGAAGACGGCGCCATGATTGCCATCCCCGGCTTTTTTGCCTGCGGCGTCCCCCGCGACTTGCTGCAGGCCCTTATCCGCAAGGGCACCAAGGATTTAACGCTTACCTGCGGCTGCGGCCCGCTGCTGGGCGCCGCCGACGAGCTGAGGACGCTGGTGCAGAATGGCCAGCTGAAAAAGGTCGTCGATTCCTACGGCCTGTTCCGCTCGGCCAGCAAGGGGATGCAGGACCCCTTCGAGCAGGCCGTTAGGGCCGGCGAAATCGAGTTTGAGGTCTACCCCATGGGCACCATGGCCGAAAAATACCGCGCCGGGGGCGCCGGCATTCCCGCCTTCTACACCCCCACTGGCGTCGGCTCGGTCATCGAGGAAAGCATCGTCACCAACATCGATACCAACAAGACGCCCAAGGAGACCAGGATTATCGACGGCCAGGAGTACGTGCTGGAGTACGCCCTGAAACCGGACTATACCTTTGTCCACGCCTTCGTCGGCGATCGGGAGGGCAACCTCCGCTATGCCAAGACGGCCCGCAACTTCAACCACGTTATGGCCACGGCGGCCCGGGTGACCATCGCCGAGGTGGAGACCCTGGTGGAGGCCGGGGAAATGGAAGGCGACGACGTGCATACCCCCGGGATTTACGTGCACCGCGTAATTAAGGTGCCGCGGCCCCAATTTGCCATTACCATAGACTAGAAAGAGGAATAATTACCATGTCGGAGAGGGTTAAACTCAAGGGTCTGTCGCGGGAGCTGATTGCCCTGCGGGTGGCCAAGGAGCTGGATGACGGCACCTACGTCAACCTGGGCATCGGCATACCGACGCTCATCTCGGACTGGATTGAGGGACGTGACATAACGTTGCAATCGGAGGTCGGCATGCTCAAGACCGGGCCGCTGGCCGCCGGCGACGACATTGACCAGGACTTAATCAACGCCAGCTGCCAGGCGGTGACGGCGCTGCCGGGCACCTCCTATTTTGATATCGCCGAGTCCTTCGGCATGATACGCGGCGGGCACATCGACGTGGCCGTGATGGGGGCGCTGCAAATCAACGCCCGCGGCGACTACGCCGGCTGGTCGAACCCGGCGCGGGGACTCTTCGTGGGCAACATCGGCGGCTCGATGGATTTATGCGCCGGCGCCAAAAAGCTCTTTATCGCCATGGAGCACACCACCCGCGACGGCGATTATAAAGTCGTCAAGGAACTGTCCTACCCGGCCACGGCCATGGGCCGGGTGAGCCTGCTCTTCACCGACCTGGCCGTGATTGAAATTACCCCCAAGGGGATGGTGCTCCGGGAGCTGTTCGCCGGCCTCACGCCGGAGGATATCCAGTCGGTCACCGAGCCCAAGCTCATCGTCAGCCCCGACCTCAAGGAAATCGAGTTCTAGGCCGCCCCATTACCAGGGCAACATCCCCTCTCCCATATCAATGTCCGCGGAGAATTCGACGAAGCTCCCGCTCCGCGAGACCGACATGTTGAGCATGGCCATCTCTTCCATATCCATGCTCGCCTTCATTTCGGCCTCAACGTCGGTCGCCTCGTCATCGTTAGCGAATTTAATCAGGCCCACCATCTTCATGCCCTCGGAGCTGATTTTGTCTATGGTGATGCCCGCGTAGAGAGAACCGGGGTAGAACTGGTCGCCGGTCATCAACATGGTCATGACGCCGTCGGACATCCTGTCGAGGGTATCCCGGATGTCCTGGCTGCCGGCGTAGGCCGTCGCGCCGCTATTGATGGCTATCAGGCAGGCCTTGACGCCGTCCTCCGAGCCTATCAGCAGGGTATCGTCCATTATCGCCCAGGCCATATCGTTGCCGCCCAGCCAGACCTCGAAGCCCAGGTAGTCCTCCGACGTGCTGCCCTCCTCGGCCAGCTTGGCGTGGATGAGGTCGAGGTCTAAATCGGCGCCGACGACGGTAATCTCGTCGTTATCCACCACGATAATCCCGAAGTGCTTGACGCTGCTGGGGGTGATGCCCAGCTCGTTGGCCTCGTCAAGCTCGGCTTCCATGTTCTCGTACATCTCGCCCAGGTCGGTGTCTTCCATGATGGCCTTCATATCGGCGTAAATCATCATCGTCGCCTCGTCCGGCGCCAGTTTGGTCAGGCTGGTCAGGTCTATAAATCTGACGCCGCTGCCGCTGCCGGCTTCGCCGCCGGTGCAGCCCGCCGCCAGCAATAGACCGGCGACGATGATAGCGATTATTCCCAGCGTAACTAATAACCTTGTTTTGCGCATCTTCCTTCTCTCCTTTGCCTCCATAGTCAGGCAGTTGCAGTCTATGGGATATCTTAGCCTTTGTCAATGATGGGGCGGCATCGTACGGGGGGACTGTTTTCCGGCCCCGCCGCCGGATGTTATAATAGCCGTAACCGATACGGCTCTAAAAGGAGGCAAGCGTGAAAATCCTGGCCCTTTCGTTCAGCCCGCGCCGGGGCGGCAACACCGAAATCCTGCTCGACCGGGCGCTGTCCGGCGCCGCCCGGGAAGGGGCGGCCACCGAGCTCTACCGGGTGGTCGAGCACGATATCAAGCCCTGCGACGGCTGCATGGCCTGCTGGCACACCGGGGAGTGCCACATCGCCGACGAGATGCCCGTCCTGGCCGATAAGATGCTGGCCGCCGACGGCATCCTCTACGGCACGCCGGTCTATTTTTACAACATGACGGCCCAGGGCAAGACCGTCATCGACCGCACCATCGTCCTCAACCGCCCGGAGCGCAACCTGGCCAACAAGGTGGGCGGCGTGGTGGCGGTGGCCGGTAGCTTCGGGCTGGTTGATGCCGTCAAAGACCTATACTTCTACATGGTCACCCGCCGGATGCTGCCGGCCAGCTTCGTGGCCGCTTACGCCGGCGGCAAGGGCGAGGTGAAGGAGCTGCCCAAGTGCATGCAGGCCGCCGAAGACCTGGGGCGGCACATGGTGCAAATAGCCGCCAGCGGCTTCAGGTATCCGGAGGGCGGCACGCACATCGCCTACGGCACGCATACGCGCTAGAGTGGGGAAGCCCCGGCCGCGGGCAGGCGGGGCCGGGAGCCGGTCTCCCTGACGATGAAGACCAGCGGCAGGGCCACCGCCGCCAATAGCCCCCAGAAGAACAGCGGCGCGCCGTTGCTGAAGGCGGTGAGGCTGTTGCCCAGCGGCGGCGAGGCGAAGGCCCCCACCATCCCCAAAGTGCTGGTCAGGCCGATGGCCGTCCCCCCGTAGGTGCCGCCCACCTCTTTAATCTCAAAAATAAGCGTGTTGGCCAGCGCCATCACGCCGGAGCGCAGCAGCCCGCCCAGCAGCAGCAGCACCCAGACGCCGGTGGCGCCGACGAAGGGTAGCAGCCCGATGCTCAGCGCCAGCAGCAGGATAGCGACGAACATCACCACCCGCCGCGATCCTATCCGGTCGGAATAGAGCACCATGGGCATCACCCCGATGACCCCGATGCCGCTGAACAGCGTCATGGCGCTGTCGGCCGCTACCGGCTCCCAGCCGATGTTGCGCAGGTAGGTGGGCAGGTAGCCTCCGAACCCCATGCTGGCGCCCCAGTAGGCCAGCAGGATACCCCCCACGAGCCAGACGTCCCGGATGCGGATGACGTGCGCCAGCGACCTTTTGAGCGGCTGGCCGGTTACCGGGGCGCCGGCGGCGTCGCCTTGCTTGGGCTCGCGGCCGGTGAACCACCAGAGCAGCCCCAGCAGGAACGGCGGCGCCCCGAAGAAAAAGAGCACGCCGCGCCAGCCGCCCAGCAGCGGGGAGAGCAGCACGGCGCTGGAGAGGGTGGCCACCACCGAGCCGATGGACCAGGCCACGTTGAGCAGGCCGTTGGTCAGGCTGAGGCGCTTGCCGGAGAACCACACGGCGGTGACCTTGGGGACGATGCTCGGCGTGACCGCCGCCGTCAGGCCGAAGAGGAACATGAACGCCGCCATGCTGAGGAAGTCCACCGAAAAACCGCGCAGCGCCCCGAAGACGCCGGACAGCATGCAGACCACCGTCAGGGTGCGCTTCACCCCGAAGCGGTCGGCCAGCAGTCCCCCCACCAGGCCCAGGAATATCCCGGCCAGGGGGTCCATGCCCCAGATGGTGCCGATGGCCACCATGTTCAGCCCCAGCTGGTCGGAAATCTCGGGGAAGAGCACCGGCATGCAGAGCCGGGCCGCCCCGGCGATGGAGCCGTAGGTCCCCATGGCCAGGAGCAGGATATACCAGCGGTAGCGGCTGCCTTCTGGTGCGGGTAACATCGTTTGAATCCGGGCGGGAAGAATCGCCGGAGCGCCGGGGTGGGACTGGCTCCCGAGGTTGGACTCGAACCAACGACCAAGCGGTTAACAGCCGCCCGCTCTACCGACTGAGCTACTCGGGAACTTGGCAGCGATTCCTCAATATTATCGCCTTTTCCCGCCTTCAAGTCAAGGCGGGCCGGACTGCAACCGGCGGCTCAAGATGCTATAATATAAGAGAGGAGATGCATTGCTTTAAGGATTCAAACGATTGCCGTTAAATGACCGCGACTATATGAGGCCTCCCTCCGCCGGGCGCCCCCAGCGCTACCGCGTTTACCGTAATATTGGCCTTAACCCGGTAATGGCGCTGATTATCGCCAATCTCATGCTCTACCTGGCCGTGGCCTTCTCCGGCGAGGCGCGCTACCCCTGGGGTTCCGGCGAGATTATCGGCGACCGCTTTACCTACTACCTGGGGTTGATACCGTATTACTTCCCCGAGCGCCCCTGGACGATAGTTACCGCCATGTTCATCCACGCCGGTTTCGGCCATCTCATCGGCAACATGCTCGTCCTCTTTTTCTTCGGCAATTTTCTGGTACGGCTGGTCGGCAGCGGGCGTTTCCTTCTGGTCTATTTCCTGGGCGGCATCGCCGGCAACGCCCTTTACCTGCTCTGGGGCGAGCCACTGTCGGTGGCCGTGGGGGCCTCCGGGGCCGTCTACGCCATCGCCGGGGTGCTGGTGGTGCTGATGCCGCGACTCCGGGTGCTGTTGTGGTTTCTCTTCCCCATGCCCCTCTGGGTGGTGGTGCTGGTGTTTTTCGTCATCTGGTCTTTCATCCCGGGGGTGGCCTGGCAGGCCCACATCGGCGGGCTGGCCCTGGGGCTTATCGCCGGCTACTACTTCCGCCGCCGGCTGGGCGGCATTATCTACCGCTGACGTGGTTCGACGGGCTCACCACGAGCGGTTCGTAGGCTCGCCACGAGCGGTTTCGGGCGCCTCCGCAGCTTGACTTTTGACCGGGGCGTTCTTATAATTGTTAGGTTGCCCGCTTTGTCTTTACCAGGGTTAAGGGCTGTGCCCGAGTGGCGCAATGGTAGCGCAACCGACTTGTAATCGGTAGGCTGACGGGTTCGAATCCCTCCTCGGGCTGGGTTTTTAAGCGGCAGTGCTTGCGGAGGGGTGCCGGAGTGGTTAATCGGAGCAGACTGTAAATCTGCCGCCCTAAGGGCTACGCAGGTTCGAATCCTGCCCCCTCCACCACTTTTGCCGTCTCGGATAGAAAATAAAGCTATAGACAAATAGTCATAAAAATCTGTATAATAAGACCGACGCCCACATAGCTCAGTTGGTAGAGCACGTTCTTGGTAAGAACGGGGTCATCAGTTCGAATCTGATTGTGGGCTCGGCAATAAAGGGAGGTTGAAATGGCAAAACAGAAATTCGACAGGTCAAAACCACACGTTAACGTGGGTACCATCGGCCACGTTGACCACGGCAAGACGACCCTCACGGCGGCCATCACGCTGACGCTTTCCAAGGCCGGTGTCGGCAAGACCGAATACCGCGCTTTCGAGAGCATCGATAACGCCCCGGAAGAGAAGGCCAGGGGTCTGACCATTGCCATTGCCCATATTGAGTACGAAACGGCCAAGCGGCACTACGCCCACATTGACTGCCCCGGCCATGCCGACTTCATCAAGAACATGATTACCGGCGCCGCCCAGATGGACGGCGCTATCCTGGTGGTGAGCGCCCCGGACGGCCCCATGCCGCAGACCCGCGAGCACGTCCTGCTGGCGCGCCAGGTGCAGGTGCCTTACATCGTCGTCGCGCTGAACAAGGTGGACATGATGGACGACGAGGAGCTGCTGGAGCTGGTGGAGGTTGAGGTGCGCGAGCTGCTCTCCAAGTACGAGTTCCCCGGCGACGAGATTCCCGTCGTCAGGGTGAGCGCCCTCAAGGCCCTGGAGTGCGGCTGCGGCAAGCGCGAGTGCCAGTGGTGCGGCCAGATTCTCAAGCTGATGGACGCCGTGGACGACTACATCCCGGTGCCGGAGCGCCCCAAGGACCAGCCCTTCCTGATGCACGTCGAGGACGTCTTCTCCATCAAGGGGCGGGGCACCGTGCCCACCGGGCGCGTCGAGCGCGGCACGATTAAGGTCGGCGACGAAGTCGAAATCGTCGGCCTGCACCACGAGCCGCGCAAGGTGGTCATCACCGGCCTGGAGATGTTCCACAAGTCGCTCGACCAGGCCGAGGCCGGCGACGCCGTGGGGGCGTTGCTGCGCGGCGTGGAGCGCGACGAAATCGAGCGCGGCCAGGTGCTGGCGGCCCCGGGGTCTATCAAGCCGCATACCTACGCCGAGGCCCAGGTCTACGTGCTGACCAAGGACGAGGGCGGCCGCCATACGCCGTTCTTCAACGGCTACAAACCCCAGTTCTACATCCGCACTACCGACGTCACCGGCACCATCGAGCTGCCCGAAGGCGTGGAGATGGTCATGCCCGGCGACAACATCAACATGAAAATCAAGCTCATTTACCCGGTAGCCCTGGAGGAAGGGCTGCGGTTCGCCATCCGCGAAGGAGGCAGGACGGTAGGGGCCGGCACCTTTACCAAGATTCTGGAATAGTTTATGGCCAAGAAAGCGGAAGCCAGAGGCGTGATTTACCTTGCCTGTACCGAGTGCAAGGAGCGCAACTATACAACTACCAAAAACCGCAAGAACGACACGCAGCGCCTGGAGCTGAACAAATACTGCCCCCGCTGCCGGCAACACCGGCTGCACCGGGAGGCCAAGTAGCCGGCGCGGCCGGGGCTTGGGGGAAGTTGGGGCGATGACACAACCAGCGGCCACCAAAAAACGCCGGGGATTCCGGCTCTTTCGCTATTTCGGCGAAATTATCAATGAGCTGAAGAAGGTCGTCTGGCTCAGCCGGCGGGAGGTGCTTTACCTGACGGGTATGGTGCTCATCGTCACCATCATCGCCGGTGTCGTCCTGGGGGCGCTGGACTACGGCTTTTCCCAGCTGGTGAATAAGGTATTCGTGGGCGGGTAGCGACCGGCCCCGTGGGAATAGCCGGGCCGTCCGAAGGGGCGGCCAGCCGCCGTTTCCCCGGTTATCCCCGTAGTGAGGTTATCTGTGGCGGAGAATGACAAACAGTGGTACGTGATTCATACCTATTCCGGGCATGAAGAGCGGGTCAAGAAGAACCTGGAGCAGCGCGTCCACTTTATGGACTCCGGGGACGAAATTCTGGACGTGGTCATCCCCACCGAAGACGAGATAGAGGTGCGCGGCGGACGTAGGCGTACCGTTACCCGCAAGATTCTGCCCGGCTACGTGCTGGTGCAGATGAAAATGGACGAAAATACCTGGAGCATCGTGCGCAATACGCCGGGGGTTACCGGCTTCGTGGGCAGCGGCAACGTGCCCACCCCCCTGCGGGAAAAGGAAGTGGGCGAGATTATCAAGCAGATGACCGCCGAGGCCCCCAAGGTGAAGGTGGGCTTCCGCAAAGGCCAGAGCGTGCGCGTCACCGACGGCCCGTTCATCGATTTCGTCGGTGTCGTCGACGAGATAAATATGGAAAAAGGTAAAGTCAAGGTGCTTCTCTCCCTGTTCGGCCAGGAAACGCCGGTGGAGCTTGACTTTTTGCAGATAGACAAACTCTAACGTTTCCGCGGAGAGTAACATGGCCAAGAAAATTAAAGCCGTCATCAAATTACAAATACCCGCCGGGCAGGCGAATCCGGCCCCGCCGGTAGGCCCCGCCCTGGGCCAGCACGGGCTCAACATCATGGGCTTCTGCAAGGAATATAACGAGCGTACCGCCTCGCAGACCGGCTCGATTGTCCCGGTGGAAATCACCGTCTACGAAGACCGCTCCTTTACCTTCATTACCAAGACCCCGCCCACCTCCGACCTGCTCAAGAAGGCCCTGGGTCTGGAGAAGGCCAGCGGCACCGCCAGCCACGAAGAAGCCGGCACCCTCTCGCGGCAGCAGCTGCGCGAAATCGCCGAGCTCAAGGCCAAAGACCTCAACGCCAATACCGTCGAGGCCGCCGAGCGCATCGTCGCGGGTACGGCGCGAAGCATGGGGATAAAGGTGGAATAACATGGTAAAGCACGGCAAGAAGTATACCGAAGCGGCCGGCCTCGTCGAGAGGGAAAAGACCTACCAGCCCGAAGAGGCCATCGACCTGGTTAAGAAGACGGCCCCGGCCAAGTTCGACGAGACCGTCGAGCTGCACCTGCGCATGGGCCTCGACCCGCGCAACGCCCAGCAGCAGGTAAGGGGGGTGGCGCTGCTGCCCCACGGGCTGGGCAAGAAGGTGCGCGTGCTCGTCTTCGCCCAGGGGGAGGCCGAAAGGGTGGCCTCCGGCGCCGGCGCCGACTACGTGGGCGGCGACGACCTGATTAAGAAAATAGAGGAAGGCTGGCTGGACTTTGATACCGCCATCGCCATCCCGGAGATGATGAGCAAGGTGGGCAAGCTGGGTAAAATCCTGGGGCGCAAGGGCCTGATGCCCAACCCCAAGGCCGGCACGGTGGCCCAGATGAACGACCTGCCCCGCGTCATCGAGGACGCCCGCAAGGGCCGCGTGGAGTACAAGCTGGACAGGACGGCCATCATCCACGTGGCGTTGGGCAAGGTGAGCTTTGAGGACAAGATGCTGCTGGATAACCTGACGGCGGTGATGGAGGCGGTGGTCAAGGCCAAGCCCAGCGGCGCCAAGGGCCAGTACATCAAGAGCGCCTACATCACCACCACCATGGGGCCGGGCGTCAAGCTGGATCTGACCGCGGCCACCACGCTGACGGCCAGCTAGCTCGGGTTTTTAATATGTCTTTGGGGAGGGGCGCCAAGCCCCTCCTTTTCTATGTTATCTATTCCCACCCAGGCCGCCCCGTATCATCCACGGCTTAGCCCGGAGAAAAATCCTCCTTAATCCCCCTTTACAAAGGGGGACAATACATCTCGCACAATGGGTCGTCTCCCTTTCGTAAAGGGAGACCGAGAAGGATTTAGCCCAGGGGCGTTAGCCCCCCAAATCAATTTGTTATATCGCGATATATTATGCTATTCTTAGGGCAGAAGACCGGAATTTTTATATAATCAACCAAAACGGAAAGGAAAAAACCAAATGGCGGAATCAAAGTACGGCAAGTACATTTGCACGGAACTGGCACCCAACATCCCCCTGCCGCCCTACCGTGAATGGGAACGCGACATGATTGGCGACGGGCCATGGGAGGGCTACCACCGCGCCCTGGAGCACGTGGTCTGGACGGACGCCAACGTCATCCCCGGCGCTTTCTATTCCGAGATGGTCTGGCAAGTACCCGGGCATCAGGCCGCGCCCGGTACTTACCCCGGAGCAGATAGAGGAAATGAAGAAGAAGCCGGGCGGCCAGGGAGTCCCGCCTCACTCGCACCCCTTCCCGGAGCTGCTCTCCTTCTTCGGGACGGACCCGAAACACCCGGATGACCTGCGCGGCGAGGTGGAGTTTTGGATGGAGGACGAAAAATACATCTTTACCAGGAGCTTCGTGGTCTACATTCCCGCCAACGTCGTCCACTGCCCGCTGCGTATCCTCCGCATGGACGATTCCTTCTTCCACTACACCATCGGCCCCGGTGGCGAGTACGTCTAACGGCCCGAATAATCAGATAGAAAGGAAACGCTCATGGCGAGAAAATACGAAAAGATGTTCGTGACCCGGGACAAGCCCGGCTACAAGTATCCCGCTTACATGCATTTAGATCCCGGGAGCACCCAGCGCCTGGTGTATATCGACGAGGAGACCGTCAAGGACGCCGAGTTCGGTTGCGAGAACATGTGGCTGCTGCCCGGCGACCCCAAAGAGCGGAAAGTCATGGATGCCAACACCCAGCCCTACGGCCGCTTCTTCGGCTTCTACAGCTTTAACTACGAAAACGTCCGCGACCTCTGCGCCGAGATAGAGGTCTACATCGGCGGCGAAAAGCACATCGTCAAGAGGAGCGGCGCCATGTTCATCCCGGGCGGGCTGGAGGTGGGGCCACTGACCTTCCGCAACATCACCCGGCCTGTCTTTTTCACCATCGAGTTCCCCTGTGGGGAAGGGCTGAAGAAGAAATACGTCTAGCCGGAACGCGTAGGTTCTCCGGGAAAAGGTGGGGGCTTTCTTTTGTTAATAACTTGAGGAGGACACCGGGATGGCCGAAACCAAGTACGGAAAATACATCGTTAGCACGCTCATGCCGCCGCCCGACGAGGCCCCCTGGGCCCCGCCGATATCGGTGGCGGGGAAGGGTAAAGGGGGGCGGCTCTTTTTCCTGGACGCCAACACCGCCCCGGGGGCCTTCTACACGGAGTGCGTCTGGGTGCTGCCGCGCCCGGCGGGCACCGGCCCGGCGCCGGGACGGACGGTCGGCACCGAGGCCCATACCCACGACTACGACGAGGTTATCGCCTTCATCGGCACGGACTTGAACGACCCCTACGATATGGGCGCCGAGGTGGAGCTGTGGCTGGAGGATGAAAAGCACATCATCACGCGGAGCTCGTTGGTCTTTATCCCCGCCGGGATGAAGCACTGCCCGCTGACCTTCCTGCGGGTAGATAAGCCGGTGTTCCACTTTACCACCGGGCCGGCCAAGAAGTACTTCTAAAAAAGACCGGCGGCCACCGGGGCGGTTTTGGCAAACGGACGGGCCGGGCCGTTAAGCCCGAACCCGCCCGCTTGATTCGACTGTGGGTCTGGATAGTACCGTTTACTTGACTTCGACGGTGGCGCCGGCCGCTTCCAGCTTCTGCTTGGCGGTGGCGGCCTCTTCTTTGGTAACGCCTTCCTTGACCGGCTGGGGCGCGCCTTCCACCAGGTCTTTGGACTCCTTGAGGCCCAGGGTGGTCAGCTCGCGGACGGCCTTGATGACGTTAATCTTGTTGGCGCCGAATTCCTTGAGGATGACAGTGAACTCGGTCTGCTCCTCGGCTTCCGCCGCGCCGCCCGCATCGGCCGCCGGGGCCGCTACCGCGGCTACCGCTACCGGGGCCGCCGCGCTGACGCCGAACTCCTCTTCCATCGCCTTGACCAGCTCGGCCAGCTCGACGACGGTCATGCCCTTGATGGCGGTGAGGATGCTATCCAGCGCCGCCGATTTCTTAGCCTTGGCCGCTTTGGGCTTGGCCTCTTCTTTGGCCTCGGCGGCCGCCTCTTTGGCCTGCTTCTCTTCGTCTGCCATGATTAGGCTCCCTCCAGTTGATTAATTCTTGCCTGCAGCACGCCCATGATGCCCCGCAGCGGGCCTGCTAGCACGTTGACCAGTCCGTAAATGGGGCTCTGCATCCCGGCCATGACCAGGGCCAGCAGCACCTCGCGGGAAGGCAGCCTGGCCAGGGTTTCCACCTCTTTGGCGGTGAGCATCCGGTCGGCCAGAAAGCCGCCCTTGATGCCGAGGATGGACTTGGTGGTGCGGATGTAGTCGGTGAGGACTTTGGCCGCCTCCGGCGCCTCGCCGTGGCCGAAAGCGATGGCCACCGGCCCCTCGAAGCTGGCCGCCAGGTCGTCCAGGCCGGCTTCTCGGGCGGCGAACTGCGCCAGCGAGTTCTTCACCACCCGGTACTCGATGCCCGCCTCCCGCAGCTTGCGGCGCAGGTTGGTGAGCTCGGACGTGGTCAGCCCGCGGTAGTCGGTCAGGATGCCCACCTGGCTGCGGGAGAGAATCTCCCGCAGGCCCTCCACCAGCTGCACTTTCTTTTCCGTTGGCATCGGTTACCTCCTGCCGTACCCATGAAAAATCCCCGCTCCGAAGGCGAGGATTGATAACGCAAGGTTGCGTTTTTTCATCCTCGGCAGGCCGTTCATTAAGCCCCCTGGGGGCACCCGCTGTCTTCGGACGCGATATTCAGTTAACGGTTTATTCTAGCATAAAGAGGGGTGTATGTAAAGGGATTGGGTTCGGGGATGATTTTATACCTCACCCCCTTTGTCCCCCTCTCCAAACTCAAGATATTTTATGCCCGTTTATCTCCTGTTTGGAGAGGGGGAGTTTGATTTTAGAAGAGGGGCTTCGCCCCTCTTAAACACCCGTTCCTAAAAAGGGGAGTAGCCTGCGGAGAGGGGCGCTAGCCCCTCTCAAAATATCTTCCCCCTTCCCCCAGGGGAAGGGGGATAAAGGGGGATGGGGGACAAGATTAGCTGCTAGTCATCCGCCCGGCGGGGGCGGTACTGGACGGCCTCGGCAACGTGGTGGGTCTTAATTATATCGCTGGCCTCCAGGTCGGCGATGGTCAGCGCCAGCTTGAGGATGCGGTGGAAGGCGCGGGCGGAAAGATGCAGCTGGTTCATGGCCGTCTTGAGCAGCCCCCGGGCGGCCTCCTCCACCTGGCACAGCTCGCGTATCTCGGCGGGGGTCATCTCGGCGTTGCTGGTAAGAGCCGTCTCCTTAAAGCGCTTGAGCTGTCGGGCTCGGGCCGCCGCCACCCTGGCCTGCACGGCTTGCGAAGGCTCGCCGAGACGGTCGTCGGTGAGCTTTTCGTAGTCGATGTGGGGCACCTCGACGAAGATGTCCACCCGGTCGAGGAAAGGCCCGCTGATGCGCCGCTGGTAGCGCGCCACCAGCCCCGGCGGGCAGGTGCAGACGTGGAAGGGGTCGCCGTGGAAACCGCAGGGGCAGGGATTCATCGCCCCCACCAGCATGAAGCTGGCCGGGAAGGTTACCCGCCCCTGGGCGCGCGAGATGGTGACGACCTTGTCCTCCAGCGGCTGGCGCAGCACCTCCAGCAGGGAGTGCCCGAACTCGGGCAGCTCGTCGAGGAAGAGCACGCCGCGGTGGGAGAGGCTGATTTCCCCCGGGTGCGGCCAGTGCCCCCCGCCCACCAGCCCGGCGTTGGAGATGGTGTGGTGTGGGGCGCGGAAGGGCCGCTGGCGTATCAGAGAGCTGTCCGCCGGCAGCAGCCCGCTGACGCTGTAGATTTTGGTTACCTCCAGCGACTCGCCGGCGGTCATCGGCGGCAGGATGGTGGGCAGCGAGCGGGCCAGCAGGGTCTTGCCGCTGCCCGGCGGGCCGCACATAATCATGTTGTGGGCCCCGGCGGCGGCCACTTCCAAAGCGCGCTTGACGTGCTCCTGCCCCTTGATGTCGCTTAGGTCGGTGAGGTGGGACAGGGACGCCGGTTCGATTTCGGATGCCTCCGGCCGGTACTCCGGGGCGGCTGTCTCGCCGCGCAGGTAGCTCACCAGCTGGGTCAGCGATTTCATGGGGATAATCCTGATACCTTCGATGACCGAGGCCTCGGCGGCGTCGGCATCTGGCACGATGACGCTGGGGATGCCTTCCGCCTGGGCCAGGGCCACCATGGGCAGGACGCCGTTGGTGTGGCGCAGGCCGCCGTCCAGGGAAAGCTCGCCGAGGAACATTGTATCGCTTACGTCGGCGCTGACCTGCCCCGAACTCAGCAGGATGCCCACGGCGATGGGCAGGTCGTAGGCGGGGCCGGCCTTCTTGAGGTTGGCGGGGGCCAGGTTGACGACGATGCGCCGGGTGGGGAAGCTGCCGCCGGAGTTGCGGATGGCGGCGCGGACGCGCTCGCGGGCCTCCTGCACGGCGGCGTCCGGCAGGCCGACGATGGTAAAGGACGGCAGCCCGGCGGAGATGTCCACCTCCACCTCGACGACGGCCCCGTCCAGCCCCACGATGGCGCCGCTGCGTACCTTGGCTAACATCGGCCCTATTGTAGCTTAAAGACGGGCCAGATGGCAAAGAGGAGGTGGTATCTACGGCATAAGCCGAGGATGTGCCGAGGGTGGTTTGGGTGGGAATAGATAACTCCGAGGGGCGGGGGCTGGAAAATTAAGCCAGAAAGAAATGGAGCGGAAGACGAGATTCGAACTCGCGACCTTCTCCTTGGCAAGGAGACGTTCTAGCCACTGAACTACTTCCGCCCGCTGGCGTGGTGCCGAGGCCCAGATTTGAACTGGGGACACCTTGATTTTCAGTCAAGTGCTCTACCAACTGAGCTACCTCGGCAAACAGCTATATTTTACTTGAGAACAGGGTTGCAGTCAAGAATGAAGCGCGCGGTAAAAATCCTCATCGCAATTTCCATATATCCAGCCAGTGGAGCGGCAGGAGCTCCTTCAGGGTAATCGTTTCCTGCTGGCTGAGGATTATCTTCGTCGCCGCGTTGGCCGGGTTAATCTGGTAAATCAGCTCCCGGCACCTCCCGCAGGGCGTGGCGGGCTCTTTTTTCAGGTTAACGGCGGCCAGCATCTCGATTTCCGACTCGTGGTGCTTGAGCATCTCGGCGATGGCAGAGTGCTCGGCGCAGAAGCCGATGCCGCAGGACGCATCGATGCAAACGCCGGTATACACGTTACCGGCCCTGGTCAGTATCGCCGCCCCTACGGAGCCGCTTTCACACTCGCGGCTGGGCTTATAGACGCCGGTTACGCTATGGGCTTTATCAATCAGTTCCGGTATGGTCATTGTTGAGTCTCCTGTTCTTGTTATCAGCACTATTATACCTTATCCCCCGATTGACAACCTTATTCCGATATGTAATGATATATCGTTATAATTTGCCGGCGAGGGTGGAGCGCATGTCTGACCAGGTCGCTGCCGAGGCTAGCCACAGGAAAATCTGGGGCATGCACCACAATATCTTCTTCCTGGGGCTGGTCAGCCTCCTCACCGATACTTCCAGCGAGATGATTTTCACCCTCGTTCCCCTCTTTGTCTTTAATGTCCTCGGTGCCGGTGCCCTGGTGGTTGGTCTTATCGGCGGCCTCTCCGAGAGCTTCGATGCCATTTTCCGTATCTTCAGCGGCCGGCTCAGCGACCGCATTAAAAAGCGCAAGCTACTGGCGGTGCTCGGCTACGGTTTCTCCACCCTGTGCAAGCCCTTCATGCTGCTGGCCTCGGTATGGGGCGGGGTGCTGGCCGTCCGCTTCGGCGACCGGGTCGGCAAAGGTATCCGTACCTCGCCGCGCGATGCCCTCATCGCCGATTCCGTCGGTCTGGACAAAAGGGGCAAAGGCTTTGGCATCCACCGCGCCATGGATACCGCCGGGGCGGTCATCGGCCTGGCCATCGCCGCCGTCATCATCTACGCTATCCAGGGCGGCAGCCTCGACCTCGGTAAGGAGTCTTACCGCTGGCTGGTAATCGTGGGGGTGATACCCGCCGTGCTGGCGGTGCTGGTCCTGCTGGCCTTCGTCCACGAAAGGGGCCTGCCGAAAAGCTCCGCACCGAAGGCCGCCGACCTCGTGGCGCCGGCAGCCGCCTTCAGCACCCGGTTCAAGCTTTACCTGGCTATCATGGCTATCTTTACCCTGGGCAACTCCAGCGATTTTTTCGTCATCCTGCGGGCGCAGAACCTGGGCACTAACGTTCTGAACATCACCCTGATGCTCGTCCTGTTCAATGTTACCTACGTCGCCACCTCGGTGCCGGCGGGCATACTCTCCGACCGCCTCGGGCGGCGGGGGCTTATCGCCCTGGGCTGGACAATCTACGCCCTCGTCTATCTCGGCTTCGCCCTGGCGACGAATATATGGCAGGTCTGGGTGCTCTTCGCCGGTTACGGCGTCTATTACGGCATCGTGGAGGGCGTGGCCCGCGCCTTTGTCGCCGACCTCGTCCCCCCGGCCAGAAGGGGCACGGCCTACGGCTATTATCACGGCGTGGTGGGGCTGACGCTGCTGCCGGCGAGCGTGTTGGCCGGTTGGCTGTGGAGTGTTTTAAGCCCGGCGGCGCCGTTCTATCTGGGGGCCGGTATGGCCTTCCTGGCGTTGCTGGCGTTGCTGGCGCTGCTGAAGGAGCCGCGTAGAAGCGCTATTCCAGTATAACGTTATCAATGAGCCTCGTTTTACCTATCTTCACCGCCAGCGATACCAGCGCCGGGGCCTTGATGCGGTGTATCTCCTTGAGGGTGGCGGCATCGGCCACGGAGACGTAGTCGATGTCGGCCAGGGGCTCTTTCTCGATAAGCTCGGTCATCTCGCGGCGGATGGCGCCGGCGTCCTTCTCGCCCCGCGCCCAGTGCCGCCGGGCCAGCTCCAGCGCCCGGTAGAGGACGGCAGCGGCCTGACGCTGCTCGGCGTTGAGGTAGGTATTGCGGCTGCTCATGGCCAGGCCGTCGGACTCGCGCACGGTGGGGCAGGCCACCACCGCCAGGTTCATGTTGAGGTCGCCGACCATCTTCTTGATGACGGCCAGCTGCTGGGCGTCCTTCTGGCCGAAGTAGGCCTTGTCCGGGCTGACGATATTGAACAGTTTGGCGACGACGGTGGCCACGCCGCGAAAGTGGCCGGGGCGGCTGGCGCCTTCCAGCCGGCTGGCGACGTCGCCCGGCGTTACCCAGGTATCGCCGCCCTCCGGGTACATCTCCTCGACTTCCGGCATGAAGCAAATATCGGTCAGCGGCTCTAAAAGCCCCAGGTCGCGCTCGGTATCGCGGGGATAGCCCCGGAAGTCTTCCTTGGGGCCGAACTGGGTGGGGTTGACGAAGATGCTGGCGACGACGGTCGGGCACTCTTCCCGGGCGCGTCTTACCAGCGCCAGGTGGCCTTCGTGGAGGTAGCCCATAGTGGGGACGAAGCCGACCGGCGCGGCGGCCTGGAGCCGCATTGCCCGCATCTCTGGAATTGTCTTGATGACCTGCATTTGGTTGTCTATCTGAGGGGGATTTTTACTCCAACCCTTTCAAGACGCTCTCGTCCATGGGGAAGCTCTGGGCGTCGGTGGGGAACTGGCGGGCCTTGACCTCCTGGTGGTACTGGGAGATAGCTGTTGACATAATATTGGCAAGCCTGGCGTACTGCTTGGCGTGCTTGGGGACGAAGTCGGTATAGGAGCCGAGGATATCGTTGATGACCTGCACCTGGCCGTCGCAGCCGGCCCCGGCGCCGATGCCGATGGTGGGGATGCTTATCCTGCGGGTTATCAGGGTGGCCAGGGGGGCGGGGACGGTCTCCAGCACCACGGCGAAGGCTCCGGCCCGGTCGAGGGCGATGGCGTCGTCGAGGAGCTTTTTGGCCGCCTCCGGGGTCTTGCCCTGGATTTTATGCCCGCCGAGGGCGTTGATGGACTGGGGCGTGAGGCCGATGTGCCCCATCACCGGGATGCCGCAGTCGACGATGCGCCGCACCTTATCGGCGACGGTGACGCCGCCTTCCAGCTTGACGGCCTGACAGCCGGTCTCCTGGAGGAAGCGCCCGGCGTTGCCCAGGGCCTGCTCGGCGCTGAGGTGGTAGGTCATGAAGGGCATGTCGCCGACGACGAGGGCGTTTTTAGCTCCGCGCACCACCGCCCTGGTGTGGTGCAGCATGACTTCCAGCGTCACCGGGATAGTAGAATCGTAGCCGAGGACGACCATCCCCAGCGAGTCGCCGACGAGGATAAGGGGCACGCCCGCTTCGTCGACGATGCGGGCGGTGGTGTAATCGTAAGCGGTGAGCATGGTAATCGGCTCGCCCTTACGTTTCATTTCCCGGATGGTACCGACGTTGACTCTCACGGTGTCTCCTTAGCTGAAAATGCGCTCGTCCACCGGCTCGATAATCTCGTTGCGCTCGTTAACGTGGACGATGATGGGCCGGTAGCCGGGGATGGCCTCCTCCGGCACCTCGTGGTAGGTGAGGATGATGCAGAGGTCGCCGGGGACGGCCAGGCGGGCCGCGGCCCCGTTGAGGCAGATTTCACCGCTGCCGGCCTTCCCCTCGATGGCGTAGGTAGTGAAGCGGGCGCCGTTATTGATGTTGAGCACCTGCACCTGCTCGTAGGGGACGATGTCGGCGGCCTGCATCAATCTGGTGTCGATGGTGATGCTGCCCTCGTAGTTGATGTTGGCGTCGGTGACGGTGGCCCGGTGGATTTTGCTTTTGAGCATGTTTCTCATTGGACTTCCCCCTCAAGGTATTTGGTCAATCGGCCTGGAGAACGGCCTCCAATTGCTTCGCCTGCTCGGCGTCTATCTTTCCCTTGGCCCGGGCGATGGGTACGGTCTGCAAGCCCAGCTCGCGGTAGGGGGCCAGCAGGGCCGGGGCCTGGTCGCCCAGGGCCTTGAGGTGCTTACTGATGGTGCCGGTATCCCCGCGGGCGATGGGCCCGGTGAGGCAGCCGGGGATGCCGATGGTCTCGATGTTGTGGAGGGTGCCGCGGATGAGAGGGAGGAGGGCCTGGGTGGCCCGGTCGGGGGGGATATTAAAGGTCTGCCAGAGGTCGGTGGCCATTTTGACCAGGGTGACCAGGTAGTTGCAGGCGAAGACGGCGGCGGCGTGGTAGGCCACTTTGTCTCCGGCCTCAAGCCTTATCCAGTGCCCGCCCAGGGCCTCGGCCATGGCCTTGAGGGTGGTCAGCAGGGGCTCTTCGGCCTCGATGCCGAAGGTGGAGCCGGGGATGTTGGCCACGGCCTCGCGGATGCCGGCGAAGGTCTGGAGGGGGTGGAAACCGCCGACCTGTGCTCCGGCCTTTCGCGCCGGCTCCAGGATGGCCACCGAATCGGCGCCGGAGCAGTGGACGACGCTCTGGCCGCGCCGCCACTTTGCTTCGTTGGCGACGGTGCCGATGGCGTCGTCCGGCGTGGTTATAAAGATTAAGTCGGCGGCGTTGGCCACGGCCTGGTTGCTGTCCATGATGTGCAGGTTGCTGACCGCGCCGGAGGGCCGGCGCCCGCGCCGGGACGCCCCGACGAACTGGTAGCCCTTCTGGCTGAGGAGCAGCGCCAGTGCGGTTCCTACAGTACCGGCCCCGATGAATCCTATCTTGAGCATCTTACCTCTCAAATAAAAAACCCTCTCAGCTAGACTGAGAGGGCAAAAGTGACAGGGTTGTATTGGTGCCGTCTCGGTCGTTGCCGATCCAAGCGACTTATTTTATTAAGGTCAATACTCCCGGCTCACCGCCATTACGGTCGGTGGCCTACTATAAATTCTACGCCTGTTCTTTCTCTCCTGTCAAGTGGATTGATATCACAAAACGGTATGTTATAATGAAAATACCATTGATTTTTGCCCGATTTCCCCGCTGAGGAGGCCCCAAATAGAAGTAATACCGGCCATCGACCTGCGCGGCGGGCGCTGCGTGCGCCTCTACCAGGGCGATTACAACCAGGAGACAGTCTTCGCCGACGACCCGCTGGAGGTAGCCCTCCGGTGGCAGTCGCTGGGGGCGCCGCGCCTGCACGTGGTTGACCTCGACGGCGCCGCCTCCGGCCGGGTGGAGAACCTGGAAATCATCCGCGACATCGCCCGGGCTATACTCATCCCCGTCCAGATGGGCGGCGGCATCCGCGACCTGGCCACCGTCGAGAGCCTGCTTAAGGAGGGCATCGAGCGCGTGATACTGGGGACGGCCGCCGCCGAAGACCACGACCTCATCAAAGATGCCTGCCGGCGCTTCCGCGACTCGCTCGTCGTCGGCATCGACGCCCGCGAAGGTCTGGTCGCCACGCGGGGCTGGCTCAAGGACACCGGCCAGCCGGCGCTGGAGCTGGCCCGGGATATGGCCGACCTAGGCGTACGGCGCTTCGTCTATACCGATATTGGCCGCGACGGCACCCTGACCGAGCCGAACTTCGCCGCCATCGCCGAGATAATCGAGGCGCTGCGGGTGCCGGTCATCGCCGCCGGCGGCATTACCACCATCAACCACCTCCAGATGCTGGACAAGCTCGGCGCCGAGGGGGCCATCGTGGGACGGGCGCTCTATACCGGGGATATCGAGTTCAAGGCGGCGCTTAAGGCGACCAGCCGGCTGTAAAAGATAAGATACGAGGAAGGGTTATATCCGTGAGCAAGCTTAAATTCAACGATAAGGGCCTGATACCGGCCATCGTCCAGGACGAGGCCACCGGCGAGGTGCTCATGCTGGGCTACATGAACGCGGAGTCCATCCGGCGCACGCTTGCCAGCGGCGAGGTCTGGTTCTTCAGCCGCTCGCGCCAGGAGCTCTGGCACAAGGGGGAGACCTCCGGCAACAAGCTCCTGGTGCGCCAGCTCTGGCGCGACTGCGATAACGATACCATTCTGGTGAAGGCCAAGCCCACCGGGCCGGTCTGCCACACCGGCAACCGGACGTGCTTTTTTGAGGAGCTGACGCAAGAGGATTTGTAGAGCTTAAGGGAGGCGTCTCCGACCTAAGCCGCAGATGTACCGAGGATGGCCTGCCCGACGAAGCTAGTGCGTAGGCGCGGCCAGGGTGGGGATAAGATTACCCCCGGCCACGATTGACGCCCCGCCCCAAAACTGGTATAATATTACCTTTGGAGGCCCAAAATTTACGCAATCATCGAAACCGGCGGCAAGCAGTATAAAGTAACCGAAGGCCAGACCCTCAACGTCGACCTCCTGGAGAAGGCCAGCGGCCCGGTGGAGCTGGACAAAGTCCTGCTCATCGCCGACGGCGCTGACGTCACCGTGGGGAAGCCGGCCATCGCGGGCGCCAGGGTGCTGGCTACGGCCAAGGAAAACGGCCGCGCCCGAAAGATAATCGTCTTTAAATACAAGGCCAAGGTACGCTACCGCCGCAAGACCGGCCACCGCCAGCCCTACACCACCATCAGCATCGATAAGATACTCCCGCCGGGGGCGGAGGCGCCCAAGCCGGTCGCCAAGAAAGCAGCTCCCAAGCCGACCGCAGAGAAGGCTTCGCCTAAACCGGCCGCAAAGAAAGCGTCGCCCAAGCCGGTCGCCAAGAAGGCGGCCCCGCGGCCCAAGAAAACAGAGGTAACCCCCGATGGCGCATAAAAAAGGAGGCGGCACCAGCCGCAACGGCAGGGACTCTCAGGGCCAGCGGCTCGGCGTCAAGCGGTTCGCCGGGCAGCAGGTCAACGCGGGCACCATTCTGGTGCGCCAGCGCGGCACGCGCATTCACCCCGGCCTTAACGTGGGCATGGGCAAAGACCACACTATCTACGCCACCATCGACGGCGTCGTCAAGTTCGAGCCTATCGCCAATAACCGCCGCAAGGTCAGCGTTTACAGCAGCTAAGATTATGAAAGAGAAGATTCATCCCCAGTATTATACCGACGCCGAGGTCGTCTGCGCCTGCGGCCACCGCTTCACCACCGGCTCCACCCGCAAGGAGCTTAGAGTGGAGGTGTGCTCCAACTGCCACCCCTTCTTCACCGGCGAGCGGCGCATGCTGGACACCACCGGGCGCGTCGAGCGCTTTAAGAAGCGCTACAAGCTGGATGACTAGCCGGCAAATCAGAAAGGAAGGCAGGAGCGGGCTTTTTCTACCGCTCCTTTTTCTTTAGATAGATGGCGGCGGATAAAATAAAGTACAACTACGGCGGGCAGGCGGTTCTCGAGGGTGTGATGATACGCGGGCGTACCGCCGTGGTCACCTCCGTGCGCCGCGCCGACGGCGAAATCACCACCGACGTCCGCCCCCTGCACGCCCTCACCACCGGCCGGCTGCGCCACATCCCCCTGATACGCGGCATCGTCGTCCTCATCGAGGCCATGGTCATCGGCATCCAGAGCCTGATGTACTCGGCCAGCGCCGCCGTGGAGGAAGAGGGCGAGGAAGTCCCCACCAAGGCCCTCTGGCTCATGGTGGGCGTGGGGGTGGTGCTGGTGGTGCTGCTCTTCTTTCTGGTGCCGCTCTTCCTGACCAACCTCCTCAACCAGTACCTGCCCAACACGATTGTCTTTAACCTCGTCGAGGGCGTTATCCGCATCATCATCTTCCTGGGCTATCTCAAACTCATCGGGCTGATGCCGGATATCAAGCGGGTCTTTACCTACCACGGCGCCGAGCACAAGACGGTCAACGCCTACGAGGCGGGCGAGCCCCTGGAAGTGGACGCCATCCGCAAGTACGGCACCGCCCACGTGCGCTGCGGCACCAGCTTTCTCTTTCTGGTGCTTATCATCGCCATCATTGTCTTCGCCTTCATCGGGCGGGACATCTTCTGGCTGATGATTGTGGGGCGCATCGTGCTTATCCCGGTGATTATGGCGCTGGGATACGAGGTCATCTACTTCGGCGCCAAGCACAGCCGCAACTGGCTGATGCGCGCCCTGCTCTGGCCGGGGCTGCTTTTACAGTCGATGACCACCGGCGAGCCGGACGACAGCCAGATTGAGGTGGCCATCGCCTCCATGACTAGGGCGATAGAAATAGACCGGGCCGACGAAGCCGCCACTGCTGAAGGGGCTACCGAAACGGCTTCGGCCTAGTTTAGATAAAGAATCCAGCCCCCTCCGCCCCTCGGAGGTATCTATTCCCACCCAAGCCGCCCTCGGCACATCCGCGGCTTATCCCGTAGCAGAAAAGTGTCATTCCCGCGGAAGCGGGAATCCAGTTTCTCTATCCCATCCTCTCCATCAGCTTGTGCCACTCTTCTTTAACCTGCGCCTTTAGCTCCTCCGGCGTGCCGGCGTTCTCGATGACCACGTCGGCGTGGGGCAGGCGCGCTGCGGAAGAGAGCTGGTTATGGATACGCAGCCGGGCCTCCGCCTCGGAGTAGCCCCGCTGGGCGGCCAGCCTCTTGAGCACGGCGTCTTCCGGGGCCGTCGTCACCCAGAGCTCCTCGGCGCGGGGGTCGCCGCCGGCCTGCGGCATGGCCGCCGCCTCCAGCACCACCACCTTCACCCCCCGGCGGCGGCGATCGGCCAGGCGTTTGTCCACCAGACTATCAATGACGGGGTGCAGGATGCCGATGAGCCGCTCCAGGGCGGCGGGGTCATTGAAGACCTTTTCGCCGAGGCGGGCGCGGTCGATTTGGCCGCTCTTGTCTACGATGTCCGGGCCGAAGGCCAGGATAACCGCCTCGCGGGCGGCACCGCCCCGCGCCAGCGTCTCGTGGCCGACCTTGTCCAGGTCGATGACGCTGGCCCCCAGCTCCTTGAGGTAAGCGGCCACGGCGCTCTTGCCGGTGCCGATGCCGCCGGTCAGCCCGATGACCTTCATGGCTTTACCATCCCGCCGTAAACTGACCTCCGCTAACGCCGGTTTCTCCCATTATAGCCCAAGATGCGCCGCAGGGGAACGGCTAGCTGGTGCGCACCGTCAGCACGGCGTCCAGGGAGAGGCTCTGGCCATCCCGGAGAATGCCCAGGCGGCAGGTATCGCCGGGGCCCTTGAGCTCGCCCAGGTAAGCGGTAAGCCCGGCGGTATCGCGGACGGGCACGCCGTCCAGGGAGACGATGATATCATCAACGCGCAGGCCGGCAACCTGGGCCGGGTCGCCGGGAAAGACGTCGGCCACCAGCACGCCGTTGGCCGAGGCCAGCCCCCTGGCCTCGACGAGGTCGGGGGTGAGGTCGCCGGCGCTGACGCCCAGCCAGGGATAGGCGAAGGAGCCGCTGGCGATGATGGCCTCGGCGACGCGCTTGACCTTGTTGGCGGCCACGGCGTAGTAGATGCCGTCGCCCTCGGTGGCGTCGATACGGGCGATGACGATGCCGAGCAGCTCGCCGGCGGCGTTGACCAGCGGGCAGCCCGAGTTGCCGGGGTTGACGGGGGCATCGAACTGAATCAGATTGGCTACCGAGCGGCTCTCGGTGGTGTAGTCTATCTCTTCGAAGCGGTCGACCTGGCTGACGATGCCGGCGGTGAGCGTGCCGGGGAGGTTGAAGGGATTGCCCACGGCCACCACCGGCGCGCCGATGGCTACCACGCTGGAGTCGGCCACCGGCAGGGGCGCGATGCCGGGGTTATTATCCAACTGGATAACGGCGATGTCCGAATAGAGGCAGGAGCCGGTGACGCTGGCCCGCGAGACCAGCCCGTCGGCGGTGACGACGTATATCGGGGAGAGGCCATCGATGACGTGATAGGCGGTGACCACGTGCCCGGCCGTGTCCCAGATGACCCCGGAGGCGACGGTGCTTTCGCCATCGGTAATCCGCACCGTGACCCGGCTGACCTGCTGGTAGACGGCGCTGGCACTAAAATCGGATATCCCGGCCACCTGGTCTCCGAGGCGGGCAAGCTCCGCCCGGCCCGCTTCCAGGGCCGCATCCAGCGTATCCAGCCCGGCCTGTGTCTCGCCGAGCTGCGCTTCCAGGCCGGCGAGGGCGTCGGCAGTCTCCTGGCGCAGGCCGGACAGGACGCCGGTGGTTTCCTGCCGCAGGTCGGCAATCTCCTGGCCGGCGGCGCTTTGCTCCGTGGCCAGCGACGTCAGTTGCCCGCTGAGGTCGTCCAGCTGGCGGTT
>Ga0315534_1000591_pt1 | contig 25404 bp, 22 predicted proteins | sample SalMarSW160240MG_FD_203094 | JGI IMG/M metagenome (GOLD analysis project Ga0315534, IMG submission 203094) | Salt marsh sediment microbial communities from the Plum Island Ecosystem LTER, Massachusetts, United States - Salt Marsh Sediment SW1602-40 ...
TACGGCGCGGTCGCCTGTCGCCATCGCGCAGCGCAGGCGCTCACGCGGTGCAAGCGCCTGCGCTGCATGTGCGCCGCGTGTCCTCCCCGTGCTTCCGCACGGGGCATCCTGGCGAAGGCGAGTAAATAAAAAAAGTGCCTCAGGAGAGAGCAAATGGATATAGAGATAGTGTCGAAATGCTAATAGGGTACCGTAACAGAAGGCGAAAAATTATCACCGCTGCAGTTTACTGTTTAGGCATGCGAGGCATCTGTCCACCCATGCCCGGCATTGACATCTTTGTATAGCCTTTTGGGATCTCAAATACAGAGTTCTTTACCTTGCCTTCCTTGATGTTTTTAAGTTCGTTGTACATGTCGCCATATGAACTATGGTAGACGGTTTTGATAGGATAGTCGAGCTTCTTGGAGATCCACTGGGTCATCTTGCCCATTGATTTGTCCTTATAGGTGATCAGGTACTTGTTGCACTTGTAGCCGTTGACCTTCTCAGTGCCAACCTTTTTCTTGTCAGCGATCTTTGAGATATCCATATCAACCTTACTCGCCTGGAGCGTATCGACCATTGCTGGCATTTCCATATACATCTTTTCTCCATGCTGGACCATCCATACCACTTTTTTGTCGGTTCGATAGATTGTAGAATGCTTCTCGCCCTCTTTGGTCATATCAATACGCATTTTTTTGCCCTTGACATAGATTTTGCTCTTTATCTCCATGCCGTGTTTCTTCTGGATACTATCCGCTGTGAATTCAGCTGCAAATGTTATTCCAGAGAATGACAATGCGCAAATAACTACTACAAAGCCAGCCAGCAAAGTGTACACAAATCTTCTCATCATCAATACCTCCTTTTAAACTTTCTTGTTGACACGCAGAGCCCGAGAGCTCATTTTTAGCTGCCAGGAGAGATTACAAGTTTCTGGCCTGGTTGAATAATTGCGTTTTGACCAATATTATTAAGACGACATAACTCCTTCACTGATATTCCATATTTATTGGCAATCCGGTAGAGAGTATCTCCGGAACGGACCTTGTGATAGCGTTTCTTGCCTGTATCGGTTGGTTTCTTTTGAGGAGCTAGTGCTTTACTCTTAGCAGGAACAGGTGCTTTTCCTTTTTGTAAACTATCAAGTCTTTGGCTCAGCACACTATATTGTTCTGTTAAAATCTTTTTGGATTTTTCTGCCTCTCCCATAGATTTTTCCAGCTCTTGTTTGTGCTTTTCAAGAGAGGCGATTCTTATTTCCACCCCTTCAAACCGCCTAAGCCTATCTTCAAACTGATCAAGTTGTGCTTTGAGGGATGCGAGATCCTTTTTGGAGAGCGTGTCACCATCTCCAAAGAATAAAGCAATAAGGACAATCAAAATAAGAACACCGATTCCTCCAAGGATCAAAGGCTTTCTTTGAGAAAAAATATCAAGCAACGATTTACGGCGTGGGGCATCTTCATCCTCAAGACTGTATCTCATATTATTAGTTATTTGTTCCTCAAAGCCTTCCATTTCATCATCGATATCATTGTCCATCTGTTTCTCCTTTTATCAGGTTAATCTGAATAAAAGATAGATCACAATTTAGTATAGATAAAAAAATTCCAAACTTCAAGGTTTGGATTAATATAGGTTTTACCTAGCTGACTGTTAAAAATAAAAAAAGATTAACATGAGTTCCTTTAGAAGCATTTTCACAGGATAGCAAAAATTCGCATTTAGCGCCTGAATTAATGCTAATTGCTTTTGGATTGTATGACTTCCTAATAATTGGTTGTCAAGGGTAACAACCGTGTCTTCATTTCTTCATATCCCTCTTCCATCAAGGGCTTTAGGTGAACAATATCTGCGGTATTATATTGGATCAAGCGATCCAGTGCACTTTCATCTCCCCACTGGTAGGCCTTCCAGAGTAAAACAGCCTCATAACCGTCCATTCCATCAATCGCTGATGCTCGATGAAGGCCAAAAGTTTTTTCAATTGCCTTGAGACCACCCCCATAGCCTAATTTCTTTAAGAAAAACCGAAGGTCAATATGGGCAGGGGGAAGGAAGATATTTGGAAATTGACGCCTAATAAAAGGCAAATCAAACTGTGCGCCGTTAAAGGTGATGATGAGTTCGTACATATCCATTTCCGATTCAAATCCGACTAGATTGATGCCCTGCACAAAGGTCTTTGTCGTTGTGCCGTCATAGAGACCAATAACAGTGATCTCATCAACTCCCTCGTAAAGTCCACTTGTCTCTATGTCCAGATATACAGCCTTATCCTTAAATCTATCAAATAAACGCCATGTATCAGCAGGGGAAAGTTTATCCAGGAAAAAGCGGATGTTGTTTCTATTTTCAAGAGATACCTCTAAATTTTGACGCACAAAGGAATCTCGTGCTGATGAGAGTGGACTCTTTTTAGTTTGCAGAAAATCGTCCCACGTATGGATACCACTTTGCCAAAGATGTTGCTCTGTTTTTGCTCCGATGCCAGGGATATGGATAAAGGTATGCTCGAGCAACTATTTTTCTCTTTTTTTAATGAATAACACTGCTCAGGTTATCAATGTTACACAAAAGGTCTTCTGTCAATAATTATCGCAGAAGACAATAGAGGTAGTGAATAATTCCCATCCTCTATCAAGGAGGTATTGGCATAAGTACTGCTAATACAATGATCAGACATACAACTGCAATAATCCTAACACACCAATCAGCGAGCCGAGTGTTCAGAAATCATATCGAATGTCTTAGAGAGTGCATTTTTAAGTTCGGACACCTTTGTGCCGCCCCCTTCTGCCATGTCTTTTCTACCACCACCTTTTCCACCAACAAAAACAGATAGCCCTTTTATAATCTCTCCAGCATTAAACCTATCTGTCAAATCAGGTGTTATCCTGCATAGCAAGAAGACTTTACCATCTCCCTTAGCGCCCAGCACAATTATTCCAGATTTAAGCTTATCCTTTAAATAGTCTCCACACTCTCTCAGATCTTTTGGGCTCGTTATACCCACCTCCTGACTAATAACGGTAATGCCGTTTAAGTCCTTTGCTGTGTCGATCAAATCCTCTGACTGTTTTTGTAAAAGTCTTGACTTGAGCAATTCTATCTCGTGATCTTTTTCTTTTTGATCCCCAATGAAATGTTCGACCTTAGTGACAAGATCGTCATGAGTGGTTTTAAGAAGGCCCGATATGGTGTTAAGATTACTCATTTCCTTTTGTATCTCTCGAATGGCACCCTGTCCTGTAAATGCCTCAATCCTCCTCACGCCAGATGCCACTGCCCCTTCGCTTACAAGGAAAAACACGCCTATATCTCCTGTTGCAGTCACATGTGTCCCCCCACAGAGTTCCCTGCTATGACCATCACCAACTGTTACAACCCTCACATCATCGCCATACCGTTCTTCAAATAGGGCAATAGCTTGTTGTTTGAAGGCCTCATCTCGTGGCATTATGGTGGTTGTGACAGGAAGGTTTTCTTGTATGCTGAGGTTTACCAGCGTCTCGACCTCTTTTAATCTCTCAGGAGATATTTGAGCAAAATGCGTAAAATCAAACCTCATCCTTTCAGGCCCTACATGAGAACCTGCCTGCTTCACATGCTCACCTAAAGTCTCCCTCAATGACGCCTGAAGGAGATGGGTTGCTGTATGATTCTTTGCAATACTTTTTCTCCTTTTTTCATCTACCACGGCCTCAACCGTATCGCCTACGGAGATCACACCTTCAACAACTTCACCTTTATGAACAATAAGGTTCTTGGGATACTTGATAGTATCAATAATTGTGATACGCAGTGTATCGGTACGAATCAATCCAGTGTCTCCAACCTGACCACCAGATTCACTATAAAATGGGCTTTGATCAAGGATAATCTCTATCTCCTCCCCCTCACGCCCTGAATCAACCGGGTCACCGTTTTTGAGAATGGACACAACCTTTCCTTCTGCCCTTAATATTTCATAGCCTAAAAACTGGCAGTCCAATCCCCTTGAGTCAAGCATCATATAGACCTCGGGTATCACCTCCTGCCCGCTGCCCTTCCAGCTTCTCTGAGATGTTGCCCTCTGCTCTGCCATGGATTGATCAAAACCCTCCATGTCTATGCTGAAATCATCATCTCGGGCTATATCCTCTACCAAATCCGGAGGAAAACCAAAGGTATCATAAAGCCTAAAAACCAATTTGCCAGGTATAATATGTTGCTCTTTTGAACGCAGCTGATCCATCTCTTCCTTTAAAAGAGAGAGTCCATGAAAGAGGGTGTCGGCAAATCGTTTTTCCTCATTAATCACAACTTCATCAACAAATCTTTTGGATTGCCCAAGCTCTGGATAATCATGGTTCATTAAATCAACAACCTTGTTCGTGAGACGATGGAGAAACGTTCCCTTTAGCCCGAGAACCTGGCCGTATCGTATAGCCCGTCTGATTATCCTTCGCAGCACATACCCCCTGCCATCATTTGAAGGCATAATACCGTCAGCTATAAGGAACGTAGCAGCCCGGCTGTGATCTGCGATTACCTTAAAGGAGATATCGTTTTTAGCATCCTTGCCATATTGTTTTTCTGCCAACTCTTCCGTGAGCTTTATAATATCAACAAAAAGATCAGAGTCGTAATTTGAATATACACCTTGCAGAACCGCAGCCAATCTCTCCAGCCCCATACCTGTATCTATATTTGGCTTTGGAAGAGGGGTAAGTTCGCCACCAGGCTCTCTATTAAACTGGGTGAAGACCAGATTCCATATCTCTAAATACCTCTCACAGTCACAGCCTGGTTTACAGGTAGGCTTTCCACAGCCTACTTCAGCGCCCTGATCAATATAAATCTCCGAGCATGGTCCACATGGACCAGTGTCTCCCATGGACCAGAAATTGTCCTCGTCTCCAAAGCGAAGGATTTTCTCAGGAGGTACGCCTATCTTTTCATTCCAGATTTTGTGCGCCTCATCATCATCTGTATAGATTGATATCCACAACTTTTCTTCTGGAATACCATATCCAACAGTCAGGAGTTCCCACGCCATTTCAATTGCCCCTTCTTTGAAATAGTCGCCAAAGGAAAAATTTCCCAACATTTCAAAAAAGGTATGGTGCCTGTTCGTATAGCCTACTTCATTAAGGTCGTTGTGCTTTCCTCCAGCTCTGACACATTTCTGGGAGCTCGTCGCCCTTGTATAGGACCTTTTTTCAATACCGAGGAATAGGTTCTTAAATGGGGCCATGCCAGCGTTGATAAAAAGCAGTGTTGGATCATCCTGTGGCACCAACGATGCACTTTTTACTATTTCATGGCCGTGATCTTTAAAGTAATGTAAAAATGTGTCTCTTATTTTTCTGCTATTCATAGTCCGATTTGCTGTTTAGTGTTTTTAGAGATTTTATAGGGTTTTCGTATAACAAATCCAAGAAGGCGCATTTAGTGAGTTTCTTCTTCAGAAATATCTTTTTTCTCACCCAAGCCAAGCTTTTCGGTTACCCTGTCAGAAATATTTTTCATTACATCAGGGTGTTCGACTAAAAATCTTCGAACATTCTCTCTTCCCTGGCCAATTCTCTCTTCATTAAATGAGAACCAGGAACCACTCTTCTCAACAATATCAAGTTCAACTCCCAGGTCTAATATGTCTCCCTCCTTTGATATTCCGGTCCCGTAAATAATATCAAACTCGGCCATTCTAAAAGGAGGGGCAATCTTATTTTTTACTACCTTAACTCTTGTTCTGTTTCCTATCTTTTTATCTCCCTCTTGTATGGAGGCAATCCTTCGAATGTCAAGGCGTTGCGTTGCATAAAACTTGAGTGCATTTCCGCCGGTAGTGGTCTCTGGGTTCCCAAACATTACACCGATTTTCATCCTGATCTGGTTTATAAAAATGACACATGTCATTGATCTATTGATAGTTGCCGCCAATTTTCGAAGTGCCTTTGACATCAATCTCGCCTGTAAGCCAACCTGCTGATCTCCCATTTCCCCTTCTATCTCTGCCCTTGGGACAAGGGCTGCAACAGAGTCAATTACCAAGATATCCATGGCACCGCTTCTTACCAAAATTTCAGCGATATCGAGCGCCTGCTCACCATTGTCCGGTTGGGAGACAAGAAGATCATCAACATTGACCCCCAGTCTTCTGGCATATGCCAAATCAAGGGCATGCTCTGCATCTATAAAGGCAGCCACCCCATCCTTTGCCTGTGCCTCTGCAACGATATGAAGGGCGAGAGTGGTTTTTCCTGAGGCCTCTGGTCCGAATATTTCTATAACCCTGCCCCTTGGTACTCCACCCAGGCCAAGGGCTGCATCCAGGGCAAGCGAGCCTGTAGAGATAACAGGAATATCGATAACCGCTCCCTCTTTCCCCAGTTTCATAATAGAGCCCCTTCCATGCTGCTTTTCAATCTGTGTAATTGCCAATTCCACAGACTTTATCTTTTCTGTATCTATCGCCATAATAATCCCCCTTCATCACCAAAACTTGGTTAAACTGAATTTTTATCCGTCGCGGATAATTAAACGTTTTTAGTGGCAACCACCTCTGGAGTAATGGAGTGTTGGAATACTGGAGTAGTGGTTAGTAAAATTGATGCTCCAAAGTAGTTTTTCCTCTAACCCAATACTCCATCACTCCAATCCGCCCGCCTCGCCTGGCCGAGAGCGGTGGCAGGTAGGTATCCCATTAGGACGATTCCCTGATTACTCCACACTTAATGGCCACGTAGCCATTTTTGTATACACCGGCCCATCTGGCTTGAGATCACTTTTATAAAGAATCAGCTCATTCAGCTGATAAAGGTCACTATCAATATCACGATATCTATCACAAATCCATTTTATATCTTCATCCCGATTGATTAGACCTTTAAAACGGCCGAGCGTCAGATGTGGTCTAAATGGCCTTTTTTCCGGCATGAAGCCGAGTACCTTTAGTTCTTCCTGTAACTCGTTCCTGAGATTAGACAATCTGTCTATATCTCCATTAAGACCAACCCAGATAACACGCGGCCTCTTCCAATGTGGAAATGCTCCAACTTTATTGAGCTTCGTCTTAAATGCTGAAAACCCTTTTACCACCGTATTCACTCTTTCTTCTATATCGCCTATTATATCTTCATCAACAGAGCCAAGAAATACTATAGTAAGGTGAATATTGTCTATTGCAACCCATCTTACAGGCAGGGCCTTTTTTTTTAATTCTCTGGAAATAGTCCCGATTTGTTCTTTGATCTCAACTGGTAGTTCAAATGCCAGGAATGAACGGATACCCATTGAGATATCTCCTCACCCAGTCAAGGGCCATCGCTGAAGTATTTTGTTTTACCTTATCTCTGTCTCCTGAAAAACGGTATTGTGCAGAGAATATTTCGCCATCTACAGAGAGACCAATAAATACAGTGCCAACTGGTTTATCCTCTGATCCTCCTAAAGGTCCGGCAATTCCTGTAACAGCAAGCCCCATATCAGTCTTTGCAATTTTCTTGACACCTTCGGCCATTTCCCGTACCGCCTGATCGCTAACGGCCCCATATGAATCTATGGTATGTTGCATCACACCAAGCATCTCTATCTTGGACTCGTTGCTGTAAACAATCAGACCCCTGTCAAAATAAAGAGAGCTTCCTGATATAGATGTAAGCCTATGACCAATAAGACCGCCGGTGCATGATTCCGCTACAGAAATCGTCTTCTTTCGCTCCTTTAGCAACTCTCCAACAACAGACTCCATAATTGTATCACCAGATGCAAATATATACGACCCTAAAAGATGCCTGATTCTTTTTTCTGCCCTATTCAATTCCCTTTCAATCTCTGTATCATCCTTGCCTCGAACCGTGATAGTGATGTGATTTTCAGGGAAGGAAGGATAAAACCCAAACATCACTTTTTTCAGTTCATCACTCAGACCTTTGAAGACATCTGAAATACGTGATTCACTTAATCCATAGACCTTCAGTATTCTATGCCGTGGGACAGCATCTGGTTTGTGTCTTCGCAGAATATCCGGAATAACACATCGATTCATCAGTTCCCTCATCTGGCCAGGTACACCTGGCAGGAAGTAGAGGAAACAGTCTCCTTTCGATATTGAAAAACCACACATCTCCCCCTGAGGGTCTAATATTTTAGCCCCCTTTGGAAGCCAAGCCAATTTTTCTAAAGAAGGGGACCAGTGTAAGGCCAATCTTTTTGTAGTATTTTTTATGTGATCAAGAACGGCATGATCAAGGAAAAGAGGCATATCTAAAGCCTTGGATGCTATCTCAGTGGTAAGATCATCTTCAGTTGGGCCTAAGCCACCTGTAACAATTACAAAATGAGACCTTTTTGCTGCTAATTTCAGAACAGAAGAGAGTGTATCGTAGTTGTCACCAACGGTCCTGATTTCACTTGCCTCAAGACCATGAGACAAAAGACAGCCGGATGCATACCAGCCGTTAAGATCTCTTGTCTTTCCTGAAATCAGCTCATTACCTACAATTATGATCTCTGTTTGCATAATTCCTTAAATGTTAAGCAATTAATCCCGCAGTTCCTCAATTTTTACCCCGTTAAATGTTTACCCCGTTAAATGCCCTTGCATTGATATTTAACTGGGGCCTTTTTGTTTCTATTTTACTGGGGCCTTAATTCCTAAATCCCATCATCCGAGCATATACAGAAGAAAACGTAAGGATAGGTGTGCATATACGCCTGCCACAAGATCATCGAAGACGATCCCACAACCTCCCTTTACCTTTTTTTCTATCAATTTTATCGGAGGTGGTTTGAGGATATCAAAAAATCTAAAAAGAAAAAACCCTGCTATGAGGTTCCTCAAGGTAAAGGGGATAAAAATAACGCTCACCAAAAACCCGGCTACCTCATCAATAACGATTTCACGCGGATCAACCCTGCCCAGGATACGTTCGCTACTATGGGATGACCAGATTGCCACTATGATTATTAACAGTAAAAATAACGCCTGGTAACTGGTGCGTAAAAAATTGACTAATAAATATAAAGGTATTGCCCCTGCTGTGCCAAAAGTACCTGGCATACCAGGTAGGAGACCTGTGCCAAACCAAATGGATACTACTAAGGCAACTTTGTCAAAAAGACGAGCGCTCTTGAATACCTGTAATGGTCCTAAATTATCAGATTGATTGGTAGACATCAAGTATGAATAAATTTAAAAAAATAGCAATACCTCAATTATCCAGCACCTCTCTCACCGCTTTGAGAATCTGACTGATATTATAAGGTTTGCTAATAAACCCCTTTGCTCCTGCCTTAAGGACCTCCTTGCTGGGTCCATCCATAGTATAACCACTTGAAATAATAACTCTTAACTCTGGATTTATTTTGAGAAGCTCTTCAAGGCATTTTTTTCCACCTATCCCAGGCATGATTATATCTAAAATCACCAGACTGATTTCCTTCTTATTCTCATGGTAGATCTCCAGTGCAGTTTCTCCATCAGAAGCCATAAGAACAGTATAGCCAAACTTAGTAAGGATATTTTTACCAAGTTCTCGGATGGCCTTTTCATCATCCACTAACAAGATAGTCTCGTCACCTCCTTTAATAGGAAATTGTTCCTTTCTTGGCTCAGAGCTTTCTATCTCTTTTTTAATAACTGGAAAATAAACTTTAAAGGTGGTACCTACACCAGGCTCGCTGTAGCACATGATATATCCATTGTGACCTTTCACAATACCGTAAACCATGGCTAGGCCAAGTCCTGTACCCTTGCCAGTCTCTTTGGTTGTGTAAAAGGGGTCAAAGATATGTTGTAGGGTCTCTTTATCCATACCGTGGCCTGTATCAGAGATACTCAGTTTAACATAATGCCCTGGCTTTGATCCTAAATGGATCTTGCAGTAGTGCTCATCTAAAATAATATTTTCTGTTTCAAATATCAGTCTGCCTCCATGAGGCATGGCATCCCTGGCATTAACACTAATATTCATCAAAATCTGCTCTATCTGGGCAGGATCTGCATTAACGATGTTGAGGTTCTCTGTCAGGTGTAGTTCAATATTGACCATCTTTGGAATAGTCCGCTCAAGCATTTTAGAGACCTGTTCGGTTTCCTTGTTTAGGTCCATGGGTCTGAGTTTACTTTCGACTTTTCTGCTAAAAATCAGCAGCTGTTTAGTAAGATCACTGGCCCTCTGGGAAGATTTTTCGATAGCCTCAAGTTTCTCATAGTCAGGATTGTCTGCTTTCTTTCCCATTAAAAGTATCTGGGAGTAGCCAGAAATTGTCTGAAGAATATTGTTAAAATCATGTGCAATGCCACCTGCTAAGGTGCCAACGGCCTCCATCTTTTGGGCCTGTTGAAGCTGAGCCTCAAGTCCCTTTTTTTCTGTGATGTCAATAAATATATCAAGCAGGTGTGCCTGACCGCCTAATAGAATGGGGGTAACAGTTTTTAGTATAGGAATTTCCTTACCATTTGCTGTGAGAAGTGTTCTCTCAGAATTATCTACCTCTTGTCCAAAATCAGTAATCGGGCATTTTCCCTTTTCTGCTGGGCAGATATATTTATGGCACACATGACCAATAACCTGCTCCTTGGGAGCGCCTATCATTTCAATGGCAGCAGGATTTGCATCAACAATGGTGTGTTTTTCTGCATTGATACACACAATTCCTGCCTGTAATGAATTGAGTATCGTCGTTAAACGCTCTTCGCTATCCCGCAACTCTTCCTCGGCCCGCTTGCGCTCTGTGATGTCTTCATAGATACTAACACCTCCTAAAAAGTTTCCGTCCTCTGATGTCATCCTGTTATATATCGCCCTCATGGTCGTGAGTTTTCCCCCGGTCACAGATAGATAATCGCCTTCGTAATAGCCAGTTCCTCCTGAGAGAGCTGTTTTAACTGCTGATAGCATTTTTTTGTCTCGCAGGGATTTGAGCATATTAAATCCAATAAGTTTTTTCCTTGAAGATCCCATGATTTCAATAAATGTTTCATTACAATCAACAATGACACCATTCTGATCAAAATGCATTATTCCAAGGGGAGATTGCCTGAAAAGCATGCGATATCGTTCTTCACTTTTGCTTAACTCTTGCTCTACAAACTTGCGCTCGGATATGTCCACATAGTAACCTAAGACCGCCGGTCTTCCATTATATTGAATGGAGGTGATTGTCTGCTCTATCCACCTTGTTTCGCCCTTTTTATTAACAACCCTCAATTCAAATGGAAGGATAAGTTTTCCCTTTAACATTTTAATGGTATTTTCTCTGACTGTATTTCTATCTTCAGGAAGAATGAATGCTAGAGAATCCTTGCCTAAAAATTCATTTTCTTTGTAGCCTGTAAGCTCAAGAAACTGGGGATTTATTAATCGAAACTTTCTATCTTGAATAATAAAGAGGCCAACAGGTGATTTATTAAATAATGTCCGAAACAATTCCTCTGCCTGCTTTCGTTTAGAAATGTCTTGATAAATCCCATACGCACCTACCAGCTTTCCATCTACGACAACTGGTACACCGAAGATTTCAACGTAAACGGCAGCCTGATCTTTCCTTTTTCGTTCACCATATCCATGAATTGTCTTCCCGTGAAGGGTTTCTTTTGTATATGACCTAGCATCTTTTAAGTATTCTTGCCCTGCAATGAGTTCATCAAGATTTTTACCCGCAATCTCAGATTTTTTATATTGAAAAAGTTTCTCAAAAGCTCGGTTACACGAAGTAATATTCTGTTTTTCATCAAGTTCCACTATGGCTAATGAGCTGGATTTAAGCAATGATTCTAAATGCTTTTTTTGATGCTCAAGTTTTTCCTTGGTCTTTTTGCGTTCTGAGATTTCCCTTTTTAAAAGTTTAATAGTTTTTGAAAGTTCAGCCGTTTTTTCATCAACCATACTTTCAAGTTCATTGCGTGCTTTTTTAAGTGATTCTTCGGCTTGCTTTCGAGCCGAGATATCAATCATGGATCCTATGAACCCGCTGAATTTTCCTCTTGTATCATAGAGACGAGCTGGTGCCACTAACGCAGTATATCGTGACCCATCCTTTCGTATCATCTCTGCTTCTACCACATCTGGGAGAAAATTAGCCCTTTTACGCTTTTTTAAACGCTCTGCCAGCCATGACCTTAACTCTGGAGCAACTGGGTCCATCATTGACATACCTATCACTTCATCTTGTGAATAGCCGCTCATCTCAGCCAGCCGCTTGTTGATAAAGACAAAGCGAGCCTGTGCATCAGCCTGCCAAACACCAACCAGTGGATTTTCGACAAGTTGTCTGTAACGATCCTCTGATTTGCTCAACTCCATTGCGCTCTTTGATTCTGAATCTTTCAATTCAGCAAACTGTTTGCGCAGTTCATCCAATTCATGTATGAGTTGTTCTTTGGTTTTATTCACATCTTTCATTCTCATGCCTCGTTAATAATTGCATCTTATTGTACAGATATTTTTTTGATACCCTGCGTTCAACCACGAACAATTGAATTGAGAGATTGAGGAATTAGACAATCCCCTCATTCCTCAAAAAATACTCCTTTACAACCTTTAAAGCTATTTTCTTTCGAGGAAACAGGAAACGTTTTTTGTAATTGTTAATCCTTTCTAAAGAATTCTCTAATCTTTCATAGAGAATATTTCCCTTTAGCATTTTATCTCTTATGAGCTCTATACTGTCAAGGAGGAGAGACTGGCTTTTGCAAATAAGTAATAGATCAACACCTGCCTCAAAGGCATCTGCTGCTCCTTCGGGGAGACCTCTTTCTTTAGCTATTGCTCCCATCTCCAGATCATCTGAGATAATTAATCCAGAAAAATGCATTCTTTTTCTCAAGAGGTCGGTAATAATTTTTTCCGAAAGAGTTGCTGGTGTCCCTGATTCAAGGGCTGGATAAACAGCATGAGAGCTCATTATGGCAGCAACATTTGCCTCTATAGCACCTCGAAAAGGAGCCAGATGGACAGATTCCATCTCTTTAAAAGTGGCATGAATAGTGGGAAGGTGTAAGTGTGGATCGAGATCCGATTTTCCTAAGCCAGGAAAGTGTTTAGCAACAGCCATTATACCCCCTTGCTGCAAGGTATTGATAACTATTTTTCCTAATTTAGTTACGACAAAAGGATCCTGAGAGAAGCTTCGTCCTACAAGATGAGGATCCATATGTACCTGAGCTACATCAATAACAGGCGCCATATTCATATTAAGCCCAACCAGAGACATTTCCCTGGCAGTTGTGCTGGCAAATTGAAGGGCGCTCTTTTCTGGATTAGGACTTTCCCCTATGCCTGCATTCCCTTGAAACTGACTAAAAGGCGGTTTAAGTCTGGCTACCCTGCCACCCTCCTGATCAATTGCCAGAAAAAGAGGGTAGCCACTGCTTTCCATTGCTACCTTCTGTATATCTTTGCACAGGCGGGCAAGTTGAACTGGATCCTCTATATTTCGAGAAAATAAAATAATACCACCAAGATGGTAATTTTTTATTAGCCTTATAGTATTTGTGTCCAACTCAGGGCCAGGGATGCCCCCTATAAATAAACGGCCAATCTTTTGGGTAATCTCTGTAAGATCAAGTATAGGGTTCATGATTACCTGTTGCCAAAAACATCAATAAAAAATTAAAATTAAAAATCTAATAATCGCTCCGCAACCTCATTTTTTTCTTTTTCCATTTTCACTTTGCACTTTTCATTTTGCATTGAGCCATTGCTTATGGCTATTATGCATGTATAATTACTAAATAATAAATGCAATCAAAAAGGCAATAATATGAAAGCAATGATATTGGCTGCTGGCATGGGAGAGAGATTGAGACCTTTGACTAACATTTACCCCAAGGTTTTGATGCCAGTTGTTAATATGCCTGTAGTAGATAGGATTATACAGTTTCTTACGATCCATGGGGTAGAAAAAATAATAATCAATGCCCATCACCATGGCCGGATGATACATGATTACCTTCAAGGAGATTCGCCCTTTGGCGTGAAGGTAGAAACCAGAATCGAGAAAGATATTTTAGGTATAGCTGGTGGGATTAAAAATACTGAGGATTTTTGGGGCACCGATCCCTTTATCGTTATCAATGGAGATATCTTGACCGATATAGATCTTGGAGATGTGTATGAATTCCATATGAAGAAAAATCACCTCGTGACCATGGTTCTCCATGACTTCCCTCAATATAATAAGGTGAGGGTAGACAAAGAGATGAACATACTCTCTATTGGCCCAGGTACTAACGTAAAGGGGACATTGGCCTTTACTGGTATTCACATCATAAATCCCGAGGTACTCAGACTTATCCCTGATAAGAAAAGATATAATATTATAGATGCCTATAAAAGACTGATAGATTTAAAAAAACCTATTAAAGGTTACGTTGCAACTGGTCATAGATGGATTGACATCGGAACAATACGCGATTATTTGAGGGCTAACTTCTATTATTTGCCTCAAGGCAATACTGCTATAGACCAAGATTGCTCCATAGATTCAGGCGCAACCCTTAAAGATTGGGCAATCATTGGAAAAAGGAGTTCAATAGAGAGGAGCACCCTTGTGCAGAGATCCGTTCTCTGGAATGATGTGATTATTAAAGAGGGAGTGAGGGTGGTTGATAGTGTTGTTACGTCTGGCGTAGTGGTAAAAAAAGATGTAATAGGTGGGGTAGCAATCCGATAACCTTATTAATAAAAGTTTACCGTTAATCGTTTTCCGTTCACTGATAGTCAGAGGGAGACAGACAACAGATAAGGAGGTAAAATATGCAATTCAATTTTGAAAGATTAGAAGTGTATAAAGATGCTATAGAATTGGCTAACAAAATTTATGAAATAACTAAAACATTTCCAAGAAGTGAAATATTTGGTATCACAAATCAGGTAAGAAGAGCAGCTATTTCAATTCCAAGTAACACTCGCCCTGTTAAATAGTATGGCTTTAAGGATATATTGTCCCATCCGTTTAAGAAGTTTTAAGAATGTCACATACTTGGTAATTATTATTTAACAGGGTAAAAGGGGAGCAGTCGCGGAAAAAAGGAATTCATTCATTTCCTGAACATTGCGCTTGGTTAAGCCTATGAATGTGTTCCACTTCTGGAAATTTCAAAAAGGCAAGAATATTTTAGTCATGAATCTCACAGTGAGGTAATCGATGAGCTGCATAAAATCTCAGCAAAAGTAAGTGCACTTAAAAATTCACTAAGAAAATAAAAATATTTTTCCGTTCATTGTTCACTGCTTATCGATAAAAAATTGAAAATGCTTAATCTTTCTTAGTATTTAATAGACAGCTAACGGTGAACAGTTAACTATAAATATCGGACAACGGATAACAGTGAACGGTTAACTGAGTTTAATGATGAGTCTAAAGGAATTTGTTAAATCATACATAGATGATACCTACGTCGAGAATAAAGACTTTAGCTGGGAAATGCTACCAGGCGATGGTTCAAAAAGAATCTTTTATCGCCTGAGTAGCGATCAAGACTCGTTTATCGTCATGAATTATCCACCCATAGAAAAGAGTGAAGAAAAAGAGAACATCTCATATGTAAAGATTGGTGAACATCTTTTTAAGCAAGGAATCCCGGTTGCCTGTATCTATAGGTATGATCTTGATCACGGCTGGTTTATCATGGAAGACTTGGGTAAGATGAGTCTCCAGAAAACTGTTCAAAATTCAAAAAATCGCACAGGAATGTATAAAAGGGTGGTTGAGCTCTTGATACAGATTCAGCTCAAGGGTAAGAAAGATTTTAATCCTGAATGGTGCTATCATACAAAAAAATATAACAGACTTGTTATGGAAAAATTTGAGTCAGATTATTTTCTTACCTATTTCTTGAAGGGGCTCCATGGCCTTAACCAAGATTTGGATAAATTGAAATCCTCTTTTAAACACCTTTCTTACAATGCTTCTCTTGCGGATAACAATTTTTTTCTCCATAGGGATTTTCAATCGAGAAACCTCATCATCAAAGATAATAAAATAGGGATAATAGATTGGCAGGGCGGGCGCTTTGGGCCTCTCCAGTATGATCTTGCATCTTTGTTAATCGACCCCTATGTGGAGCTGAAAAAAGAAGAAACAATCACTCTGTATGACTATTACATCAAACTGCTTGAAAAGAGTCTGCCGAATATATCAGGTTCATTTTCAAGGTATTATCCATACATTGCGATTCAGAGAAACCTCCAGATATTGGGTGCCTTTTCATATCTGAGTAAGGTCCAGGGAAAAAATGGATTTTTTGTCTATATTTCCCCTGCCCTTCAATCTCTTGAAGGACTTTTAAAGGAAATTGATGACCCTGAATTAAACCCACTGAGAAAAATTGTTGACAGCTTATGTGGCTGAATATTTCAACTTTTACAAATCAACTATTCGACACCTTAATGACTTACTACGGAGAGCACATAATTGTTTTCATTGAACATAACAAAGAAGGGTGCACGAGACTCATGAGGTTTTTTCTGATGTGACTGGCGGGAGACCGCTGTCCTTTTCACGACTTATCAGCGGGGGAAACCGCAGCCCCTGACTTGTCAGGGGAATGCGGAGAGGGCAAGACTCCCCCGAAGATAAGCCGCAGAAAAGACCAGGCCGAAAGCCTTGGAGCAGAAGAAAAGGCCTCATGAGCCTTATCCGAATGTTGTTTTGAAAACTATTTAATGCTTTCCATTATAACCAAGTAACTATGGAGAATGAATATGGAAAAAAAGACCTTATTTGAACCTGGAGATCTGGTCAAGAGTTTTACAGGTCAGCATGGTCTGGTTATTTCACAAAACACACTGGACAGGATAAGAGATAAAGTGAAACAGGGAAGAAGACCTGGTTACTTTTTTGCTGCAGGATGTTGTGATAGTGTTGATTATCTTCTGAAGGTCCCTGTATTTTTTGAAGATGGAACCTATGATATTATGAAGCCAATGAATATCAAAAAAGCAAACGAAGGTAGTGAGGAAAAAAAGTCGAAGTTGGAAGAAATGTTGGAAATCATTTAGGCTTAAGAAAAATGCCCCTTTACTATTGTGCGCTCGTATAATGAATAGGGGAACATACCTCATTATTTAAATTTGAAACCCTCTTTGCCCTTCATGAGCACCACTAAGAGATACTAAAAACCTCTTTCACACACCAAACATCTTTTTCATAATTTTCTCTTGACAAAAAGTAACCATAATTTATAATCATTCTAAAAATAGAATCATACTATATTTAATATATTTATTGACAAATATTAAATCCAACTTATCTTATATTTAAAGGTTAGGTATGAAAAATATAATTGTGAGACTCAAACAGAATGGAGTGACATTGACTCCTCAGAGAATGGCTGTAGCAGAGTTTCTGGATAAAACCATGGGCCATCCAACGGTAGATGAGATTCATAGAGATATTCAGAAGAAATATCCCACAATATCATTGGCGACGGTATATTCCACTCTTGAGCTGTTGAAAGAATTTGGAGAGGTACAGGAATTATCTATACGAAAAAGGGGGAAGGCATGTTTTGATGCGAATCCGGGTCTTCATCACCACCTGCTCTGCCGCAAGTGTGGAAATATAATAGATATTGAATTTGAACATCCCAGCAATTGCCCAATAATTGCAAAGCAAAATATAAACGGATGTAAGGTTGAGGAGGTTCAAGCATATCTTTATGGAATATGCTCAGAGTGTTTAAAAAAAGACAGAGGGAAAGAACAATCCAAATAATAGAATAATGTGTAAAGAAAGTAACACACAAGAAGGAGATGCATGATGGAAAAGACAATGAAAGAAAAGGTTGAAACTACCTTAGAAATAATAAGACCATCGCTTCAAGCTGATGGTGGAGATGTAAAATTGATAGAGGTCAGTCCTGATGGAGTAGTGAAGGTACAATTGACGGGTGCCTGTGGAGGATGTGCCATGAGCCAAATGACCCTAAAGATGGGTATTGAGAGAACATTAAAACATGAAGTACCAGAGGTAAAAGAGGTTGTTGGAGTGTAAAAAGGAAAATGCGAATAATGAAAAGAGAAATTATTACAATTGATGAGGAAAAATGTGACGGCTGTGGGGTCTGTATCCCTGCTTGCGCCGAAGGTGCTTTGCAGCTTGTTGATGGCAAGGCTCGACTTGTTAAGGAGAGTTACTGCGATGGCCTGGGGGCCTGTCTTAATGAATGCCCTCAAGGAGCAATCACCATGGAAGAAAGAGAAGCGGATGTCTTTAACGAGGAAGAGGTAAAAGTACATCTCAAGAGTAAAAGTGAGATGGTTGATTCCATACCATGCGGTTGTACCTCTACGACAGAGCAAACCTGGAAGGTAACGAGTGACAAGAAAACTATTAAGACTCCCTCTCTACTTTCACACTGGCCAGTTAAGCTAAGATTAGTCAACGCTGATGCCCCCTATTTTAGAGGTGAAGAATTAGTAGTGGCTGCCGACTGTGGCCCCTTTGCATACGGGAGCTTTCATCAGGACTTTCTTGATGAAAGGGCAGTAGTTGTTGGTTGCCCCAAATTTGATGATCTTGAATTTTATCAGGAAAAATTGACCGAGATCTTGCAGAATTCCGGCATAAAAAAAGTAACCGTAGTTCGTATGGAGGTTCCCTGCTGTTCCGGGTGGTTGACTGTTGTTCGGAATGCCGTCTCTTCTTCGGGGAAGGATATAGCAATTGAGGAAAAAATAATCGGTATTCAAGGAGAGATTTTGGCTTCACAAGGAGACAAATAGAATGATAACCAAATGTCCGGGCCAGGATACTCGTTTCTGGAAGCCGAATGATGTCTACACTGTTGAATGCCCTAAATGTTCTAAGCCTGTAGAATTTTTTAAAGACGACATTCGCCGCCGCTGCAAAGAGTGTGGTCATTTGTTTATTAATCCTAAACTTAATTTAGGATGTTCCAGATGGTGTCAGTATGCAGATCAATGTGTAGGGACAATAGGAAAGGAGGAATTTAAAGAAATCATCACGTTAGCCATGAAGGCACACTGTAGCGGTGACAAAGAAAAAATTGACAATGCTCTGAAGGTTTTAAAATTTGTCGAAGATTTATTGGAACATGAAGAGGGAAACCCTAAGGTTGTGATAGCAGCAGGTTTACTTTATGACATAGGCCTCCAAGAGATAGAAAAAAAGCCTAAAAGTATCATAAAATCTGATCAAGCAAAAGATACCCTCCCGACTGTTCGAGATATCCTGGAGAGATCGGGATCAAAACCAGAGATCATAGAAGAGGTGTGTCAAATAATAGAAAATCATCACCATCCTGAAAATATCAATACCTTAAATGGCAAAATTGTCTATGATGCTGTCAGACTCGCCAATGGAGGGCTCACATACGGTACCAAAGACAAGGAAAAGTTGAAAAAAATAATAAATGAAGGCTTTTATACCACTACTGGAAGAAGGGCGGCAGAAGAGGTATGTTTATGATCTCTCAAGATCTTACTTTATGGGGACATTGATTGGATTACTATTAGCTTAATGTTCCGAATAAATAAGAAAGTAAAAAAGGTTCCATTATTAAAGAAATTAAGCTATAATCTTTCACCCTAAAGGATTAACAATATAATATATTGAGGTTGATCGGTTGAAAAAGGCACTTGAACAGATTCAGAGGCGTTATCGCGATCTGTACGAGAAAGCACCAAATGCGTATTTTTCTGTTAGCGCTGTTAATGGTTCCATTATAATGTGCAACTCTGCTGCGCTGAGGTTGTTAGGGTATGGTCGGAAGACCATAATGAGAATGAACGTTTTCGAGCTCTATGCTGATACACCTTATGGCCTCCCCAAGGCTAAAGAAATTTTTAAGCGTTTCAATAAAGGGGCATCAATACAGGATGTTGAATTGCAAATGAAACGCAAAGATGGAAAACCCGTTTGGATAAGCCTCTCTGTTGAACCAATCAAAGATCATGATGGGAACATCACTGAAAGCATGTCAATGGTAATAGACATTTCTGCGCGCAAGCATGCAGAGGAAGCCCTTGAGAAGCGAAACAGAGAGCTCTCTTCCCTCAACATCATTGCAAACGCTATAAACCAATCCTTAGATTTGAATACTGTTTTAACAGATACCTTAAAAACAGTCCTTGATATGATGAACCTCAAGGCAGGATGGATATTCTTACGAGATGGTGAAACGAATAGATTGACCTTGGCCAGCCATATGGGTTTACCTCCTGAATTTATTGATGAAGAAACTAAGCAGCTCCCTTCGAATTGTATCGGTTTCCATGTTATAAAACAAAAAGCAGCACTCATCGCTGAAGATTTTCTGGAGTGCCCCAGGCTTACAAACTTTTTCCAAGAAGGACCGGCATGCCATGCCTGCGTCCCATTAATGTCTAAAGATAAGGTGGTAGGAGTGATGAACGTAGCCAGCGAAAAATTCTGCCGTCTTTCGGCTGAGGATCTCAATTTGCTCACTAATATCGGAAATCAGGTAGGGGTTGCCATTGAGCATGCCACACTTTTTAAGAACACCCAACAAAAGGCATCTGAACTTAAAGAGGCCTATGAGAGACTAAAATCTTCTTACGGGGAAATTAGAGCAGAAAGAGAGAAGACAAAGAATCTAAAGAAGGCCCTTGTGGATAAATTTGGCCTGGGAAATATTGTTGGCAAAAATCCTAAAATGCAAGCCATCTATGATTTAGTAGAAAATATTTCTCAGAGTGATTCAACTATCCTCATACAGGGTGAGAGTGGCACTGGAAAGGAACTCATTGCCCGGGCTATTCATTTTTTAAGCCCTCGCAGCGAAAACCCCTTTATTATAGCTAATTGCTCTGCGTACGCCCAAAATTTGCTGGAAAGTGAACTCTTTGGCCATGAAAAAGGTTCCTTTACTGGTGCTATTAAAAGCAAGAAGGGCCGATTCGAGCTTGCAGATGGAGGAACAATTTTTTTAGATGAGATTGGCGAGATTCCTTCTACCACGCAGCTCTTATTGCTCAGGGTGTTGCAAGAGAAAAAATTCGAGCGGGTAGGAGCAGAAGACACCATCAAAGTGGATGTTCGAGTGATTGCAGCCACCAACAGAAACCTGAACCGAGAGATGATGGATGGTAAATTTAGAGAAGATCTCTACTATCGGCTCAATGTAATCCCTGTAACGGTCCCCCCTCTAAGGGAGAGAAAGGATGATGTCCATCTTTTAGCTAAGCACTTTCTTGAAATCTATTCCAACGCCAATAAAAAACATATCAGAGGATTTTCCGAAGAGGTTATGCAAATTTTTCTGGACTACGATTGGCCAGGCAATGTTCGAGAGCTTCAAAATGTAGTAGAACATGCAGTCATTCTGGCCAAAGAGGCTATCATTAGAGGAATTGATCTTCCCCATAACCTGAAAGGAACGTATCCACAATTTCAAGCAGACATCTCTTCCCTCAAAGACACCGAGAAAAATTTGATCCTGAAAGTATTAAAAGAGACTGACGGGAACAAGTACCAGGCAGCAAAGAAGCTAGGGATCACTCGGAGCACCCTCTATGGAAAATTGAGAAAGCATGGGGTCATGGAACCATACAATGATTAATGTATTATGACGAAATGCGATGCATGTATTGAAAACCAGATTATGACCATGCCCAAATAAATAAGAAAACATACATTTTTAGGGATACTTATGAAATAAATTCTGTATTGATCATGCCTTTATCACCTAATCCACTCTGGTTCACCGGAAACTGGATACCCTCCTAATGAAAGTTGTTCTATAATCTTTTCAACATTGGTTTTCTTATCATCAAAGGTTACAGTTACCGTGAAAGATTTGGTGTAAAGGTTGTATCTCAATACCCCTTCAATACTTGTTAGGATAGACCTTATCCTATCTTGTGGCTCCCCTCAGCCACCACTCGGAAGATTAGGAACCATTAATTTAACTGTTGTACCAGCTGTTGCCGAAACAGCTTGTTTGGGTCCAAACAGCAGAAAAAGGCTTGCGATCATAAACAATAAAGCAACATTTCTGTATTTCATTGGATTCTCCTTTTTCAATCTTGAAGTTTTATTACATTAAAGTTAATAACATACCTTGGTAAGGCAAGAAAAAATGTGTCAAAGATCTTTCTTATTCATAGTTTGAGTTCCTCCTATTCCTTCTGAATTTTCTTTAGAAATTCCTTTGCCCCCCTATGAGCTGGGTCAATTTCCAAAATTTTTCTGAGTTGTTCACCGGCCTTTTGCATATCCCCCATATCCACATAGAGCAAACTAAGATAGAATCGGGAATTCACATGTGCTGGATCGATTTTGATTGCGTTTAAGAACTCTTCTTCTGCCAGTGTGTCAGCAACGCTTCTTTGATAGGCAAGGGCCAGTCCAAAGTGGTTATCAGCACTGTTTGGATTGATATTCAAGGCCTTCTTTAAGGCATAAATAGACTTTTCTATCTGATTCAACTCTCCGTATGCCATCCCTAAGTTAAAGAAGATATTGTCTTCCTTAAACCCGAGGTCAATTGCTTGCTCATAATACAGTGCCTCTTTCGGATGATCTCCTGTTTGTCCGTAGGCATATCCAAGGTGGTATAAAACAAGCCCATTCGTGGGTTCCTTCTCCAGAAGGCGTTGATAAAGAAGAATAGCAACCTCATAATCATGCTTCTTCATGGCCTCATCGGCCTCTTTGTCGCACGCCCATTGTTTCTCATGGGTATGCCTCTTTTCCAAAAAGCCCTTGGAACACCCCCCTCCTGAAATGAGACCAGCCAGACAAAATACGAGGCCTAGTAGATATATAAACTGAAAGGTTCTTTGAATATGCCCGGACATCTTATGTTAAATACTATCCCTCTTCACATTTGCCTTTGCGCAAGCTCAATACAAAACAACATGTATTGCATTAGTGACCGTAATGTAATATTTTAGCAAATGACCCCGACGCTTCGTTTCAGGGTTATATATAAAAGAAGCGATACGTTGAGCATAGAGATGTCTTTTTTTACATCATGCCCTCTAACAGGGGGCCTCAGTGTGCCGCTTCAAACCGTGTGCACGAGCAACTCGTCATTGTCTTCTAGGCACTTTGTCCGTGTGCACCTGTTTGAAGCGGCCTCCCAACTTGTCTTTGTGAGGGCATGGTTAAAAAAAGACATCTCCATGCTCTTTTCAACATTTAGTTTCTTAGGAGATATGTTTAGTCAAAAGAGGCTCCCTTAATTTTCTTGACACGTATACTATGCTGCTTATATTTTATATTTGTTGACCAAATTAGTCAACAAAAAGGATTGATATTTATGAAGCTTTCTACAAGGGCGCGATATGGCACCAGAATACTGTTGGAGCTATCCCTTCACTGGGGTGAGGGACCGGTTCTGCTAAAAGAAATTGCCCAGAGACAGCAGATTCCCCTGCCCTATCTACAGCAGCTAATCGGGCCTCTTGTAAAGGCAGGGATAATAAAGACCACAAGGGGAGCTCGGGGTGGGATATCGCTGCTTAAGCCTCCCAAGGAAGTTATACTCAGCGAGGTAATCCAGATCCTTGAGGGCTCGATTGCTCCAGTAGCCTGTGTGGATAATCCTGAGTTGTATCCTCATTCAGACACTTGCGTCACTCATGACATCTGGGCTGAGGTAAAAAAGGCAATGGACGGAGTTTTGGAATCTACCACCTTTGAGGACCTGGTCGAGAGGCAAAAACACAAGACAACTTGAAGCAACTGAAGGATCGTTAAAAGTCACGTCCTAATAAGATTTTTTTAGTAAGGAGATAGAGATAATGGTAACCAAACTATTGATAGTTGGAGGTGTGGCTGGCGGTGCAACCGCTGCGGCCAGAGCACGAAGACTGGATGAGCATGCCGAAATTATTCTCTTTGAAAGAGGAGAGCATATTTCTTTTGCCAACTGTGGACTGCCTTACTATATCGGAGAGGTTATTAAAAAGCGTGAAGACCTTCTGGTGACCACTGCTGAGGCATTCAGAGACCGATACAACATTGATATAAGGATTTTCTCTGAAGTTACTGCTATCAATAGAAAGAATAAGCAGGTCGAGGTAAAGAATATCAAAACTGGAGAGACGTACAAAGAGAGCTATGACAAGATTATTCTTTCACCGGGAGCAGAACCTATCAAACCGCCCTTCAAGGGCATTGAACTGGACAATATTTTCAACCTCCATACCATCCCCGACTCGGATCTCATAAAGGCATACGTCGATACCAAAAGGCCTGAGTCAGCAGTGGTTGTCGGCGGTGGTTTTATCGGCCTTGAAATGGCGGAAAACCTTGTGCACCGGGGCGTAAAAACAACAATCGTTGAGATACTCGATCAGGTCATGGCACCCCTTGATTACGAGATGGCTGCTATCGTTCATGCCCATCTTAAGGAGAATGGAATCATATGTGAATTGGGAAATGGCGTTGAATCGTTTTCCAAAAAGGAAGATCGCATACTCGTTGTGACTCATAAAGGACATTCTATTGAATGTGACATGGTGATTTTAGCAATTGGTATAAAACCAGAAAACAGGCTTGCCAGAGAAGCTGGACTAGAAATTGGCATACGCGGCGGTATTAAAGTGGATGCCACAATGAGGACCTCTGACCCGGATATCTATGCTGTCGGAGACGCTGTGGAGGTAAAGGACTTCGTAACCGGGCTCCCTACTATGACTGCACTCGCCGGACCAGCAAATAAACAAGGTCGCATCGCCGCTGACAATGCGCTGGGGCGAAAATCCATGTTCAGAGGCACTTTGGGATCAACGGTGGTGAAGGTATTCGATCTTACCGTTGCCTCCACAGGTACAAATGAAAAAATTCTGAAGCGCAACAATATACCCTACCTTGTAAGTTACACTCATTCTGGCTCACATGCTTCCTACTACCCCGGTGCTAGGATGATGGCGATTAAGCTGGTTTTTTCGCCGAGCAGTGGAAAAATCCTCGGAGCACAAATCATAGGCATGGAAGGCGTAGACAAACGAATTGATATCCTTGCTACAGCTATCCATGGCGCAATGACTGTATACGATCTCGAGGAACTCGAACTGGCCTACGCGCCTCCTTACTCTTCAGCCAAAGACCCGATTAACATAGCAGGGTTTGTCGCCACAAATATTTTAAAGGGCGATATCGAAACTATTAACTGGGACGAACTCGGCGCCATTAATAGGAACCAAACCATTCTCATCGATCTGCGCAACAAGGATGAGCTGGATACAGCTGGAGTTATTGAAGGAGCATTACATATACCGCTTAACGAGTTGCGACAAAAACTACCTGAACTGGATAAGGAAAAGAATTACATACCTTTTTGCGCTGTAGGCCTGAGAGCCTATGTAGGGCATCGAATTCTCGTGCAAAACGGGATTCAGTCCAAAAATTTGAGCGGCGGGTATAAAACCTACTTAGGTGCAAAAGAAAAAATTATGAAGGAATCTCCTAAAACGCAACTTTGGC
>Ga0315534_1000594_pt1 | contig 25377 bp, 20 predicted proteins | sample SalMarSW160240MG_FD_203094 | JGI IMG/M metagenome (GOLD analysis project Ga0315534, IMG submission 203094) | Salt marsh sediment microbial communities from the Plum Island Ecosystem LTER, Massachusetts, United States - Salt Marsh Sediment SW1602-40 ...
TTCCCATCATCGCCATGACGGCCAACGCCATGAAGGGAGATCGAGAACGCTGCATCAAGGCGGGCATGGATGATTACGTTTCCAAGCCGATTGAGCCCAAAAAACTTCTTGAGGTCATCAAGACATCGCTGCGTCAGTGTTGACGTGTGACGTGTCGGACAGGGCTAACCGGCTTGCGGGAAGCAGGCCGGCCAACAATTCCTTAAAGTGATCTTGCCACCCACTCTAGTGTCGTGTCCCGGAAACAAGCTGTAGAAGTGCAAATCATAGGGTTACCGTCGTCCAAAGCCATTTGCGTCACTCGGTGGCCATTTCTGGGACACTCTTACCCGTCATAGCCGAAATGAGTATCAGAACACCCCCACGTCTTTCTTGGACTCTTGTCGCAAGGGGGCCTGAAAAGAAAAGCCCCCGAAGAACGAGCAATCGGATTGGACTTCGGAAGGTGTTTTGCCTGGATGCCTGGACCGGGCTTCACCGCGAGGCCAAGAAGAGGGCTCGATCACCAGGGGCTCAAATGTAAATCCCAAGGTTATTTATGATGTATAAACCGTATGAACACTGCAATATTCATGCAAAACTTGTGCAACTTCAGAGTATTTTGTAGCATTTAATAACTTTATTATACATTCCAGGTGGTTAGTGGATATTGCAAGAAAATCATGGCCCCACGAGTTGGGCACCTCAGGTTACACATGGGTAAAATAAGTACCAACTAAGAGCATTAAATGTAACAGGAGCAGAGCATTAAATGTAACAGGAGCAAGTCGAGGGGCTTGCTGCAAATCCCTCCCGCAAGTAAAGGGTTGCGCCGGCCGGCGGTGATTCCACATGTTTATGCCTTGACCGGCAAATAGGTTTCCCCTATGTTTTGCAAGACAGGCCGTCGCATGAAAACAACGACGATCATCATCGGTTGCTTCTTTGCCCTTTGCCTCGTGGCCGCGGGTTTAGGTTTTTCCCTGTATCGATATGCAACCACGCCATCCGGGGCGGCAGACATGACGGCTATCGTTTGGGTTAAGCCCGGTCAGAGCTTTTCGGAAACCGTGACCCAACTCCAAGAGGCTGGACTGGTACGACACCCGGAGAAATTTCGATGGCTGGCCTATGTCAAGGGAGATGAGAGGCGAATTCGGGCCGGAGAATATGCACTTCGGGCCTCTATGCCACCCTTGGCCCTCCTGAATACGCTGGTGCGTGGCAAGGGTCTCCTGCATAAAGTGGTTATCCCTGAGGGGTCCACCATCTTCAAGATCGGCCGAATCCTTGAAAGGGCCGGACTGGTATCACGGGAAACCTTTTTGAAGGCAGCTTCCGATCCCGGCCTTACAAAGGCCCTTGGCGTGAATGGTGACACGTTTGAAGGCTATCTTTTCCCGGAGACGTATCATTTCGCCAAAGGGGTAACCGCCCAGGAAATCATAGAGAAGATGGTTGCCCAGTTCCGCTCCGTCTTTACCCCGGCATGGGCCGAACGGGCTCGTAACATGGGCCGGACGGTCCACGAGGTGATCACCCTGGCGTCTGTTGTGGAAAAGGAGACGGCCAAACCTGAAGAACGACCGGTCATTGCTGCTGTCTTTTTGAATCGTCTTAAACGCGGCATGCGGCTTGAGAGCGACCCCACGGTCATCTACGGTATTCGGGACTTTGACGGAAACCTGACCAGAAAGGATCTCGAAATCTTTACCCCTTACAATACCTACCAGATCGCCGGCCTACCCGCCGGCCCCATCGCAAGTCCCGGCAGGGCCTCCATTGAGGCTGTTCTTTATCCATCCCAAGAACCTTTCCTCTACTTTGTGTCCAAGAACGACGGCTCCCACCACTTTTCCCGTACCCTGTCCGAGCACAACACGATGGTGGAAAAGTATCAACGCCACCGGTAGCTTGGCCCCTGGCCTTTTTTCAGTTTGTTCACTGTGGCCGTAACACCGGCTCAAAGGGGCTGGGCACTCTATATGGCGCCACCGGCATTGTGGTCATACTACATGGTGAGGATGGTACATACTTCGAAAGAAAACCACCCCGGTGCATCTTGTGTCTTGTGTTTTAATAGGTACGGATCATTCAAAAAATTGTAACTTCTCTTTGCTTTTTTTGCTTGACATTTAAAAAATCAACGTATAGGTGGAGCAAAGTGGTTTAAAGTGGTAGATACAAGAAGAGGCGAGGACACATGTTTCGGGGCAGCTCCTTTCATCATCTGGATTCCAAAGGTCGATTGATCATACCGGCCCGATTTCGAGATGTGTTGAAGCAAAGCACGGTGGACGGGGTCATGGTCTCCAAGATGGATGGCGCCTTATTCGGTTACACCTTTGAACAGTGGCACAAGATTGAACAGCGGATCCTGGACTTGGCTGAAAAAAGTGACAATATGCGGCGCTTCCGGAGGGTTTTCATAGGAGGGGCCTTCGAGTGTCCCCTTGACAAACAGGGACGTATTCTGATTCCGCCAAGCCTTCGCCAGTACTCTGAGCTAAGCAAAGAAGTTGTCCTGGTGGGCGTGTTGGACCATTTTGAGATATGGGCACGAGACAATTGGCTCCAGGAGGATGACAGGTTCCGGAGTGATTTGAAGGAAGAGGACATGAGAAACGAGGTCGCCGCACTGGGGCTCTAACGTGGACAGAGCCATGGGATATCGCCATATCCCAGTCATGGTCGAGGAAGTCATTGACTATCTTCGCTGCTCGCCGGGCAAGACTTATGTGGATGGAACCTTGGGGGGAGGTGGCCATGCCGAAGCAATGTTGCGAGCCGTTGCTCCAGATGGTCGGCTCATCGGCATCGACCGAGATCCTGATGCCGTTGCCTGGGCCCGTGAATCCCTCCGTAAGTTTAAACCCAACATTCAAATCTTTCACGACAACTTCACCCATCTTCCGCAGATTCTTTCGCGCGCAGCCACAAAGGGCGTTGACGGGATTCTGTTAGATTTGGGTGTTTCCCTCTACCAACTGGAAGGAAGCGGTCGTGGTTTCAGCTTTATGCGTGACGAGCCGCTGGACATGCGTATGAATCCAGAGGACGGAAAAACGGCTGAGGCAATCGTCAACGAGTTGTCAGAAAAAGAACTTTCAGATCTCATCGCCCGTTATGGAGAAGAGCCATGGGCCAGGCGCATTGCCAGGGCCATCGTCCGGACCCGCCGTCAGGACAGGATTCGCTCAACCTTACAACTTGCCGACATTGTGAAAGCAGCCATTCCAGGCAAATATCGTCCACGACGAATCAACCCCGCCACCCGCACTTTTCAGGCGTTAAGGATCGCGGTGAACAAGGAACTGGACGGCCTGAAGATGTTTTTGGGGCATGCGGTTGATCTTTTAAACCCGGGAGGACGGCTTTGCGTCATCTCATTTCATTCCCTGGAAGACCGGATTGTGAAAAGGCAGTTTAGGGCCCTTGCCCGTGGCTGTGAATGTCCCGCTGAGATTCCCGTGTGTGTGTGTGGGAAGAGGCCTCGGGTGCGTATTCTCACCAAACGGCCTGTGAAGCCGGGTGCTGTCGAGGTGACAGCCAATCCCATGGCTCGCAGTGCCAAGCTTCGGGCCGTGGAAAGGCTTGGAGGTGAGGCACGATGAGAAAACGAAAGAGCGGCAAAGAGCGCCATTCCTTGATGGCCGTATGGGTCGCACTGATTGTGATTTTTATGGCGGAGCTCTTGGTCTACAGCTGGTGTCGCGTGCAATATGTACACACGGGATATGAAATCACGGAAGCCAGGCGGCAGCAGCAGACCTTAATAGCGCTGCAGCACAAGTTTGAGGTCGAAGAGGCACTCTTGAGATCTCCGGGGCGGATTAGGGGCATAGCGGAAAACCGAGGCCTGACGATGCCTGATCCAGGACACGTGTTCGTGATGCCATGAGCGTTCGCAGCACAAAGAAGCGGAAGACCACCAAGTGGATTCGCTTTCGAATCGTGGTCGTTGGCGCGACCTTGGCCCTTTGTTTTGGGCTCATCCTGTGCCGTGCTGTCCAGTTACAGGTTTTAAGTGGGAGCGAACTTTCTCAAAAGGCCGAAAAACAGGTTAAGAAAGCATTTCACGGGAGCGCCAGGCGGGGCACTATCTATGACCGAAACCATAAGGAGTTGGCCGTCAGCAGCGAGGTATCATCCATCTGCGCCTACCCCAAGCGCATTCGTTCCCCAAGGCAGACTGCTTTGGCACTGGCGCGGCCCTTGAAGCTGAAGCAAAAGCCCATCTTTCAAAAACTCGCTTCCAGCAAGGGGTTTGTGTGGATCAAGCGTCACGCAAGCCCAAAAGAGGCCTCGGCAGTCAAAGCACTGAATTTAACAGGGGTCGATTTTGTCGCAGAAAGCCGCCGATTTTATCCAATGAGAAGCCTGGCCGCACAAGTCGTCGGATTTTGCGGCACGGACGGGACGGGTTTGGAAGGGATTGAATACTCTTATGACAGCGTCCTGAGCGGCCGCGAGAGCAAATGGACCGTCTTCAAGGACGCCCTCGGCCGCCCCTTTAAAATGGAGGCCGCCTTGCCAGGGCGCAAGGACGGATACGACCTGCTTCTGACCATTGATACGAACATCCAGTATGTTGCCGAGGAGGCCCTGTCCGAGAGCGTGCAGAGATTTGAAGCCAAGTCAGGCATGGCGGTCGTGATGGTGCCCGCCACCGGGGCTATTCTGGCCATAGCCCATGTGCCGCAGTTCAACCCGAACTCCTTTGGACAATACAAATCCTGGTACTGGAGAAACCGGGCGATCACGGATTGCTTTGAGCCCGGCTCCACTTTCAAGATATTCTTGGCCGCCGCGGCACTGGAGTCCGGGCTTTGTACGCCTGGTTCCACGTTTTTCTGTGAGCAGGGGCGGTATGAGGTTGGCAAGAACATCGTCCATGACGTCCATGCCTATGGCTCTCTGTCGCTTCGAGATATCTTGAAATACTCCAGCAATATCGGGGCGGCCAAGGTTGGACAAAAAATCGGATCAACATACTTGTATCAGAAACTTGAGGGGTTCGGTTTTGGAGTCAGGACCGGCGTTGACTGCCCGGGTGAGAGCCCGGGGGTCCTCCAGCCTCTCGAACGTTTGTCGGATATGGATGCCTTGGCGACCTGTTTCGGACAGGGCCTTTCCGTGTCGGCCCTACAGCTCACAGCCGCGGTCTCAGCCGTGGCGAATGACGGGGTCCTGATGAAACCGTATCTGGTTCAAGGAGTGATGGACCGACAGGGACATCTCATGGAGCGCTTTGGCCCCACGAAACTGCGACGGGTCATTTCATCCAAAGTGGCAGGGAGTTTGACCCGTATGCTCGAGAGGGTTGTGGCAAAGGGGGGCACGGGCGTGAAGGCCGCCCTGAGGGGTTATCGGGTTGCAGGAAAGACCGGTACGGCCCAGAAGGTTGATCCCAAGGAGATGATCTATGCGCGGGATAAATACATAGCCGTCTTTGCGGGATATGTGCCTGCCGGAGATCCTAAGGTAGCCATCCTGGTCGTCGTAGACGAGCCTAAGAGGCAGCATTACGGCGGGGTTGTGGCAGCGCCGGCGTTCAGGCGGATTGCCCGAGAAACCCTTCAGCATTTGAAGATCCCTCCTGAATTGGTGACGCCTGATGACGCCGCTGGGTCCATCAGGGCATCGAGGGAGGCCGTACCCATGGGGTGAAACTGAGATCGCTCCTGGACGCTTTGGTCGTGAAGGACGTTATCGGCTTGCAGGATCAGCGCATCGATTCCATCCATTATGATTCCCGGCGCGTGAAGCCGGGTGGGCTCTTTGTCGCCATGCAGGGGCTGCAGACTGACGGACATGCCTATATCGACGATGCCGTCCAAAGAGGGGCCTTGGCTGTTGTGACGGAAAAACGCTGGTCCGGCCGGCCGGCCGTTAGCGTGGTGCAGGTTGAAAATGCCCGACGGGCCCTGGCGGCTCTTTCTGCAACGTTTTACCGACATCCGTCGCGCGAACTTTTTATCATAGGCATTACCGGCACTAATGGAAAGACGACGACGTCATACCTGGTCGAAGCCATCCTGAAGGCTGCGGGTTTGAACGCGGGGGTTATTGGCACCATTAACTACCGATTTGGAGGGCAAACGTTTGCCAGTCCGGTGACTACCCCAGAATCGCTTGACCTCATGCAGATACTCCGCCAGATGGTCGACAGCGGCGTCACCCATGGAGTGCTTGAGGTTTCGTCCCACGCCCTTGATCTGGATCGGGTGGCGTTCTGTGAATTCGACGTGGGGGTTTTTACCAACCTATCAAGGGACCATCTCGACTATCACGGAGACATGCGAACCTACTGGCAATGCAAAAAAAAGCTTTGCCTCGACTGCCTGCGGCCCGGGTCGAAGCAGGCAAAGGCCACGGCGGTCATCAACTGGGATGATCCCAAGGGCCGGGAGCTTGCCCCAGAAGTCTCTGCCAGGTGTTTGACAGTGGGGCTTTCCGAAAGATGTGAGATTCGGGCTGAAGGTATTCAAGAGACCATAGAGGGCACGTCTGGCAGGGTGAAGACCCCTGACGGCTTTTTTGATTTCACCTCGCACTTGGTAGGGCGCCATAATGTATATAACATCTTGGCCGCCGCGGGTGTGGCAACGGCCGTGGGGTTACCTGTCTCCACCATGAAAAAGGGGATAGAGAGCCTTAAAGGGGTACCGGGCCGTCTTGAGGCCGTGGCCAACCGGGCGGGATTTTCCGTCTATATAGATTATGCCCACACGCCGGACGCCCTGGAAAACGTTTTGACCGCTTTAAGACGACTCACATCCGGTCGGGTGATCACCGTCTTTGGCTGTGGCGGGGACCGGGATCGAGACAAACGTCCCATGATGGGAGCCGCTGCAGGTCGGTTGAGTGACCTTTCGGTACTGACGTCTGATAATCCACGCAGCGAGGCGCCAGCGGCCATCTTGTCGGAAATCATGGCCGGCACGGCTTCTGTGAGAGACCACCGATATGAACCCCGGCAACTGGCAAAGGGGTTTGATACGGCAGGCTATGTGGTGGAGCCGGACAGAAGGCGAGCCATTGCACTGGGGCTCGGTGTGGCCCGTCGCGGAGACACGGTCCTGGTGGCGGGCAAAGGACATGAAACCTATCAAATCGTCGGCAGAAGGACGATCCCTTTTGATGATCGGGTTGAGGTACAGAAGGCGCTCAGGAGGTTGTCAGGTAATTCATGATGGCTGACCGAAATACCTGGAGCATATCGGACGTATTGGAGGCCACGGGAGGGCGCCTGATTTCCGGCGATGATACGACCCGCTTTGAGGGCATCTCCACGGATTCGCGCACCATCGGGGCTGGCGAGCTTTTTGTGGCCATTTCGGGACAATCGTATGACGGACACCGGTTTGTGGGGGATGCCTTTGATAGAGGGGCCGCGGGTGTTGTGGTCAGCGAGGCGCATGTGGCCACCAAATCACCTGATGCCGGAAAAGGCCGGTGCCGGGTGGCTACAGCGGATACCCTCAAAGCCCTGGGCGATCTGGCCGCCTTCCGTCGTAGGCGAAGCAAGGTCTCGGTGGTGGCCATCACGGGCACAAACGGCAAGACAACCACCAAGGAGATGACAGCGGCCGTATTGGATCAGGCTTTTTCTGTGTTAAGAACGGCGGGCAACTTCAACAACCTGATTGGATTGCCCCTTACCCTGTTTCGCTTGAGGGAAGACCATGAATGGGCTGTTGTGGAACTTGCCATGAATCATCCCGGCGAGATCGGCCGACTGGCCCAAATCTGCGAGCCTCAGGTAGGCGTGATCACCAACGTAGAAGCCGGCCATCTGGAAGGAGTGAAGAACATAGAGGGGGTCATGAAGGCGAAGGGTGAACTCCTTGAAGCCTTGGGTGAAGACGGGACGGCCGTCCTAAATATTGATGATGAGAGGATTTGTCGGCTGGCGGAGCGGTTTCAGGGGCGTGTGGTGAGCTTCGGGATTCACAGTTCGGCTGAGGTGTGGGCCACGCCTGTATCTCAATCGCTGTCGGGCTGTTCGTTTGACTTATGCTGGTACGATGAGTCCGTGCGCGTGCACCTGGCAATTCCCGGGGAGGCTGCCATTTACAACGCGTTGGCTGCAGCGGCCGTGGGGTATAAACTCGGGCTCTCCATGGAGGAGGTGAAGAAGGGCTTGGAGACGATGGTCCCTATGCCGGGGCGTATGGAGATCTTGACCCTGCCGGGGGGCGTTCACCTGATTGATGACTCTTATAATGCCAATCCAGGCTCCATGGCCGTCGCGATTGATACCCTTCGATCCCTGAAGGGCAATGGCAGGGGCGTCTTGATTACAGGAGACATGTTGGAACTGGGTGAGCACGCCGAGAGCGCCCACAGAGAGCTTGGTATACTGGCGACCCGGGCGGGCACCGCTTGCCTTTATGCCACGGGCGAGTTCGCAGGGGCTGTGGCAGCAGGGGCCACGGGAGCCGGCATGGATCCTGGAAGGATCTTCATCGGCAGCCACGATGAAATTGTAGAGGCCGTCAAGGGGCGCTTGGGTCCTGGCGATTGGATCCTGGTCAAGGGCTCGCGCTTGATGGCCATGGAGAAGGTCGTTGAAGGGCTCCGGACACAAATCGGCCAGTCGGTCACAAAAGACTCTTTACGAATCCATCAATGAGAGACGATCCATGACCCACAACCGGTAAACTATGCTCTACCACTTACTCTACCCGCTTCATACGACGATTTCGGCGCTTAATGTATTTCGCTACATTACATTCCGGACTATTTATGCCAGCCTCACGGCCCTGCTGATATGCCTGGTCCTTGGGCCGTGGGTGATAAGAAAACTGACGGAGCACCGAGTGTGCCAGTACGTGAGGGAGGAGGGTCCGCCGACTCACACGACAAAAACGGGCACCCCCACTATGGGGGGGCTGTTGATCCTGTTTGCCATTGTTTTCGCCACCCTGCTTTGGGGTAACCTGACCAACTTCTTTGTCTGGATAGTGCTCCTCGTAACCATCAGTTATGGGGCCATCGGGTTTGTAGACGACTGCCTGATGGAGCGAAAGAAGCAGAGCCAGGGGCTGCGGGGCAGGACCAAGCTCTTGGCCCAAGTCTTCATCGGGTTAATCGTTGGTGGACTTCTTTACGCCAGGGCGGATTTCGACACCCATGTGAGTGTCCCATTTCTCAAGGGGATCAACCCTGACCTGGGGTGGGGTTACATCCTCTTTGCCGCGCTGGTCATCGTGGGGACCTCCAATGCCGTCAACTTGACCGATGGCCTGGACGGTCTTGCCATCGGCCCGGTGATCGTGGCGGCAGCCACCTACGTGGTATTGTCCTACGTAGCGGGCCACGTCAAGATGGCCAACTATCTTCAGATTCAGTATGTGGCCGGCAGCGGAGAGCTGGCTGTGTTCTGCGGCACCGTCGTGGGGGCCGGCATGGGATTTCTCTGGTACAACACGTACCCGGCACAGCTGTTCATGGGGGATGTGGGTTCTCTGCCTTTGGGAGGCGCCCTGGGCGCGGCCGCGGTCATGACGAAGCATGAGATTCTGCTGGCCCTGGTGGGGGGGATCTTTGTGGTAGAGGCCCTTTCCGTCATCTTCCAGGTGGGGTTTTTCAAGGTCTCCAACGGGCGCCGTATTTTCAGGATGGCCCCCCTCCACCACCACTTTGAATTAAAAGGATGGGCTGAGCCGAAAGTCATCGTGAGATTCTGGATTATCGCGATTTTTTTGGCACTCCTGTCCCTCAGCACTTTGAAGTTGCGGTAGGCCGTTGAACCGCGAAAGCGAGCGCATTCCCCGTAGCTTGCCGCGGGGTTAGCGAGCGTATCTAAAACAGTGAAGCCTCTCCCGCCCTAAAGGGCGGGGCTTCCCGGTGAGGAAGAAAATCAGTTTTTTTATAGCCGGTCAGCGTTCCTTACGGTCGAAGATTCCCTGTAGCTTGCTACAGGGAGCTTCAATTCTAGGAATACAGGTTTGAACTTGAAGAACCAAAAGGTTTTGGTGGTTGGTCTGGCCAAGACGGGGCTTGCGACAGCGCGCTTCCTGAAGAATCAGGAGGCCCGGGTCACAGCCGCCGACCTTTTGACACAAGATCAGCTTGGCCCCTGCGCAGAGCAAGCCAGGGCCATGGGCGTGTCTCTTGAGCTTGGGCCGCACAGGGCGGAGACTTTTACAGGGGCCGATCTTATCGTGGTCAGCCCTGGGGTGCCGCATACCATAGGGCCCCTTGAGGAAGCGAGGAAGGCGGGGATTGCCGTCATCGGTGAAGTGGAGCTGGCGGTTCGACATATCCGTGAACCGATTGTGGCCATCACCGGCACCAATGGCAAAACGACCACGACTCACCTGGTCGGGCAGATGCTAAGGGCATCTGGTCTTGAGGTGTTTGTGGGGGGCAATATCGGAGCCCCCCTGATCGGCTACGTGGATTCAGGCGGCCGTGCCGATGTGATCGTGGCTGAGATCAGCAGTTTTCAACTCGATACCATGGAAAGCTTCAGGCCGAAAGTGGGTGTTCTTTTGAACATCACCGAGGATCACCTGGATCGTTACAGGGATTTTCAACAATACGTCCGATCAAAGGGGAGGTTGTTTGAGAATCAAGACAACACGGACGTTGCGGTTCTAAACAGGGCTGATCCGTCGACACAGTCTCTTGAGTCGGCCATTCGGGCCCAGAAATTCTATTTCAACGTGAACGCCCATGGACGGGGCGGTGTTAAGCTTCAGGGTCGTGAGATGGTTTGCCGGGTTCCGGGAAGGGCCCCGATGACGTTGAGCCTTGCGAATTTCAAGGTGACGGGCGTGCATAACTTCGAAAATGCCGCTGCTGCCAGTTTGGCGGCCCTGGCAGCGGGCGCTGACGAATCAGCCATCCAGAGAACCCTGAACACGTTCAAGGGCCTGCATCACAGGCTCGAACACGTCAGGACGGTCCATGGGGTGCAATATTACAACGACTCCAAAGGAACGAATGTGGGAGCAGTCATGCGATCCCTTGAGAGTTTTGACGCGCCCGTGATCTTGATCATGGGAGGACGGGACAAGGGCGGCAGCTACACCGTGCTGAGGGGCCTGATCAAGGAGCGGGTGAAGCGGCTCATTGCCATTGGAGAGGCCAGAGAGAAGATTCTGGACAAGCTCGGTGGTGCAACGGATTCTCAGGAGGCGGCAAGCCTTGAGGAGGCGGTTCATTCAGCCGCACAAACGGCGACTCGGGGAGACGTGGTCGTCTTGTCACCGGGATGTTCAAGCTTTGATATGTTCACCGATTATGCCCAACGCGGTGAGGCTTTCTGCAGGGCCGTGCGGAACCTCGGTGACGAGTGACCAATGACTGATGGTTTCGTAAGAAGTCGATTTTACTCACTCCGTGAACATTTTGGGGGCGCTTGAGACATTCAGCTAAAATGCTAAAACTCGGGCTAACGCCCTCAAACAGTTACCATTTTTTGACGCTGAATATCTCAAGTGCCTTTTTCCCAAAATGCTCAATATCGTTCGCAAAACACTTTTTACGGGTCCATCAATGACTAGGGATAAACAAATACAACATGGCCGTGGCTATGACCATGTCCTCCTTCTAGGCATGCTCATGCTACTGGGGATGGGGCTGGTGATGGTCTACAGTGCGAGTTCGATGGTGGCCATGAAGCGTTTCGGCAGTGACACCTATTTTTTCAACAGACAGGTCGTGCACGCGCTGGTGGCGATCCTGGTGCTCGTATGCTGCCGGCACGTGCCTTATTCTGTCTACAAGGCCTTGGCATATCCGATTCTCGGCATGGCCTTTGTGTCGCTGGTCGTCCTTTATCTGCCTGGCGTTGGTCGGGCGGCAGGGGGGGCTAAACGGTGGTTGCGAGCCTTCGGCGTGTCATTTCAGCCATCAGAATTCGCGCGACTGGCCCTGATTATATATTTGGCTTACTCTCTGAGCAAGAAGCAGGAGAAGATAAAGGAATTCAGCGTCGGTTTTCTCCCCCATGCCATTCTGTTTGCCTGCTTCGCCATCCTGCTTATTATGCAGCCCGATTTCGGAACGGCGGCCATGATCGCCCTGATCGTATGGATTATGCTCTTTGTCGGGGGGGTGCGTGTGTCTTACCTCTTCGTATCATTGGGGGCGACCGTGCCCCTTGCGTATTACATGATGATCCATGCGCCATACCGTCTGAAAAGATTCCTAAGCTTCCTGAACCCATGGGCGTATCAGGGTGACACCGGGTATCAGATTGTGCATTCTCTGATGGCCTTCGGCTCGGGGGGGATCTTTGGGGCAGGCATCGGCAATGGTTACCAGAAGCTTTTCTACCTCCCCGAGCCTCATACAGACTTTATCTTTTCTGTCGTGGGAGAGGAATTAGGGCTGGTCGGCGTGGGCCTGGTCATGGCCCTGTACGCCATGATCTTCTGGCGGGGGATCTTGATTGCCATGAGGGCCCGTGATCTTTTTGCCACCTTTTTGGCTACAGGGTTGACCGCGAGCCTTGGTTTGCAGGCCTGTATTAACGCCGGTGTGGCACTGGGGCTCATGCCCACCAAGGGATTGACGCTTCCCTTTGTCAGCTATGGAGGGACGTCGCTGATCATGAGTGCCGCGACCGTCGGGATATTGATGAACATCTCAGCCCGGCGGGGTGCCTGACATGAAGGTTCTGATTGCCGGGGGCGGTACCGGTGGGCATCTGTTTCCGGCAATAGCCCTGGCTGAGGCATTTAAGATAAGAGAGCCGGCAGGAGCAATCCTGTTTGTCGGGACGGACAACGCCTTGGAGAGATCTACACTTTCAAAGAAAGGATTTGATCACGTGGGTATTCCGGCACAGGGTCTTAAGGGACGAGGACTGTGGCGACAGCTTCGGTCATTGGTCAGGCTGCCAAAGGCGTTCTGGCAAGCCGTGGGAATCATCCGGCGGTTTGATCCAGACATCATCATCGGCGTCGGCGGGTACGCGTCGGGCCCAGTGGCACTGGCCGCCAGGCTTATGGGCAAGAAATTAGTGATCCATGAGCAGAATCTCATCCCAGGGCTGACGAATCGGATATCGGGTCGTTTTGCCCACCGCGTATTCATCAGCTTCCCGGACAAATTGGCCATATTCAAGCCCTCGAAAACAGTCGTGACAGGAAATCCGGTGCGACGGGAGCTCCTTGCCGTCCAGGCAGTCGACAGGACCGCCGACCCGTTTACGGTCCTGGTCCTGGGTGGCAGCCAGGGGGCCCATGCCGTCAACTGCGCAGTGGTAGAGGCCCTTGATTATCTAAAAGAACCCGCTCGCATGAGCTTTATCCATCAGACGGGACCCAGAGATGCGTCATGGGTTGCCAGTGCCTATGAGCGGCACAGGATGGAGGCGACCGTGGAGCCTTTCTTCCAGGACATAGCCACGATGTACCGCTCCGCCGCCCTGGTCATTTGCAGGGCCGGGGCGACGACGATCGCTGAGTTGACAGCCGTGGGCAAGCCCGCCATCTTCATTCCATTTCCCTTTGCCGCCAGCAACCACCAGGAGCTGAATGCCCGGTACGTGGCTGATTCCGGCGGCGGAGAGGTGGTCCGTGAACAAGACCTGAACGGTGAACTTTTGGCCGCAAGAATAGATCACTACATATCAAACCCCAAGGCGTTGCAGGACATGTCCATGGGGGCCGAAGCCCTGGGTCGTCGTAACGCTGCAGAGTTTATTGTGGATGAATGCCGCAGGTTGGTGGTGATGAGTTAGTGGTCATATGTATCAGAAATCGTATCATATTCATTTTGTGGGAATCGGCGGAATCGGCATGAGCGGTATGGCGGAGCTCCTTTTGAACCTGGGCTACGAAGTCAGCGGTTCAGATCTCAAGTCAACGGATATCACCAGGCGTCTGGGACAACTTGGCGGGCGTGTGTTCAAAGGCCACAGCCCGCAGTACATTGAGGGGGCGGACGTGGTGGTGGTGTCTTCTGCAGTGGGGCCGGAGAACGCCGAGGTGGTGGCAGCCAGAAAGGCCTTGGTGCCGGTCATCCCACGAGGTGAGATGCTGGCCGAATTGATGCGCCTTAAGTACGGCATTGCTGTGGCCGGCGCCCACGGCAAGACCACCACCACGTGGATTATTGCCTCTGTCTTGGAGAAAGGGGGCCTTGATCCAACCATGGTCAACGGCGGCAAACTGAACAGCCTCGGCAGCAATGCCCGTTTGGGCCAGGGAGAATTCATCGTGGCCGAGGCAGACGAAAGCGATGGGTCTTTTCTCAAGCTGTCTCACACCATTGCAGTGGTTACGAACATTGACGCCGAGCACCTGGACTTCTACCAGGATCTCAAAGAGATCAAAGAGGTATTTCTTGATTTTATCAACAAGGTGCCTTTCTACGGCATGGCCGTGGTGTGTCTGGACAACGAGGGGATTCAGGACCTCATCCCCCGGATTGAGAAACGGTTCATCACTTACGGCCTTACGTCTCAGGCAGATTATGAAGCCAGGGATGTCAGCTTTGTAGAATTAAGAAGCCGATACCGCTTGTTCCACCATGGGAAGCCCCGGGGCTGGGTGGAGCTGAATCTGCCAGGCCTGCACAATGTATACAACTCCATGGCCAGCATCGCGGTTGGCCTCGAACTCGGGATTCCCTTTGAGACGATTGTGGATGCGCTCAGCGAGATGGAAGGGGTCCAGCGGAGATTGGAGGTAACGGGATCTGTGCGGGGCGTCACGATGGTAGACGACTACGGACACCATCCCACGGAGATCAAGATGACCCTTGAAGCGGCGCGTCAGTGTTGGCCGGGCCGCCGGCTTGTGGTGGTCTTTCAACCTCATCGCTACTCGCGGACGGCCGCGCTCTTTGATGACTTTACGCGATCATTTTACCAGGCGGACAGCTTGGTAGTTCTTCCAATCTATCCTGCCGGCGAGCCCCCCATCGAAGCGATAGACGGCCGAAGCCTCTACGATGGGATTCGTCTTCACGGCCACAAGGATGTCGTGTTCCAGGACGGGCACGACAGTGCCGTATCTTATCTGAAGGGCATTTTGAGGGCAGGGGACATCCTCTTGACCCTGGGCGCAGGTGATGTGTGGCAGGTGGGAGAAAGGTTGCTGAATGAGCGACCCAGCGATGAATGACGCAGACAAGAAGTGGCTCAGAGATCATTTTGGCTCACAGGTTGCCTTTGGTGAACCCATGTCCAGGCATACGACCTTTGGCATCGGAGGGCCGGCTGATGCCTTGCTGACCGTGAAAACGGATCAACAGCTCAGGGACCTGGTAAGATGGGCGCGGGACAGGGGCCTGCCGTTCATGATCCTTGGGGCAGGGAGCAACCTTTTGGTCCGGGACGGGGGCATACGGGGCCTTGTGCTCAAGCTCGCCAACGGGTTTGAGTCCATGCGGCAGGGCTCGGAGCCTCACCCTGACGGTGGAGTGCAGATCATGGCAGGCGCGGGTGTCCTGGTACGCAAACTGGGCAGGTATGCCCTTGACCACGGCCTGGCAGGCCTCAACTTCGCACTGGGCATCCCGGGAACCGTGGGTGGCGCACTGAGAATGAACGCAGGGGCCTGGGGCGCTTGTATAGCGGACACCACGAATTCCGTGTCTTTGCTCAACCAGCATGGCGATATGGTGACCTTGGGCAGGGCGCGGCTCAACTTTTCGTACAGGGGACTGAACCTGGAAGAAAGTGGCATCATCTTGGGAGCTGAATTTCTGCTGGAACGATCAGATCGTGAGTCCCTTCGGCAAGAGGCCCTCGACATGCAAAGGAAACGGCGGTTGACGCAGCCGTTGTCTTTGCCCAGCGCCGGGTCGATGTTTCGGAACCCCTCGGCAGATGTCTCGGCAGGAGAGCTGATTGACAGGGCCGGTTTGAAGGGGCTTCGCAAGGGGGGTGCAGAAGTTTCAACAAAACATGCTAATTTTATTGTGAACAAAGCAGATGCCAAGGCTTCTGACGTGCTTGCACTCATGGGGCGGGTGCAGGACATGGTATTCGATCGGTTTGCGGTTCACTTGGAGCCGGAGGTGATGATTATTGGTCAGGAAGCGGGTTCGCAAGAACTACTATAAGAACAGCCGTGCACGAAAACAAGAGCGGATCGTAAGACGTTGTGTTGTGTGCATGAAGGTCTTGCTTGTGGCTGTTGCCATGGGCGGGACAAGCTTGCTCTTTATCCTGGGCCATGATGCCCTGACACAGAGTTCCTACTTTGACGCCCAGACGATTACCGTTGAGGGAAACCATAGACTCTCAACATCGACGATCTTGAAGCAGTGCGGCGTAAAGCTCCACGACAACATATTGGGCATGAACCTGAGGTTGCTCCGGCACAGGCTCCTGGCCGATCCTTGGGTTCGTGCTGCAGAGGTGCAGCGGGAATTACCCGTTTCGATTCGTATTCGAGTGAGGGAACGGGTACCCATAGCCATGTTGAAGTTCAAGCGATTTTTCTATCTGGATGAGACCGGGGAGGTGTTCAAGTCTGTTGAGCCATCGGATCGGATCAGGGTGCCGGTCGTAACCGGACTTAAGCTTTCAGATGTTGATCTGGGCGGCCAGGGCCGTTCCCGTGTATTCAAGGCCATCATAGAGGTGCTGCGTTTGAGCCGGCTTCACGGGAGTGTCTTGCCTCTTGACGCCATCCACAATATTCACGCAGACCCGGAGACCGGGCTGACCGTTTTCGGTTTTGAAAAGGGTCTGGCTATCGAGCTGGGCTTCGGGGACTACGAGTCAAAGTTTAATCGACTGCGAGACATGATGTCTTATTTCAGGCGGGGCGATGAGTTGCTGGACATTGCGTGCATCGATCTGAACGATTTAGAACGCGTGGTGGTGAGGCCTTCGGGAGGTGTATCTCTCCTGGGGGTGTCCTATCGAAAGGAGATATGAAAGTGCAGGGGGATGGAGAACTTATTGTGGGGCTGGATATCGGCACCACAAAGATTTGCGCTGTGGTGGGTGAGATCAATCCAGATGGGATCGATATCGTGGGCATAGGGACTCATGCATCCGTGGGCCTGCGCAAAGGCGTGGTCGTCAACATCGAATCGACCGTGGATTCCATCAAGCGGGCCATAGAAGAGGCGGAGTTAATGGCGGGCTGTGAGATTACATCGGTTTACGCCGGCATCGCCGGGGGCCACATTAAGGGTTTCAACAGCCACGGAATCGTTGCCGTCAAAGGCAACGAGATCACCCAGAAGGACATTGACCGCGTGATTGACGCAGCGCGGGCAGTGGCTATTCCCCCGGACCGGGAGGTCATTCACGTGCTTCCCCAGGAATTCATGGTGGATGAACAGGATGGAATCCAGGATCCCCTTGGTATGTCCGGGGTCCGGCTGGAGGCGAGAATCCACATTGTGACCGGCGCGGTCACCTCGGCTCACAATCTGATCAAGTGTGCCAATAGTGCCGGGCTTGATGTGTCCGATATTGTGCTCCAATCCCTTGCCTCGGGTGAAGGGGTTCTGAACAAGGAAGAAAGAGACTTGGGTGCGGCCTTGATTGACTTTGGGGGAGGCACGACGGATCTGGCCGTTTTCAAGGGGAAAAGCATCAAACACACTTCGGTGCTGGCTCTGGGCGGAAACAATCTAACCAATGATGTCTCGGTGGGTCTGAGAACCCCCATGACAGAGGCTGAAAAGATCAAGGTGAAATACGGCACCTGTCTTTCGAGCAATATCGGCAAAGATGAGACCGTTGAGGTGCCCGGTGTGGGTGGACGGAAACCCAGGATGCTTTCCAGGCAGATCCTGGCAGAGATTCTGGAACCCAGGGTGGAAGAGATCTTTAACCTGATCAATCGAGAGGTCTACGGGGCGGGCATGGAGAATGTCATCACTTCCGGGGTTGTGATCACCGGAGGATCTTCTTTGTTGGAAGGTGTGGTGGACATTGCCGAGGCTATCTTCGACCTTCCCACCAGGATCGGGCGGCCCATGGGGATCAGGGGGTTGGTTGATGTGGTCAACAACCCGATGTACGCCACGGCCGTCGGTTTGGTCCTCTATGGCGCTAGAACCCAGCCCAGGAGGAAGTTCAGGATTCGAGACAGGAACATTTTTAATCGTGTCATGGCACGCATGAAGCGATGGTTCAAGGAGATCATTTGAACGGACAAAGAAAGAGACAGGAGGTGGAAACCATGATGTTTAGTTTTGTGGAGAGCGAAAAATCGGCGAAAATCAAGGTGATCGGTGTGGGCGGGGCCGGCGGGAACGCCGTCAACAACATGATTGCGTCAAGGCTTCAAGGGGTCAAGTTCATATCGGCCAACACGGATGTCCAGTCCCTTGAAGTTTCAAAGGCGCCGGTCAATATCCAGTTGGGGGAGAGACTGACCGAGGGTCTTGGAGCCGGAGCCAATCCCGAAATCGGCCGCCAGGCGGCCATGGAAAGTCTGGACACGATCCGAAGTGCGATGGAAAACAGCCACATGCTTTTTATCACCGCCGGGCTGGGTGGGGGCACTGGCACCGGTGCCGCGCCAGTCATTGCGCAGGTCGGCAAGGAGGTAGGCGCCCTCACCGTAGCTGTGGTAACCAAGCCGTTCAGTTTTGAGGGCAAGAAGAGAATGAGCCAGGCCGAAGACGGCTTGAATGCCCTTAAGGAAGTGGCGGACACGGTGATCACCATCCCCAACGACAGGCTGCGTGGTTTGGCATCCAGGAGCGCCACGATGCTGGAGATGTTCAAGAGGGCGGACGAGGTCCTCCTCCACTCCGTGAAGGGGATCACAGACCTGATCATGATGCCGGGCCTGGTGAACCTGGATTTTGCTGATGTCAGGACGACCATGTCCAAGGCGGGAATGGCCCTCATGGGGACCGGTATAGCCAGCGGAGAGGACAGGGCACTGGAAGCAGCTGAAAGAGCCATATCTCATCCCCTTTTGGAAGACATTTCCATCCGCGGAGCCCGGGGCGTATTGATGAACATTACGAGTGGCACGGATCTGACCATGGCCGAAATGGCGGAAGCCTCAGACCGTATCTGCAGCGAGGCCGGCGATGATGCGGAGATTATCTGGGGCACGGTCCTGGATGACAGTATCGGGGAAGAACTCCGGGTCACGGTCATAGCCACCGGGCTCGAGTCTGAGGCGGACCGGCGGGAGAGCAAATTGTCAGGCAAAGTGCGCGACATCACGGAGGCAGACCTGACACGGGCGTCAGACCTTGACGAGCCGACCTTCATCCGACAGGAAAGAGCCGTTGGCCAGGCAAGTGGCGGTCGCTTTAGGGGCTATCGCGGCATCATCCTGGATCAAGATGATCTGGACGTGCCCACCTTCATGCGACGAAAAGCAGACTGAGCCCCGCTCGTGAAATCTTGCGTTGTGTCGCCGCGAACAGACAGGGGTCACCATTGCTTCGTCCGTCGTCTGTGCAGCATTGTACCTGACAGCCGGTTGTGGACAACGGGCTGCAGGAATGAATGACGGAAATCCATGTCACACAAGACCAGAGGCCCCCGCACAGCGTTCTTGGCGGCAGAGACGGGCACCATCAGAAAAGACTGGCGGGGCAAGATCTCCGTTGCGTTGACCTATCCCAACACCTACCATGTGGGGATGTCAAACCTCGGTTTTCAGACGGTATACCGCCTGATAAACGATCTGGACAACGTGGTATGCGAAAGGGCCTTCCTTCCCGGAGAGCGCGGCAGAGCCAACGGACAGCTCCAGTCCCTGGAATCCGGTAGACGACTGGCAAGTTTTGACATCATTGCTTTTTCCATCTCCTTTGAAAATGATTACTCCAACCTCCTGACTATCTTAGCGCAGGCTGGCCTCCCCCTGTTGGCTTCAGAACGACAGACCCCCCATCCTCTAGTCGTCGCAGGGGGAGCGACCAGTTTGCTGAATCCTGAACCCATCGCCCTGTTCGTGGACTGCTTCCTCATAGGGGAGGCAGAACAGATTGTTCCCGGCTTTTTTGATGTTTACGAAAAGCATTCACAGCGAGAAGCACAACTGGAATCGTTGGCCAGAGGTGTTCCAGGAGCCTACGTGCCGGCGCTCTATCAGGTCACCTATGAGTCGGATGGCACCATCAAGGCGTTCCGCCCAAAGGGTAACTTTCCGGCCAAGGTGCGGCGGGTCATTGCCGAGGATCTTTCTTGCTGGGATACGTGCACGACGGTTCTTACCCCGCATACGACTTTTGACAATACCTATCTGATAGAGGCGGCGCGCGGTTGTCCCCACGGATGTCGGTTTTGCGCCGCCGGATTTGTGTATAGGCCTCCGCGGTTCAGAACAGCGGGCCAGTTGGAAAAGGCTGTGGATAAGGCTGCGGCACGTGCTCGAGGGGTTGGGCTCCTGGCTGCCGCGGTGTCGGATGTTCCGGGTCTGGAAAGCGTATGCCGCAAGGCCATCGACCATGATCTTCAGCTGTCTTTCAGCTCCTTCAGGGCCAATCTTCTGACCTCGGAGTTCTTAGCGGTCCTCAAAGAAACCGGGATCAAGACAGCCACGATTGCCCCGGATGCGGGTTCGGAACGGATGCGCCGCGTGATCAACAAGGGCATTTCCGAGCAGGACGTGCTGAAGGCAGCTGAATGGCTGGTCGCAGCCGGCATACCCAACCTCAAGCTCTATTTCATGGTCGGTCTTCCCGGGGAGACCATGTTGGATGTCGAATCCATCGTGGCACTCTGCAAGAAGATCAAACACAGGTTTTTAAAGGCCGGCCGTGCCATGTCACGGCTTGGCCGGATCATCGTGAGTATGAGTTCCTTCGTTCCCAAACCTTTCACCCCGTTTCAGTGGGTTCCCTTGGAGGACGTCAAGACGTTAAAAGCGAAGATCAAACATGTCAAAGACGGCTTAAAGCGGGTCGCCAATGTCCGGGTCCACGCCGACCTGCCAAAGTGGGCCTACATCCAGGCGCTCCTTTCACGCGGGGATCGGCGCACAGCCGAATTACTGGTGAACGTGCACAAGAACAATGGCAACTGGGCCAAGACGCTCAAGGGCTCTATCATCAACGCCGATTTTTATGTTTACAGGGAGCGCGCCTTGGATGAAATACTCCCGTGGGATTTCATAGACCATGGTATCAAGAAGGCGTTCCTGGTTGAGGAATACCAGAAGGCCCTCCGGGGGGAGACATCGCCTCAATGCCACATGGGTCAGTGCAAGGCCTGCGGTGTCTGTGAGTGACCGGCAAGCACAGTTTTCATATGTTCCAATTTGGCAATAACAAGACCATGCAATCCAGGGAAAGGGCGTTTTCAGGGGCCTTTTCTGTTGGTCTGGGGAAGGGGGGCAAATGCGGATTCAGAAATTCTTGAAAGAAGCCAAGAAGTTTGAAGTAGGCGCCTACAAGAAATCGCAGGCCTTGACGCTCAATCATGTGCCCTTCACCGGAGCGCCCCAAAAACATCCCTGTGATGAAGATAAGATCATCCTGATCGCAGATCCCTTGAGCACCCAGATGTTTTACTTTGAATTCAAGACCGCCGATATTGAGGGGATTGAAGAACGCCCCAGCCTTGTCACCCCGGAGGGGGAATCGGTGACTATGGTCCGACTCTGGGTAAAGAAAGGGCGCATTGGCGTGAGATGTACCCCCTTTGTTGTCGAGGACACCACAGGGCGCCGAGTGAAAGTCAAATCCGCCGACCCAACTACCCGCCGCAGGGGACAGTGAAGCCCATTCTTTTCAAGGATATGCATCGATGTCGATAAGTTGATCTGCTTAGGTTGCTGGCTCCTATTCGTGTCATATTCCATGTCAACGCGATTCCGGATACCACATCACTCGGGATCCGAAACCGGGAAGTGGAAGATGCCTTTATGATCACCGTGGGGAATCTGACAAAGAGCTTCGGCAGCCAGTTACTCTTTGAAGGGGTCAGTTTCAACATTAATCCCCGGGAGCGGGTCGGACTGGTTGGGCGAAACGGTCACGGAAAGACCACGCTTTTTCGGCTGATCGTCGGCGCCGAGTCTCCTGATGCAGGCGCCATTAGCCGTCCCAAAGGCTACCGTGTGGGTTACGTTCTCCAGCATCTTCAGTTTACCGAGGATACGGCGCTCAAAGAAGGCATGACTGAGCTGCCGGAAGAAGAGCGGGACCACCACTGGAAGGTCGAGAAGATCCTGGCAGGACTCGGGTTTTCCAGTGAGGACATGCAGCGGCATCCCAGAGCATTCTCAGGCGGATATCAGGTGCGCCTGAATCTCGCCAAGGTCCTGGCGTCCGAACCCGACTTGCTCCTTCTGGATGAGCCTACCAATTACCTCGACATAACCTCTATCCGCTGGGTTGAGCGCTTTTTGATCAACTGGCCCCATGAGCTGATGCTCATCACCCACGACAGGGGCTTCATGGACAAGATCGTCACGCACACCATCGGGATTCACCGCAAGCAGGTGCGTAAGATCGCCGGAAACACCGAGAAACTCTACGACCAGATCGCCCAGGAGGAGGAAATCTACGAAAAAACCCGTATGAACGATGAGCGCCGCCGGAAAGAGATTGAGACGTTCATCAGCCGATTCCGGGCCAAGGCGAGGCTTGCGAATCTGGTACAGTCTAGGATCAAGACCCTGGAGAAGCAGAAAAAGAAGGAAAAGCTCCAGCGGATCAAGGCCATGGACTTCTCATTTCGAGACCAGCCGTTTCGTGGAAAGTATGTCTTGAGCGCTCAGAATCTCTCCTTTTCATACGATCCTAATGTCTCCCTTATCAGGGACTTGAGTATCACCATCGGCGCCCGCGAGCGGGTCTGCGTGATCGGCAGAAACGGCAAAGGCAAGACAACGCTTCTCAAGCTTCTTGCAGGCCTTCTCCCACCTCAAAACGGCGAGGCCGCCTGCCATCCCGGTGTAACCAAAGGGTGCTTTGAGCAGACCAACGTCAAGAGCCTGGTCGACACGAGAACCGTAGAGGAGGAAATCCTCTATTCCCACCCGGATGTCGACCGGCAGCTGGCAAGAAATATCTGCGGGGCCATGATGTTTGAAGGCGATGATGCCTTGAAGAGAATCGGCGTGCTTTCAGGCGGAGAGAAGAGCAGGGTGATGCTGGGCAAACTTCTCGTAACACCCGTTAATCTTCTCCTTCTCGATGAACCCACAAACCATCTGGACATGTATGCTTGCGATGCGTTGCTTGCCGCGATCGACAGCTTCAAAGGCGCGGTGGTGATGGTCACCCACAACGAGATGCTGCTGCATGCCCTCGCCGACCGGCTGATCGTGTTTCAAAACGACCGTGTATCCGTATTCGATGGAAGCTACCAGCGGTTTATCGAAAAAGGGGGATGGGGAGATGAGGTGGTGCTTGCCAAATCTGCGCGGGAAGATACGGGCGAGGAGCCATCCTGTGTCAAGGTGACCAAGAAAGAAAAACGACGGAGACGCTCCGCGATTATTACTGAACGAGGCAAGATCCAGAAACCGTTGGAGGGGCGTATTGTCCAGGTGGAAAACGAGATCGAAACCAACGAAAAGGCGCTCAATGAACTCAACGACGCCATGCAGGAGGCCTCGCAAGCACAAGACGGCAAGAGCATCGCGAAGATCTCCCAATCCATTCACCACTGTCGCTCAACCATTGACAGGCTCTTCAATGAACTGGAAGCGCTTACCACCACCCTCAATGAGCAGTCTGCCCTTTTTCAAGAGAGGCTCGATCAACTGGACCGCCTCGGAGACTCTTGACAAGGCCCAACACCCGAGAACGCCTAATCAGGAGCATTAAGAGCACCGCAGACACACCAGGAAGGGAAATGGCTAATGGAGGGCTGGCCCACGAAAGGTTCTGAACGGTTTGAGGCCCTTGATTTTGAGCGCTACCTCAAGACCCCCTCCGGCCGGGCCTTCTCAAAGAAGAAATGGTAGCCATTGCCACACCGACCTTTGATGCTTTCATTCGCTACGGCCTGTCTAGAATCCCCGATTTCAATGCCTCAAGCAATCCCAGTCTTTTTTCAAAACCTTGATCTGGATCCAAGCTTTCGCCAGGGGTTGCCATGGCTTCAACCAGTCTGTATTTATCACGGTCGCCTGTTTCTCGATCCAGTATATCCAGTATGGCTTTAACGGTCGCCGGCGCCGAAATGCCAGCCATATCTCGTCCTAATAGTCTGGCACCGGAAACCACGTAATCAGCGCCTTCCTTTTCTGCAAGATCCAGGTGTTCCTCGCTGAACAGGCGGTCTTGGTTCCCAGCGTCCGAGTATGTTCGCATCAGCAACCACAGGTCTTGAGCATCTCTTTGGCGTTCGTAATGCCTGTCGCCCCAAGAGATTATCTTCATCACAGCGAGTCCAGCTAAAGAAGCCAACCGCACCTCGAACACAGGATCAGACTTCAGTCTTGCTGTAAGAGAAGAGCCATATGCGGCTTCAAACCCCAGCGTATTCATCTCAACGTCATGATGAGGAGGCCAGGATAGGCGGCCATTAGGCATGGTGATGGCACCAAAGGGCAGCAGGTCTAAGAGCAGTTCTCCTCTGAATTTGATTCTCTGAGGCTCTCTTTCGTCTGAAAACAACCCGGTGGCAAACAAGGCCTCTCTCAATGCGTTGAACGCTTCCCAGCCCGATACTTGGACTCCCAGATCAATATCATAGGTGGCACGAATGGTGTTGATTCCATAGCCATGGGTCAAAATGATATCCCGTGCTGTGGCGCCAATGACGAAAAAAGGCACATTGATGGAATCGGCTGCCGTGGAAACGGTCTCAAGAAGTTCTATTGTCAGGGGATCAATCTTCCCCGACAAGTCCAGCAAGTTCTCGTTCATAGACCATCTCTGCTGTCTCGATGTTTCTGGGGTCGCCAGTTGCCAGCAAGTCTGCATAGATGAGCAAAGGATGAACCAAGTCAGGATGGTCCCATTGGAACTCGAAATTCCAAAAGGCATTGAGTATTTCGATTTCGCCCTGCGGGGCTTTCGTTATCCTATGTTTGAGAAGCAACTTCCCAACAGGCTGTTTGATGTAAATGGTGACGGTTTGCGGCTTCAGGTATCGGGTGAGCATGGCAGCGGCAATTTCGCCGCCCCAATACGCTTCAAAATCACGCAATGCTGCAATTCGCCACCATTCCATGTCCGGGCCTTGGTAACGACCCATGAGCTGCTTTTTTCGCAGCTTTTCTGGATACGCTGCCGCCCATCGGTCCAGCAGATTCCTTTTTCTTGTCAGCCGGCGCCCCCGTTTGCCCATGTCTATTACATAGCCCATTTCTCGCAAGTCCCGCATGACCCAGTTTACCGTTCCCAAAGCCACGTTTGCGGTTTTGTTGATGTCCCGAAAAGTGGCTTTTTCTAGGCCCGGATTACATAGCAGAGCGAAAACGACCTGAAGTCCTGTGGGTTGAAACGCCCGCGGGGGTCGCCCTCCCGGAATCGGCATGGGGGGTTTGTTTCCCTTTATGAAGATCATCAACGGAGGTTCGTTTATGT
>Ga0315534_1000595_pt1 | contig 25311 bp, 30 predicted proteins | sample SalMarSW160240MG_FD_203094 | JGI IMG/M metagenome (GOLD analysis project Ga0315534, IMG submission 203094) | Salt marsh sediment microbial communities from the Plum Island Ecosystem LTER, Massachusetts, United States - Salt Marsh Sediment SW1602-40 ...
GACTATCGAGCCCACGGGACATTATATGTATGTGGCAAACAACGAGTCAGATTCATTGACGACATATGCCATCAATGCTGATACAGGTGAGTTGGCGCTCAGTGCAGAAACCCCGGCCTCCGGTCACTACCCTCTGGAGATGGCGATCGATCCGCAAGGGCGATACGTCTTCGTGACGAACTTCAATTCTGCCACGCTTTCTGCTTATCGCATCGACAAGGCCACAGGTGCGCTCATTCCAACCGGCCATCCGGTGCACACCGATGATCACCCTCTGGCTGTCTCGGTCGATCCGGATGCAAGGTTTGTCTATGTTGCAAACTATGGTTCCGTAACGGTTTCCGCCTTTGCGATACAGCCTCATACGGGGGAACTGGTGGAAATCAAAGGTTCACCGTTTACGGCGGGGGCAAAGCCCTATGATGTAACACTTGACCCTTCGGGACGGTTCCTCTATACGGTCAACTGGGCATCACACGATATCAGTGCCTTTAGGGTCGATCATGAAACAGGAGCATTACATGAAATGGCCGGTTCGCCATACCGTACAGACTGGTATCCCTATTCCGTCAACATCGATCCCGCCGATCATTTTCTCTATGTCGCCAATAACGGCGCCAATGAGGTCTCGGCCTATGCGATTAATATCGAAACGGGTGCGCTGGAACCGGTCAATGGCTCGCCGTTCAAGGCCGGTTTGGGGCCGTACACCCTGGCGATAGCACGGCATAACAGCATTCATTGAGTGGCCACGTAATCCGGTTAGCCTCTGGTCCCGGATCTTATTGCGGTTGCATCAACGGCAGGGTAACAGTAAAAAGAGTGCCCTTATCGGGAGTGCTTTCAACGCTGATATCGCCACCATGGGCGTGTGCGACTGCCAGTGCCAGACTCAGCCCCAGGCCGCTTCCCGATTGTGACCGGCTCTTGTCACAGCGGTAGAATCGCTTGAAAATATTCTGCAATTCCTTTGTCTCGATACCTATGCCTGTGTCATGAACAGTCAGTACCGCGTTATTTTCCTTGCGTTGCAGGGTGGTACATATGCTGCCGTTCTCCCTGGTATACTTAAGCGCATTATCAATCAGGTTGGATATCAGTCGTTGCAGGTATTGGGTGTTTCCGTAGACGATAATTTCTCCTGTTATCCGGCAGGTCATTTTAATTTGCTTGTCTTCGGCAATGGGTTCGAACAATTCACAGGCATCTGCAATCAGTTTGGACAGGTTTACCGATGACATGGCAAGCGATACGGTGCCGGTCTCGGTTTCAGTGATATCCAGCATGGTATTGATCATATGTAGCAGACGGTCACATTCCTCAATTGTATCGGCAGCTATGGATTGAAAATCATTGTTCGAGGATGGTTTGGTCAGAGCAGATTCCGTTAACCCCCGAATCCTGGCAAGCGGGCTTTTCAGATCATGGGCAATATTGTCGGTTATTTCCTGCATGCCACTGATCAATTTCTGTATTCTGTCGAGCATCCCGTTGAAAGTGACCGCCAGTCTGTCAAGTTCATCACCTCTCCCAGTTTCCGGAACTCGACGACTGAGATCACCGTGTGAGATATGCAAGGCAGCCTCCGTGACCTCAGTGACCCCTCGCAAGGCTTTCTTGCCCATGAACCAGCCAAAAAAACCGGCGACGAACATCAACAGAGGCAAGGAGATCACATAGACATTTTTCAGGGCATCGAGGAATACATTATCATCTTCCAGTGAATCACCGATCTGTATCACAAGGTCTTCACCAACCTCGCCGTAGGCAATTCTTGCCTTTTTATGATCATTTATCGATTGAGTACTGATAACCGGTTTGTCGCTAGTGACTTTCGCGATAACGTCTGGCCGGTATTGTAATCCATGCCAGTCTGCTACATTGGTAGAGAATACGGTATTGCCGTTACGATGGTAAAGGCGATAAAAAACCTCGTTTTTGCCTCGTATTTCCGTTTCCCGCCTGATTTCCGCCTCGAGTTCGCTCAGACCCTCTTCTCTGTATAAAGCGGAAATCTCGCCTACATCATCAATCAGGACTTCATCATTGCGGTTTTGCAATACCCCGGAAATGCTGAGGTAGATAATTGAGAAGAGTATAAGGGAAGAGACGGTGAAGATTCCCGCATACCACAGGGTCAGGTATAACGGCAATGACAGTGATGGTTTTCTATCCGGGCTTGAGGACATAACCGGCACCGCGGATAGTATGAATCAACGCGGTATCAAACTCCTTGTCGATTTTATCTCGCAGCCGGGATACACGCGCCTCGACGACGTTTGTATGGGGATCAAAATTGTAATCCCAAACATGTTCGATGATCATCGATTTGGTCACGACACGACCTGCATTACGCATCAGATATTCAAGGAGGCTGAATTCCCTGGGTTGCAGATTGATTTTCTTGCCTGCGCGTGTGACCTTGCGTGTGAGTGTATTGATGGTCAGGTCATGAACGGTAAGACCTGTGGGTTCGCTGGTATTGTTGGTTCGCCTGAGGAGGGCCTGTATTCTGGCCAGTAATTCGGAAAATGCGAAGGGCTTGGTCAGGTAATCATCACCGCCGATCTTGAAACCTTTGACACGGTCGTCCACGCTTCTTTTTGCGCTCAATATCAATACAGGCAAGCTGATGCCATGTTTTCTCAGATCATCGATAACTGACAGGCCGTCACAACCCGGCAGCATGATGTCGATTATTGCCGCGTCGAAAGGGTTACTGAGCGCCTTCTTGAGCCCGATGTCACCGTTTTCACAGTGTTCTACGCTGAAATCTTCCTCCTCCATTCCTTGACGGATGAGGTGCGCAATCTTGACGTCATCTTCAATCAGCAGAATATTCACGGTAAATTATCGCTATCGGGTATTCCTCATCAAGATCATGGGGAAGGATCTTGATACTTCGTATTTCAAACTGAATATACCTGGTTGGTTAACAGCCATGTTATCACAATGATTGTTTGCCTGGTATAAGGGAATTCGAACCGCAATACGCTGGAGGAACAGCCAAAGGAAAGGCGATCAATCGACTATTCCTGGGTAGCCAGGCCGTGTTTGGCCAGTATGCCGCGCTTTTTGAGGATATAAATCACAATAAAAGCGATAGTGGCGATGATAAACGCACACCCGATAAACACGAAATTATACATCGTATCTGCATAAGCCGGTAGTGACAGCCTCTCATACACCAGGATACCGAGAATGGTGACGACAGTTGCATAGGCAGTGCTGTAATCCTTGAGCAATACCCGTGTCCAGGAAAATCTGTAGTCAGCCAGTTTGTCGCGGACCCCGTTGAGCCTGAACGTCCAGCGGGGAACGTTATCGCAATAAGCCTGGTATTCGGCGCCGAATTTATTGCGCAGAAATGATTCTTCTGCCGTGACAATCGCCTTGTAGGAGAGCAAGGCAACAGCAAACCCGATAAGGTAGGTCCATGGATTGTGGAATATGACCAGAAATCCAATTACCATCAATATGTTTCCAACATAGAGCGGATTACGGCACAGGGAAAAAATACCTTCCGTAACCAGATTATCAGCGTACACCTTTTTGTTTACGCCGCCACGGCGGATATAGACATAACCGATGACCAGAGCGCGCAGCGCCAGACCAGCCAGCATGATCACAGCACCGATGATATCGAAGATGATATCGCCTGTTACGTCACCCAGGGCCAGATGTGGCCTGAAGAAAACGATAAGCAGGATAATGATGACGGGGAAAAGGGCGTTACGATACCTAAACAGGAAGTGTCCAAGTTTTTCCATGATTATTCTGAATTAGTTTACTTAAGCGCGATAATCCCGCAGAAGTTGTACCACCTGAAGAATATCTCAATATGCCGAAATCCGGCCCATTTCAACAAATCCCGGTTTTCTTCCCATTGATAGGGTATCAGGACATTTTCCAGCGCCTCACGCTTCTGTGCTATTTCAAGTTCCGAATAACCGTTACGTCGCTTCATCTCATAATAATATTTTATAAACAGGCGATTGATCAGGCCGTCACTGGCAGTCAGTTTCTCAACCAGGATGATACAGCTGTTGGGGCGCATGCCCTCATAGATATTTTTGACAACGCGTTCACGATAGAGCGGACGCATAAACTGCAGCATTAGTATCATGATGACAACGGATGCATTATCAACAACCTTGTCGTGATGTAAATCTGCCTGTATAAGATCATAAGGCCGGGTAATTCCGGTATCCTGGAGTTTCAGGCGGGCTTTTTTCAGCATTTCTGCGGAATTGTCGATGCCTACGAAGCGGGTCCCCGGGTTGATGTATTTATCAAGTTCAACCAGTGTAGTGCCCGTCGAACAACCCAGATCGAAAAGATTACTGTCCTCTGTGGCAAAATCCGCTGCTATCTCGCAGGCCATCCTCTGGATCTCGTCATAGAAGGGGACCGAGCGGCTGACCATGTCATCGAAAACGGTTGCCGTGGCCTCGTCGAACTTGAAATCCATTTCCGGACCGGAGCGATCGAAGAGCTGATCTTTCTGTTTGACCTTGTTGTCCTTGATGATCCTGTTTGTAGCCATTTCTTGCAGCTTATCCGGCTTGATTACAGAGTGTGAATAAGACTTTAGCGGCCTTCATGTCAGTCAAATCTGGAAATTTTTGCCCTAGGATCATAATATTAATTTATAGTATAGATTATTACCGATTGATCATCCAGAGGACGGGTATATTCTATAATATAGAACAAGTTGACGTCCTCACCGGTGTTCTAGTACCTTCCAGTCCCTTGTGCAGAAAAAAACGCTTTAAATATTAAGTATAACGGCAAGCTGCAAGGTATGGATGATAAATCGGTGCTGGTGTCGGGATCAATTAAGCGATGAGGTTGAAGAATGGATGAATATTGTGTGGTTGTAACAGATGGTACCCGAGCGAGGTTTTTTACCCTTGAGGCTGCGGATCTTCCCGGGGTGGAATCGGGCCCGAATCTCGTTGAGAGGGAGGATCTGATCAATACTGAAGCCGAGATGCCGGGCCGCGAACTCTGGACGGACCCCAAATCAGGCCGCAATACGACCTCTTCGAGCGGCATGACACATGGTTATGATGATCATCGTGATAAACACGATGATGAAATCGTACGACGTTTTGCTGCACAGGTAACCGGTGAGGCCATGCGACTGGTTCAACAGCATCACGCAAGACAGCTGGTGCTGGTATCCGCCAAGCGTATGCTGGGTTTTTTGCGGGATTCGCTGGTCATACCACCCAAGGCCAATTTAACAGTGCATGAATTGGCAAAAGACCTGACGCACCTGAGTCTGCGGGATTTGCACGCTCACCTTGACAATGCCGGTCTGTTGCCAAAACGCAGGCAGGCATCCCTCTAGATTGACAGGATCCGCTATATCTCCAATGTTGGAGCGGGTGATGGGAATCGAACCCACGTTATCAGCTTGGGAAGCTGAAGTTCTACCATTGAACTACACCCGCAGATCCAGTGGATCACCGCTGCCAATATATTACCCGTCAAGATATTACTCAATAGTACAATAGCCCACCATAGTAACGATCTATTCTGTACGGCGCCTTATCAGCTTTCGTCATAAATATTTCATCGCCCGATCATATTTAATTCATAAAGGGCATGTAGATTTCTATGCGTTGTAAATCCACAATTTTGCAGGAGGTGTACACCGTGAATTTCTACATCAAAACCTGGCCCGATGATACCGCTACCCTGATGACCGACAACGGACAGGTGCTATGGTCTTTCCATTGCCTTAACGATGCCGTTGCCGCCTGCCGCGAATGGTACGCCATGAATGAAGACAAGATCGGCCATGGCGATTGTATTAAGGAAGGTGAAGTTTATTCCTTTTTAGACACATATAATTAGTTGTGATTTCTGCAGCAATTTGTTAATACTTGTTGACGAATTGCGGCGTGATACTACGCTACGTTAGCTCTTTACCCACCGTGCTTCACTGACCTGGATTCAGAGATTCCAGGCATCAAGCCACTGCTTATGATGTAAACATGGCAGCATATACATCATGTCCGTTTGCTATAGTCACTAAGTGTAGTTAATCTGATAGCATCCCAATGTTAGAATAGCGAGTCATGCAACAGATTATTAATTATTTCACCCAGTTGAACTGGGAAGATCTCATCCTGACCGGGCTGCGCATACTGGTGATACTCGTTATCGTCTGGATTGCACTGGCGATATTGAAGGGTTTGCTTAATCGTATGCAAAAGACCCTGATCCACCGCGCCCAGGCGGAAGGCGAGGGCTCGATCGAATCGACCAAGCGTGTCGAAACGCTGACGCGTCTGTTGAGACAGGCGATCGTAATCGTCGTCTGGGTGGTGGCAGCCCTGATTATACTCAGAGAGCTGGGTATCGATATCGCCCCCATCCTTGCCAGCGCCGGTATCGTAGGGCTTGCCGTCGGTTTCGGTGCACAGAACCTGGTTCGTGATGTGATATCGGGATTTTTTATCATCCTTGAAAATCAGGCACGCGTCGGTGATGTGGCGATCATCAACGGAACCGGTGGACTGGTCGAGAAGGTCAATTTTCGCACCATCGTGCTGCGGGATCTGTCAGGTATCGTACATGTCTTCCCGAACGGGACGATCAGTACATTGTCGAACATGACACGCGAGTGGTCGGCGTTCGTGCTGGATATAGGCGTCGCCTACAAGGAAGATACCGACAAGGTCATCGAGCTCATGAAAAAGGTCGGATCCGAAATGCGCAGTGATGAATATTTTGGTCCGCTGATGGTTGAAGACCTCGAGATTTTCGGGGTCGACAAGTTCGCTGATTCTGCGGTGATGATCAAGGGACGCCTCAAGACCAAGCCGATCAAACAATGGGAAGTGGGCCGCGAGTACCTGCGCCGCATCAAGAAGGCCTTTGACGAGGCAGGTATCGAGATCCCGTTCCCGCATCGCTCGATATATTTCGGTGAAGCAAGTAAACCCTTTCTTGCAAAGATGATGGATGCCTCGAAGCAATCAGGCTGATTGCCTGCCGCCGGCTCCAATCCTTGCGACCAGCACGATAATCAATGTGATGTAGAAGGGCAGGATGATTGCATAAAGCAGGATATCGAGAATAGATTCCGCGATCAAAGAAGTGGTCAGGGATCTCAGTATCAGGTTTATGCCGAACAGTATACCCCCGGTCATGAACAATGGTGTTGTTGTGTGTACCAATATATCGTTGCCACGCGTCAACGACCAGGCACGTGTCAACGTGGAAACCTTTCCCGTCACAGATTCCCAGTGTGTGTCATTTGAATAGAGAAACGGTATGCCAATCATTGGCCAGACACGCGTCAACATTAATATGAACAGCACGGCATACATGGGTAACATATCCGCGATAAACCCACCTGTATTGATTTCGCCGAAAAATGACAACACGATGGTGAGTAAAAGACAGCCTATCAGGTACAGGGAGTAGAGCCAGCAATAGTCCAGTACGGATGAAAAGTGCGTAAAGTAGAGCCGCATTACACCTTGTTGACAGTGTGCAACGGCCTTGGTTGCGGCAGCCGCATAACAGACAAGCCCGGTCGGTAATAATAACAACAAACCTATGGATGAATGATAATCGAGGGCGGGGTTAATGATCTCAACAGCAAACCACATCCAGGCGATGGCGGGAAGAAAATATCGGTAGCCGCAAGAGACTTGTGATACGGCCCGCTGCACGGCGGCGTGGAATCCTGATCGCCGAATTTTCCAGGCCTGAGTCCTGTTTAACGTTTCTTGTTGTTTCATGCTATTTGACGGTTATACGCCGAACCAAGAGGATGTTTCAGGTGTAAAAGTGATAGCGGCCCTGTACTGCCATCCTTTAATATAGTTGATCACATTATGTGGGATGCGAATTGATACTATAGCGTACGACAATGGAACTGCTGCTTCATACCTTCGTTACCTTGTTCGTAGTTCTCGATCCCATCGGACTGGCGCCGATGTTCGTAGCCCTGGTCCGCAGCAGTGATACTGGATATCAACGCAGGATGGCCATCCGCAGCACTGTGATTGCATCAAGTATTTTGCTGGTGTTCTTTTTTGTCGGTGATGCATTGTTGAAGATATTGGGCATCGGCATGCCGGCATTTCGCATGGCCGGTGGCGCCTTGCTGTTCCTGCTGTCTATCGACATGGTGTTCGCCCGTCAATCGGGGTTACGTTCCACAACTGTACGCGAACAACAGGAGGCGGAACTCAAGCGCGATATCTCTGTATTCCCGCTTGCCTTTCCCTTGATTGCCGGGCCCGGAGCCCTGACAACGGTATTACTCATGTCTTCGACGGAGACGAGCCCGGCCGTCGTCGGCGGGATGTTGGCAATTCTGTTGTTTGTATTGAGTATATTGCTAGTCTCCTTGTTATATGCCTTGAAGATCACGCGGCTTTTGGGAGAAACCGGTACCAACGTTATCAGTCGTCTGTTTGGCCTGATCTTGGCGGCCCTTGCAGCGCAATATATCGTTGACGGCATCAGGGCCGCGTTTTTATCATGACAGAGAGTGAGTCGCTCTACAGGCATTATTCCTGAATTCCGCCTGACATCATTCATACAGAGAAGGGATCAATGTATATATATCAATACAGGGTAATTTGGATATCAAGGAAATAGTGAGCCTGTTTATCTTTGCAAGTATCGAATTGGTCAAGGAAGCCGCGACTCTTTTATAATAGAATACCTATATATGAAAACATTTCACTACATGTTGTTGATTCTGGTGTTTGCCTCAGGTTTGTTATTCGGTGTGCAAGCCCCGGGTTTCGTCGATCAGTACGAAAAGAGGGTTAATGCACATTACCTGGAGGTCAATGAAAACTTCAAAGGCTTTCAGGATATTGCCAACCGCTTTCATGGTGGCAACATCGAGTCACTGATCAAAAAACACGAGGGTAGTGGTGACTCGACGTTCAATGCCGAAGCGGAACCGTTGAGAAGAATATTTGAGAGAAAGATCCGTTTTGAAAGGGAGTTGCAGGCCATGCAGACATCACTTGTCGGCAAGGTCAAACATATCGCCATAGCCGGTGACAGGGAAACTGTTCAAGAGACCTGGAACAATTATTCGGTCAATTTTCCCCTTAATACACCCGCTATTCTGTTCGGACTAACGGTTGCCTTGATTTCCACTATTGCATTCCAAATGCTTATTGTGCTTTTCAGAAAGCTCTTAACACTGGGCCGGCAGGTAAAGCAACCTGCCTGATCAGTGTGTATATATTTATTTATATTAACAATATGAATAGTTTTATGGTAATCCTACGTGCATTTCACATCCACAGAAGATCAATCACGTTTATTTGTGATGTAACGAATACCCCATATCAGTGCCCCACCTGAGATTAAAACAATAAATACGATCAATTCATACTGTTTGATGTTGCCAATCGTGGACTCGAGCGCATGGCCAAATAGATAACCCAGATAACCTATGACAGTTGCCCAAAGAATTGCACCAATGACATTGAATACCAGATAGAAGACGGGCAAAACGCCGCTAACCCCTATCATGATCGGGGTTATGGTCCGCATCCCGTACATGAATCTAAAACCGATAATCAATGTGATTTTATGTTTTCTCAGCAAGGAGAATACACGCGCCGATCTGCGTTTCCAGTGTGGTTTATTGTCAAGTATGCTCTGGCCCTTGAAGCGCCCGATATAGAAATAGAGTTGGTCACCCAGCATGGTGCCAATGAATCCCGATAGTATTACCCATGGAAGTTCAAGATAGCCCTGATGTGCGGCCAATCCACCCAGAATCAGGATAGTCTCGCCCTCGAAGAAGGTGCCTATGAGGATTGCAGCATAGCCGTAGGTAGTGATGAGTTCTGCAATTGTCACGCTTGTGTTCAAGTCTTGATGGTTAGTCGGAGATTCCCATATCCAGGTTCGGGAATTGATTCAGATCCAAAAAGCATACTCCGATAGCTCCGTCCCGAACAGGAGAAGACGGGCAATATATCGCCAATCCTGATGAGGCGGTCAGTGACCAGGCGCTTTACATTTATCTACATAATCAAAAATATAATTCAGATCATTCCTGCCGGATTTTGGTTACCGTCACCATTGCAGATATTTTACGCGAAACCAGATTACCCCATTCGTAAAACAGGAGTCCGGACAGGATCAGTGCCGTGCCGATGATCACACTGCTGTGTATGGTCTCGTGATTCAACCACAAACCAAGCATGAGTGCGAGCACAGGAGTTACGAACGTGACCAGAGCCATACGACCGGCTTCAATATGCTTCAGTGCATAGTAGTACAGCATGAAGCCCAGTGCTGAGCCGAATATGCCAAGATAGATGATCGAGGCCAGTGTATGGGTGGGTAATTGTGCGGGCCATCGGCCATCAAAAATAAACCAGCTGACTGTGTAAAAAGGTATGGCAAATAACAATGCGCCAGTAGTGGTTGCCAGTGCAGGTATCCTGGCATTGATGCGCTTGACCCAGACCGCACTCAGCGAGTGAATAACGACAGATACCAGAATAGCCATGATGCCGAAAACAGAATCTGGACCAAGTTCTATTCCCGTACCAAAGATAAAAATCAATCCAATGCTCCCTGCGAGCATGCCGGTGATCTTTGCGGGTGTAAAGCTGGATTCAGCAATCAACACGGCCGCAAAGGCGCCGGTAACAATCGGTGTCAGACCAAATATTACAGAGACCATACCTGAGGGAATATACTGTGCGCCCCAGTAAACGCATGTCATAGCTCCGAACACGCCTGCACCCGCCGCGGTATAGGTCAGCAGTGCTTGCTTGTGCCAGGGCATTTTGACACGCAGCAGCAGCATGAGAGACATACAGATAGCGGCACCTATGACCATACGTGAGGTCACGCCAAACAGGAACCCGGCTCCCTCACTGCTCCATTTGATGGCCAGGGGGGTGGTTGACCAGATTATGATGACGCCCAGATAGGCTGCTGGTACGGACACTTTGTATTACCTTTTTGTTCGAATCCCCGCTGAAGGTCGTGAAGATGGCGGAGATGATGTTTAATCAAACATAAAAAAAGCCGCAGATTCACTGGATCTGCGGCTTTTCAATATCGTTAGTATTTATGGGAGGTACTAACTCAATCAGATCCAGACGGGCACGCAGATCCGTTCACCCTGGGTACGACAACCCACAGGAGACATGACATCAGATTTGCTCGTTTGCCCGTTGCGATCTTCATGACTATGATGATGTCCCGTGTTGAGGTGAATGTCAAGGCACTCCATAATTCTAATATGCAGATATCAGTGGAAAACAGCGCGTTCCAAAGCCTTGGCCCCGACGATATTCTGGATGCCGTTGAAAGTGTCGGTTATCAATGCGACGGACGTTTTCTAGCACTGAACAGTTATGAAAACCGTGTTTATCAGATCGGTATTGAAGATGACAGGCCTGTGGTCGCGAAGTTTTACCGGCCGAATCGCTGGGCGGATGCGGCGATCCTCGAGGAACACATCTTTACACTGGAACTGGCTGCGGAGGAGATACCCGTTATTGCACCGATCGCCGATGATAAAGGTGAGACTCTGCATCATCATGGGCCGTTTCGTTTCGCGTTATATCCATTACGCGGAGGCAGGGCGCCGGAACTCGATAGCCCCGATCATCTGGAACAGCTTGGCCGGTTTATCGGCCGCATTCATGCCATCGGCAGGACACGTGACTATAAATACCGACCTACGCTGGATATCCGGCATTTCGGGATCGAATCATATCAGTTTCTGCTGGATCAAGGATTTATTCCGGCGGAGTTGATAGCAGCATACAGGAGCCTTGCAGAAGAGCTGGTTGAGCGTATCAAGGTATGCTTCAGCCGCGCTGAAAAAATCGGAATCATTCGTCTACATGGAGATTGTCATCCGGGTAATATACTGTGGCGGGATGAGGGCCCCTTGATCGTGGATTTCGATGATGCACGCATGGGGCCGGCTGTTCAGGATCTTTGGATGTTCCTGTCCGGTGATCGTGACTACATGACCAGACGTCTGACCGATCTGCTGGATGGATACACGGAGTTTTGCGACTTTGATGCACGTGAACTGCATCTGGTCGAGGCGTTACGCACCCTGCGTATGATGCACTATGCTGCCTGGATTGCGCGACGCTGGGATGATTCGGCCTTCCCGGCGGCCTTTCCCTGGTTTAACACCGCCCGCTATTGGGATGACCATATCCTGTCGCTACGCGAACAGGCCGCGCTAATGGATGAACCGCCATTGGTGTGGGATTAACAGGAGTTTATCGTCACCACGAGATGGAGGACTTGTACAGCATCTACCGGGGTGGCGTGAGTGTATCCCATAAAATACTCGGAGACATCGGTTTTATGTCCGAAGGCAATCTTTCCGCCGCGTGCGGAATAACCATTTGATAACCGTCCGAGTAGCAACAGCTTTCGGCCTGCATAGTGCGCCAGGAACGAGCCCTGTATCCATTCGCTGCATCGATCTGGACATTTCCGCTGTAACGAAATTGTCATACATAAGCCGTTATAATCTCGTAAATGGTTGTATATTTAGGACTATATGCAAACCACAAGGCAACTGGCATGATGCTTGCCATTTAAGGTAATATTTACATAAGTAGAGGGTTTGCATGTAATAGTATGGCAAGGCGCGTTACAGTGATAACTGATACGCAGGAGCGCATGTTGATCACGGAGAGTGTTTTACTTAAGGCAGATTGCGAAATATCCGCCAGGCTGTCGCATGATGACGACTGGTCGGGCAATATTTGTGATTCTGATCTGATTATTATTGCCGTTGAAAGATGTAGCCAGGATCTGTTGAGTAATATTCACCGAATCTATAACAACCATCCAAAACCTGTCGTGCTGTTTGTTGACAAGGATGATGAAAAATCGGTGATTGCCGCCATCAATGCTGGCGTGAATGCCTATGTGGTGGATGCTTTTGTCGGTAATCGGACTGCACGTGTCGGGGCGATTGTTAGTGCTGCCATATCCCGTTTCAATGCTATGCACGCATTGCAACGCGAACTTGATGAAACCAGGGCACGTCTGCGGGAATATGAATCCACTGAATCTGCCGAGGTCCTCGAAGTCATACAACCCGGGTATATTAAAGACAGCATTCACTAGATTAATTATTCTTCTTTTATCAGTAAGCTACCCCGGGATGCCGGCTTTTTGATGCCCTGTCCCCGCACTTTATTTTCAGTACAAATATATATGTCTTTACATCGCTGTGAATGGGCGGGGCCCGATCCGCTATACATCGATTATCATGACAGGGAATGGGGTGTCCCCTGTTATGATGACCGGCATCTGTTCGAGATGCTCAACCTCGAGGGTGCACAGGCCGGCCTGAGCTGGATTACAATACTGAAAAAACGTGACAATTATCGCAGGCAGTTTGATGGCTTCAATCCCGACATCATCGCCCGTTATGGCAGGCGCAAGGTCGATATCTTATTGCAGGATCCGGGAATCATACGTAACCGCCTCAAGGTCGAGGCCGTCATCACCAATGCCAGGGCCTGTTTGGCAATACTGGATGAGGAAGGTACATTTTCCGACTATCTGTGGCAATTTGTCGACGGGAAGCCGATCAACAATCACTGGAAGGCCATGAAGGAAGTGCCTTCAACCACCAAGCAGTCCAGAACAATGAGCAAGGCGTTGAAACAACGGGGCTTCAAATTTGTCGGAGAGACCATCTGTTATGCCTTCATGCAGGCCGTGGGCATGGTAAATGACCATACCACGCGCTGTTTTCGCCATAAGGAAATTCGGTCATGCGGATAAAAGTGTTAGAATCATCACACAGGAAATCCCCTTTAAATCGTTAAGATTACCCTATGGAAATTTATGTGAACGGCGAACCCCGCCAGGTGGAGGATTCACTGCATATATCAGAACTTGTTGATATGCTTGATCTTGGTAATAGACGGATAGCTATTGAGGTCAATCTCGAGATCGTCCCGCGCAGCAGCTATACCATCTATAAATTGCAGGGCGGGGATAAGGTCGAGATCGTCCATGCCATTGGCGGTGGATCCGTTGATGGTGGATAAAGGGCGATAATATCGGGTAACCTGCTTCTTATGGTCGGGACAAATAATACAGAGGTGCCAAATGGTAGCAACTCAAACCACCCTTAAGACACGGTCCGTATCTCAAGAAGACAATGTCCTCGTGATTGATGGCGTGACATACCACTCGCGCCTGCTGGTAGGTACGGGTAAGTATCGTGATCTTGATGAAACACGCCAGGCAACCGAGGCGAGTGGTGCCGAGATCGTAACGATCGCGATTCGCCGTTCGAATATCGGCCAGAACCCGGGCGAGCCCAATCTCCTTGATGCCATACCGACGGACAGATATACCCTGCTGCCGAATACGGCTGGTTGTTATACGGTGCAAGATGCCGTGCGTACCTGCCGCCTGGCACGTGAACTGCTGGACGGCCATCAACTGGTCAAGCTGGAGGTGCTGGGAGATGAAAAGACGCTTTATCCCGATATGGTACAGACCTATCAGGCGGCAGAAATACTGATCAAGGATGGTTTCAAGGTGATGGTCTATACTAACGATGATCCAATTGCCGCGATACATCTTGAGGAAATGGGTTGCGTGGCAGTTATGCCGTTGGCCGCGCCGATCGGTTCAGGGCTTGGTATTCGCAATCCATATAACATCAGGACCATCGTCGAAAATGCATCTGTCCCGATACTGGTCGATGCCGGAGTCGGTACAGCGTCCGATGCGTCGATCGCTATGGAACTGGGTTGTGACGGTGTGTTGATGAATACCGCGATTGCCGGAGCGAAGGTTCCCGTTTTGATGGCATCGGCAATGAAGAAGGCCGTTGAGGCAGGACGTGAAGCCTATCTGGCCGGACGAATACCGCGTAAACGCTATGCAAGTGCATCTTCACCAGTAGACGGGACGTTTTTCTGATCAATGTTTAATGCTTCATAAGAGCCAATCTACGGACCAGTCCCCGATCTACAGACCCATCCGCAGTTTTGTGCGCCGCGAAGGCAGAATGACCAGGGGACAGAAAATTGCCCTGCAACACTTGTGGCCGCGATATGGTATCGATATGTGCAAAGACTACGTCGATCTTGACATGGTGTTCGGCAGGCAAGCACCGTGCATTCTGGAGATCGGTCTGGGTATGGGCGATTCTCTCATCACAATGGCGCGCAACCATCCGGAAAATGACTATCTGGGTATTGAGGTCTATCGACCCGGCGTTGGCAGCTTGCTGAACAAGCTCGATGAATGTGGCATAGGGAATGTTCGCGTCATCAATGATGAGGCGACGATGGTGTTGCAGCAGATGATCCCTGAAAACAGCATTTCAGCTGTGTATATATTCTTTCCAGATCCTTGGCCCAAGAAACGTCATCACAAGCGGCGATTGATACAACCCTTATTTATCGAGTTACTCTCCGGAAAGTTACAACCCGGCGGGATGTTGCACATGGCAACAGACTGGGAGGATTATGCCCACCATATGATGGCAGTTATGAATTATGCTTCGATGTTTACCAATACAGCCGGAATAAATCATTTCTCTCCCCGTCCGGATTACCGTCCATTGACCAAGTTCGAGCAACGCGGCATGAAACTGGGGCACAGGGTTTGGGATCTGGTGTTCAGAAAAACGGCCTAGCCAGCACGATACTACCCGTTGATAAAGCTCGACGATCGATTTGATCAGTAGCCCGTCAAGTAAGTTCGATATCCAGCAGTCCCAGCACCCCTTCGAGTCCACAATGATTGAGTACCACGTCGGCCTCCGCCTGCACTGCGGGCTTGGCATGATAGGCGATTCCAAGACCGGCAAGTTTCATCATCTTCAGGTCGTTCGCGCCGTCACCCATAGCGACAACCTGCCGGGGATTGATTCCGAGCTGTTTACATAGATGTATCAGAAAATCTGCTTTAGCACCGGCACCAACGATCTCGCCATGTACCTTACCTGTGAGTTTGTCGTTGCTGATCTCTAGGGTATTCGAGAGCGTATAGTCCAGTTGATAACGCTGTTTGAGGCGTTTAGTGAAATAGCTGAAACCACCCGAGACCAGTGCGATCCTGATGTTTCTGGATTTCAACCCCGCTATCATGTTTTCACCCCCGGGGTTGAGTTGCAGGCGTTCCTGGTAGACATGATCCAGCGCATCAGCGGACAGACCCTCAAGCAGTTCAATACGTTTGGTCAGCGACGTTTCAAAATTGATCTCACCCCGCATGGCAGCTGTTGTTATTGCGGCGACCTTCGGTTTGATGTCCATGAAATCGGCGATCTCGTCGACACACTCGATATTGATAAATGTGGAATCCATGTCGGTGATCAGCAAGCGGACATCGTTTGGGTCAAAACCCTCCGGTAATATATTGATGTCGATGCTGTATCTGCTGCGCAAATCCACCAGTTGCTCGAGGGAGACGTTATTCTTGACGACCATCCTGAAAAAATGGTGTCTGATCTCGAACATGCCTTTAAGCTCGGTGGCAATCCTGCCGACGATGTCTTTGTCCAATTGCGGACCCTGGAGGACAAGGCGCTGCATGATTGTCAGTATGACTCCCGGAAGCCTGTGTGACAGCTATTATTCATTTTCCTGCCGTGTATCACAACCGATGAGATTACCCTCCATGTCGAACGCAATAGTGAACACGATCGGCTGGCAACATACACTGCAATCCTCCGTATATACCTGATTACCGGCTGACGGGTCGATCGTGGTGATGACAGGTTCACCACAGTAAGGGCAGAGTACCTGTTTTTCTTCAAGCAGCATGCTCGGTGGACATGAACAAGGCAATTAAATCATTCAGAAAGTGACGGCCGCGTTCGGTAGGTCTGATGGTTGTGACATCGCGTTCGATAAGTCCCTCTTGTTCCGCCTGTTGCAGGGGTCCTTCAATAACGGTTATCGGAACCCCGGTATGCTGGAAGAATAACGCAACCGGAAAACCGTCCGTAAGACGCAACGCATTCATCATGAATTCGAGGCCGACCTCCTGTGGAGTCAGGATCTTCGTATTTCCGATCGTATTACCGCGGGCAGCGGCATTATTGTAGGCTTCAGGATGTTTGATTTTCCAGCTGCGGGATATTGATTGTTGCTGGGCATCGGTAATCTTCGAATGTGCACCTGCCCCGATCCCGAGATAGTCCCCGAATGTCCAGTAATTCAGGTTATGCCTGCACTGGTAATCAGGACGGGCGTAGGCGGAGACCTCGTAATGCACATAGCCATGCTCAGCTAGCATCTGTTGACATTGCTGCTGCATTTCCCAGATATCATCTTCATTCGGTAATGACGGCGGGTAGCGCTGAAACAGCGTATTGGGTTCGATTGTCAGCTGGTAATGCGATATATGTGTAGGAGACAGTGCTATAGCCTGTTCAATATCGGACACGGCCTGCTCGATCGTCTGGCCGGGCAGGCCGAACATCAGATCGAGATTGAAATTGTCAAAACCTGCCGTGGCCGCCGCGGTTGCAGCGGACAGTGCCTCTTCCCGGCCATGTACGCGGCCCAGCTCTTCAAGCAGGCGCGCATCAAAGCTCTGGATGCCGATCGACAGGCGATTGATGCCCGCATCCCTGTATTCCTCGAAACCGGCTTGCTCCGCGCTGCCCGGATTTGCTTCAAGCGTGATCTCCATGCCTGGTATCAAGGGCAGGCGGGCACGCAATTCGGATAACAGGCGATCAATATCAGATGGGGTAAACAGGCTGGGCGTACCACCGCCGATGAAAATGCTTTCCACCGTTCTCCCCCATACACGCGGCAGTTCATGCTCAAGATCCGCGACCAATGCATCGATATAGGATGCCGCGGGAACCGGTCCTCTGGCCTCATGGGAGTTAAAGTCGCAGTATGGACATTTGCGTTTACACCATGGCATATGTACATACAGTGACAATGGCGGCAGAGAGGTGAAAGTGAACATTCGGTGTGTGATATTAAGCTGGTTGTTGATTCACAGGGGTCGTAATGATCCTGTTATGATATACAACATTATAGGAAAAACAGGTGGGCATTGGCCTGGTCCCTGTGTAAATAAAGCTGGCAGGACAGCCGGCTCACAAAATAAAAGCCCGTCTGTCGACGGGCTTTCTTGAGTCCAACTCTGTAATACGTTATTTCACGTTTGACGCGATCAGTTTCCCATCTGCCTCGGCATAGCCGACGATGACCTGGTCATTATTGAGACTGGCAAGTTGCAGCATGATCTTGTTGTCGGCACTGAAGGTAATCGGTTTGTTGGTCTCTGCATCCTGAATGGTGAAGGTATGGGCCTCGTTGTCGATGGAGGTGATCCTGCCTGCATGGGTGTTTGGTCCCATCATACTGCATGCAAAGGACGTGCTTGAGCCAAGCAGAAGCAAGGCGGCCACTGAAACGGATTTCAAGGACATATATTTCATGATAAACGCTCCTATTGGTGGCGAGTGAACCGGAATTGAATTCGTATAATCATTAGACCACAGTTTATACCGATAGTTTACAGCCCTTCAACTTCCCGACAAGCTGTTGCAGGGCCTGGCCCCGGTGGCTGAGCGCATTTTTCACCTTCGCCGGCAGTTCCGCTGATGAACAGTGGTGTGTAGGCACATAGAATATAGGGTCATAGCCGAAGCCGTTTGTTCCGCGCGGCGCAAACAGGATATGTCCTTCCCAGGTCCCTTGGCAGATGATGGGCGTTGGATCGTCTGCATGCGCCAGATATACCATCACGCAATGGAAACATGCGCTGCGTCGGAATTCAGGAACCCCGGCCAGATCGGCGAGGAGCTTGTTCAGATTCTCTTCATCGCTTGCGTCCACCCCTGCATAGCGTGACGAATAGATACCGGGCGCACCGTTCAGGGCGTCGACCTCGAGACCCGAATCATCGGCTATGGTCGGCAACCCGCTTATATGGGATGCATGCCGTGCCTTCAGGATGGCGTTTTCCACGAATGTGAGGCCGGTTTCTTCTATATCAGTGATATTGAAGTCAGACTGACGGATGATCCGTACCGGAGTTCCTTCCAGCAGCTGACTGATCTCCCGTAGCTTGCCTGGATTACCGCTGGCGAGCACGATGCGTTCCGGCAAGATTTGCGATGCGGCTATCATAGTATGCGAATGCGTGGTCATGGTGTGGATTTCTGGCTTCAGGCGGATAAGATATTTTTTTGTTTTTCAATCAATTGGGATATTCCCCCTTTGGCCAGCTCAATCATCGCCAGCAATTCGTTCATGTGAAAGGCATGGCCTTCCGCGGTTCCCTGAATTTCGATAAACGCTCCCGCGTCATTCATGACCACGTTCATGTCGGTTTCAGCGTCTGAATCCTCGGCATAGTCCAGGTCTAGGACGGCTTTACCCTGGTAGATACCCACCGAAACCGAGGCAACCTGCCCATGGACAGGATCGTTTGCCAGCTTTTGGCGTTGGCGCATGTGGGAAACAGCTTCCACCAGAGCCACATAACCGCCCGTGATCGAGGCGGTACGGGTGCCACCGTCGGCCTGGATGACATCGCAATCGATGGTAATCGTCTTCTCACCAAGGGCCCGCAGATCGACCACCGCACGTAATGAACGCCCAATAAGTCGTTGGATCTCCATGGTCCTGCCGCCGGGACGGCCTCGATGGGCTTCACGGGCCATGCGCTGTCCGGTGGAACGTGGCAGCATTCCGTATTCGGCGGTGACCCAGCCCTGTCCGGAACCCTTGAGAAACGCCGGGACCTTGTTTTCGATACTGGCGTTGCATATTACCCGGGTATCGCCGAATTCCACCAGTACGGATCCTTCTGCATGTTTGGTATAGCCGGGTGTTAATTGTATAGTTCTGAGTTCATCCGGTGCTCGACCGCTGGGACGCATGGTTATTCCTTTCATCGTAGATGCAAAGTATGGAATTATAACCTGAATGTCACGTTGTATCCCTATCCGCTTGCTGCGGAATATTAACAGTCGTTCCGGAGATGGCGGCTTAATATGCTCTTTGATTCTATCCGGGCTGTAATCACCCACGAAACGGCGGTATCTACAGGAAAAAGACAAATGACCAGAAGCATGACAGCCTTTACACGGCAGGAGATCAGTACGGGATGGGGCGTATTAAGTTGGGAAATGCGCAGTGTAAACCATCGTTATCTGGAGGTTCAGGTGCGTCTGCCGGAAGATATGCGGGTACTGGAATCCGCCGTCAGGGAAAGGGTAAACAGCCGCCTGAACAGGGGCAAGGTCGATTGCATGTTACGTTTTAAACCGGTGGCCAACGCTGAACATACAAATCTCGCGTTGAACAAGGATCTGGTGAAATTATTGCTTGCGGCGAACAAGGAAGTGGAGGGTATGATCTCGCAACAGACAGCCCTGCTTGACAGCCTCGATATTTTACGCTGGCCGGGCGTGCTTCAGGTCGTTGAGACTGATCTGGATCAATTGCAGCAGGAGGCATTGAAGCTGCTCGATCATTGCCTGGATGAATTAGCCACAAATCGTCAACGCGAAGGCAGTAAGATGAATGAGATTATTTCGCAGCGTTGCAGCGCCATCCTGGAGCAGGTGGAACATGTAAAGCAGAGACTGCCGGAAATCTTCATCAATCAAAGAAGAAAACTGACAGATCGCCTGCAGGAATTGAAGTCCGAGATGGATATGTCACGTCTTGAACAGGAAATGGTCTATGTCGCTCAGAAAATTGATGTAGCTGAAGAACTGGACCGCCTCAAGGTTCATGTCGAGGAGGTGCAACGTGTGCTGCAAACAGATGAGCCCGTAGGGAGACGCCTGGATTTTCTGATGCAGGAACTCAATCGGGAGGCCAATACCCTCGGTTCAAAATCTGTCGATACACAAACAACACGTGCGTCTGTCGAGATCAAGGTGCTGATCGAGCAGATGCGGGAGCAGATCCAGAACATTGAGTAATCACGTCGAGCAACTGCTGGCATCGACAGACGCCACTGATCGTTGTGCGGGGCAGGCATATGGCTGACAATCGGGAGGGAGCAAACCGCGGTCGGCTGTATATCATTTCTGCCCCCTCGGGGGCAGGCAAGACCAGTCTGGTCAGGGCGCTTCTTGCAACCGAACACAATCTGGTCGTTTCGGTCTCCTACACCACCCGGCCAATGCGTCCCGGGGAACAACAGGGCGTTGATTATCACTTTGTAGACGATGCAACCTTCAGGGAATTAATCAAGGCGGGGGAATTTCTCGAGTATGCCGAGGTGTTCGATCATTGTTACGGCACTTCCCGCTCTCGGGTTAACGAGCAACTGAACAAGGGGAAGGACGTCATCCTCGAGATCGACTGGCAGGGGGCGCAACAGGTACGTCGGACAATGCCGGAAAATACCACTATCTTTATCCTGCCGCCCTCACGTGAGGCCCTGGAGAGACGCCTGCGTAACCGTCAACAGGACAGTGAACAGGTAATTGCACGGCGCTTACGGGATGCGATGACCGAGATATCCCATTATGATGAATTTGATTACGTCCTGGTCAATGATGATTTCGAGGCCACGATCAATGAATTAAGGGGGTTGCTGAAATCGCCGCATAAAGGCAAAAAAGCCCTATCGGACAATGTGATAAAGGTGCTCGATGGATTGCTGAACCCCTGATATCAGTTCCCGGCGTAATAAGTCCATTGCCTCGGCGGATTACACACATAACACTGTTCCGGCGATAAAAGCATTGTATAATTACTTTCTTTATCAACGATGATTGGAGAAATGCATGGCACGTATAACCGTTGAAGATTGTCTTGAAAACGTCAATAACCGCTTTGAGCTGGTGTTGCTGGCCAGCAAGCGGGCCCGTCAATTGGCCAACGGCAAGGAACCGACTATCCAGTGGGAAAATGACAAGCCAACCGTCGTGGCATTACGCGAGATCGCGGCTGGCAATATCACCCAGACCATTATGGATGAAGTGGCGGCACGGGAACATGCCGAGGAATCGATGGTCGATGAAGAAGAAATCCCTGCGCAGATACAGGAATGAGTTTGTTCAATGGATTAACCTTTGAATATCCCAGATCAGGCATATAACACACCTTACCTTCCTACCGATTTAATACAACCGGCGTTCTCTATCAATGACCTGTGCGAGATGCTCGCAAGCTATCTCGAACCGCAGCAGATTGCCGAGATAGAGCGTGCCTACTCCTTCGGAGCCGAGGCGCATGAGGGGCAGCACCGTCTTTCCGGCGAATCCTATATCAACCATCCACTGGCAGTGGCAAGAATACTTGCCGAAATGCATATGGATACAGAGAGTATCATTGCCGCTTTGTTACACGATGTTATCGAAGACACGCCGACTGCGAAGGAACAGATAGTGGAGCATTTCGGCACCGAAGTTGCCGAACTGGTCGACGGTGTGAGCAAACTGGCCCAGATCAAGTTCGAGAACCGGATCGAAGCGCAGGCGAAAAATTTTCGCAAGATGTTGCTGGCGATGGTTCAGGATATCCGGGTGATGATTATCAAACTCGCCGACCGCTTGCATAACATGCGCACCCTGAGCGTCATGCCGCCATACAAGCGCAGAAGAATCTCACGGGAGACACTGGAGATATACGCACCGATTGCCAATCGACTCGGCATGAATATGGTCCGTACCGAACTGCAGGAACTCGGATTTGCCGAATCATACCCGATGCGCTATCGAATCCTGAGTGAGGCCGTAAAAAAGGTGCGGGGAAATCGCAAGGAAGTCGTCAATAACATCAGGATCGCAATTGAACAACGTTTACAACAGGAAGGACTCAACGGCAAGGTTCATGGCAGGGAAAAACATCTTTACAGCATTTATCAAAAGATGCGCAGCAAGAAACTGTCGTTTTCCGAAGTATTTGATGTTTATGCATTCCGGATAATCGTCGATTCGGTTGATACCTGTTACCGGGTGCTCGGTGCCATACATAACCTTTACAAGCCGGTGCCGGGTAAATTCAAGGATTATATCGCCATTCCGAAAACCAATGGTTATCAGTCGCTACACACAGTTTTGTTTGGCCCTTACGGAGTACCTATCGAAGTACAGGTACGTACCGGGGACATGGATAAGGTTGGTGAAGCTGGCGTTGCGGCCCACTGGCTGTATAAGCTGGGTGACAGCAGCGAGAGTTCGAAAAGCAGCGCCCAGGTTCGTGTGCGTGAATGGATGCGCGGACTGCTCGAGATGCAAAAGAATTCCGGCGATTCGCTGGAGTTTCTCGAAAACGTCAAGATCGACCTGTTTCCCGAAGCGGTCTACGTATTCACCCCGAAGGGCAGGATCCTGGAGCTGCCGCGTAATGCTACTGCAGTTGATTTCGCCTATGCCGTCCATACCGACGTGGGAAACTCCTGTGTAGCAGCCAAGATCGACCGCCGCCTGGCACCGCTCAGTACACCGCTATTGAGCGGTCAATCCATTGAAATTATCACCTCTACAAACGCACGTCCGAATCCCGCATGGCTGAATTTTGTCGTTACGGGCAAGGCACGCACCACCATCCGTCACTATCTGAAGAATCTCCGCCAGGAGGAATCGTTGACCCTTGGCAAGCGTATGCTGGAGCAGGCATTGAACGTATACTCGCTTGCCGTCAGTGATTTGCCTTATGAGGTCATCAATAATCTTCTGAAAGAGTATCACTGTCTTTCGTTGGATCAATTGTATGAAGAGATCGGGCTTGGCAATCGTCTCGCTCCACTGGTTGCCAAGCGCCTGGCCGAATCCCCGTCGGGCAGGGATCGGAAGGCTAGACGCAAGTCTCATGCCATCACCAGTGTCCTGACGCGCTATATGCCTACCTGGCTGGGTGGAGACAGATCCACTCCACGTCCCCTGGCTATTAAAGGGACCGAGGGGATGGTGGTGACTTATGCCAAATGTTGTCACCCGATTCCGGGTGACCCTATTCAGGGATTTATTTCCACCGGCCGCGGGATCGTTATTCATACCGAATCATGTAAAAATGTTGCGGATTTCCGCAACCGACCGGAAAAATGGATCGAAGTCGAATGGGAACCGGACGTCAAAGGTGAGTACTATGTCGAGATCCGCGTTGATGTGGTTAACCGCCGGGGTGTCCTGGCTACAATCGCCGCCACCATCTCATTGATGGATTCCAACATCAACAATGTGAATATCGAGGCGCGCGACGGGAAATACAGTTCAATCAATTTTGTTATCGGGGTACATGACCGTGTGCATCTCGCCAAAGTCATGCGCCGCATACGATCGCTGGATATGGTGTCACGCATTATACGCGTCAAGGGATGAAAATTCAGGCCGGGGCTAAACACAATTGATTGTAATTTAATACGGGGAGATATCATGGGCCGTGTAATAATCAACACCGACCAGGCGCCGCGCGCTATCGGCACATACTCACAGGGCGTAAGGGTGGATAATGTCGTCTATATTTCAGGGCAAATACCGCTGGATCCGCAAACCATGGAAATGGTGGAAGGTGATATCACGGTCCAGATTGACCGCGTGTTTGCAAACCTGCAGGCCGTGGCGCAGGCCGCTGGAGGAAAAATTGCGGATATCATCAAACTGAACGTCTATCTTACCGATCTGGGAGCATTCCCTCATGTCAATGAAATAATGGCGCGTTATTTCACTGAACCTTATCCCGCACGTGCAGCGTTGCAGGTCACGGCATTGCCTAAAGACGCCAAGGTTGAGATGGATGCTGTCATGCATCTTGATACATAGTGAGCGGGGTATTGCGATTATTCTCGGCAAAAAATACTCGGCTACAAGCGTGAGAAGTGCGAAATGCCGTTAAACAAGATTCGGCAGTCCGCTTCCCGGCGTCATATCGGCATGACGGACAATATGTCGCCCGGAACGGGAGGGATTTCCCTGCTATCGCCCGTCCATTGTCTTGGCGGCGTAGGTAATCGTATTGCAGACCGGCTCAGCCGCCTCGGCATAGTAACGATCAAAGATCTGTTGTTTCACCTTCCGGTTCGCTACCAGGATCGCACTCGTATCCTGCCCATCGGGTCGTTGCAAATCGGCCAGGAAGCGGTCGTCGAGGGGGAGGTTTTGCTCACCGAGGTCCGTTACGGCAGACGTCGCATGTTATTGTCCCGCATCGGCGATGGGACCGGATTTCTGACATTGCGGTTTTTTCATTTTTCCGCGACGCAAAAGAATAATCTCGCCGCTGGTTCCTGGATCAGGTGTTTTGGCGAGGTTCGCAGCAACGGCGACACTATCGAGATGATACATCCCGAATATCGCCACATCGACAGGAATGCAGTTATAACGACCGATCAATATCT